>Ga0105238_10002637_pt1 | contig 17879 bp, 20 predicted proteins | sample KBSC34metaG_FD_81526 | JGI IMG/M metagenome (GOLD analysis project Ga0105238, IMG submission 81526) | Corn rhizosphere microbial communities from Kellogg Biological Station, Michigan, USA - KBS C3-4 metaG | ecosystem: Host-associated > Plants > Roots > Rhizosphere > Soil | place: Michigan, USA... | reverse complement strand
GACTTTAACGACGTTATGGGCGCGGGACTCTACATGGCCTCGCGGGCGGACGTTGATCCCCAACGCATCGGCGCGTGGGGCGGGTCTTACGGAGGGTATCTGACCGCCATGGCGCTGGCACGAGCCAGCAACCTGTTTGCCGCAGGAGTGGACATGCACGGCGTCGAGGATTGGAGCATTCGCGGGGATCGCCAGCTCACCGCTCTGAATGCCGACCAGCTCCGCGAAATTGAGCGCACTGCGTTGCAATCGTCGCCTCTAGCCGATGTGAAAAACTGGCGATCGCCCGTGCTGCTGATTCATGGCGATGACGATCGCAACGTCACCTTCAGTCAGACCGAGCGGTTGGTGGAAGCCTTGCGGGGCCAAGGAGTGGACTTCGAAGAGCTGATCTTCCCCGGAGAGGTACACGAATTCCTGCTCGAAGAGAGCTGGATCAAGGCTTACCACGCAGCGGGCGATTTTCTAGCGCGGAAACTCAAACCACAATGAGTAGGACAAGCGATCTTGCTCGCCTGTCTATATGAACGGTCTACCGGCGCGGCGGACGTGCGCCGCCACCTTCACGCGGAGCCATGGGACGCGCTTCGTTTACCACCAGCGTTCGGCCCATCAGTTCTTTTCCGTGGCACGTATCGACGGCGCGCTGCGCGGCGGCGTCATCATTAATCTCCACGAACCCAAAGCCTCGCGCCTGACCTGTAAAGCGATCGCGCATCACCGTCACTGAGTCCACATTCACGCCTGCATCTGCGAAGAGATTCTGAACATCCGTCTCATTCGCACCATACGGCAGATTCCCTACGAAAAGCTTCTTCACCGGAACACTCCTAACTGTCATTGGAGACAACAGTATCCAAGTAACGCGCAATATTATGTCAAAAACCCCTATCCGAGTCAAAAAGCATACAAGGCCCCCGGGGCCGCTGTTAGAATCGAACCGTGGCATACTCTCAAGACCTAATCGCCCCCATGCGGGCAGACCTGACTCAATACGGCGTCGAGGAAGCCCGGACGCCGGCCGATGTAGACCGCGTTCTTGCGCCTGGAAACGGCACCGTGCTGATGGTAGTGAATTCCGTCTGCGGCTGCGCTGCCGGTCGCGCCCGTCCCGCTGTCGGAATGGCCCTCCAGCATCCGGTCCGCCCGGCCAAAACCGCCACTGTCTTCGCGGGTGGCGATGAGGCCGCGGTAGCTCACCTGCGGGATGTTCTGGCCCAATACCCACCCTCATCCCCGTTTATGGCTTTGTTCAAGGATGGCAAGCCCGTCTACGTGCTGCATCGCAGCGATATCGAACGCCGGGATCCGCAGCAGATCGCCGGGCTGCTCACGGACGCGTTCGATCAGTTCTGCGTATAATCAACCCTAGCCCACGGGTTTATAAAAAGATGAGAGCACTTACCATCGGTTTCCTGTTCGCGACCGCCTTGTTGTCGGCGCAAACACGTCCCTTCGTCCCTGTCACCAAGGACATGCTGCTGAATCCCAGTCCCAACGACTGGCTGATGTACAACCGTACCTACGATTCGCAGCGCTATTCGCCTCTCAAGCAAATCGACAAAAGCAACGTAGATCAACTGCGCATGGTGTGGACGCGCAGCCAGGGCGCGGGAGCGCAAGAGGGCATCCCTCTGGTGCATAACGGCGTGATGTATCTGATGGCTCCGGGCGCGGCGATCCAGGCGCTGGATGCGACCAACGGCAACCTCATCTGGGAATACCAGCGCAAGCTTCCCGCCAATCAAGCGAGCCAGGCGCGCGCCAAGACCATCGGCATGTGGGAAGACATGATCTACACCACTACGCCGGATAGTTTCCTGGTGGCGCTGGACGCTAAGACTGGCGAGATGCGCTGGGAAACCAAGACCGATACGCGCGGCAATATTTCGGGCGCCATCGTGGCTGGCGATAAGATCATCTCTGGCGGATCGTGCACCGGCAATCACGTCAATTGCTACATCTCGGCGCACGACGCTAAGACCGGAAAACTTCTATGGAAGTTCGCTACGGCAGCTAACACCGGCGAACCGGGCGGCGATACCTGGGGCAACACTCCCGACGACAAGCGCTTTGCCTCCACTTGGGGCGGTCCCGGGACCTATGATCCCTCCACAAATTCCGTGATTTACGGTGTCGCGAATCCTACGCCGAACACGCGCATGGAGCGTCATGGCGATCCGTTCTCGGTTCCCACTTCGGGGCCGGTCGATCTCTTTAGCGATTCCACGGTATCCATCAATGCCGATACCGGGAAACTGAATTGGTATTATCAGCACCTTGCCGGCGACGATTGGGATGAGGATTGGACCGATGACCGCCTCCTGGCTTCGACCACGCTCAATCCCACGGCAGCTACGGCAAAATGGTTCAACACCAAGATCAAAGCGGGCGAGAAACGCGACGTTGTGATCGCCACCGGCGAATCCGGCGGCGTCTTCGCCATGGATCGTCACACGGGCGAGTTCCTGTGGGCTAACCCGTGGCCATTCGATATTCCGGGTTTCCTGATCGACAAAGTGGATCCCGACGGCAAAGTGCACTTGAATGAAAGCCTGATCTTCACCGGTCCAAGTCAGCACAAGACGATCTGCTTTTTCAACACGCGCAGCTACTGGTCGCAGGCCTATAGCCCCGTGACCAACTCGCTGTACGCGCCGTGGGTGGACACGTGTTTGGACATGCAGACGGGTCCGATGTTCCCGACCGTTCGCCCGGTGCGCAACGGCAAGGCTCGCGAAGGATCGAATCCCAAGGAATTCTCCGGCATCTCCAAGATCAATCTCGCCACGGGAAAGATCGATCACATATACAAGGGTGCTGCTCCCATCAACGGGGCCGTTCTCGCGACCGCGGGCGACCTGATCTTCTTCGGCGACCTGGATCGCCGTGTGCGCGCCCTGGACGCGACCAGCGGCAAGGTCCTCTGGGAGCAAACCATCGGCGGCCCGGTCGCCAACAGTACGATTACCTACTCGGTGAACGGGCAGCAGTACATCGCGGTTGCGACCGGGGACGGCCTGCTGACGCAAAGCGTCATCGCCTATGCTCCGGGCTTGAATCCTCCCAAGGGCGCGAACGCGATCTATGTGTTTGCGTTGCCGCAAAAGAAGTAGGCGTCGGTGCACTCTTCCTCTTCCCCGGCATCATGACAGCAACAGCAGTGATGCTATGATAGCAATGTGAGGACGACAGTCACTCTCGATCCCGACGTCGAGAGATTGATCAAGGACGCGATGAGGGAGCGCGGGATCTCCTTCAAGGAAGCCTTGAATGAAGCCGCGCGCATGGGGCTTCGCGGTAAAGAACCCAAGCGGAACCAGAAGTTCGCTCAAAAGACGTTTCGCATGGGAGAAGGACAAGAATTTCGCTGGGACAAAGCGCTGGCTGTTGCCGACGCAATCGAGGACGAGGAACTCAACCGAAAGCTCGCGCTGCGTAAATGATCCTGGTCGATGCGAACCTCTTGATCTACGCCGTCAACCAGGACGCCCCGCTAAACCGCAAAGCGAAGCCCTGGCTGGAATCGATCTTGTCCGGAAAGGAAACCGTCGGTCTTCCGTGGAATGTTCTTCTCGCTTTCCTCCGCCTTACGACCCGGTCGGGGTTGTTCCTGCGCCCGCTGCCTGTAGATACGGCTTTTGATCTTGTGACTTCCTGGCTGGATCAGACTGCGGTGACGATCGTGCATCCAGGTCCACGCCATCTGGCCGTTCTTCGCGAGTTGCTCCACCCTCTGGGCACGAGCGGAAACCTTACATCCGACGCTCACCTTGCTGCCTTAGCGATCGAGCACGGAGCGGAGCTTTGTTCCTCCGATACCGACTTTGCCAGGTTCCCTGCGCTGAAGTGGCGCAATCCTTTGGCCTGATGCAAGTGCTGCCACCGTCTTTCCGGCTCTAAATAGCGTCTGAATGGTTCGGAAGGAAATATCCGATGATCACGGCTGCGGCAATGGTGACTGGCATCGCGACCATAGCAGTGTTGGCGCTGCTGTGTTTTGCAGTCTACGACCCAGCCCGTATGGCGGGGATGTCCTTCAACCAGCGTGCTCGATTCTGCCTGCGGCAACTTGGGTCTAGCTGGCCGTGGCGATGAAAGCCTTGACCCGGTATGATACAATCTAACTTCATGAATCGGCGTTTTGCCAGCTCGTATCGATTTTGGTTCCGGTATTTTACCGGCTGAAACGGACGAGTGGGCCCATTCGGAATTACAAAACGAACCCACTCGAAAGAGTGGGTTTTTTAGTTTGGGAGGGTTTCTACAATGATTATCTCCATGCGACTGCATGCGACCAAGGAAGAGGTGGCCCAGGTGCGCGCGCGAATCGAAGAATTCGGCTACAAGGTCCACTCCATTGAAGGAGAAGAGCGCGTGGTGATCGGCGCGGTCGGAATGGGCGACGTTACCGCCTGCATCGAATCGCTCGAAGCGATGCCGCAGGTGGAGAAGGCGGTCCGCATCTCGGCTCCCTACAAGTTCGTCAGCAAGGAATTTCGTCCGGAAAGGACGGAAATCACAGTCGGCGGAGCCACGATCGGCGGCGACGAATTCGTCGTCATGGCCGGGCCCTGCTCCGTTGAGAGCGAGAAACAGATTCTGGAATCGGCCGAGATCGTCGCCAAAGGCGGAGCCAAGCTTCTGCGAGGCGGAGCATTCAAGCCCCGGACGTCGCCCTACGATTTCCAGGGCCTGGAAGAAGAAGGCTTGAAGCTGCTGGCCAAGGCTCGCACGCTGACCGGGCTCGGCATCGTCACCGAAGTGATGAGCGATCGCGACGTCAGTCTGGTGGCCGAATACGCCGATGTTCTGCAGATCGGTGCGCGCAATATGCAGAACTTCGCCCTGCTCAAGACGTTGGGCAAGTGCGGCCGTCCGATCCTGCTGAAGCGCGGCCTGAGCGCTACGGTTAAAGAGCTGCTGATGTCGGCCGAATACATCGTCGCCCACGGCAATCCCGATGTGATGCTGTGCGAACGTGGCATCCGCACCTTTGAGACCGTCACCCGCAACACCTGCGATATCGGAGCCATCGCGGCGCTAAGCGAGATGACGCATCTGCCGGTGATCCTCGATCCCAGCCACGCGGCTGGCAAGCGTAGTCTGGTTCCCGCGCTGGCGCGAGCTGGAGTTGCCGTGGGGGCCGACGGCCTGATCGTCGAAATGCATCCGCAACCGGAGAAGGCCGTGAGCGACGGAGCACAATCCCTCGATCCCAAACAGTTCGCCAAGATGATGGCCGATCTGAAACCCTACATCGCGCTGTGGAAGCAAGCCCGCATGGCGGAAACCGTGGCAACGGTTTAAAGATGGGGACAGCCAGCCGATTTCGGCGCGCCAATGCGGATGGGAGAACGCTGAGGTTTCGAAATCGGAGGCAGTCCCCGATTTTATGAAAAAAGGCGCAGCGATCGCCGCCGTCCTGGGCATTGCCCTGGGCATCTGGGGCTACTGGTTTTACTCGCGTCCTTACGATGCAGTGAGGCTCGTTCAGTGCCTGCCGCAAGACCGGTCTGTGCACGTCTATATGAACGTTGGCCTCCTGCGTTCCGCGGGCATCCTGGACCTGTTGGCTGGCACGCAAGGCACCGAAGAAGCCGATTACAAGAAGTTCGTCGAGCAAACCGGCTTCGATTACCGCACCGATCTGGACGCGGTGGCAGCTGGGTCTCGAGAAGACGAGGAGTACGTCGCGGTGCAGGGTCGCTTCAAGTGGGACCGGCTGGCCGCCTACGCACAATCGCACCAAGGAAAGTGCCAGGACGGTACCTGCAGCATGCCGGCAAGCCAGCCGGGCAAGACCATTTCGTTCGCGCTCTTGCGGCGCGACGTGCTGGCCCTGGCTGTAGCCCGCGACCCGCAGGCATCGCGCGTGATCTTTCCCGGGTTCTGGAAAGAGCCACCCAAGATTCCAACCACCGCGATCTGGGTCTCTGCCCCGCCCTACTTCTTTGAGGAAGCCAAGATGGTGCCCGTGGGATTGGGTCCATTTCGGACACAGCTCTCGCAAGCGAGCAACACGGTATTCACGTTAGGACCAACTGCAGATCAGAAGGCCTTCGAGCTGCGGATGACTGTCGACTGCTCCACTCCGGACGACGCCACCAAGATGGCCGCGCAGTTTGTGAGTGTTACTGATTTACTCAAGAAGATGCTTGACCGTGACCATCTCAAACCGACTTCGGGCGATCTCAGCGGAGTTCTGATCGCCGGACACTTCGAAGCACAGAAGGACCAAGTCACCGGCACGTGGCCCATCGATCGGAAGTTTATTGAGTCGCTGGTGTCAGGAAAAGTCCAGTGATCAGGGTTTAGCAGGAACTTGAAGCCGAAACGTCCCATTGGGCGGATCCGGATCAAACCCCAGTCCGGGAACTAGGGGACGCTGAATACGAGAGTTATTGACTGCTGGCGTCTTGGAAAATCCGATGATCAGTTCTGTTGCATCTGCCGGGATCTGAATCCGAATCGTCGTGTTAGCGGCCAGTGCAGCGCTGGGATAAATCACATCGTCCCTGTCGGTAAGCACCGCCGTGACGGACACAAATCCCATCTCGACAGTAGCAATTTGTAGAATGCCGTCGGCGCTAACTGCATAGCTGAATTCGACTGGGCCGACAGTTTGGGTTACTGTCACCGTCTCATTCCGACTACGAAGGGCCTTAGGAGCGGGCGGGCCCGCAGCGAATTCACGTACAACTCCGGCCGCCGCTTGCGGTCTGACTGGTTGGATCTGGTCAGCAAGCCTGTTCTCCGCTTCCGCTTTCTGCAGTTCGGAGGCCGCTGGTGCGGGAGAGGGTACGACCTTTAACCGTTCGACCGGAGGCGGCGGGGGAGCAGGCGGGGGCGCTGCTACACGCGGTGCTGCAGACTGGGCTGCCGGAGGCACCGCAGGCGCCGCAGCGGGCTGTGGTGATTTCATCACCTGCGCGATCTCTTGAGGAGGAGGCGGCGTTCGCTGGGAAATCACCACGCCCATCACGATCGCCAACGATGCCGCGGTCGCAGCCGTGACCCAGAACCAACCCAGATGCCTGGGAGGCTCCAGTGCGGCGATGAGCCGTTGCCGGGCGCCGGGCTCGTCCAGAACCTCTTTCAAGACCTGCTCACCGGCGAGCTCATCGAATAACTCCTGATCTTCCAGCGCAGCCTGGAACAGGGCTGTCCGTTCGGCCTCGGTGAGCGAGTCCGTGGCGTACCCTCCGAGCAATTTCCGGGTTTCGTCCTTGCTCATTTGGAGTCCCACTCGCTACCCAGGCGCTGGCGGAGTTCCTTGCGGCAGCGCAAGTCCCAGGTATATAAGGTATTAATCGAACCAACCTTCAACTGTTTCTGGATATCTATAAAGCTAAGTCCTTGTAACTTCAGACGAAATATCTCTCTGCAACGGTCTCCAAGGCCCTTGAGCGCCACCTCCAGGAGCTCCAGCCGCTCCCGTCGAACGGCCTGTTCCAGCGCGTCCGGCCCCTGGCCAGCCAGCGGAAGATCGTCAACCGATACTTGAGTATTCTCGCCCCGGCGAATGGTTTTCCGGCGAGCCGCCAGCATCTTGAACCGGGCGATTTCGATCGACAGGGGCAGCAAATCCTCGATGCGATCGAGGGCCGGATACTTCTCGTGAAGCAGCAGAAGCACCTCCTGGGCGATGTCGTCGGCACCTTCCCCAACTCTAGATGCCGCGAAGCGGACGATCCTTTCGCGCAGCAGCTCCAGGATCTGGTTCCGTGTCACGTTTATTTGCACGAAGATCTGCGTTTATTATATTGCCACGCACCCCATACTCCTGCCACAATAACCCCCATGCAGGCTAGGGTGCTCGCGTTCGTGCTGGCGGGAGGCAAAGGGACGCGGCTCGCGCCGCTGACCAAGGAGCGGGCCAAGCCGGCCACGCCTTTTGGAGGCCGCTATCGAATTGTGGACTTCGTCCTCAGTAACTTGGTTAACTCGGGCATCTATTCCATCTACGTTCTGATCCAGTTCAAGAGTCAGAGCCTGCTGCAGCATCTGAGCGAAGGATGGGAAGTGGGCGGGCTGTTGCAGCAGCATTTCATTATTCCGGTGCCGGCGCAGATGCGTTCGCCGGGCGAGGATTGGTATCGCGGTACGGCCGATGCCCTGCATCAGAACATCAACTTGATCGAGCAGGCCGATCCCCACTACGTCGCGATCTTCGGCGCCGACCATATCTACCGCATGAATATCCGCGAGATGCTGGAGTTCCACATGCATAAGCGGTCGCAGGCAACTATCGCCGCGATCCCGGTGCCCAAGGATCAGGCTTCGGAATTCGGCGTGATCGAGGCGGCTCCCGACGGAACTGTCATGGGCTTCCACGAAAAACGCGCCGACGCGCCGACCATGCCGGGAGATCCGGATCGAGTGTATGCGTCCATGGGGAACTACATTTTCTCCACCAACTTGCTGTTGCGCGAGTTGTATGCGGATGCGGAAAACGAAAACAGCTCGCACGATTTCGGCCGCGATATTCTGCCTTCGCTGGTTGGGCGCGCGCCCATGTATGCGTATGACTTTCAGACCAACCGCATTCCCGGAGATCCTCCGAATCAGGAACCGTATTGGCGCGATGTAGGAACTATCGACGCCTTCTATGACGCCAACATGGATCTAAAGGCGATCAGTCCCGCCCTGAACCTGTATAACCGGCAGTGGCCGCTGCGTACCGCCAGCTACTCCGATCCGCCAGCGAAATTCATTTTCGATGAACACGGGCGTCGCGGCCAGGCAATCGATTCCGTGGTCGCGGGCGGGACGATTCTGTCAGGAGGCATGGTGCGCGGATCGGTGATGGGCCGCAACGTGAAGGTGCACTCAGGCGCGGTAGTGGAAGATTCCGTGGTGTTCGATAACTGCGATATCGGGCGGAGGGCCCGGGTGCGCCGGGCCATCCTGGACAAGAACGTCAGAGTGCCGGCAGATGCCACCATCGGCTTCGACCGCGAACTCGATAAGAGCCTGTATTACGTCACCGACAGCGGCATCGTCGTGGTGGAAGGCCACCGGTCCACTGTAGACGTCGCGACGATGCTGGTTTAGCCAGCAACTATCTGCGGTTCGGATAGTATCCCAGCTCGAATTGGTCGATCTGGGCGCTGCGAACCACTCCTGTATCGAAATTGACCGAGCAGGAAAAGTGGTAGATATTCTGGCGACCGAATCGCCGCGGGACGGCTACATCTCCGTTGATCCAATCGCGTCGTCCGGGATTGTTATCAATCGTAATGTTTCTAATGTCGACGTTCTGGGTCCGGAAGCGGGTAACAGCTTGATCTCGAATGGATCGCCGGCAAATGTCGAAGGCCTGGTCATCCGGCATGCGCCGATCGCGACGAAATCCGCCGTCATCTGGCGGCCGGCCGTCAGACGGCCTGAATCCGGGATCGTTGCGATCTCCACGATCGAACTGCCGATTATCGCCCGGGCCGGGACCACGTCCGCCCTGGAAACCGCCTGAGAAGCCCGGGTCGTTACCCCAAAACAGATCGAACGTGTACCCTTCGGCTCCGCCTTGGCTGTCTTCGATTTGAACTACGGCGGTGCCGCCATTATTTCGCGGATCGCGCGCCAGAGTCTGCCGGCCGCGGCCATCCACTCCGGCAAACCGGAAGTTCACGGGATTGGCGGGCATGGGTCCGGTACATTCGAACCGGCGCCACTGAGGGGCCTGCCCGGCCAGATCTCGCAAAGTAGCTGTATCTCCCCGAATCTCGACCTGAGCCGAGCCATCCACCATCACTTCCGCCGTGCATTTGCCGTTACTCGCATTGCCGCCACCTATGCTCGTGGCCCTGCGAGCCTGCGCATGTGCGAGCGAGGCCGTAAGTGCCAGCGTTCCAATCAACAACGTGCGTACACCCATGTTCGTACTCCTCTGCGTAAAGGTGAGCACGTACTGTGCCATTCGGAATAGATTGGTCGTCGAGCAAGGGATGCGTATGACAGACTTGTGCAAGGGGAACAGAACTGCGTACAATTGAATGAAGCTGCAGTTCTCCCCCGCCGCAGCCGCCAACCCTAGAAGGGCGCGTAGCTCAACTGGCAGAGCAACTGACTCTTAATCAGTAGGTTGAAGGTTCGATTCCTTCCGCGCTCACCACATTCTAAAAGACTTCCCCGCCAGTTCGGAGCACCTGCACTTTTCACTTTGGGGGATTCTTGGCATGCAGATTCGGATTTACCGTCTTCTCCGTGAGGTCCGGAAGACTCGACGACTTCACTGCCTTGCGTTTCGCCGCCATGCGGATGTGGCTATAGCGTTCGAGCTTGCGCTCGAGACCTATGGCCCATAAGAGCCACCATGGTGGATTCCGGCATACCGGCTTCCGCCATATTGGTGGCGGCCGTGTAGTATAACCTTGTTGAGCCACTTAGCCCGATGAAGGATGTTTCGCGATGCTTAGTCTCAAGAATAGCCTTCTCTGGCTGTCGGCTCCGGCTGCTTTTCGCACAGCAGCTTGTCGCTATTATGCTCAAGTGTTATGCTTGACGTAACGCATAACAGTGATAGTCGGCTGTCGGGACAAGCGGACCAGAGAGTTCGCCAGCGGCAAACGGGTCAAAGCGTTCTCTGGAATCGAACGAGGCGCGCCTCTGAAGCTGGACCGTCTGGAGTCGGCCACGATGCTAAAGGACTTGGCTGCCCTGCCCGGCAACCGTTTTGAAGCACTGGCGGGTGACCGCAAAGGCCAGTACAGCGTCCGCGTCAACGACCAATGGCGGGTTTGCTTTGAGTGGCCCGAGAAGTCTCCCGGGCCTGTGAATGTGGAGATCGTAGATTTCTACTAACGAAAGGAAATGCCCATGGCACACGTCACCGCAATCCATCCGGGAGAACATTTGGCTGAGGAATTGGAAGCCCTCGGAATGAGCGCCGCCGGACTCGCGCGCCAGCTCAAGGTGCCCACCAATCGGATCACTGGCATCATCAACGGGCAGCGAGCCATCACGGGTGACACCGCTTTGAGACTGGCTCACTACTTCGGGACCAGCGCCCAATTCTGGCTCAACCTACAGAGTCTCTACGAGCTGCGACTGGCCGAACAGAAGGCCGGAAAATCGATCAAGGCACTGCCCAAGCGCAGCCTGGCGAGCTGATTTCAAACCGCGATCCCGCGTCGATGCGTCCGCCGAGTCTCACTGCAGACTTCTTAGGCGGTAGATGTGATAGCGCCTCACACATTTAACGATGTCCCAATCCCTCGGATCCACTACCGTGGCGAGTTCAGGAAAGAGCATCATCATGATGATTTCCCGTGGGAATTCGGCCGCCGACTCGCATATGCGTCGCAAGACTCTCTCCATCACTTCTGGCCCGAACGGATTGAAGAGAGCGATTACGAGATTGTCTTTCGGAAAACAGTAGTCCCCGGCATCCGCGCTAATAGATTCGATATTCAAGCATCGTCTTTTGCGGTTGCGGTATCGAGCAATATTCTGTTGGGCCTCCGAGTGAAGCTCCATCGCAAACTCGACGCCTTCTATTTTGCGAAAGGGATACTCAGCGGCCAGGAACAGCATCCGGCCCTTGCCGGATCCCAAATCCACAAACGTATAGTTCTGATGTTCGGCGATGGGAAGACTCCGCAAGGCAAGCCGGACCGTCGCCGATCGCGACGGCAGGTACATCTCGCCCTGCTTGCAATCGCCAACTAAGCTTAATCCCTTCAAAGTAACGATACCGCTGGTCGAGACATGCCGGGTGCGGTCGAACCACCACCCTTCCAGGCGGCTGATGGCATTGCGAAGTCGTCCCATGGGTTGGGTGACTAAAGAATCCTAAATCACCTTCTGGTGTGCTGTGTTGGGGGCAATCCAACGGAGTCGATCGGCCATCGACGCCGGCAACGAAACGATGGCCCTAAGGAGAATACGGCGGACGATTCGCCAGGAAAAGCTGGCACGGTCGACGAAGACAGAAAGGGTGCGGCCGGCTTCGCAATGACTGAAATAAGGCTCTCCGACTCCCGCCCAGAAGACAACCGAGGAGACTCCTTGTCTGATGAGTTCTTCGATGAGATAGGCTCGAAGCACTATGCTCAAGGACATTTTGGCGTGGCCGCGATCGTCGTTAACCTGGACAAACACAGTGGTTCTGTCAGATTCGTGCCACCCCCCTAGAACGCTGACCCATTCTCCATCCATCCGCAATCCCACAAGTAGCGGCCGCTTCACCGCCGCCAACATCTTTAGGGCTCGATTCAAGCCTTCCGCATCAGCCCCGACAACATCTTTAGAAGCCAGCCGTATAGCCGCACGCCGGAACTCCTCAAAAGTCATTTCTGCCGCATACTGACCACCCGCTGACTCGAAGCCGCGCCGATAGTATCGGAAATTTCGGCGCGTATGTTTGCCGAACTGTTGCAGGAAAAGTTCGTAGTTCGCTGGAAGGCGCAAGAACGCGTGGTGCTCGACCGGCGCATGACATCCGTCGAGTGATCGCGACATAACCGCGGACTGAACAGCGCGATACTCCGCCTTTCCTGGAGGAATGAATAGCCGAAGCCCCCGGACGTGCCGATCCGTAAAGAGTCGATTAATCGCTTTCTCGACCAGCTGCTCGGTGCTGATGGAGCCATCCGTCAGGATAGTGTCCAGCACAGTATCGATGAAGATCAAGCCGGTAGAAATCCCAGCGACCTTGCGTTCTTTGGCATAAATGACACCCACGATATCCCGATCGCGCAAGATAACAACAACTTTGGGACTCCAGGAAGTGGGCGAAATGGATGCCAGATAGAATCGTGGATCGAGCGTAGCGCGGCCCCTTAGTAGGTGCTGTACCTGCCCGGAAAGGCGATTCAGGTCATGCGCCGAGGTGTAGATGAGTTCGCGCGTCAGAAGGCCAAACGCTCGAGGTAGCTGGTTTGGGGCTGTATTACTCACTGGGGCGACTCCTACACTACGTTTGGTTTCCTGAATCGGAGGCGATCGCTGAGCTAATGCGGGCTTGGTCACTATGCCGAAAGACCACCTTCGGTATAGTAAGCTTAATAAAGTTTCATGTCAAATCGGGAAATACTATGCCGTCGCTAGTACGCGACTTGTCCGGAGGCAGGAGCCGGGAGTGGTGAGGGCCGCGATTTACCGGCTTCGGCCGGGGTCAGCGATAGCGTTTCGCGCGGAACGTACCCAGAAGAGTCAGACCGAACGCGGCAAGTAACCACGTACTGGGCTCAGGAGCGGCGCTGATCGTAACAGGAGTGCCGTCGAGTTCAAAGAGCTGCATCGTTATCTTGATGTCGCCGCCTCCGCCTGAATGGATTAGCGGGCCACCAACTGCTTGAGTCGTGACGCTGATCTCAAAGGCTTGACCGAGCGTAAAGGGCACCAGCATTCCCTTTTGATGGCAACCGACGGTTTTGCAAGAGGGCCAAGCTCCTACTCCTTCAATGGACGCCGCGTCTCCCGCATCTTCAGCGTCCGCTGACACGCTATAGGTCACCAACCCCTGTCGAACGGGGCCATTGGTAATCGCCAGGAAGTCCAAATTGACGCCTGCGAAGGCGGCACCTTGCCCTGCGGTGTTAACGAAAGTAGACATTGAAATCGCCAAACCCGTCGATGTGCCCAGACCACCAAATGAAAAGGTGTTTTGCGCAATTGCCTTAGTGAACCCGTTATCCGCGACGTAAGAACACGTTACTGGAGCGCCTGCTAGCGTGCAATTAGCCGTGATCACCGGCACTGGACCGGTTAGTGTGCTGGCAAGCGCCGAGGACGCTGAGATCAATACAATGACCGCGAGTTTATGCAGCCTTCGGGAGTGGTTTACTCGACCGTCTGTGGGTATGGCCCTTTGTAGCACGATTCGCCCTACAGATAGACGGCAGCTACTTATCCGTAGTCGGGATCGACGTCAGCGCGACTCCGGTGGCGCGCAGTCCGAGCACGGCCACGTTGCCCGAACCAGCGGAGAAAATCGCAGTCCCGCGATTCCCTGCCGTTCCCGCGACAACATCGTGCAAAACGAAAGCCGTGTGACCGTTCGCCGCCAGCGGGGGAAGAGTAACTGTACCTATCGGGCTGCCGTCCGATTTCGTAACCGTGACGGTCACGGTCACCGGGGAGGCGTTGGGATTGGCGAGCGCCACCGCGGTTGCCGATATTCTGTCATCCCACAACAGCGTACTGCTGGTGGTGTTGGCCGACGAAAACGGCACGACGGCTTCCTGATCGGGTTCGTTCAATGCGATCGGGAGCGTCTGCCGGAATACACCGTATCCGATGATGCCCGGAGGCGCGATGAACGATGCATATCCTTGAGTCAGCGCACCGACATTCGCGGCTTCGATGACCGTACTGGCTCCAGGTGCGAGCGTGACAGCGGTCACGCCGCCGGTAATCAAGGGGATGGTCGTCAGTGCAGTTCCGTTGTCGGCGGTGAAGTTCACCGGAAAGGTCACCGGCGCGATTCCAGTGTTCAAGAAATACATAGCCGAGTACCAACCGCCGCCGAATACGAACTGCGGCATGATCTTCCGGGCACCGGTTGCGAATCCCGCCAGCTGCTGGATCTGCGGCGGGGTGAGCGTGGAGTTCCAGATCGCCACCTCGTCAATCAGTCCCTCAAAGGGCGAGAAAGAAGATCCGGCGCTGGGCAATCCGCCAATCGAGAGAGCGACATTGTTTACGATGGAACTGGAAACGCTGTTCGGTCCAGCGGTGGAAGCCACCTGAGCACCATCGAGATACAGTTGAACGCCGGTTAGAAGGCCACTGCCGTCACTGGTGACGGCCAGAAAATGCCAGGCTCCATCGTTGACCGACACGTTGGATTGTACTTGCGAGATGCCCCCTTGTGCCTCCAAAAACAGTCCGAAATGCCCCGCACCCTGCGTGCCGAAAGGCGATCCGTTGTTGATGACCAGCGCGTAACCGGTCTGAGTGCCATCGATCTTGCCGATGACGGTCATGGGAGAGAGTCCCTGGTTGGCCGTCTTGACCCACGCCATCAGCGTAAACGGCTGTGTGAAGCTGAAATTAAATGTATTGCCCGCCGAAATATTCACGGCCTGGGTTTTAGAGCTATTGAAAACCCCAGCCTGGCCGCTCGGGTCGATGGGAGCTCCGCCGCCCGGCAGAGTGAAGCCGACGGGGCCAGCCAGATTCGCATTCGCGCCGTTGTTCTGACGCTGGGTGGCATCGTTGAAATTGCCGTCGAGTTTCCAATAGCCGAGCGGGTTCAATGACATCACTCCCAGCGTATAGGCGCTGTTCTGCGCGAAGGAAAAGGGCGCCACGAGGGCCGCTGCGATGATCAGCCGTGCAGTAAACAATTTCATATAGGCGATAGCCTCTGGATCGATTCTGGCATAGTATTCGGCAAATGCCATTCGGATCAGATACTTAGTACCGCCGTCAGATTCTCTAGGGCCGTGCTAAGTTGCCGTACACGCTCACGGCTTAGGCGTGATCTTTACGACCATCGCCGTGAAGTTTTTGCCTGGTTCCACCAGAAACTGATGCACGGTGTTGGCGGGAATGTAGAGGACGTCGCCGGCCGCGATCGGGTACCTAGTGCCGCCTTCAATCGATTTGCCGCGTACTTCGTCGGGTGCGCTGGGCTTGCCCTCGATCATTTTGCCGCCCACCAGAACGGTGCCTTCGCCAGAGCGTATCAGCAGCAGGTCGGCCTGCTTCTCGTGGAGTTCGGCCTCGCCGTTTCCATTGCGGTACGCGACAAATGCCGAGTCGAGCAAGCGCTCGGTACCGAGGTGCCGGTCGGCGTTCAACTTGGATAAGGCCAGCTTGTCGAAATCCTTCTGCTGAGACGAGCTCCAGAAGAGTGGCTGCGAGGGATCGGCAGCCGGGAGCGCGAGGGAGAAAGCGAGCACAAGCAGGATCGTAGCTCTCATAATGCGGCCCAGTATACGCCTTCCTTGCAGTACAAACCAGGGATTGACAAGAAAACCAAATGGCGCTACACTCTGTAGCGCTACCTCATGTAGCGCATATAATGCCCAGCGTAAAACCACCCCGAAAACCGCTCAGCGAACTGGAACATCTAGTGATGAACGTCATTTGGAAGCGACCCTCAGCAACCGCCGAGGACGTTCGCGAGGCATTGGCGGCCCGCCATCCGATGAAGGATTCGACCGCCAGGACCGTCTTGAAGCGGCTCGAAGAAAAGGGTTATCTCGAGCATCGCGTGGAGGGCCGCACCAATATCTATCGCGGGCTGACGGCGCCACAAAATGTGGCCGTCCGGGCGGTACGGCAAATCATCGACCGGTTCTGCGGCGGATCGGTCGAGCAGCTTCTGGTCGGAATGGTGAACGACGAGGTTTTGGATGAGCAGGAGTTGCAGCGGCTGGCAAAGCGGATCGGGCGTCTGAAGGGTCGAAACAAGGAGGCTTGAAATGGAAGCGCACGATTTCCTGTGGTATCTGGCCGTCCTTTCTTTTCGCTCGCTAGCGCTGGCCTGCCTGACGTGGCTGATGCTGTGGGTGTGCCGGGTCAAATCCGCGTCCGCGAAACACGCTGCTTGGACCGTCGTAACCGCGGTGATGCTTTTGCAAGTGGCGGCGAGCCCTGCCCTGCCGTCGGTTCCCCTCAGAGTGTTGGCTCCCGTTCCGGATGCAGGGCCAACCCTGAGCCCGCAATTCGCACTCCCGCCGATACCTGTTCAAGCATTGAACTCGCATGGCCGCCGTCTCGCATTCACCTGGAGAGAAGCTGTCATTGGCATCTATGCGGTGGTAGCCTTCGCGCTCTTAGTTCAACTGACTTTCGGATACATGTTTGCCCGAAGGCTGGTGCGCAATAGCAAACCGGTTGACGGGCCCCGAGTGTGGGAATCCGCATCGATTTCCGTTCCTATGACCGTGGGGCAACTCTCGCCAACGATCCTTCTGCCGATTGGCTGGCGCGAGTGGGATTCGGCCAAGCTTCAAGCGGTGCTGGCTCACGAAGAAGCGCACGTTCGCAGAGCGGACTGGGCGATTGGCGTGATGGCTCGCATCAACTGCTGCGTGTTCTGGTTTCATCCGCTGTCCTGGTGGTTGAAGAGAGAACTCGCTCTTTTGGCGGAATACGCCTGCGACGATTCGGTGCTGGCTCAGATGGGAGACCGGCGGCAGTATGCCCAGGCGTTACTCGAAATAGCGTGCGCGATGAAGTCCGCTCACGGACGATTCATGGGCGAAGCGATATCCATGGCAAAGGAGACTAACGTGGAAAAAAGAATGCAGCAGATCCTGGACGATGCGAGAACGATTCCGCCGGCCTTCGGGCGGCGAGGCTGGGTGACGCTTCTGTTGTGCAGCGTGCCCGTGGCATATCTCGCGTCGGCGGTACAGTTGGCACCGGCGCAAACCAAGAGCGTGGTTCCGGCGGTGGAAGCGCCGGCTAAGCCACAGTCCGTCCAGATCACTCCAGTACAGACCAGTCCGGTGCAGATCGCGCAGGCTAGGCCGACCGCTCCTCAACAAGCTCCGACACAACCTGCTCCTGCTCCCGCGCCGGCGCCTGGCGCGAGCCCTTATAAGAAGTGGCTTGACGAGGAGGTCAGATGGATCATTTCGGATGAGGAACGATCGGCGTACAAGCGACTCACCAGCGATGAAGAGCGCCAGAAGTTTATCGCGCAGGCGAGGATTCCCGAACGAATATTGAGGCGAACGCTCGAGAGCCCCTATCAGAAATGGTTGGACGAAGAGGTTGTCTACCTCATATCTGAGGAGGAGCGCAGAGCGTTCATTCGGCTCCAAACCGACGACGAGCGCGACGCGTTCATCACGCAGTTCTGGCTGAGGCGAGACCCGACGCCCGGCACCCAGGAAAATGAGATGAAGGAGGAGCACTACCGGCGTATTGCCTGGGCGAACGACAAATTCTCCGCAGGCATCCCCGGATGGAAG
>Ga0105238_10002634_pt1 | contig 17891 bp, 13 predicted proteins | sample KBSC34metaG_FD_81526 | JGI IMG/M metagenome (GOLD analysis project Ga0105238, IMG submission 81526) | Corn rhizosphere microbial communities from Kellogg Biological Station, Michigan, USA - KBS C3-4 metaG | ecosystem: Host-associated > Plants > Roots > Rhizosphere > Soil | place: Michigan, USA... | reverse complement strand
GGCGCCGTGGCCGGGATGTTCAACGTCGTGCACAAGGTACTGCTCCAACGACTCCCGTTTCCGCAGCCAGACCGGCTCGTGTTCCTGAGGGGCACGGCGCCGGGTTCGGATCTGCCCGCTCGCTACGACCTGGGCAACGAGTTCTACGTCCACTACAAAGACCGCTCGAAGCTCATCGATGGTCTGTTCACGTTCAGCTCGGGAACATCGACCTTCCGCACTCAGGATCGGGTCGAGCGCATTCCCATGGCGTGGCCGTCGAACGACATGTACGCCACGCTCGGCGCCCGCCCGCAGCTGGGGCGCCTCCCCGTTTCGTCGGACAACGACGACGTCGTGGTGATCAGCGATCAGATGTGGAGCAGTTGGTTCAGCCGCGACAAATCCGTGATCGGTAAGTGGTTTTTCGTTTCGGACAGTCTCAAGCAGGTCATCGGCGTGATGCCGCCGGAGTTCAAATTTCCGAGCGACAACACGATGCTCTGGGTGTCGGGCGAGATTCGGGCGGATCAAGTGCGGCCCGGCAATCTCGGCGCCCCGATCGTGGCGAGGATGAAAGCCGGCGTCACGACCGATCAGCTGGCGGCCGAGCTCAATGGGCTCACGAAAGAACTGCCTGGGCGATTCGGCGCGTCGCCGACGTACACGCGCATCATCAGCAAGCATCGGGCGTTGGTCGTCCCGATTCTCGATCGCATCGTGGGGCCAACGCTCAAGACGTCCCTGCTCGTGCTGCTTGGCGCCGTCGCGGTCGTGCTGCTGATCGCGTGCGCGAACGTCGCCAATCTGTTTCTCGTCCGCGCAGAGTCTCGGCGACGCGACCTCACCGTGCGCCGGGCGATCGGCGCGTCACGCGCGCAACTCATGCGCTTTCAGATGGCGGAGTCGTTCGCCGTGGCGTTGGCGGCCGGCGCCCTGGCGGTCGTGCTCGCGACCGTGTCCCTTCCGCTCTTTCTGCGCGCCGCCCCAGATGGCATTCCGCGTCTCAACGAAGTTCGGATCGACGCGCCGACGCTCGCCGCGACATTGGCGCTCGTGCTGGTCGTCGCTCTCGCGTGTGGCATTGCGCCGGCGCTGCGCGCTTCGTCCCCCGATCTCTCGTTCCTCCGCGAAGGGGGTCGCGGATCGACCGGCCGTCAAAAGTGGGGACGTGACTTGCTCGTCGTCGGACAGACGGCGCTTGCCCTGGTGCTTCTCATCGGCTCAGCGCTGCTCGTAGAGAGTTTCCAGCGGCTTCGTCGTGTAAACCCGGGCTACGACATTCGGAACATCTACACGTTTCAGTACGCGCCGGACCAGCCTGGGCTGCGCGACGGACCCTCGCTCGGTCAACTCCATCTGAAGGTGATGAATCGGCTGCGCGCCATGCCCGGCGTGACCGTCGTCGGCGTCGTCGACAACATTCCACTCGACGAAGGAACACGCGGCATTCGCGTCCGAACCGACGAGATGTCGAGCGACGCCCAGCCCGCGCTGCTCCAGCTGAACTTCACCGGCGGCGACTACTTTCGCGCGTTGAGCATTCCGGTGCTCCAGGGCCGCACCTTCACCAACGACGAGGCCATTACGCCGAACAACAGCGTGATCGTCAGCCGGTCGGCGGCGGAAAAGCTGTGGCCCAGGCAGAGCCCGCTCGGGCATCGAATCCGGCCTCAGTTCGGCCGCCAGGACAGCCTGCAGTTCACCGTGGTCGGCGTCGTGGGTGACGTGAAGCAGGACGATTGGCGCGATGCCGGCGAGGCAATCGTGTATTTCCCGCTCACCGGTCCAGCGCCGACCGCGTGGGGCTTGGGCTCACCGGCGTACGTCGTGAAGTCCACGCGCGCCGAATCGATGCGCAACGAGGTCCGCGCACTCATTCGGGAATTCGCGCCGGAGGCGCCGGTCTATCGCGAGTTCACGATGGAGTTCCTCGCGCGGCGCTCGATGATTCAGCTCTCGTTCACGACGTTGACCCTGGGTGTCGTGTCCGCGCTGGCGCTGCTGCTCGGCGCGGTCGGATTGTACGGCGTGCTGTCCTACGTCGTGGCGCAGCGCACCCGTGAGATCGGCGTGCGCATGGCGCTTGGTGCGACCGTGGGCGCCGTACGACGCCAGGTCGTGTCGCAAGGCGCGAAGGTGGTGTTGGTCGGCGTGGTCATCGGTGTCGTCGCAGCGGTTGCGTCGACGCGGTTGCTCGGAACGCTGCTCTTCGGGGTGAAAGCCGTGGACCCGCTCGTCTTCGCGGCGATGTCGGCGACGATGATCGCGATGGGTGTGCTCGCGAGCTACATGCCGGCGAAGCGGGCGAGCGACGTGGATCCCATCGTCGCGCTGCGAAGCGATTGAACAGGCATCGCCCTAGTCGGCGTATCGAGTCACGGACAACAGATTGCCCTCGGGCGCGGAACGCTATTCGCCGCGCAGCACCACGGCGGGATGTGTCCGCGCCGCCCGGCGCGCGGGAACGAAGGTCGCGATCACCGTCACCGCGATGAGCAGTGCCGTCGCCGCGCTGAACTCCGCGGCGCTCGTCGGTTTCACCTCGTACAGCAATGCGCGCAGAAACCGCGTCGCGCCCAGCGCCGCAACCAGGCCGACACCCGCGCCGGTAGCGACGAGTCTGAGTCCGTCGCCGAGTACCATGCCGCCGACATGACTGGGTGCGGCGCCGAGCGCGATCCGGATGCCGAACTCCCTCACGCGTCCATTGGCCGCGTAGGAAACCACGCTGTACACGCCGATCACCCCGAGCAGCAGCGCGGCGCTTCCCGCGATGGCGATCAGCAGCATCGTGAGCCGTACGCGAGCGGTCGCATCGTCCACCAGCGATCCGAGTGTGCGGACGTTCGCCGCGGGGATGCGGCGGTCGAGTGTCTTCACGACTTCCTGGATCGTTGCCGCCGACGGCAGCCGCGCCCCTCTGATGGTGTATCGCACCTCGTAGGGATTGCGGTGAATCGGATTGCTATCGGCCGGAAGTCCATCGGCGTCGCGGAGCAGCGGAAGGTAGACCGTCGGCACGTCGCCATCCTCGATTCGAGCCCACGGCACATCGCCGGCGACGCCTATGATTGTGAACGGTCTCAATTGCATGCCGGCGAAAGCTTGTCCCTGAATCTGCTTTCCGACGACGTCGGTCGCTCCGAACAAGCTCTTTGCGAGTCGCTCACTGAGAATCACCGCCGGTGCGCCGCGCAGGTCGCCGGCGCGGAAGGTGCGTCCGGCGCGCAGCGGAATTCCCGCCGCGCGGAAGTAGTCGGTGCTGGCAAGGTTGCCGGACGCCGCGACGATCGATCGTCCATCGGGGGCTTGGAGTTGCGTCACGAGCTCCGGCGCGCCGGAGTTCGCCAACGGAAACCATTGCGCGACGCCCGCCGATGTCACCCCCGGAAGTGCGGTCAGTCGATCGACCAGCTTTGCATGGAATTCCGCCTGCGCACCGTACGAGGTGTAGCCGTCCCAGGGCAGTGACACGTGAAATGTCAACGCATCAGCGGGCTCGAACCCTATCCGCGCGTTGAGCAGATTCCAAAAACTGCGCCCCAGCAGCCCCGCCGCGATCAGCAGCACGAGCGCGATCGCCACCTGGAAGGCGACGAGACCGTTCTGCGTGCGCCGCCAAGCGAGGCTCGAGGCAGAACGTGAGGCGCGCAGACGGTCGAACACGCCGGAAATGTCGGTTCGCCCGACCGCGATCAGCCCGACGACTGCGCCGACGACGATCGCGGAGCCACAAACGAGCGCGACGGTCTGCCAGCTGAATGAGACTTCGTGTAGTCGCGGGATCTCCCGCTCGGTAAACCCGAACTTCGTCGACAGCGTGAGCGCGGCCGCCGGGAGCGCGACGATCGTCGACGCCACGCCGAGCAGGACGCCTTCGACGACGAACCGCTGCGAGAGCGCGACCCGGCTTGCGCCGAGGGAAAGCGCGATCGCCGTCTCCTGGCTCGCGCGCTCGGCACGGAGCAAAAAGAGATTCACGACGTTGGTCGTCGCGATGAGTAGCACGATCGCGACGAGGACGCCGAGAAGAACGAGCTGCGGATGAACGGCGGCTACAGTCGCCGCCTTGAGCGGCTCGACCGTGGCACGCGCTCGGCTGCGCCGCAGCATGTCACGCGTGATGTCGGGGAACCGGCCCGACATCGACGGAATGAGCGCGTTCAATTCCGCCTCGGCTGCCGACGGGGTGACGCCGTCGCGCAGGCGGCCGATCGCCGTGAGATAGCCCAATCCGAGCTGCGGGTGTCTGATTGGAACCGGGGCAGGGTAGTAGAGATCGGTCGATGGCGACGGGAAGCCGAACGATCGTGGAAGAATGCCGATGACGATGCGTGCGCCGCGATTGATCTCGATCTGGCGTCCGATGACCGACGAATCCGCGCCGAACCGCCGCCGCCAGAACCTCTCCGAGATGAGAATCGGGATTCGCGGATTCTCGGTCCACGACGTGTCGGCCGTTCGGAATAGCTCGCCGAGGATAGGGCGCACGCCGAGGAGCGTGAGCAAGTTCGGCGACAGAAACGCCACGGTGACATATTCGGGGGCGTCGCCACCGGTCACGCTGAAGTCGTCACTGGTTCCATAGTCGCCAAGCTCGGTGAACGAGCGGGGGGCGCTCTTGGCGAAGTGAAAATACTCGGCGGGCGTCAGCAAGTCGCTCGTCGTCGTGGTGCCTTCCGTGACAAAACCGACGCGCACGAGTTGGGTGGGCTTTTCGTAGGGGAGGTCGCGAAGAAGCACGTCGTAAACGATCGTGCCGATTCCGGCTGCCGCTCCAATTCCGATGCCGAGCGTCGCGATCACCCCGGCCGTGAACGCCGGCGCGCGTCGCAGGCGACGAAAGGCGAAGCGGGCGTCGCGGGCGAGGTGGTCAAACGCCGCGATGCCGCGCGCGTCGCTCGTCTCCTCCCGGAAGCGCTGCGTGCCGCCGAAGCGGAGGAGAGCAGCGCGGCGAGCGTCGTCCGGGCTCATGCCCCGACGAACGTTCTCCGCCGCTTCCATCTCGATATGGAAGTCGAACTCGTCGTCCTGGTCGGCGGCGAATTGCGAACGACGGCGGAACAGCTCCATCATACGCGCGAACGTGGCTCGCAGCTGATGCGGCACGGGGTCAGCTCCCCGCAGCCAGCACGAGACCGACCGCGCTGACGAAGCGATTCCAGGACGCGAGCTCTTGGCTGAGCGCGCGGCGCCCGGCGGCGGTGAGGCGGTAGTATTTCGCGCGCCGGCTGTTCTCAGTGACGCGCCATTCCGTGTCGATCCAACCGCGCTGCTCGAGCCGAACGAGCGCGGGATAGATGGATCCTTGGCCGACCTGCAGCGCATCGCGCGACAGCTGCTCGATGCGGTGAGTGAGTCCCCAACCGTGCATCGGCGCGAGCGACAGCGTCTTGAGAATGAGCAGGTCGAGCGTGCCTTGCAGGACCTGTTCATTGCTGGTGGGCTTCGCCACGGTCTCCTCCCGAATGCCAGGAGGAAGGTTACGTCACTCCTCCCGAATGTCAATAGGAGGGATGACCGCGCCGGGACCTGCCGCTACACCAGCGAGGCTAGAAGCTCGGCCAATTCCGCTGGCTGATCGATCATCAGATCGTGCCCGCACGACACTTCCGACGTCTTCCAGCCGCGATCGGCGCGGACGCGTTGATACGCGGCATCAAACGCCGGGTGTGCGTACGCCGGGACCCGAACGAAGACCTTTTTCGCGATCCTCTGGTAGGCATCGGTCACGCGGAGCGGCTCCGTGAAGCACTTCGTCGGCTGCGGCGTGAGCTTGCTGTTTACCCACGCAAGGTCCTTCTCGTTGACCTTGAACGTCGCGGCGGCGGGCGGAGGTACCATCGGTGTCGGGTACGGCGCTGCCGTCGGCCCGCGGAGCGCGACCACTGACTGTCCGTCGCGTGGAATCATCGCATCGAGATAGACGATCGCGGCGATTCGCTCCGGTAGCTTTTCAGCCACACCGGTGATCACCATGCCGGCGTACGAATGCCCGACGAGCACGAAGCGATCGAGATCCTTCCAGGTTATCTCGTTGACCACGTCGTCGACGTGGGTCGCCAAGGTGACGGCGTCACTCGCCAGGTGCGCGCGCTCGCCGACGCCGGTGAGCGTCGGCGCGGCCACGTAGTGGCCCTTGGCGGTCAGCCGGTCGGCCACGCGTCTCCAGCACCAACCGCCGTGCCACGCGCCGTGCACGAGCACGAACGAAGTCGCCGCCTCGCGTTTCGCCGCCGGAAGGGCGGCAAACGTGCTCGCCGCTCCCAGCGCGGCCACGTCATTGAGAAATTCCCGGCGCGAGCGATGACCCGATTCGTTCGCCATCGTCCGAAACCCGCCAGTCGGTAGTGAGGGGAGCCGCCACGCGGAGTCCGCGTCGGAGGTTGAATTATCCGGCAACGGTACGTGGCGAGCCCCGCCGTGGGCAAGCGAGCCCGGCGATCGCGCCACCGTCACGGGCACGGCCGATGCAGCGGTACCACCCCCTGAGTTTCAAATACCGCCTGCCAAAGAGGAAGAAATGAAGACTCGTGATGTGCTTCAGCGCTATTTCGACTCTCTCGCGCGCCGCGACGACTGGGCGTCATGCCTCGCCGACGACGTGGTGTTCACGAGCTTCACCAGTCCCGTGAAAGAAGCCCGCGGCAAACAGGCGTTCCTCGAGGCGACGAAGCGCTTCTACGGAACGATCGCCAAAGTGAACGTTCGCGACATCATCGTGGACGAAGACCGGGCATGCGCCCTCACCCACTACGAGCTCCAGCCGACCGGTGGGGCGGCCGCGTTCACGAGCGACGTCGCCGAAATCTTCACCGTCCGCGACGACCGCATTACGTCGTTTGCGATCTACTTCGATACCGCACCATTTCCGAAATGACGCGTCGGGTGGCTGCGCCGCAGAAGGAACGGGTAGGGACTGAGTCCCGCTCACTCCGACTGCAGCGCACTGGCCGGATTCAGACGCGACGCGCGAGTGGCCGGAATCGTCGTCGCGAGGAACGTGATCGAAAAGATCAGCAGCGTCGCGATCGCCAAGATCACGGGGTCCGACGCCTTGATGGCGTACACGCGACTCGACACGAGCTGCCCCGAGAAATATGCCAACCCGATACCGATGGCGGCGCCGATGAAACCGAGCGTCGCGCCTTGCCGCATGACGAGCAAGAACACGGAGCGCGGCGACGCGCCAAGGGCGAGACGCGTGGCCATCTCCTCTCGACGCAGCGACCCGGCGTATGACACGACACCGTAGATCCCGACCGCCGCCAGCACGATCGCGATGCCCCCGAAGATCAGCATCAGCGTCATGCCCAACTCTTGCCGGCTGAGCGTTCCGCCGATGATGTCCGACGCAAGCTCGAAGTCGAGCGCCATCGTCGGGTTGAGCTTTCGCACTTCCGTGCGAATCGCTCGCTCGACTCCGGCGATGTCGCCCGATCCGGACATCGATACGACGGCCGTCGCGCGGCGAAATGGCGCCTGCGTCAGCGACGTGTAGAACGACGGCTCCGCCGGCTCGCCGAGAGATTTCTGTCGAACGCTGCCGACGACGCCGACGATCGTCACCTCGTTCCTTGGATCCGGCGCTGGATACCCGGCCGAAAACTGCACGCCAATCGGATCGCGTCCCTTGAGGTACTTGTCGACGAACACCTGGTTGACGATCGCCACCGGCGCCGTGTTCGGGAGGTCGCCGCTTCCGAAGTCACGACCTTTGATGAGCGGAGTTCCCATCGCGGCGAAGAGGCCCGGGCTGACGAAGCGCTGGCGCGTGCCGGGCGGATTCGCCGGGTCGAACGGTTCGCCGTGAAATTGCGCCAACAGCGAATTCTCGATTCGCACGCGCGTCGGGTACGCCGAGACGAGCCCGACGTCGGCCACGCCGTGGATGTTCTTGATGGTGCTCGCGAGATCGGTCTGCGCCTGGCGCACGGCATCCGGGTTCGGATATCGCTGCCCCAAGAAGGACACGTCGAAGATCAACCGCTTCTCCGGCACGAAGCCGGCGTCGGTGTTTCGGAGATTCGAGAATCCTCGAACGAGCCAGCCCGCGCCGGCCACCAACATGATCGCCAACGCGACTTCGGCGACGGTCATCGCCATCAGCCATCGCGCCGTACCACGGCCGGCGGTCGCCGAGCGTGAGCTGTCGTTCATGAGGGTCTTCACATCGCTGCGGAGCAGGCGAATCGCGGGAGCAAGTCCGATGATCGCGCCCGTGAGGACCAACATGGCCAACGAGAAGAGCAGCACTCGGCCGTCGAACGTCACCGCGTCGAGGCGGGGCAGCTTCGACGCGCCAAGGGCCAGCAACGCGCGGAGGCCCAGCGCTCCCACGCCGACTCCGACGATGGTACCCGCGACGGCGAGCACCATCGACTCGGTGAGGAGCTGTCGCACGAGCCGGCTCCATCCCGCGCCGAGCGCCGCGCGCACGGCCATCTCACGGGCACGCGCGGCGCCCCGCGCGAGCAGGAGGTTGGCGACGTTCACGCACGCGAGCAGGAGCAGCAGCCCGGTCGCCGCCATGACGATGATCAGGATCGGCCCCAAGTCGCCGACGATCGAGTCGACGAGCGGCCGCGTGACGTAAACGCGGTTCTTGTCCGCCGCCGGAAAGTCGGTGGCAAGACCGTTCATGACGGTCGACAGCTCGCCCTTCGCGCGCTCGATCGTCGAACCGTGGCGCAGCCGGGCGAACGCCTCCTGTCCGTGGTTGATGTCGGCGGGCGGAGTTCGCTGGGCGATGAAAATGTCGCCGGCATGCGGGATGTCGAGATCGCGCGGCGCGACGCCGGAAATCGTCGAGTTGAATTCGGCGAAATGAATCGGCTTCCCGACCACCGCGGGGTCGCTGTTGTACAACTGCTTCCACATCCGAGTCGAGATGACGATCGCGGGAGCCGGCCCGGGCTGCGGGGGCGCGTTGGGGCTCGGCGGCGGAAGCGGAGTGAAGTCATCGTGCTTGAACCCGCCGATGCTCATCGGAAGCCCGAAGAGCTCGAAGAACCCTTCGGTCACCGCGTAGACCTGCACGTGCGACGGCGTTCCATCGGTCGCAAGCAGCGTGAGGTCGCCCGGAATGAATCCCGCCGCGCGTTCGACGGACAGCTTGGGATCGTTGAGCCGGTAGATCTCGCCTCCGGACAGCATGCCCGTGGTGACACGGCCGTCCGTGAGGGCGGTTCTGAGGCTGTAGAGGTCCTGCGAGTTGGGATATGGAAGCGGCTTGAGAAGGACCGCGCTCAGCGTCGTGAAAATCGCGGTCGTCGCGCCGATGCCAAGGGCGAGCGTGGCGATCGCAGTGAGGGGGAAGCCCGGCGAGCGGCGGAACGCGCGAAGCGTGACGCGGACGTCCTGGAGAAGCGTTTCCATTCCTGGACTCCTGACTGCTACATCGAGGTGGGGGAGAGGGACCGATTGATAGTAGTGCGCGGTGGCGAGCCCGCAACAGAATCGGGACAGACCGGCCTCGGCATCGGTCGGTGTTGCGGGCGCGCGTCGCGCGAGCCTTTCCCTATTGACTTCTAGGAGAGTCGTGGTACGTTGGTCTTCCCTAGAAGCAAAGAGGAGCGCGCGCGATGAAGCAGAAGCCCGACCTCCCCCAAGGCACCCTCGACCTGCTGGTCCTCAAGGCCCTGAGCCTGGGCGAGACGCACGGCTATGGGGTGGGTCTGCGCATCGCGCAGCTCGCCGACGACATGCTCCGCGTCGAAGAGGGCACGCTCTATCCCGCCCTGTACCGCATCGAGCAGATGGGCTGGATCGACAGCAAGTGGGGGATCTCGGAGAACAACCGGCGGGCCCGCTTCTATCGGCTCACGCGCGCGGGCTTGAAGCAGCTCGGCATCGAAGGTGAGCGCTGGGACCACATCACGGCCGCCGTCGCGAAAGTCATGCGGGCCACCACCGCCTGATCGAATCGAGATTCCAATGAAGACTCTACGTGTCCTGCGCGACCGGCTTCGCGCGCTGTGGCGCTCCGACCGCGTGCAAGACGAGATCGCCGAGGAGCTTCGCTTTCATGTCGAGATGCGCGCGCGCGACAACGAGCGCGCCGGCATGAGTCCGGCCGATGCCCGACGCGAAGCCGAGCGTCGATTCGGCTCCGTGGCGCTCGCGGCGGATGCCGGCTACGACGTGCGCGGTGGCGGGTGGATCGAGACTCTTGTGCGGGACGTGCGCTTCGGCGCGCGTGTCCTCGCCAAACACAAGATCTTCTCGGCGGTCGTCATCCTGACGGTCGGCGTCGGCATTGGCGCGAACGCGACGATCTTCACGCTCGTCGATCGCGTGCTCCTGCGTTCACTCCCGGTTCAGCATTCCGAGGAGCTTGAACAGGTCACGCTGCCGAACGACTGGTCGACGTTCAGCGAGCCGTTCTTTCGGGATCTGCGCCGCCGCACGGATATTTTCTCGGGCGTGCTCGCGCGCACGGTCGTTCCGGCGACGATCGCACGGTCAGGCGACGCGAGGCGCGGTGTCGTCGAGCTGGTGTCGGGGAATTACTTCTCCGTCCTCGGGACGCGGGCCGCGCTCGGACGCTTGCTGAGCGATGTTGACGATGTCGTGTTGCGGGGCGCGCCGGCCGCCGTCGTCAGCGATCGCTTCTGGCGAAACAGCCTTTCGCGCAATCCGGACATCGTGGGCACCACGATTCAAATCGACAACCAGTCCGTCACCATTATCGGCGTCGCGGCGCCGGACTTCTTCGGCATCGAGGTCGGGGTGTCACCCGACGTGTGGGTGCCGCTCGCCATGCAACCGCAGCTGCTGTACCAGGGTGACGCGCTCGCCGACAACCGCGAGGCCAATTGGCTGGAGGTCATCGGGCGAAGAGCTCCGGGAATCACACACGCCCGCGCGGAGTCGGGGACGTCGTTGGTGTATCAGCAGTCGCAACGCGCGATCGGTCGTCCGGCGCCAAACGATTGGCCGACGACCGTCCGACTCATCGACGCCGGCCGGGGCCTCTCGCGGCTGCGAGAACAATACGCGACCTCTCTCCGTCTGCTGACGGGCCTCGTCGCGATCCTCATGCTGGTCGCGTGCGCGAGTCTGACGACGCTGCTGATGACGCGATCGGCCGCGCGACGACAAGAGATCGCAGTTCGGCTGACGCTGGGCGCTTCGCGCGCGAGACTGATTCGACAGTTGATGACCGAGGGCGCGCTGCTCAGTCTCTGCGGCGCGGCCGTCGGGCTGGCGATCGCGCGCTGGGGTATCGGCCTCCTCATCCACTTGCTGCCGCGGGAGCGCATTCCTCTGGCGATCGACGCGGCGGTGGGCGCGCGTTCCTTGGTCTTCGCGCTTGTCCTCTCGATGCTCACGGCGGCCTTGTTCTCAGCGGGGCCTGCGTTCCGGTTCACTCGACCCGATCTTGCCCGAGCCCTGAGGGCCGTGAACGACTCGAGCGCGAACGTCGCCGGGCGATCCTTCGACGTGCGAAGGGCTCTCGTGAGCGTGCAGGTCGCGCTTTCGCTGGTCCTCGTGATCGGCGCGTCGCTGTTCGTACAAAGCCTCGCCCGTACCGCGGCGATCCCGCTCGGGTTTCAGACTGAACATGTCGTCATCGCGTCGATCGATCCGTCGTTGAGCGGCTATTCGCCGGACGGCGTGGAGCGGTTCTATCGGGACGTCGAGTCGCGGCTGCGCAAGGCCACGGGCGTGCGCAGCGTCGGTTTTTCCGCATGGCCGCTCCTGGGCGGCGAACTGAGCATGATGACGGTCCGCCAACCGAACGTTCCGCGACCTCCGGACCCCAGCACGTGGCTCATGTCGATGAACGTCGTGACTGGCGACTTTTTCGACGCGGCCGGCGTCTCGATGCAACGCGGCCGCGCGTTCAGTCAGGCCGATTCCGCCGCGGGCTCACACGTCATCGTCCTCAACGAGGCGGCGGCCCGTAGCTACTTCGGCTCGGATAACGCAGTGGGCCGCACGCTGCTTGTAGGGCGCTCGGCCGCGACGGTCATCGGCATCGCGAGCGACTCCAAGTACGCCGCGGTGCGCGAGGAGACTCGTCGCATCGTGTTTGCGCCGTTCGGCCGCGACGTTCAGGTATTCGTCGGCAGTACGGGAGAACGAACGATCTACGTCCGGACCAGCGGCGACCCGTCCCGATTCACCGGCGTCATCGCGGGGGTCGTTCGTGCCGTCGACAAACGCGTGCCGGTCTACAACGTCAAGACGTTTGCCGCGCAGAAGGCGGAGTCGCTGGCGCGTGAACGCTTGGTCGCCGCGATCGCCGCGTGGACGGGAGCGATCGCGTTGGGCCTGGCCGCTCTGGCGCTCTACGGGCTGGTGAGCTTTGGCGCGGAGAGCCGCACTCGCGAGATCGGCATTCGAGTTTCGCTCGGCGCCGACGCGCCCCACGTCGTGTGGCTGATTGTGCGCGGCGCGATCGGAATGGTCGCCGCCGGATGCATCGCCGGCGTGGCGCTTGGGCTCGGCTTGTCGCGCTTCGTTCAGTCACAGCTCTACGGCGTCCGCGCGACGGACGTGACGACGATCGGCACGGCGGTCGGGATTCTGCTGATCACCGCGCTCATCGCCGCGTTGGCGCCCGGGCTGCGGGCATCGCGCATCGACGCCACGACGGCGTTGCGCTATGAGTGACGTCGCAAGCCACGTCAGAGAACCGAGAGAGGCTTCGTCATGAAGAGCATCCGGTCGACCCGACTCACCGCCCTTGTTTCGTCGCTCATCGCGATCGCATCGATCGCGCCGATCAGCGAGGCACAGAACGGGCCGGGGCATGCCGAGATCAGTCAGTGGATCGGCCGCAACCACCCGAATGTCATCGCCGGCGACCCGCGGGTGAACGCGGTGCTCATCGTCGTGGACAGCGCGAGCCGCTACGTCGCGAGCGTCGCGGACTCGCTTCCGCCGCCGGTCATCGCGGCGATCGACTCGATATTCGCTTCGGTCGGCGCGCACAACGAAATCGAGAGCATGGCTCACGAGCTCCTGGCGGGCCGGTTGCGCGTGCCGAACGGGGACGGCAGCCAGCCGATTTACGTCGTCGATGGCGTCCGCGTCGGGCGCGTCGACTCACTGATGGAGAACGCGGTCAAAAGCATTCAATTCATGAATGGCGCCGAGGCGGCTTCGAAGTACGGGGCAGACGCCGCGAAAGGGGGCGCAGTTCTGGTGACGATGATTCACGACGAGGGCTGGAGCCAACTCGTTCAGGCGAGCCATCGCGAACGATTGCGTAAGGTGGGGATCGAGCCGGAACGGATCGACTTCGGGAACACGCAGATGATGCAGGTCAGGGCTGGCACTTTCGGTCCGTATCGAATGAACGTCACGATTCTGCGATTGAAATGAGAGCTGATTCGCAACGACCCCGCGGTTCGAACGTCCAGTGACGCTCTCACCGAGCGCCCGGATGCTCACATGAACACAGCGCGATATCGCCTCTTCGTCGTCGTGCTGAGCGACACGGTGGCGGGTGTGCTCGACTTGGAGACTCAGACGAGCGTGGACCCGCACTTGGGCCAGACGGTCGACGATCTCTTCGCGTTCATTCAGGACGCGATCGACCGTCCCGCGCAGTGGATTCACGCGGAGTACGACCCGCTGAAGGGATTTCCGACCGCGATCGACTACGATGGAGCGGCGTTGATCGCGGACGACGAGATCTCGTTCCGCGCAAGCGACGTTCATCCGATCTCCCCGCCGCCCGGGTCAGCGCCCTGGGATGAAAGAAAAACGCTGCTCGAGGGTTCTCGAACAGCGTCCGTCGATCGGTTCAGCGGGCTGAGCTGATTGCGAGGATGTGCCGTCTCCCCGCCACAATGAGGATATAAGACAGCCCCGGGCTTGCGACAAGGCCGGGGACACCCCGCAGACTTGCCGGCCCGGAAAATCGTGGCCGAGATCAAATCTGAATAACGGGGGGACGGATGCGTGTGTTGTCGACGAAAGGTTTGCGATGACCAGGCACGCGGTAGTGATCGCCGGTGGAGGTCCGACCGGATTGATGCTGGCCGCGGAGTTGGCGCTCGCCGGCGTCGACGTCGCGATCGTCGAGCGGCGGGCGAACCAGGAGCTCGCGGGCTCGCGCGGCAGCGGGCTGCACGCACGCACGATCGAAGTGTTCGATCAGCGAGGGATCGCCGAGCGGTTTGTGTCGCAGGGACAGAAACATCCGGCCGTTGGCTTTCATCCGGTCCCGTTGTCCGTCACGGACCTTCCCACGCGGCACAACTATGCCCTCGGACTGTGGCAGAATCAGATCGAGCGCATTCTGGCCGAGTGGGTGGGTGAGCTGCCGGTGCGGTTCTATCGTGAACGTGACGTGATCGGTTTCGCGCAAGACGACCGCGGCGTCGACGTGGAGATGTCCGACGGTCAACACTTATGGGCGGAGTATCTCGTCGGCTGCGACGGCGGACGCAGTCTGGTCCGCAAGAAGGCGGGCATCGAGTTCCCGGGGTGGGATGCGACGACGAGCTGGTTGATCGCCGAGGTGAGTTGGACGGAGGAGCCGGCGTGGGGACTGCGCAACGACGCGGTCGGGATTCATGCGATCGGCAAGTTGGAGGACCCCAAGCGGGCACGCATGGTGTTGACCGAAGCGCGTGTCGGCGCGGACGCCGAACCGACGCTGAACGACGTGTGCGAAGCGCTGGTCGGTGCGTATGGAACGGACTTCGGGATCCACAACGCCACCTGGGTTTCCCGCTTCACCGACATGACTCGCCAGGCGGCGGCCTATCGTGCGCGACGCGTCCTACTCGCCGGCGACGCCGCGCACGTGCATCCGCCGATTGGCGGGCAGGGCCTCAACATCGGCGTGCAGGACGCGGTGAATCTCGGTTGGAAATTGGCGCAAGTGATCAAGCGAACGTCGCCGGAGACACTTCTCGACACGTACCACGCGGAGCGTCATCCCGTCGCCGCGCGCGTGCTGCGCGACACGATGGCGCAAGTCGCGCTTCGCCGCCAAGACGCTCGAACGAAAGCGTTGGCCGACTACGTGTCGGAGCTTCTGAACATGGACGAGCCTCGCCAGAAAATGGGGACGGAGATCTCCGGGCTCGGCGTACACTATGATCTGGGCGAAGGCCATCCGCTGTTGGGACGTCGAATGCCGGACCTCGACGTGGTCACCGCGAGCGGACCGCGGCGAGTGTTCTCGCTCCTTCATGAGGCGAGACCGGTGTTCCTCAACCTCGGTCACCCCGGTGCGTTCGACATCGCCCCATGGTCCGATCGAGTCAAATCGATCGACGCCACGTACGACGGGGTTTGGGAGCTTCCCGCGATCGGCACGGTCGCCGCTCCGACCGCCGTGTTGATTCGGCCTGACGGATACGTCGCGTGGGTCGGCGACAAAACCGGCGCGGCGCCGTTCGATGCTCTGGCGAAGTGGTTCGGTCCAGCCCTCCGGTGACTCACACTCCGATCGACGGCGCCGTCACCGCCGAACGAATCGCTTGAAGTTGGGGGTAGAGATAGACGTCGGAAGCGATTCCCGACGGCCACATGCCCTCGTTCACGACCGAGATCCACGCCACATCGATCAACTCGGCGGCGCTTCCCTCCCCGCCGCCTGGTGCCGCTTCACCGCCTTCGGCAGTGCAGAGGTAGGTGCGCCATCGAATGTACGTTCCATCCGGAGGCTCCGCCGGTCGATCGAACAGAAGGCGCTCGACGCGAACTTGGAGGCCTGTCTCCTCGAGCACTTCACGGGTAACGCACGACACTTCGTCCTCGTCTTCCTCGCGGCCGCCCCCGGGTAGCATCCACACTGTCGGGCCGTCGCGAAACGCGCATCGCACCAAGAGAACCGGTCCATCGCGAAGAACGGCGGCTTGATATCGAGTGTGGCGCAGCGTGACCAAGACTATGGGCTCCGCGGATCGACGGTGGATGCGTGTCTCGACCTGCGGGTGGATCTCAGGTGAGATGCAAGTCGTTACCAAAGTGCACGAGTCGAAGCTTGCACGCGACGGTTCGCGACGCGGCGTTCTCCCAGCTCGTGCTATAGAGCGGCTCGACGCCGAGCGCACGCACGCGCTTCGCCCAGGCCGCCACCACGCGCGCGGCGTATCCGCGACCGCGATGGGCCGGCGCGGTCTCGACGCCGGCTTCGTGCGCGTGAGCGGTGATGCGAACGCTCCCACACACCGCCACCGCCTGATCTCGAAGGGTCAGAGCGAACAGCGGCGGCGAGTTGTAGATGTCGGGCGCCCACGGCTGAAGGAGAGGGTCGAGCACGCCTACGTTCGCATCGGTCACTTGAACGATTGCGCCGTCGTCGGAATCGAGCGTCGGCACCTCGTTAGGAAACGCGAATGCCGGCCCGGCCGACGTGTTCGTCACGGGCGTCGACCGATTGAGTATCGCCGCCAGGCGGCTCAATTCCTCCCGCGCGTCGTTTCCGCCATCGGTGGGAAAGGCGACGATCGGCGTTTCTGCCACAGCGGCCTCGAGCTCGCGGCGGATGTCGAGCGGCACGTCGACGCGAAAGCGGTGCGCGACGCCGATGGCTCCTCGGCACACGAAGAAGCGCGGAGCCGGACCGCCGTTGGGCTCGCGCACGCGCAGGAGTCGCCCGGCCGAATCGGTCGTGTACAGCGCCTCGATGTGGCGCTCGATCAGAGCGTGATCGCGGAGTGCGCCTTCGAACAACGTCTAGCGAGTACCGGCGATCAGGGAAACGCCGTACCCGTCGACTCGCGCGCGACAGCGGTCTAGCTGGCAGCCCCAACTGAGCGTCTTCCACGCGGTGCCGGTTCGCGCCGTCGCGCGGACTTCTGCGGCGGTGCGCTCCACTATGAAGCGAAACGCAGCCTGGTCGAGCTGCGGCGTGGCGAGCGTCACGACGCCATTGGCATCGACGATGGCGCCGCAGGCACGCTCGCAGTTGAACGAGAGCTCGTGCCACCGGCAACCGGAGTCGCAGCGAGCGGCCCATCCGGTGGGAGTCGATTCGAGCACGAGGCTGAAGGCGGCTGGAGCCCGGGTCGTCGCGGCGGCTGACGTAACGACGAGGGCAATGCCGGAGACGAGCGCTCTAAACATCGATCCTCCGTGAGATCGTGGTCGCTGACACCGAAACGCCAGTGAACCTACTAAAGGACAAATTAGAGTGTTCGGAAGCGCACGCAACCGGCGTGCCGGCCGCCTCCCCGTCGCGGGATCCCATGGGGTGCCTACGCGGTCATGGCGATGTGGTCTCGTGAGTCGCCTGGAGAACCATGACGATCCCGACGAACATGTTGATGAAACCTTGAATTCGATGACCCCTCATGCTCGTCCTACTTCCAGCCCTCCGCGCGTAGCGCTTCCTCGAGCGCGCCGAGGAACTTCTCGACGCGCGGCGTCTGAGCGTTGTAGCCCATCACGCCGATGCGCCACACTTTGCCGGCGAGCGTGCCGAGTCCGCCGCCCATTTCGACGCCCATGTCGAGCAGGCGCTTTCGCAGTTTCGCTTCGTCGATCCCCGCGGGCGCAGACACGAGATTGATCGTCGCGCAGCGATTCGCCTCGGGAGTGAAGAGCGCCAGCCCCAGCTTCTCGAGGCCCCGCACGAGCACGTCGTGCGCCGCCTCGTGCCGAGCGTAGCGGTTGTCGAGGCCTTCCTCGAGTACGATACGCAGCGCTTCATGAAATCCATAAATGCTGGCGATCGGCGCCGTGTGGTGGAACGCTCGCGTCCGCGACGCGGTCTCTTCGCCCCAGTACTGAAAGAGAAGGTTGTAGTCGAAGTACCAGGTCTGCGGCTTCGCCTTGCGCGCGCGCACTTTCGCCATCGCGCGTGGACCGACGGTGATCGGCGCGAGGCCCGGCGGTGCGCCGATGCACTTCTGGCTGCAGCTGCCCGCCGCGTCGACGCCCAGCGCGTCGATGTCCAGCGGAAGACCGCCGAGCGACGTCACGCAGTCCATAGC
>Ga0105238_10002633_pt1 | contig 17893 bp, 16 predicted proteins | sample KBSC34metaG_FD_81526 | JGI IMG/M metagenome (GOLD analysis project Ga0105238, IMG submission 81526) | Corn rhizosphere microbial communities from Kellogg Biological Station, Michigan, USA - KBS C3-4 metaG | ecosystem: Host-associated > Plants > Roots > Rhizosphere > Soil | place: Michigan, USA... | reverse complement strand
TAGAGTCTTTACTATTGGATGAGGACGATCCTAAGCACTGCCACGCTCGTAGTGTTTCTGCTGGCGCCCGCCAGCTTCGCACAGGATCAGGCCACCGGCCGGGCTCTCGGCGTGGTCACAAGAATGGACGCCGCCGCGCGCCAGATCACACTCAAAACTGATACCGGTGACGTGGCGGTCACGGTGGACGCCAAGGCCAAAGTCGTGCGCGTGGCGCCAGGCGCCACGAATTTGACCAACGCCGCAGCCATCGAGCTCACCGATATCAACGTGGGCGACCGGCTGCGCGCGCGCGGCCGTACCGCTGAGGACAAATCGCTGGCAGCTCTGGAGATCGTGGTGATCTCGCAAAGCGATATCGCGAGTAAGCAAGCAGCCGAACGCGCCGATTGGGATCGCCGTGGAGCCACCGGCATCGTTGCCGAAGTCGCCGCGGATTCCTTCACCATCAATGTGCGCACGCTGGCCGGCGTCAAGCCCTTGATCGTCAAGCCCGCGGCCAACGCCGTGGTGCGGCGCTACACGCCCGATTCCGTGAAGTTCGCCGACGCCAAGCCGTCTAAGATTTCGGACCTCCGCAAAGGCGATCAGGTGCGCGCCCGCGGCGACAAAACTGCCGATAGTTTAGAGATGACTGCCGATGAGATTGTGTCCGGCCAATTCAAGATGATCGCCGGCCTGGTAATTTCGGTGGATCTACAGGAAAACGTGATCCGTATTAATAATGTCGAGACCAAGAAGCCGATGACCGTGAAGATTTCCGCGGATTCTTCGTTGAAGAAACTGCAGCCGCAGTTGGCACAGGTGATCGCGAATCGCCTCCACGGCGTGGCGCCGGTCGAAGGCGCCCCCGGCGGTGCCGCTCCCGGCGCTGGCAGAGGCGGATTTGGGGGTGGGCGCGGGGGTAATGGTGATCTGCAGTCGATGATCGACCGAACTCCTGCCATCAAGTTTGCGGATCTGATGACCGGCGACGCGATTATTGTTTCGAGCGTGAACGGCGCGAATCCCGAGCAGGTCACAGCGATCACTCTGCTAGCGGGCGTCGAAGCCATTCTCACTAAGCCTGGCACGCGCGAAATGTCTCTGGGCGATTGGAACGTGGGCGGCGGCGCCGACATTGGCGGCTTTGGACAATAGACGCCCATGATCATCCTCCATCGGTTCGTTCTCGCGCTCCTGGCCTCTGCGATGTTGTTCGCGCAGACGCCTGCGAGTCTTCGCGGAACGGTGACGGACCCCTCCGGCGCGGGCGTGCCCGGAGCCAGTGTCACAGTGACTGGTCCCGCGGGTCTGGTGCGAGTAGCCAAGACCGGCAACGACGGCGCTTATGCCATCACCGGTTTGCCACCAGGAACTTACACGCTGCGCATCGGCGCGACGGGCTTCTCGCTCTTTGAAAGCATGCAGATCGAACTGGCCGCCGCGCGCGCGATCACCGCCGACGCGAAGCTGACGATCGCCGCCGACAAACAAGAAGTCACCGTCGCCGAAAGCACGCAGTTGGAACTCGACCCTTCGAAAAACGCCGGCCAGTTGGTGCTCACGGGGCAAGATCTCGACATGTTGTCGGACGATCCCGACGATCTGCAAAACGATTTAATGGCGCTCGCGGGACCCGCGGCCGGTCCCAACGGAGGGCAGATTTTCGTCGACGGTTTCAGCAACGGACAGTTGCCGCCCAAAGATTCCATCCGCGAGATTCGCGTGAACTCCAACCCGTTCTCGGCGGAGTTCGACCGCATTGGTTTTGGCCGGATCGAGATTCTGACGAAACCGGGCACGGATAAACTGCATGGTTCCGTCTTTTACCAAACCGACAGCGGCGCGCTCGACGCGCGCAACCCGTTTGCGACCACCAAGCCTTCCTTCCTCACCAAGCAGTTCCAGGGCAACCTCGGCGGGTCGCTCAGCAGAAAAGCTTCGTTCTTCGTGGACTTTAGTGATCGTCATCAAGACGATCAGGCGCTGGTCAAAGCCACCATCGTCGGACCCGATTTTCTGCCCTTGCCACTCACCGAGAACGTGCCCACGCCCACCTCGCGGCTGTCCGTCAGCCCGCGTCTGGATTACCAACTCAGCCCCAAAGTAACCTTGCAAGCGCGTTATACCTGGACACGCACCACGGCGGACAACACCGGCGTGGGCGGATTCAGCCTACCGGAAATGGGGATCGACGCTCGGGCCACGACGCAATCCGCGCAGTTGACGGAGACCTGGGTGGTGAACGCACGCGCCATCAATGAAACCCGCTTTCAATACACACACACCGCGAGCGAGGAAGCCTCGCTGAGCAATGCGCCCACCATCAACGTAAGCGGATTCTTCACCGGCAACGCGGCCACCCAAGGTCCGCAATTTACCGATGTGGGCAGCTACGAATTACAGAACTACACTTCGCTGACGCGCGGCACGCACCTGTTGAAAATTGGCGCCCGCTTGCGCGCCAGCCGCGAGTCCGATTTCAGCGACACCAATTTCAACGGCACTTTCAACTTTGCTTCACTGAACGATTACATCGCGACGCTCCAAGGCAACGCCTTCAAGGCATTTCAGTACGTGGTGGCGGCGGGCACTCCGCTCCTGCGCATAAACCAAGTAGACGTGGCCCCCTTCGTTCAGGACGACTGGCGCGTCATTCCCAGTCTCACCCTGAGTCTGGGTTTACGCTATGAGGTCCAGACCAATATCCACGATACCGGCCACTTCGCGCCGCGTCTCGGCGTGGCTTGGGGCTTGGGCGGAGGCCAGGGACGGTTACGTCAGCCGAAGACCGTGATCCGCGGCGGGTTCGGCATGTTCTACGACCGCTTTGCTCTGGCCCAAGTGCTCAACTCCGAGCGCTTCGATGGCCAAGTCCAGCAACGCTTCGTAGTTCCGAATCCTCAGTTCTTCATCGGCAGCATCCCGTCCGATCTCTCGGCATTCGCGCAGACGACAACTTATAGAATTGATCCAGGGTTGGTCGCGCCGCGCATCATTCAAAGCGCCATCGGCGTCGACCGCCAGTTGCCGAAGAACATCTCGCTCTCCGTGAACTACACCGATTCCCGGGGCATACACCAGCTGCGCACAGTAAACATCAATGCGCCGCCGCCGGGGACGCCGGGCAGTAAGGGAACTGCGAACCCCCTCTACCAGTACGAATCGAGCGGCCTGTTCAAGCAGAACCAGCTCACCGTGAGCCTCAACGCCCGCTTGAACGCGCGCTATACGATGTTCGGCTTCTACAACCTGGCGCACGCGCATTCGAACACCGACGGCGCGGCCAGCTTCCCGGCCAACTCCTACGACTTCACTAACGAATGGAGCCGCGCACAGTTCGACATCCGCCACCGCGCGGTGATGGGCGGAAACCTGACGGCCCCCTTCGGCATCCGCCTGAGCCCCATGTTGATCTTTGCCTCGGCCGCTCCCTTCAATATCTTGGTGGGGCAGGACCTAAACGGCGATAGCATTGCCAACGACCGTCCGTCCTTCGCGAGCGCCGCGAGTAACCCCGCCTTTGTGTTCGCGACGCCTTACGGGCTGCTGAACGCTCGGCCCGCACCCGGCGAGACCATCATCCCGCGCAACTTCGGAAACGGTTTTGGCAGCTTGACCATCAACATGCGCGTCAGCCGCACTTGGGGATTTGGCGAGGCGACGACTCGTCCAGTGACCGGCGGAGGCGGTGGAGGCGGTGGTCCGCGCGGTGGCGGCGGATTCGGCGGCGGACGTCCCGGCGGCGGTGGCGGTCCGGGTGGCGGTGGTCCGGGAGGAATCTTCGCCGCGGCGGGCACAAAACGCTACAACCTGACGGCCAGCGTCGAAATTCGCAATCTGCTGAATTCGGTGAACCCCAGCGCGCCGGTAGGAACCTTGGGCTCGCCGTCCTTCGGCGAAGCGCTGGGCATCACCAGCGGCTTCGGCGGGTTTGGCGGCGGCGGAGGTGGTGGCGGCGCCGCCGCACCCCAGACCGCCAATCGCCGGCTCGAACTGCAACTGCGCTTTAGCTTTTAAGCAACGCCTATTGCCATTGCCACGACGCCAGCGGCGTGATCGCCGTAAAGCTCCCGTTCAGAAAGTGCATCGCCAGCAAGTTTATGTAAACCCCGGTGGTGGAAACTTCGAATGTCCCACGCTTGCCGATCAACTGCGGATATTTCTGCGTGAGCGTGAACGCAGTATGGCCGAGGCCGACCAGCGTAAAACTATCGGTGAGCAACTGAGCGCCGGTTTCATCGCGGAACACCAAGGAAACCACACCGGATGTCGCCGCCGTCTGGTTGACGATCGCGAACCCGGTGGCGGCGCCGTTCAAATGATCGAAGGGCATTTCGAAGTGGCTGCCCATGCCGGTATCGAGCGCCTCAGAGGATTCATAGTTGGGCTGGCCCGATATGACGCGCCGGAAAATCGCGGTGCCGCCGACGGTGCTGGGAGTGTCGAGGTAAGCCCATCCCTGCGTGAGCGGCACCGCCGTCCCGCTGGTTTCAATGGTTATCGCGCCGCGCGCCGCCAGGGTGCCGGTGATGGTGGAGGAAGTTCCGGAGGTGGTGGGGAACACCGCCGGCGTGCCATCGTCGGCATAGAACCGGAGCGTAAAAGACGCCGCGCTGCTATCGAGGTTCACCACCGTGAAAATGGTCTTCCAGCCGTCTCCGTCGACCACGTGCGGGACCACGCTGGGGCCGCCAAAAATAGTCTCGGCCGCAAACGCCTGCACGCCCAGCAGGGCCAGGCACAACGCCAATTTCATGTGAGTCGCCTCCGCTTCAACTTTAACGCAGGGCTTCGGAGGAATCGCTGGTCACTTTGCGGATGTCGACGAATTCGAAGGCGCCCACGCCGGCGGGGGCCGAGAAGCGGGTCACGCGATGGGCGCCCCGTGTGATGAAGTGCAGTCCCCACACGCCGTCGCCGAGGAGGTTGTGAAACTTGTCCCGGAATCCAATCATCACGTAAACCGAATCTATGGTGTAGGGGCAGGCATTGGTCCAATCGGCCCAATAGTGGTCGCTATCCATTCGGGTGAGCGAGTGAACTTGGAAACAGTCGGAGATGGCCGGCTGGTCGCCTGCGAGGGCGCCGACCGCCAGGGACAGAAGTAGCAGAGCACGTTTCATCAGGGAGGTCTGATCAGCATGCCACGACCAAGGTAGCGTTGTCAAAACGGGGGTTCCGGGTACCATGTGTACAGGAACCCGATGAAGAAAATTCAGGGCGACGAGTTTCGAGTTCGTGCCGGGAAGAAGATCGATCTCAGCAAGTGGCCGACGAGAGTGAAACCGGTTTACGCTTCGAAGGAAGAATACAAGGCGCTGCTCGCCGAACATACCGAAAAATTGAGTGAGCGCCAAAGCCTGCTGTACGCGTCGAACCAATACGCGCTGTTGCTGATTTTCCAGGCGATGGACGCCGCCGGGAAGGACAGCGCAATCAAGCACGTGATGTCGGGTGTCAATCCGCAGGGATGCCAGGTTTTTAGCTTCAAGCATCCGAGCGCCGAGGAACTGGCCCACGACTTTCTGTGGAATGCCACGCGGCGGCTGCCGGAGCGCGGCCACATCGGAATCTTCAACCGTTCCTATTATGAGGAGGTGCTGGTGGTTCGCGTGCATCCCGAGATTCTCGCGGGCGAAAATCTTCCGCAGGATCTGTCGGATAAAGGCACCATCTGGCGCGATCGTTATCGCTCGATCGTGAATCTGGAGGACCATCTGCACCGCAATGGTACGCGTGTGATCAAGTTCTTTCTGCATCTTTCGAAGGAGGAGCAACGCAAGCGCTTCCTCAAGCGCATCGACGACCCGGAGAAGAACTGGAAATTCAGCGCGGACGATATCAAGGAGCGGGGTTTCTGGAAGGACTATATGAAAGCCTATGAAGCGTGCCTCAGCGCCACCAGCACGCGGACCGCGCCATGGTACGTGGTGCCGGCCGATGACAAGGAGACGACGCAGTTGATCGTTTCGCGCGTGGTGCTGGACGGGTTAAAAGATTTGAAGATGAGCTACCCGACATCCGATCCGGAGCGGCACAAGGAGCTGCAGAGGATTCGCAAGTCACTTGAGAAAGAGAAGTAGAGGGTCCTAAGGCCGGTTGCCTCTGGTTTCGCCCGGGCGACCCAGTTCATACGAGTAGACCCGTCCATCGTCCCTGACCAGACTGATGATGATTTCTTTCTCCGGGTCGTAGGTGCGCACCATACGATCGCAATCGGAGTTGTCACCCGGGAGGGCCGCCATTCTGACGTATTGAAATGGATATCCGCCGTTTTCGATGCGCGTGGTATTCACCAACAGCATTCCTCTGCCGTACTCTTGAAAAGCGCGCTCCGCAGCGGGCAGGAGAACGTCCCAGTTGTCGGAGATCAATTTCAAATCTGCCGCTTTATCCATGAATCTGACACTGGCGGAGGAAGAGGGATTCGAACCCCCGGACGAGTTTCCCCGTCAACGGTTTTCAAGACCGCCGCCTTAAACCACTCGGCCATTCCTCCACTTCATATCGTAGCCCGATTGGGCGAAGAACCGCACGATCGTAGTGCTACCGGTGCGGCATATCGTTGCGATAGATGACGCCGTCCTTCATCACGAAGAACACCTTTTCGGTGAGGCGGATGTTTTGCGTGGGGTCGCCGGGCATGGCTATGACGTCGGCGACTTTTCCTACTTCCAGTGTGCCGACGCGCGTTTGCATTCCGAGCAATTCGGCGTCGACCGAGGTGCCGGCGCGGAGCGCGTCGAGGGAGCTCATTCCCAGCGCCGTCAGCAGGTGGAACTCCTCCACGTTGCGGCCGTGCGGATACACCGCTGCGTCGGTTCCCATACCGATGCGTACGCCCTTGGCGATGGCCTTGCGCACCACTTGATTGATGGATTCGACCGCGGCCGTCATCTTGGCGGCGACGGTGGGCGGATAGCCGCCCTTGGCGAGGATCTCCTTACCTCCTTCGAGCGCCATCAGGGTGGGAATGTAAAAGGTCCCGCGCGCTTTCATCATGTCGAGGACTTCGTCGTCGAGAAACGCGCCGTGTTCGATGGAATCGATGCCCGCGCGGATGGCGCGCTTGGCGCCTTCGGCTCCGTGGGCATGCGCCGCGGTTTTCTTGCGCAGCGTGTGCGCTTCGTCCACGATGGCGTTGGTTTCTTCCTGGGTGAGTTGCGGGATGTCCACTTCGTCTGTGAGTGAGAGCACACCGCCAGTGGCGCAGATCTTAATCACGTCGGCACCGTATTTGACGTTGTAGCGGACGGCGCGACGCCCCTCTTCGGGAGTATTGATGATGCCGTCTTCGGGTCCGCTTTCGCGTCCGAACAAGCCGGCGCGGAAACCATTCTGGCTGTCGCAATGGCCGCCGGTAGAACCGATCGAGTGTACGGCGACCAACATGCGGGGCCCGGGAATGATGCCGGCCGCGGCGACGTTGCGCAGGCCGATGTCCATGAACTCGCTGCTGCCTACGTCGCGGGTGGTGGTGACGCCGACCAGCAGGGTCTTCTTGAGGTTTTCCGTGGCGCGCAGGGTTCGCTCCGGAATGGATCGTTGCAGCTGGTCGAGTTGATTCTGCCGGTAGTCGGCGTTGTATATCATCGACAGATGCGTGTGGGCGTCGATGAAGCCGGGCGCGAGCGTGGCGTCGCCGAAGTCGATTACTTGGGCTCCGGCTGGCGCGGGGGCGCCGGGGCCGACGCCGAGGATGCGCGAGCCGTTCACCACCACCAGGCCGGGCGTGCGCATTTCATGGCCGTCGAACATGCGCGCGGCTTTGAGGATAGTGGCTTTCTCCTGCGCGAAGGCGGAGCAACTGAGTAGCAAAACGGCCGTGCTCAGGTACCAGCGGGAGTATGTCTGCATACCACGGGAGTCTAGCGCAAACGGGACCGCGTCGCGATCATGTGTGGTCGAGCACCAACTCCGCCAGCACCCGAAGGTCGTCGACGATGAAATCGGGAGGCGCCTGGGCGAAAGTCTCGGGCTGAAATCCCCAGGACACGCCGCAGGCTTGAACCTTCGCGGCGCGCGCCGTCAACACGTCAACAGCGCTATCGCCCACCATCACGGTGCGGGTGCGGTCGGCGGAAGATTCGGCGATCAGGCGCTCGATGCCGATGGGGTGCGGCTTCTTTTCCTCAAAACTATTGCCACCGTAAATCTTAAAAAAATGCGCGGAGAGACCTAGGCCGGCTATGAGGCGCTCGCTGAAGCGCACCGGTTTGTTGGTTAGGATGGCTAGCGGGATTGCGTGATGATACAGCCGGTCGAGTGCTTCGCGTACGCCCGGATAAAGTGTAGTGGCGTCGAGCATGTGCTCGCGATAATAGTCCAGAAAAAATTGCAGCGCCGCGAGATGTTCATCTTCATCGAGATCCGGCAGCGCGCGTTTCACCAGCATGGGAGCGCCGTTGCCGACATACGACGCCACTACGTTGTGGGGCAGGGGAGCGCGGTGCTTCCAGGCGAGCATGGCGTTGACGGAGCTGACCAGGTCTTCTTTGGAATCGATCAGGGTTCCGTCGAGGTCGAAAATCAGGAGGTCCTTCATTCGTCTTTTTTCTTGTGCTTAGACTCGCGCTTCAAGACGCGCAGTTCTTCGCGGCTTTTTTGCAATTGCTCGGCCCACAGGCGGCGCAGTTCGTACATGCTATCGAGGAAGGCTGCCTTGATAGGGTTGGGCGCCAGCTTCGAGATCGCACTGGAGGCTTCCATCGCATAAGGCAGCACTTCAGATTTCACCATCCAGTTCGGCATGGGCTTGGGGGTGAATGCGAGCAATACGGCGATCAATGCAATCGCAATCAGCGCGCCGCGCACCAGTCCGAAGGCCGCGCCCAGCAGGCGGTCGAGCCAGGAGAGCCCGGTCCACTTGAAAAGCTTGGAGCACAGTTTGGCGAGCAGCGAGCCTAGCATCAGGATCGCCCAGAACACCACCATGAAGCCGATGAGATTCGAAAGCGTTGTGGATTTGATGTAATGGTGCACCCATCCAGCCGGGGTGCCGTAGAACCAGAAACCGAACACCACGCCCAGAATCGCGGCGATGAAGCCGATGCTGACGCGCGCGAAGCCCGCCACAAAACCGGCGACCACGGAGACGCCGACGACGATGACAACCAGCAGGTCGAGCAGGCTCACGCGGATGCTGAATTGAGCCCACGGCCGGTCAAGGCGAGGTAAGCGTCTTTGTATTTTTCACCCGTGCGGCGCGCCACTTCTTCGGGCAGCGCGGGCGCGGGCGGCTGCTTGTTCCAGTGGATGGATTCGAGATAATCGCGCACATATTGCTTGTCGTAGGAGGGCTGCGGTCCGCCGGCCTTGTAAGTTTCGAGCGGCCAGAAGCGCGAGGAATCCGGCGTAAGTACTTCGTCGGCCAGGGTCATCACCCCTTCGATCATGCCGAACTCGAACTTGGTGTCGGCCAAGATAATCCCGCGCGGGCGGGCATAGTCGGCAGCCTGCTGATAGATTTTGAGCGTGAGATCGCGCAGTTGCGTGGAAAGTTCTTCGCCGACGATGGAGACCATGCGCTCGAACGAAATGTTCTCGTCGTGGCCGGTTTGCGCTTTCGTCGCGGGCGTGAAAATGGGTTCGGGAAGTGCGTCGCTTTCGTGCAGGCCGGGGGGCAGGGCAATGCCGCACACGGCGCCAGTTTGCTGATATTCTTTCCAGCCGGAGCCGGAAAGATACCCACGCGCCACGCATTCGACGTCGAACATATTTGCGCGCTTCACCCACATGGAGCGGCCTTCGAGCTCCGCGGGGAGGCCGGTCATATCGGTGGTCAGTAGATGATTGGGTACCGTGTCGCGCAGAAAATCGAACCAGAACAGGCTCATCTGCGTCAGCACGCGGCCCTTGTCGGGAATGCCGGTGGCCAAAATATAGTCGAACGCGGAGATGCGGTCAGTGGCCACAATCAGCAGGCGTTCGGGATGCTGCGGATCTTCGTAAATGTCGCGGACCTTGCCGCGGCCGCGCAATTTGAGTCCGGAGACGTTGGTCTCGAGTACGGGTGTTTGCAAGCTCATGTGATTTTGGGAAAGCACTTCCAATTATACTGTTGGAATCGGATGCTCCTTTCCATTCTGATTCCTGTTTACAACGAACGCACAGTTGTCGAGAGGAGCCTGTCCCTGGTCCTCGCTGCGCCGCTGCCCGAAAATATGGAGCGAGAGCTGGTGATTGTCGACGATTGCTCCACCGACGGCACCTCAGATATTCTGGACCGCCTGGCCTCGAGCGAGCCGCGCATCCGCTTGTTTCGCCAGCCCGTCAATCAAGGCAAGGGCGCGGCGGTGCGCACGGCGATCGCAAAAGCGCAGGGCGATTTCTGTCTGGTGCAGGATGCCGACCTCGAATACGATCCCTCCGAGTACATGCGCTTGTTGCGGCCGCTGCTGGATGGCAACGCCGATGCGGTGTTTGGCTCGCGTTACCTGGTGAGCGATCAAACCCGGCTGCTGCCGTACTGGCACACCGTTATTAACAAGACGCTCACGCTGCTGTCCAACATTTTCAGCAATCTGAATGTTTCCGACATGGAGACGTGCTACAAAGTGTTCCGCACGGATCTGCTGAAGAGCATCCCAATCCGCTCCAACCGCTTCGGCTTTGAGCCCGAGATCACCATGAAGTGCTCGAAACGCAAGCTCCGCGTGTATGAAGTGCCCATCAGCTATCACGGACGCACTTATGAAGAGGGCAAGAAGATCGGCTGGAAGGACGGCGTAAAGGCGCTGGGCGTGATCCTCTACTTCTGGGTGGTCGACGACATGTACGAGGCCAATTACGGCCGCGGACTGCTCAATAGCCTGACCGGCACGCCGCAGTATTTGACTTGGCTAACGAGGGTGCTGCGGCCGCACCTGGGGGATCGTGTGCTCGAAATCGGAGCCGGGCTCGGCAATCTCACCGGACGACTAATGGCGCGTAAATTGCATTACGTAGCAGGGGAAGGCGACCCGCTGTATCTGCACGCGCTGCGCAATCGTTTCTTACGTACTCCGAACGTGACGGTTTGCGAATTGCATCCGGAAGAGCCAGCGGATTACGAACCGGGCGCGGGGCAGTTCGATACGGCGTTGTGCGTGAATGTGCTCGAATCGGTAAAAAATCCGGTGGCTGTATTGGAATCGCTGCGGACGTGTCTGGCGCCGGGGGGATCGGTGCTGGTGCTGGTTCCGCAGGGGAAGGGATTATATGGATCGCTCGATGAGGGCCTAGGCCAATTGCGCAGGTTTTCGCGGGAAGAACTCGGGCAGATGCTGGGGCAGACGGGCTTTGAAATTGAGCGGATGTATGAACTGAACAAGATCGGCACGCTGTCCTGGTGGCTCTTCGGCAAAGTGCTGGGGCGCAGAGCCATCAGCCGGCCGGCGCTCAAATTGTTCGATAAGACGGTGTGGTTCTGGCGCCGCGTGGACGGGTTGCTGCCGTGGCCGGGACTCTCGCTGGTGGCCGTCGCAAAACGAACTTGAATATGAAATACATTGTTACGGGGGGAGCCGGGTTTATCGGCTCAACGCTGGTGCGAAAGCTTCTCGCCCAGGCGGACGGCGAAGTGGAAGTGATCGACAATCTGCTCACCGGTTACGAACACAATCTCACCGAGGTCCGCGATCGCGTCAAGCTGCACGTTGTGGATATTCGAGATGCGGCGGCTCTGGTGCCGTTGATTCGCGGCGCGGACACGCTGTATCATCTGGCCGCGATTCCCTCGGTGCCGCGCTCGATTGACGATCCGGTGCCTTCGCATGAGGTGAATATCGACGGCACGTTCAATGTGTTTCGCGCGGCGGCGCTGGGTGGTGTGCGGCGGGTCGTGTATGCGGCGTCGTCGTCGGCATACGGCGATAGCGAGACTTTGCCGAAGGTCGAGACCATGGTCCCGCGTCCAAAGTCGCCTTACGCGGTCCAGAAGCTGGTGGGAGAACAGTACGCGTCGGTGTTCCATTCGTGTTTTGGCCTGGAAACCGTGGCGCTGCGCTTCTTCAACGTGTACGGTCCGCGCCAGGACCCGACCAGCCCATACTCTGGCGTGCTCAGCCTGTTCATGAAACATCTGCTAGCGCGCAGCGCTCCTACAATATTCGGGGATGGCGAGCAATCCCGCGATTTCACCTATGTCGAGGACGTCGCGGAGTTGTGCGTGAAGGCGTCGCGGGCTGCGGGAGTAGCTGGGAAGATGTACAACGCCGGCAACGGTGGACGCTTCACGCTCAAGTTCGTGTGGGATGCGTTGCAGAAGATGGAGGGCGTCACCATCCTGCCGAAGTTTGGACCGCCGCGCGACGGCGACGTGCGCCATTCGATGGCGGACACGACTCGCGCTGTAGCGGAACTAGGACACGCGCCACGATTCACGATCGAGGAAGGCTTGAAAAGGACGCTCGCATGGTACCGGACGCAAGCGGCAAAAATCCAACCACTGGCGTAAGGGGCGAGCGTCACCGCCTGCGGGGGCCCAGCCGGATTGACCCTGCTCCGCCCGCGACCGCCAAGAAGCGAGTGCTGTTCGTCTGCATCGGCAATTCCTGCCGCAGCCAAATGGCGGAAGCCTTCGCGCAAGCCTATGGCGCCGACATCATGGAAGTGCAAAGCGCGGGAGTGAGCCCGGCCAGCTACATTGCGCCACTCACCAAGCAGACGCTAGGCGAGTGGAACCTGAACATCGACGATCATTTCCCCAAAGGGATGGATGTCATGCAGCGCCAGACGTTCGACGTGGTTGTCAACATGAGCGGCACACTCTTGCAGTTCCCGGGTGCGCGCATGGTCGACTGGATCGTGCAGGACCCGATCGGCCAAAGCGAAGACTTTTACCGCACTGTCGCGACGCAGATCGAGGGCCTGGTGATGCGCCTGATCCTGGAACTGCGCGCGGCAACATAATTCGCGAGCGAAGACCGCATGCTGCGCATGGCGGTTCCGTGGCACAGAACCGCGCGCGCTAGCAAGCGGAACCCGCGCCGTGACCTCCAAAATTTGACACTGGGCACCGCGCGTTAGAAAATGAAAAGGCCCACCAACATATGCGGATATGGCGGAATTGGCAGACGCGCATGGTTCAGGTCCATGTTCTCGCAAGGGAGTGGAGGTTCAAGTCCTCTTATCCGCACCACTAAGATCAGCGCGCCGCGGGCGGTTCCTGATCCGTTGGGATTCCAGCTAAGTATCGAAAAAACGCCATCGCACGATTGATGGTAGAAGCATCGTGTCCGTTCGCTAGTCCGTTCGCATCCTTGCCAGTGCGCGCGATGCTGTAATATCGCCACACCTCGGGCGACTCGCGTTCCAGAAAGTAGATGGCCTGAAATTCGTGCGGCGGAAAGATCGGCACCAGCAGGTAGCGCATCGCCGTGATATTTTCGGTCTCGAAAATCAGGCGATCCGCCGAGACGCCTACGATGCGCAATTGGTAAGTGGCTTTGCCCGAAGTGTTATCGCTTTGCTGAAAATACAGAGTACTGCCTTGCGCGAGTTCCGGCATCGAAAAATCCTGGCGATGCCGCGCGCCCTGCGGCCCCGCGAGAGCCGAGGCGCTTACGATCAGAGGCGTCCAGTGCTGGCGGGTCGTGGACCAATAGCGTATGCTTATGAGTCCCGAGATTCGACCAATGCGGCCGAGTAACTCGTTTGCTCCGCCGGAATATCGAAAGCGCGCGACCGTGGTCAGGAGCGTCGCAAAGCCCGGCGTCGACCATCCCAGGCACGCCGGCGGCATCCAGTCGCGACCCATGCTGGCGCGATCCCAGACTTTGAAGGCAGGCGAATGTTCAAGGTCCGGATAAAGCGGTGTCGATTCCACGCCGCATGGCGGTTGCGGTCCGGGCTCGGCGACAGCAACGGCCTGAAAACAACAGAAGAACGCGAGGCTGAATACTGCGTCTCTCACCGACCCACTGTAGCACTTGGATTGCCGACCGCTTGCTGTGCGCGCGGTTCTGTGCTCACGACTGTGGCCCCGTGCTGCGACTGTTTCCTGTGCTGCGACCCGCGACTGGAAGGAGCGGACTCAGTGGCTAGCGCCCGGGAGCGGCGCAGTCCCGTCCAGTACGAACGTCAACAGAGTGGGTTGATTCGGCGTCGCTACATTCTGCGGACCAACGTTGCCTCCGGAAATTCCGCCGACTCCGCCCATCACCGACACGTACTGCTTCCCGTCCAACTGAAATGTGATCGGCGGTCCCATGCCGCTGCGCAAACCGGTCTGTACTTCGAGCAACTTCTCGCCCTTATCAGCGCTGTAGGCGAGGAGGCGCCCGTCATTGATCACCTGAAACACCAGATTCCCTGCCGTAGTGAGGGTTCCTCCACCGATGCCTCCGCCGCCGGGCATGCGCCAGCGCATTTGTTGCGCCACTGGATCCCACGCGACCAACGCACCGCGGTTGCCTCCTTCGATGGGGTCTGGCCCGATCGAAGGTGGAGGCGGCCGTGTCGCCGTAGGCGCGGGCCGGACTGTGCCCGTGGTCTGACCGGGTTTGGGTGAAAAGTCAGGCGTCATGGCGTAGGTAAAGCTATTGGCGGTCGAGGTGGGAATGTACGTCAAACCCGTAACCGGGTTGAACGACATCGGCGACCAGTTATGCGCGCCGCCGCCGCCGGGCGATATCAAAATCGGGTCCGCGCCGTAGAGCGCTTCCGGATTCACCATCGGCCGTCCGGTTTCTTCGTTCAATCCCTTGGCCCAGGTTACGTGCGAATACGGCTGGCCCGATATGAACTGCCCGGTGACGCGGTCAATGACGTAGTAGAAGCCGTTCTTGTTGGCTTGCATGATGACTTTGCGTGGCCGCCCCTTGATGGTGAGATCTGCCAGGATCATCTGCTGCACGCTGTCGAAATCCCAGGAATCGCCGGGTACCATCTGGAAATACCATTTCAACTCACCGGTGTCCGGCTTCACGGCGAGGATGGAACACACGTACAGATTATCTTTGCCCTTGGATTTCCGCAGCTCCTCCGGCCACGGCTCGGCGTTGCCCGTGCCCACGTAGAACAGATCCGCGTCGGGGTCATACGCCATCCCGTCCCAAACCGCGCCGCCTCCACCGAACTTCCACGCATCCGCGGCCCAGGTCGCGGATGCTTTCTTCATGGCGTCGTTTTCGAAAGGCTTCGATGGGTCGCCGGGAACTGTGTAGAACTTCCACGCCAGGTGTCCGGTCAAGGCATCATATGCGGCGAAGAATCCGCGCGTGGGTCGATCGCCGCCGCTCACCCCGACGATCACTTTGCCTTTAGCGATGCGCGGAGCCATGGTGATGGTGTAGTCGTCCTGGGGAAACGCCACGCGCGCTTCCCACACCACTTTCCCGGTTTCCGCGTTCAACGCCTGCAGGCGTCCGTCGATCACTGGCGCGATGATCATGCCTTGATAAATTGCGAGTCCGCGATTGACCACTCCGCAACACGCCTTGGGACGCACCGCCGTCTGGTTCACTTCCGGGTCCCAGCGCCAGCGCTCCTGGCCGGTGCGCGCATCCACGGCAAAAACCACGCTCCAGTTGGTAATTCCGAAGATAGTCCCGTTCCACACCAGCGGCGTGGCTTCCTGCCCGCCGCCGCCCGAGCCAATTTCGTGAGACCAGGCCAAGCCCAAACGGTTCACGTTGGTAGTGTCGATCTGGCGTAGCGCACTATAACGGGTTTCGCCTGGAGTGTGCCCGTAAGTGAGCCATTCCTCCCCAGTCTTGCCGGCGTTGCGCAGAGCCGCGTCATCTACGACGCGAACCGGCTGTCCCACGGCGATTGCAGCAGCCCAAAGCAGACCCATCAAAGGAATTGTTCGCATAGCGAGCCCAAGGATATCAAAAGAGGGCGAGCGGGTTCACGGGCGAGCCGGTCCCGTTCGGAATCGGCAAAGCAGCGGGCTGTCCTTGCAGTAGCGCCGCGGTGATCACGCCGATCAGGATTCGCGGGAGCATGCTATTTTTGCGGCGCCGTTGGCGTCTTCGGCTTCCACTCCTGCACCAGGCGCTTACCCTCTGTCAGCTGGTCGCTGCTCAATTCACCCGCCACGGCATCGCGCGATTTGGCGCGCCGATCTCGATCCTCTCCGCTGCCGGAGGCGGCCGCGAGACTCAGCCACAGGTACGCTTGCACACGATCCTCCGGAACGCCGCGGCCTCGCACGTACGCCATGCCCAGGTTGTATTGGGCGCCGGCGTATCCAGTGTCGGCGGCTTTGCGCCACCAACCCGCAGCCTCGCCATAGTCCCCCGTCACGCCCTGTCCGCGAGCGTACATGTTGCCGAGACCAGTGGCGGCGGCAGCATCCCCTGCGTCAGCCGCTTTGCGATAGCCATCGAGTGCTTTGCGATACCACTTGGCGGCTTCGGAGTCATCCTGCTTCACCCCTTGACCGGTCTCATACATCAGACCCAAGTTGTTTTGCGCCGCCGTGTCTCCGCCTTCCGCGGCTTTGCCCATCCACTTAGCGGCTTCCCCCGGGTCCTTAGTTACACCCTGGCCGTTGGCATATAGCATGCCCAGCGCGGATTGGGCGCGAACCAATCCTTGGTCGGCGGCTTTGCGCATCCACGCTGCTTCTTCGGAATAGCTTTTGGGCACGCCCGCGCCGGTGCTATATTTAAGGCCCAGGCTGTACTGCGCCTCGGCATCGCCGCCATTGGCTTTCGCAAGCAGTTGCTGCAGTTCTTTGCTTCTGGCCCGTTCGACTTCCTTGGCCGTCTGCGCGAAAATCCCGCAGGATGCAATCGCAATCAATAAGAGTGTTCGGGACTTCATCGCCACCATTCTGTACCGTGGTGGCCCAGCGCTGCAAGCGCATCGTCCAGCAAGAGTTCGCCTAGAGGCCGAAGCGGATTCACGTCCGCAGCCGGCCTCCGGGCCGGCACGCGCGTTATGATGTACCAGATCACTTCCGAAAGGAGCGCCGCGATGGAGAAAAAAGGTCGTGTCGTAAACCGTAGAAACTTTCTGAAGGGGAGTGCCGCCGCTGGCCTCGGTGCAGCGACGGCCACAGCACAGACTCGCTTCGACCACACCGCCGACGTCGTGATCGTGGGAGCCGGCGCCTCGGGACTCCCCGCCGCCATCATGGCCCGCGACCACGGCGCCTCCGTTATCGTGATCGACGCGAACCATGATATCGGCGGACACGCCATGCTTAGCGGCGGCCGCATCCCCCTCGGTGGCGGCACCAGCTTGCAAAAAAGGTACGGGGTCGCCGATTCCGCCGATCAGGTTTATCTGGACCACACCAATCACCGCAATCCCGAATTCCGCCACGCCGACCGCGACCTGGTACGCGCCTGGGCCGACGAAAACGTCGCGTCCTTCGAATTCCTGCTCGAAAACGGCGTCATCTTCGACGACGTCGCCCCCACCATCGTGAACGGCGGGACCGTCCCCAGACTGTTCGTCACGAAGGTGTACTCCGACAACTACAGCGAAACCATCAACGGTCGGCCAGGCTCCGGTTTAGTCCGACATCTGGAGGCCAGCGCGAGAAAGAAAGGCGCGACGATTCTGCTGCGGCACAAGCTAACGCGCATCATCCGCGAAACACCATCGTCGGGAAGAGTCCTCGGCATCACGGCGCAATTCGAAGGCAAGGAAGTGAATATCCGCGCAAAGAACGGAGTGATCCTAGCCACCGGCGGGCATACCAGCAATGTAGAATTCCGCCGCCGCTTCGACCCGCGCTTGACTGAGGAATACCAAACCACCGGCGAACCGTGGACCCAGCAAAACGCCGACGGCGAGATCCTCGCGTTGGCCATGGGCGCAACCATGTGGTCGACCGCGAACCAAGCCAATCCGCGAGGTCTGGCGATTACCAAGACCATCCACATCGGCTGCCGCTATGGCTATCGCAATTTGAAATGGGAGCCGCAGAGCCCGATCTTCAAGCTGGCCGGCGCGTCCGGCCTAAGCGTGC
>Ga0105238_10002632_pt1 | contig 17895 bp, 17 predicted proteins | sample KBSC34metaG_FD_81526 | JGI IMG/M metagenome (GOLD analysis project Ga0105238, IMG submission 81526) | Corn rhizosphere microbial communities from Kellogg Biological Station, Michigan, USA - KBS C3-4 metaG | ecosystem: Host-associated > Plants > Roots > Rhizosphere > Soil | place: Michigan, USA... | reverse complement strand
GAATATTCGCCCGAGAGCTTCACCGGCACCGAGCTCGAGGTCGCGCTGGAGATCTGCAACGCCGTCACCGAGATCGTCAGACCGACGGCTGACAACAAGCTGATCATCAACCTGCCCTCGACGGTCGAGATGTCGACGCCCAACATCTATGCCGACCGCATCGAGTGGATGTGCCGCAACCTCGACAACCGCGAGAACCTGATTATCTCGCTGCACCCGCACAACGACCGCGGCACCGGCATCGCCACCACCGAGCTCGGCCTGATGGCCGGCGCCGACCGCGTCGAAGGCACGCTGTTCGGCAATGGCGAGCGCACTGGCAATGTCGACATCGTCACGCTGGCGCTCAACATGTTCACCCAAGGCGTCGATCCGGAACTCGACTGTTCCGACATCAACCGGATGAAGGATGTCTACGAATATTCGAACCAGCTGAAGATCCCGGAACGGCATCCTTACGTCGGCGAACTGGTTTACACCGCCTTCTCCGGCTCGCACCAGGACGCCATCAACAAAGGCATGAAGGCGCTGAAGAAGGCCAACACGCCGATCTGGGAAGTGCCCTATCTGCCGATCGATCCGGCAGATGTCGGCCGCACCTACGAGGCGATCATCCGCATCAACTCGCAGTCGGGCAAAGGCGGCATCGCCTATGTGCTGCAGGCCGACTACGGCCTCAACCTGCCGCGCAATCTGCAGATCGAGTTCAGCCAGGCGATCCAGGCGATCACCGATGCCGAAGGCAAGGAAGTGCCGGCCAAGCGCATCCACGACCGCTTCCTCGAAACCTATGTCGACCAGCCCGGCGCGCGGCTGAAGTTCCTCGACCATCGCACCTATCCCGACACCGAGGTGAAGGGCCGGCGCATGGTCGAAGCGGATATCCTCGACAACGGCAAGGAATTGACGATCACCGGTTCGGGCACCGGCCCGATCGACGGCTTTGTCGATGCGCTCTCGCGTCATGTCGGCGTCGACATGTCGGTGCTCGACTATTCCGAGCATTCCTTGCAGCGCGGCTCCAATGCCTCGGCGATCTCCTACGTCGAGATGGAGTATCCGGGCGGCAAGCTCTTCGGCGCTGGCATCAACACCAACATCGTCGCCGCCTCGCTGGAGGCCGTTGTTTCGGCCGCCAACCGGATCATCGGCCGCTAAAGCAATTCCAGGAAAAGTGTGAGTGGTTTTCTGTCCGGAATTGCGTGAAAACAAAGAGATAGAGCGATTCCAGGAGAACTGTGAAGCGGTTAGGCTCGGCGACTTCGCCGGTAGCCTCCTTCCGGAAGCCGGCTTGATCCGGACCAGCTATGGAGCGTGGCGCATTCCGGTCTGCGCCACGCTTCAAAACCGAACGCGCAAACCTGCTATTCGTTAACCGGCGGGGGAATTTCCGGTGGCTTACGCGATCGCATAACACAAGCATCCTTGTGCGCCGGCGCGAGCGCTATATGATCGCGCCCTAACCTGTGCCGACTTCGGAAGGATCGACACTTGGAGCATGCCCCGCCTGCCGCCCCCGCAGTGCGCGAGACATTGGAGCGACTGCTTGCCAGCGAAACGTTCGGACGATCCGAGCGTGCCCGCAGGCTTTTACGTTATCTGGTCGAACGTGAGCAGGCCGGCGAAGGGGACAGGCTGAAGGGCGTTTCCATCGCCATGGACGTCTTCGGCAAGGACGGCGATTTCGACGCCTCCACCGACGCCGTGGTCAGGGTCCAGGCCGGTCGCCTGCGCGAACTCCTGGAGCAGTATTTCGCCAATGAAGGTGTCGCCGAGCCGGTGCGCATCGCGATCCCGCGCGGCGGCTATGTCCCTTCCTATGAGCTGAACGCAATCCGGCTGCCTGGCGACAGCAACATCGCGAAGCGGCCCGGCGCATCGGCCGAAGCCGCTTCTGCAGCAGCCGAATATTTCGATAGCCCTGCGCCGGGCGAACCCGTGGCGCGCGTCGCGCCGGCGGCCCCTGCACAGTCGCTCACGCGGCAATTGCGTTTCTTCTGGGCTGCCATGGTTCTGGTCATTGCCATGCTCGGCGTGCTCATCGTTCGTCAGAGCAATGCCTTCCTTGGCAGCGGCGACACGGCCGCAACGGTCGAAACGGCGGGCGAAGGCGACGCCGCCCAGCCGATATTCGACTCCTTGCCGCTGATCTACATTGCCGTGAAAGCCGATGGGGCGGAGGCGGCTCGCGCCGCATCGTCGCTGCGCGCCGGCCTTGCCGGTTTCGACACCATCGATTTCATCGGGCGCGATGCGGATTCAACGCGCGATCAGTCCACCGATCCGATCAGTTTCGTCTTCGATGTTGTTCCCGGGCCTGCCGCCGGCGATGTCACGGTCGAATTGCAGAGCGTTGCGACGGGCCGGGTTCTGCTGTCGCGCAACCTTACCTCTACCGAGACCGCGCCGTCGGCTGTCGAAAGCAGCATCGCCAGCCTGCTGACCTCGACCATTCCAGCGTCCGGCGCGATCTACAGCTATATCGATCAAAGCGGGGTCCGGACGAGCCAGATCGGATGCCTGGTGCTCGCCGATCGGTACTATCTCGACCAAAGCGCCAAGACGCACGAGGCCGCCTATCGCTGCCTGGAGAAGCTGGTCGGCGAGAACACCAAGTCGTCCCTGGTCTATTCCGAGCTCGCCTCCCTGCATCTGGAAGCGGCGACGAACCACTACGCCTACCCGCCCGGCGCCAGCATCGAGCAGGCCATGGCATTCGGCCATCGCGCCATTCAGATGGGACCGATGAGCCCGCACGCGCACCGCGCCTACGGCTTTTTCAACAGCCGCCTGGGCAATACGGACGAAGCGATCCGATGGATGCGCAAGGCCTACGAACTCAACCCATACGACCTTGGCATGGCCGCCGCCTATGGCTACGGACTGATCTTCGCCGGCAAGTATGACGAGGGAACGCCGATCCTGGGCCGCGCGGTCGAAGCCTTCAGCGGCCATCCGACCTGGTGGGATTATGGCCTGTTCGTCGGGGCCTTCATGCAAGGCGACTTGAAGAAGGCCGCCACCGCCAGCGAGTCGCTGCGCACGACGGCATCCAAGTCGCATTATCTGGCCGCGCGGCTGATCGGCGCCAGGATTTCGGGCCGCGACAAGCTGGCGAGCGAGCTTGCCAACGAGCTCACCGCCGAATTCCCGAAATTCGCCGCCGACCCGCGCGCGACATTCGTCGACCGCAAATACCCTGCAGATCTCACCGATCGGCTGGTGCAATCCTTACGGGCTGCGGGGATCGGCAATCCGAGCTGAGCGATCGCAGGCAATGCACATCGGCGATTGATCTTTGCTCCGCTGATCTTCGGCTTCTAGAGCAATTCCAGGAAAAGTGTGTAACGGTTTTCCGTCTGGAATTGCGTAAAAACAAATACTTAGAGCGGCTCGGCGATTCCGTGAAACGCTCTAAAGCAGGCTGCGCAAATTCAACAAGTATTGCGCGTTCGAAGGTACGCGCATCTCTTCGATCGCGAAAATTTTACTGGCTATCGATCTGGTCCGGGAGCAATCCAGCCACAATTCCGAATTGCTGCTCGTCCTGCCTCGCAACCAACATGCTCCCCTCCCCTCATGTCGCCCAATGCGGTGCTGGCTCGAAGACGATCGTCTTCCTGCACGGTTTCGGCGGCTGCCATGAGATCTGGCATGACGTTATCTCCGCGCTCATGCCAAGCGTCAGGGCGTTGGCCTACGATCTGCCGGGCCATGGAATTTCGTTGGAATGCCAAGGATTGGGCGGCGCCAAAGCGGCGGCCCGGGCTCTCCTGGCGGATCTCGCAGCCCGCCGCCTGAACAAAATCCATCTCGTTGGCCATTCCATGGGCGGTGCGATCGCGACATTGATGGCGCTTGCCGATCCCGAAAGGGTGGCGTCGCTGACGCTCCTGGCACCGGGCGGCTTTGGCCAGGAGATCAACGGTCCGCTGCTGCGCCGCTATGCCGCCGCCACCGAGAAGGATGAGATTCGCGCTTGCCTCGCCGCCATGTCGGGGTCGCGAGGTGCGCCTCCCGACCATGTGGTGGATATGCTTTTCCAAATGCGAGGGCGGCCGCGCCAACGGCAAAGCCTTGTCGAAATGGCGGCCGTGATGACCAGGGATGACCGGCAAGGTGTCATCCCGAGCGCACAGCTGGAGACGCTCAACATGCCTGTGATGGTGGTGTGGGGCGTAGAGGATCCTTTGCTGCCGGTTGACCAGGCCGACAGCCTGCCGGCGCATTTCCATCTGCATCACGTGCTGGACGCCGGCCACATGCTGGTCGAGGAGGCGCCCGACCTGATCGCCGAGGTCGTGCGCCGCAACACGCGGCGCCATGGCAGGCGCCAGCGGACGGTGTTTCGGGGCGGCGGCAAGCTGATCCCCGCAGCCGCCCGCTTTGAGTACGGCACCATCCGCAGTGCATTTTGCCGGCGACTGTGTTAACTCGCTGTTAACCAACAGTGAGGCAGCGCCATGAAGGACGCAGGCGACAAAATCACCCCGATCGAGCCGTCGCGAAAGCTCTCGGATGCCATACGCGACGTCAAAAACGCCTTCGCCGACCGCGAGGACGTGGTCGTCGACATGCGCGAGGCGCACCGCATGCGCCTCGATCTGCTGGCAAGCGAGCTTGCCCCGGTCTTTGCCGATGTTCCGGCCGACATGGACAGCTTCGACTTCGCCGTCTCGTCGGGCCTGCAGCCGCGGCTATGGATCGATGCGGTGAGCCATGTCGCCATGGGACGCGACCGCCGCACCTACCGCTTCCTCAAGGATACCCGTGTCGGCCGTGTGGTGCTGGCCGAAACGACCGAGATGAAAGCCGTCGCCGATGCGGTGACGCGATACGTGGCGGAGCGTGTCGTCGAGCGGCAGCATATGATGGAGGGCGGTATGGAGAGCGCCGTTCCCGGCCTGCATCGTACCGTGGTCCAGGAAGCAGAACCGCCCATTCGGTCTGAAACCCGCCGCAACGGCTGGACGACCTTCTTTGCCGGCCTCGGCCTGATCGCCGCCGGCGCCCTTGTCGGCCTGGCGGTTTCGCTGGCGTTGTTCTGGGACCGCATCATGCAGATGAAGATCAGCTTCTGACTCGCGCAATTCCAGGAGAAGTGTGAAGAGGTTGGGATCGGCGCCTTCGCCATAGCCCTCGTCCGGAATTGCGTTGAAACAAAGAGAGACAGAAGTTCGCTGTTTCCATTAAACGGCGAACTGCCCTGTCTGGCGCGCCACGCCGGCCGGCACGTCGAGGTCCATGGTCTGCAGGTCTGAAGGCGGCATGGCAGGCCCGGTCAGGCCGCGCCGGATCAGGCGGAGACGCCAGCTGCCCTTTTCGCCATCGATCTCGAACATGTTGTACTGCGCCGCCGGGTGCTTGCCGCCGGGCGCCTGGCCGGCGGCGGCAACCCCGACCACCGGCACTTTGGCGCCACGTGTGCCGATGGTGAACAAGGACGGCAGGTGCGAGTGGCCGTGCAGGACGAGTTCCGCGCCATGCCGGCGAATGACCTTGTGGAAACGGGCAATGCCGAACAGCCGCTTATGCTGCGGAACCGCGCCGCGTACCGGCGGGTGGTGGATCATGATGGCCCGGAACAGCCCTTGTTTGGCCGTATCGTCGAGAATCTTGCCGAGCCGCGCGGCCTGCCCTTCCATGAAGAAGCCGTTGGCCATGAAGGGTGCGGTGGCGCGCGCCGTGGTGATGCCGATCAGCGCGACGTTGCCGCGCACGCGCAGATACGGAAAGGAATTGCGGTCGACCGGACTGTTGACGCCGTCGCCCGTCATCCATGGAGCCCAAGCCCGACAGACCTTGTCGAAAGCGCCCGGCACATAGGCGTCGTGATTGCCGGGAACCACGGAAACGTCGTGCGGCGATCCAAGCGTCTCCAGCCAGTGCTTCGCCATCTCGATCTCGCCGTCGAGCGCAAGGTTGACCAGATCGCCGGTCACGGCGAGGTGGTCGGGCGCGCTGGCCTTGATGTCGGCGACCAGGGTGTCGATCACCGCGTCATGCATATGGCGGCGGCGGTTGCGCTGCCAGTTGACGTAGCCCAGCACGCGCTTGGACGCGAGGTCGCGATAGGTTACATCGGGCAGCGGTCCCAGATGAGCATCGGAAATATGCGCGAGCCTGAACATCGCCCCTTCTTAAGCGACGCCGACGAGGCTTTCCACTCACCGTTTGCTGTTCGCCCAAGCAGGTTCCGCAAAAGTGTCCCACGGTTTTGCGGCCAGAACCTGCGAAAAACAAGGAAAGCCAAGCAGATGTTCGTGGGGCAACCCACGAACATCTGCTTGGGGATCGTTGGATGAACGGCCGGGCCGATCCGGAGGAGGCGTTCCGCCAGACCGGCTGGCCGAGGCTGCGGGCGCGGCTCTTCCATCTCTATTTCCTGCTGCGCCGCCCGATGACGCTTGGCGTGCGCGGGCTGGTTTATGACCGCGCCTCCAATTCCGTCTTCCTGATCCGCCATACTTATGTTCCGGGATGGCAGCTGCCGGGCGGCGGCGTCGAGGCGGGCGAGACGCTGGAAGAGGCCTTGGCGCGCGAGCTTGCCGAGGAAGGCAACATCGCCCTGACCGCTCCCCCGGTGCTGAAGTCGATGCATTTCAACCGCCGCTCCAGCAACCGCGACCATGTCGGCCTTTATCTGATCGAAGCTTTCAGCCAGACGGCGCCGAAACTGCCAGATCATGAGATCGCCGAAGCCGGCTTCTTCCCGATCGACCGCCTGCCGGAAAACACGACGCCGGCGACACGGCGACGGTTGGCCGAGATTTTCGGCGGCGAGCGGCCTTCGGCTTACTGGTAATCAGGCAGCCTTCCTGAATCTGCCCCGATCGTGCGGCGCAGCATAATCAAGCTCCGGCCCCGCCGGAACGATTCCCGTCGGATTGATCGATCTGTGGCTGCCGTAATAATGCGCCTTGATATGGTGCAGGTTGACCGTGCCTGAGACGCCGGGCACCTGATAGAGATCGCGCAGATAGTTCGACAGGTTCGCATAATCGGCGATGCGGCGCAGATTGCATTTGAAGTGGCCGACATAGACCGGATCGAAACGAACCAGCGTGGTGAACAGCCGCCAGTCCGCCTCGGTAATGTGTTCGCCGGCCAGATAGCGTTGTCTCGACAGCCTCTCCTCGATCGCATCGAGCGCCGAGAACAACTCGCCGAACGCTTCCTCATAGGCTTTCTGCGTGGTGGCGAAGCCGGCGCGGTAGACACCGTTGTTGATCGCCGGATAGACCAGCGCATTGATCTTGTCGATCTCGGTGCGCAGCGCTGCCGGATAGAAGTCGAGGCCCGCATCGCCCCATTCCTCGAAGGCGGAATTGAGCATGCGGATGATCTCGGAGGACTCGTTGTTGACGATCGTCCTTTCCTGCTTGTCCCACAGCACCGGCACCGTCACGCGGCCCGAGTAAGCCGGATCGGCCTTGGCATAGATCTGGTGCAGGAAATCGAGGCCGTAGAGCGTGTCCCCTGTGGCGCCGTCCTCGGCTTTGAAGGTCCAGCCGTTTTCGCCCATGAAGTGGTGCACCACTGACACCGAGATGATGTTGTCGAGCTTCTTCAGGGCACGCAAGATCAGTGTGCGGTGTGCCCATGGGCAGGCGAGCGAGACATAGAGATGATATCGGCCAGGTTCTGCCTTGAAGCCCCGCGTCCGGCCGTGCGTCGGCTTGCCATCGCGCGTGATCCAGTCGCGCCATTGCGACTCCGTCCGCACGAACCGGCCGCCACTGTCTGTGCTGAGCGAGCGATCCTGCCATTTTCCTTCGACAAGCAATCCCATGCGAAAATCTCCCTGCGGTCCGCATTATCTAGGCTGACGGCCTGGTTGGCGAAGCCCCTCATGCACTGAACAGTTCGTCAAACGACCAACCAGTTCGTGAAGCGACATAAAGAAAGGCGAAAAGCGCCGATTGCAGCGGCGCAAAATTGGTGCTAGCGGAGGCGCCCATGTTCGACTTTGCCTCGATCCGGTTCGACCGACGACGAAAGGGCGCCCGCGCTTAGAAAGCGCTGACTGGCGAACGCTGCCGCTTGCAGCAACCTTCCTCGCATACCGGAACGCAAAGACCATGAGCCTTGCCGACGTAAAATACCTGCCGGAAACCCCGGCGCATGATGCTGAAATCGAAGCCATCAACGACGAGGCCTTCGGCCCCGGTCGTTTCGTGCTTGCCGCCTACAAGATCCGCGAGTCAGGCGGCCATGATCGCTCGATGTCGTTTGTCGCCGTCAAGGACGACGCGGTGATCGCTTCCGTGCGCATGACGCGTGTGGCGGCGGGCGCCGGACGCGCCATGATGCTCGGCCCGCTTGCGGTGCGCCCTGCCTTCAAGAATCTTGGCATCGGCCGCAAGCTGGTCGCGATCGCGCTCGAAGCGGCGAGGAAGGCTGGCGCGCCTGCCGTCATTCTGGTCGGCGACGAGCCATATTACGGACCCCTCGGCTTCAAGCGCTTTCCGCGCGGGCAGATAACCCTGCCGCGCCCGGTCGATCTCGACCGGCTGCTGCACCATGAAATCAAGCCGGGCGCCGTCGCCCGCTTTGCCGGCGATGTCTGTCACGCCAACACGGCAAGGGTTGCGGAATTTACCCCGCCTTTGGCGCGGTCGGCCGCCAACGCGCAGCCATCGATCGACCCGGCTATTGCGGTTGCGCCTCCTTTGCGGGCTTCGTAGCATATCCGAAATCCTGGGAGGCTTGCATGAACCCGAACGGCCAGATCGCGATCGTCACCGGCGGCGGATCGGGCCTTGGCGAGGCGACGGCGCGAGCGTTGGCGAGCAAGGGCGCCCGTGTCGCGATCCTCGACGTCGGCATCGAGCGCGCGGCGAAAGTCGCGGCCGACATAACCGGCATTGCCGTCCAATGCGATGTCGGCAGCGGCGACAGTGCCGCCGCTGCGATCGCCGAAGTGGCTGAAAAGCTTGGTGAACCACGCATCCTGGTCAATTGCGCCGGCATCGCCATCGGCGTGAAGACGATCGGCAAGGACGGACCGCATCCGCTCGACCAGTACCGCAAGGTGATCGAGATCAACCTGATCGGCACGTTCAACATGATCCGCCTCGTCGCCGACCGGGCGGCCAGGCTCGATCCATTGAGCGGCGGCGAGCGCGGCGTCATCGTCAACACCGCTTCCGTCGCCGCCTATGACGGCCAGATCGGGCAGGCTGCCTATGCGGCTTCCAAGGGCGGCGTCGTCGGCATGACGCTGCCGGTGGCGCGTGACCTCGCCCGCTCTGGCATTCGCGTCTGCACCATCGCGCCCGGCATCTTCAAGACGCCGATGATGGCCGGCATGCCGCAGGAGGTGCAGGATTCGCTCGGCGCTTCCGTGCCCTTCCCGCCCCGGCTTGGCGAGCCTTCGGAATATGCGGCCCTTGCCCTCCACATCATCGAGAACCAGATGCTCAACGGCGAGACCATCCGCCTCGACGGCGCCATCCGCATGGCGCCGAAATAAGCGGGATGACTGGCCCGCCGACAGGCGCCGGTGTTTCCACCGAAAAGACCGGCCCGCTCGCCGGCTTGAAAGTGATCGAGATGGCCGGGCTCGGTCCGGTGCCGCTTGCCGCCCTGATGCTTTCCGAGATGGGCGCCGAGGTGCTGCGCATCGAACGTGCCGATGCCGGCGGGTCGCTTCTGAACCTGCCGGAAGAATACGATCTCGATCACCACGGCCGTTCCATCCTCAGGCTCGACCTGAAGCGTCCGGCGGGTGCGGAGTTGTTGCTGCGTCTTGCGGCAGGCGCCGACTTGCTTGTCGAAGGCTTCCGCCCCGGCGTGATGGAACGGCTCGGCCTCGGGCCTGATGTCCTTTTCCAACGCAATCCGGCGCTGGTCTATGGCCGCCTGACCGGCTTCGGCCAGGATGGGCCGCTATCCGGCCAAGCCGGGCACGACATCACCTATCTCGCCTATGCGGGTCTCTTGCATGCGATCGGCAGGCGTGGCGCGCCGCCTGTGCCGCCGCTCAATCTCGTCGCGGATCAAGGCGGCGGCGCCATGATGCTTATCGCTGGCGTGCTCGCCGCGCTTTTCCAGCGTTCGCTGACCGGAAAGGGCCAGGTCATCGATGCCTCGATGATCGAGGGCGCCTCGATGCTCGCGGCGCCGATCCACGCCTATATGGCAGCGGGTCTCTGGAACGACCGGCGTGGCGAGAACCTGCTCGATTCCGGCGCGCCGTTCTACGATACGTATGAAACGCAAGATGGAAAGCACATTGCGGTCGGCTGCCTCGAACCGCGCTTCTTCACCGAATTCGCCAGGCTGCTGCCGCTCGACGGGCTTTTTGTCGGCGGCCAATACGACAAGTCGTTGTGGCCCGCGATGCGTGCCGCCATTGCCGGCCGGGTAAAGGAGAAAACGCGCGACGAATGGGCCGAGCTTTTCGCCGCGACCGATGCCTGCATGGCGCCCGTGCTGTCCCTGGTCGAAGCCAGGCACCACCCGCACAATCGCGCCAGGCAAAGCTTTGTGAAGTCTGGCCGCCTAGAGCGTCCGGCACCGGCGCCGCGTTTCTCGCAAGGCCCACAAGTGCTTGCCGCGGTGCCCACCGCCGCCGATCGTCAGCCCGCAGGCATATTGGCCCGCCTCGGCTTGAGCGAACAGGAAATCGAGGCCCTTGCAAAGGCGGGTGTACTCGGCTGATAACCGGACAATAGAAATCAACTTATCCCGGGTGAGTTTGTGACCGAGCCGAAAAAAGATGTCATTCGCGAGACCGACGCCGAGGCGATCAGGCTGGCGAAAACCCTGATCCGCTCGGCGCGTTTCGGCGCGCTCGCGGTGATCGAGCCCGGCACCGGCGCACCGCTGGCGAGCAGGGTCGGCGTCGCGACGGACATCGACGGCGCGCCGCTGATCCTGATCTCGATGCTGTCCGCACACACCGGTGCGCTTATCGCCGATCCGCGCTGCTCTCTGCTGCTTGGTGAACCCGGCAAGGGCGATCCGCTTGCATATCCGCGCATCGGACTGGCATGCCGGGCACGGCGGCTGGAGCGGGGATCGGACGATCAAATCCGAGCCGAACGGCGCTACCTCAACCGCAATTCGAAAGCAAAGCTCTATGCCGGGCTCGGCGACTTCTCGTTCTTCCGGCTCGAGCCTGAACGCGCCAGCCTGAATGGCGGCTTCGGCAAGGCCTATCTCCTCGACCGCGATGATTTCATCACCAGTGGTGCCGTCGTCGAAGAGTTCGCCGCCAGCGAACAGTCCGCGCTCGACCATATGAATGCCGACCATCGCGACGCGATTGACCTTTATGCCCGTCATTTCGGCCGCACCGAAGGCGACGGCTGGATCGCCACCGGCTTCGACGCCGACGGCATGGATCTCGCCGCCTCGGATGCAACCTGCAGGGTTTTCTTTCCCCAGCCTCTGCAAACCGCGCGCGAATTGCGTTCGGTGCTTGTCGAGATGGCCAGGACGGGACGCGCGGCAGAGCAAGAGCGATAGTTGATCGAGCGTCGGCGAAAGCAACGCTTGAGATTTAAACGAAATGATCTACCCTTGTTGTGGCGCTGATTCAACAGCGCCTATCGACATCTGAACATTGTGGAATCAGGCGCCATTGCCCCCTGGCGCTAGGATGAGCCAGGACCCTTGGGGGATCTATGATCTCAAATAAGCTAATCGCCAATGCGGAATCGGCGGCCGCCTTTCTCACTCTCATGGGCAACGAAAAGCGCTTGCTGATCGTGGCCCATCTGATCGACGGAGAAATGTCGGTCGGCGCCATCGCCGAGAAGGTGCAACTCAGCCAGTCCGCTCTGTCACAGCATCTTGCCAAGCTGAGGGCGCTCGATCTCGTCGAGACCAGGCGCGACCGCCAGATGATCTACTATTCCTGTAAATCCGAAGCTGTTCGCGAATTGCTGCACATGCTGGAAGGCATTTTCGGCGATGGCGATCTTTCCCAGATGGCCTATCGGTTGCGCCGCGCCGGGGCTTGACCCGCGGCTCCAGCCGCTCATTACCTCGCTGATAAACGTTCGGCGAGGCATGCATGAACCTCATCCCTATCGACGATCCGCGCGATCCGCGCGTCACCGCCTATCTCGACATCCGTGAGCGCGACCTTGTCGGCCGGCATGGCCGCTTCGTCGCCGAAGGCAAGGTGGTGTTGGACCTCTTGCTGTCGACCGGACGTTTCGCCACCGAGTCGGCCCTCATCCTCGAAAACCGGTTGGCGGGCCTGCAGGCGATCCTGCGCAAGGCTCCTGCGGATTTTCCGGTCTATGTCGCCGGTGGCGAGGTCATGGACCGGATCGCCGGCTTCCACATGCATCGCGGCATCCTGGCGATCGGTGCGCGTGGCGATCCGGCATCCGCCGAGGTTCTGGTTGAGACCTTGCCTCAGCGCGCGTTGGCCGTCGTCCTGGTCGGCATATCCAATCACGACAATATGGGAGCGATCTTCCGCAATGCCGCGGCCTTCGGCGCGGACGCGGTGTTGCTCGACCATACCTGCTGCGATCCGCTCTACCGCAAGGCAATCCGCGTTTCGGTCGGTGCGGCGCTGAAAGTTCCCTTCGCGTCCTTCGGCGATAGCGGAACCTTCCTCGCGGCGCTCGATCGGCTAGGCTTCAGCCAGTTCGCTCTCTCACCACGCGGAAGCGTCGACATCCGCGCCGCGGAAGGTTCGGCCAGGCTGGCGCTCTATCTCGGCACCGAAGGCGAAGGCCTGCCGCCGGATCTGCTCGCCCGGCTGCAAACGGTGAGGATCGGCATGGCGCAAGGTTTCGACAGCCTGAACGTCGCCGCCGCGTCGGCAATAGCCCTGCATCACTTTTCGAAGGCTGTGGACCCTTAGACTGGATCGCTGCGGGACTTGCTCAGTTGGCCGAGCCGGCCTTCTGCAGCGCTCTTACCCGGTCGGCAAGGCTGGTGCCGCGCCCGTTTTGCTGCCCGTCGCCCGCCAGGGCCTTGGCGATTGGCGAATCCGGCCCATCCAGTTTCATTGTCAGGTTGACGACTTCGGCTGCCAGTTCATTCATCTGTTCGCGAAGGCCGGCGCCGGTGCGTGCGTCGCCTGCCGGTTCGGGTGTTGCGGCCCCCGAAGCGGCAAGATCGGTTTTCAGTCGCTTGTTCTCGCGTGCCAGCGCTGTCAGCCTTGCCTCCAACCGTTCGCGGTCGCCCTCGAGCTTGGCGATTGCCCTGTCGACATCGTCACCTTTCGCATCGCCGCCGGCGGCCAGCCGAGCAACGCCGTTTGCGGCGGTGGTTTCCTTCGAACGTTCTCGCATTCGAGCGAGGTCCTTCTCGCGCCGGTCGAGCTTTTCTTCACGGTCGGCAAGCGTTGCAAGCAGCCGCTCGACCTTCTTGTCGAGCTCGGCCGTTTTCCTCTTCTCGGCCTTCAACGCTTCGCGCGCGCCCTTGCTCTCGGAGGCGATTTCCTGGTTTCGCCTGTCCGCCTCCTTGCGCTGGCTGCGCAGCGTCGCGATGTCGCTGGCAAGTTTTTCCAGTTCCGATTCGCGGGCAACCAGTTCGATCTGGCGGTTCGAGGACGAGAAGCTGGCGTCGTCATACATCTGCTCGAGCTTCTGCAGCTCCAGCGCGCGCTTTTCCAACGCCCGCTCCGTCTGCGCGTGCTTTTCCGACAGGCGGTGAAAGTCCTCCTCGCGCTGCCTGAGCTCCGCATTTTTGGCCTGCAGATCGGAGAGCGCCTGGTTCTTGTCCTTCCTCTCGACCGCGAGCCCCTTCAAGGCCTCGCGCCCGCGACCGATCTCGACCAACTGTTCGGCCACCTTCTCCTGCAGGTTCTTGACGGTTATCTCCAGCCGGCGCGTCGTCATGGCATATTCCGCCCGGACCCGGTCCTTGTCCGCCTGGATCTCGGCGGGCGTCAGCGGCAACGAGGCTTCGAGGCGCCTGCGTGTCAGGACAACCGCCCTCCGCCAGACCGCCGGCGCGATCAGCGACACCAGAAAAACGGCGCAAAGGAAACCGAGTACGAAGAATAGAACCGACTGGACCAAGGCGTGCTATCCACTTTACGGAGCGGCAATCGCTGGATTGTGTCACCTTGGCATGGCGGAAATTCAACGCCGCGGCAAGAGCTTGCCGCGGCGCGATCAGCACTGTCCGAGCGATTGCAACGAGTAGAACCCGATCAGAACGGGTTCCAGGTCGGCCTTTCGGTGAGCTTCAGATAGCCGAGATTGACGCCGAGACGGGCGCCGACGCCGGTACGGATCGGCACGAGCAGCACGCGGTTGCTCTGCAACACGTTGAAGCCGACGCCCGCGATGACATAAGCCGAGCCGGCAACGCCGCCGAAGCGGTTATAGAGGCTGCTGATGTCGTCGAGGTTGTAGACCAGCATCATCACCCGCGATCCCTCGCCGCCGAAATCCCAGCCGAGCGACGGACCTTGCCAGAACACCTTATGGTCGCCGGCGTTCTTGGTGTAGAGCGTCCCCTCGCCATAGGTCAGGCCGCCGATCAAGGCGCCAGAACCTTCCTCGCCCAGCAGGTAGCCGTTGGGCAGGCCGTAGGAGGCAAAGATCTTCTCGACCACTGTGGCCAGCCCCCCGGACGTCTCGCCGAAGAATTTATGACCGGAATCGACGATCTCCTGGGCGGTGTACTGTTGAGCCCGCGACGCCGAGGTCGAAAGGACAAGAGCCCCCAGGAGTGCGATGGTCATGGTGAGGACGCGGACGAACGTCCGGTCGTAGTATCGGGAAAACATGCTTCCAATCTCCGTCAGGGAGCACTTTCGCCGACGCCTCGCACCCCTGCGGCTCTTGGCGGCCGTTCAGGGTGGCTATCACGGGCAAACTATGCCGTAATCCTTTTTCAACCATTAAGCTCCCACAGGAAGATGGCGGTTCGAAGGCTGCGCTTTTGCCCTGGCGAGGGGTTTTCCCCCTGGGAACGCACCATTTTCGCTGTCGACAATTTGGGATTTGTTGATGCGCGCCCGGGCGCTGTGTATTCAGAAAGCCTTGGAAAAGAGCGTGATTCGTGTGGCGGGCGCGAAAACGGTCGCTCGGCCATGAACAAGAGACTTAAGCAGGGATTTCACCGATGGCCGAGCTCTTTACCCTTTCCGCGCCAGATCTCGCGGCGCTGCTTTGCAGCCGCGTCTGCCACGACATCATTTCGCCGGTCGGCGCGATCAACAACGGACTGGAACTGCTTGACGAAGGCGGCGCCGACGAAGACGCCATGAAGCTCATTCGCCAGAGCGCCAAGAACGCCTCGGCGCGATTGCAGTTTGCCCGCATCGCCTTCGGCGCCGCCGGTTCCGCCGGCATGATGATCGACACCGGCGATGCCGAGGCCGTGGCCATCGCCTTCTTGAAGAACGAAAAGCCGGAACTGATATGGAACGGCTCGCGCGCGTTGTTGCCCAAGAACAAGGTCAAGCTGCTGCTCAACCTCATTCTTGTCGCCCACGCGGCCATCCCGCGCGGCGGCAGGCTGGTGATCACGCTGGAAAATCTCGAAACCGAACCGCGTTTTTCGCTGTCGGCCAGCGGTCCGATGCTGCGCGTGCCGCCGAAATTCCTCGAACTGCATTCCGGGCACAAGCCGGAGGAGCCCATCGACGCCCATTCGGTCCAGCCTTATTACACGCTGCTTCTGGCGCGCGAGGCCAATATGACGATCTCGATTCACGCGACCGCCGACGAGATCGTGCTCACGGCTGCATAATATCAAGAAACGACAAAGTATCGCCTGTCGGTAATATTTTTGCCAGCAGTGCAGGCGCAGCAATGCCTGCGTCCATCGCGGTAGCGGCGCCACGGCCCAAAACGGCACGGCATGGCTCTTTGGAAAAACTTTACCTAACGGCTTTTCGGCTTCTTTACCAGATTGGGCCTATGGTGCTTTCCGGTTACCCGGAGGTTGCCGGTTCGGCAGATGGCAAAGAGGACCCGGACATGAAGCGCTGCCTGTTCGTCGATGATTCGAGCGTCATCAGGAAGGTCGCAAGACGCATTCTTGGGGGCTCGGACATAATTGTCGTCGAGGCGTCGACAGGGGTCGAGGCCGCCGAAATCTGCGCCAGCGACATGCCGGATGTCGTCGTCATCGATGGCGGACTGACCGACGTCCGGGCCGTGGACCTTATTCGCCGCATTCGCGCTATCGAAGCACCAACCAAGCCGCAGATCCTGGTCTCGCTGGTCGAGGTCGATGTCGCAGCGATCATGCGCGCCAAGCGCGCCGGCGCTCAAGGCTATCTGCTAAAGCCGTTCAATCGTGCGCAACTGCTCGAAAGCTTCCGCGTCCTGAAGATAGCCGCCTGATTCGCAGGGCCCGGCTTCAAACAAAAAACCCGGCCTGAGCCGGGTTTTGTCTGAAAACGTTTGGATCGCTTAGAGCAATTCCAGGAAGCCGTTTCCCTGAAACGCTCTAGGCGCTGACGCGGATATCTTCCGGTTCACGCAGCACATAGCCGCGGCCCCACACCGTCTCGATGTAGTTCTGGCCGCCGGACGCCGCGTCGAGCTTCTTGCGCAGCTTGCAGATGAAGACGTCGATGATCTTCAGCTCCGGCTCGTCCATGCCGCCATAAAGATGGTTGAGGAACATTTCCTTGGTGAGCGTGGTGCCCTTGCGCAGCGAGAGCAGCTCCAGCATCTGATATTCCTTGCCGGTCAGGTGCACGCGCTGGCCGCCGACCTCGACCGTCTTGGCGTCGAGATTGACCACCAGGTCGCCGGTGGTGATGACCGACTGGGCATGGCCCTTGGAACGGCGCACGATCGCATGGATGCGCGCCACCAATTCGTCCTTGTGGAAGGGCTTGGTCATATAGTCGTCGGCGCCGAAGCCGAGGCCGCGCACCTTGTCCTCGATGCCGGCCATGCCGGACAGGATCAGGATCGGCGTCTTGACCTTGGAGAGGCGCAGCGTGCGCAGGACTTCATAGCCCGACATATCAGGGAGATTGAGATCCAGAAGGATGATGTCGTAGTCGTAGAGCTTGCCGAGGTCGACACCTTCTTCGCCGAGATCGGTCGTATAGACGTTGAAGCTTTCCGATTTCAGCATCAGTTCGATGCTCTGTGCGGTTGCACTGTCATCTTCAATCAGCAGAACACGCATTTCATTCCCCTTTTCTGCTGCCGGACCGTGTTACGACCCGTCCGGGACCCGGAGCAGTGATTGCCTGAACAGAAGGTGCCACCGACTGGTTAACAAATCCTAATTTCGTGCCATCCACGATACCAGATTTTTTAACCCCTTTCTACACCCACTTGAATCTAATAACGAATCACAGACCAAAACCGCTAGCGCACCACATTAAAAAGTCAGCCTAAGTGACTCTAGAGACTCGCTGGCCCGGGCTTCCCGCCGCAGCCGGAATTTTTACCCGGCCTTAAGTCCTCGCCCGTATGATTAACAATGCCCGTAAACGAATGGTTACCGCCGGCAAAAATCTTTAGGGCTTTGTTTCCCATAGCCCAGGGAAAGCCGGGGGAAACGGGCGGCGCTTGGATCGTTCCGGGCGGATTGAACGGTATTGCAGGTGTGCGTTTGCGGAGTATCGAGTCATGAAGTCACGTGAAAACCTCGTTCGGCTGAAGCAGTTTCAGGTGAATGAGAAGCGGCGCCAGCTGTTGCAGCTGGACATGATGATCGCCGAGTTCGAACGCATGGCCGTCGAGCTGGAAGCGCAGATCATCGCCGAAGAGAAAAAAGCCGGCATCACCGACATCAACCATTTCGCCTATCCGACCTTCGCCAAGGCGGCTCGCCTGCGCCGCGACAACCTCAGGAATTCACAAAGCGACCTCGCCCAGCAGCGAAGCACCGCCGAATCATTACTCGGCGAAGCTGAAGCGGAGCTGTCCAAGGCGGAGATGCTGGAATCGCGGGACACCAAGATCCGCGAGGCCGAAACTGGCGGCCGCAGTG
>Ga0105238_10002631_pt1 | contig 17897 bp, 11 predicted proteins | sample KBSC34metaG_FD_81526 | JGI IMG/M metagenome (GOLD analysis project Ga0105238, IMG submission 81526) | Corn rhizosphere microbial communities from Kellogg Biological Station, Michigan, USA - KBS C3-4 metaG | ecosystem: Host-associated > Plants > Roots > Rhizosphere > Soil | place: Michigan, USA... | reverse complement strand
GCTCGTTTGAACTATCGCGCTAACCCGAAATTCGACACGGAAAAACCGCCGATGTCTGAGTACATCGCGATGAAGATTCGCGACGGCGATGAATCGGTGATGACCTACTACGTCCTCGAGATGCAGAAGCAAAACTGTTTTAGAGGCGGTGACGGCCTCATCTGCCCGGTGACGCCGCAGGCTATGAGGCAACAAATCAGGAATCGCGCGCAGCAGATCGTGCTGGAAACTGCGCCCTCCGTAGACGACACGCTGCGATTACTTGAAGGATTGATGCGCACTGCGGCCCAGATGCCCGGACGCAAACTGGTCTTTTTAATTTCCGACGGCTTCTTTCTGAACGACAAAAAATTCGGCTCCATCGATCGGATCAAGAGAGTGACTGACGCAGCCGGACGCGCCGGCGTGGTGATTTACACGCTCGACGCCCGTGGCATTGTGGGCGAGTCGATCGACGTCAACAGACCGCTGGACCATACTGGTTTGTTGGTCAGCGCCGGGATCGGAGAACTTTCAGCTTCACAGGACGGGCTAAATGCGCTTGCTAAAGACACTGGTGGCGAGGCGTTTCGAAACACAAATATGCCGATGCACCAGTGGGTTGAGAAAGTAATGGATGATACGTCCAGCTACTATCTGCTTGCCTGGAAGCCTGACAACGAAGAGCAGAAGCGAGGTAAGTTCAAAAACATCGACGTCAGCATCGTGGGCCGGCCCGATCTCAAGGTTCGTGTGCGTACCAGTTACTTCAAGTCCGCTGCTCTGCCGTTACTGACGACGAAGAGAAAGCGGGACAAGGATCCTCTCAAAGCGCGTGACGACGACATGCGTCTGGTCGTCGATGCGCCTGTTGCGCAACGCGAGATACCGACCGGAGTAGATCTGCACTTCAATCAAATGCCGGGTATCGGTACGAGCGTGGTTGCTACTATCACGATAGATGATGCGACGCTGACGTATGATCTGATTGACGGGAAGTTAGCTGCGGACGTGGATATCGCTGGAATCCTTTACGACGAAAAAGGAAAACCCGTTAACAGCATTGTCGGGCGTCTGCGAATCTTTCCGAAGAGCTCGACGACGACCGGAGGGGATAAACAAAAGCGATCTATTTATCAGTTCAGCACACTCGTGCCCGGCGGTCTCTACCAGGTGAGAGTCGGTATACGTGATTTAAAGAGCAGCCGCCTCGGCAGCGCCACGGACTGGGTCACCGTGCCAAAGATTTAGATCCCTCTCTGCGGCCCTCTGCGTATCTCTGCGTTCTCTGCGTTAAAGGCAATTTCAACGCAGAGATACGCAGAGGGCCACAAAGATATGAAGAGAACTCCCTCAATTGCTGTACAGCCTGCCTTAACTAACGAAGAGGACCGCAGGCGCTTCGAAGATATCGTTAAGACCAACGAAGCGTTGCTGCGGTTGTTCATCAAACACACGCCCGCCGCCATCGCGATGTTCGACACTGACATGCGTTACCTTCAGGTCAGCGATCGCTTTCTCACGGACTACGATCTCGAGGGACAGGACATCATCGGCAAGTCACACTATGAAGTGTTTCCTGATATTCCCATTAAATGGCGGGAAGCTCATCGCAGAATCCTTGCGGGCGCAGTCGAACGCTGCGAAGAAGAAACTTATATCGCTGGCGACGGCAGCACCGGCTGGCTGCAATGGGAAAGTCTTCCGTGGCGCAAAGTCGACGGCGAGATCGGCGGACTAATCTTATTCACGCAGGTCATCACCGCGCGAAAGCGGGCCGAGGAAGCGTTGCGCGCTTCGGAAGAACGCTTCGCCAAAATCTTCCACCTGAGTCCGTTTCGCATGGGCATCCTGCGTATTAGAGATGGAGTAGTTTTAGAAGTTAACGACACTTGGATCAGGGAGACCGAATACTCACGTGAAGAGGTTATCAATCAACCCATCTTTAAATTCTTAACATCGATGGAAGATAGCCTGGTCGAAAAGATCCGCCAGCTATTGAAGACTCCCAAACCCGTCGTGGACATGGAGATTCGCTTTACCACAAAACTCGGTCGCGAAGTGATAGCCAATACTTCAGCGGTGATGTTCGATCTCGACTGCGAACCCTGCTACCTCTGGGTGGCCAACGACATGACCGAACGCAAGCACGCCGAAGACGCGCTGCGAGCACTCTCTGCAAGGATTCGCTCGACACGCGAAGAAGAAGGAGCACGCATCGCACGCGAGATACATGACGAGCTCGGCGGCGTACTAACAGGACTGAAGTGGGACCTCGAAAAAATCGACAACACTTTGAAGGACTCCACCGATTCTTCACACATTCCCGAAATCCGGGAACGGATTGGCAGTATGACAGGGCTGATCGAAACAACCATCAACTCAGTGCGGCGAATCGCTTCCGAGCTCCGGCCTGGCGTGCTGGACGATCTGGGCCTCGTGGCCGCAATCGAGTGGCAGATAGAACAGTTTCAAGCGCGTTCGGGTCTTACGTGTCATTGGACCAATAACGCCAGCGAGATCGATCTGACTCGTGAAAGGGCGACCGCGGTGTTTCGCATCTTGCAGGAAATACTGACAAACGTCTTGCGCCATGCGCGTGCGGCTAATCTGTACGTGAAGCTCAGGCGCAGCAAACACTTTTTCGAATTGGAAGTTAAGGATGACGGTCAGGGCATTACCGAGAGTCAACGAATGAACACGCAGTCACTCGGCTTGTTGGGAATGAAGGAGCGAGCGTTGCTGGTTGGCGGTGAAGTTCGCATCACGGGGAAGGAAGGCGGCGGCACTACCGTCGTCGTGCGCGTGCCGCTCGGTTTATAGACTGGAAGAACTATGCTCAAGATCCTTACCATCGACGATCATGAAGTGGTTCGCCGCGGCCTTAAAGACATGTTCACCACGGAGAGCGCGACGTTTGGTGAAGCTCGTTCCGGAGCAGAAGCTGTAGATCTGGTTCGCAAACAGCCGTGGGACATTGCGGTGCTCGACATTTCACTCGGCGGTCGCAGTGGTTTGGAGGTGCTGAGCGAGCTTAAGCAACTTCGCCCTCGCATGCCTGTTTTGATACTCAGCATGCATGCAGAAGAGCAATACGCAGTGCGCGCTTTCAAGACCGGGGCTTCGGGTTACATCAACAAGGCGAGCTCGGGCGAAGAGTTACGCAAGGCGATTCTAAAAATAATCAAGGGCGGTCAGTATGTTGGTCCAGCGTTGGCTGAGAAGATTGTTGTTCAGCTCTCGCAGCCGGGCAAAGTGCCACATGAGAATCTCTCGAATCGTGAGTTCGAAGTGTTGTGCTCGATCGCATCCGGCCAGACTGTAAAAGAGATCGCAGCGAAGCTATCGCTCAGCGACAAGACGATCAGCACTTATCGCCGTCGCATCCTCGACAAAATGGACATGAGGACCAACGCCGAGTTAACACACTATGCGATACGAAATGGACTCGTAGAATAAGTCGTATATGACCTACAGGTCCTATTCTTGTAGGACAAACACCGACAACCAGCCTCACTTTGATTACAAATCATTCATCCCTACCCCGATAGTCACAAAAATATTCTCCGCTATATTTCTTCTTTCTGATCGTTGATTGGTTTTGGGGCATATAAACCGATCAACGAGGTGACGCACGCAGGGGATCGCCCAGTCGTAGGGGCAGCGTGCGTTGAGGGCGTGGATGTCCTAGTTGGGAGGCGTCCACGCTCTCTGCCTGCTCATTTAGAGATTGCCATTTTTTATGGATACTTCACCCCCGAACCTCGACGTTGATTCCTCCGCGAATTCACAAGATCCGGTAAGTCTCAGTCAAACCGAAGACCGATATCGCGACTATTTCGAGAACGCGAAAGACGCGATCTACGTCCACGACCTGGATGGCCATTACATAATGGTCAACAAGGCGGGCGAAGAGCTGATTGGTTATTCGCGTGAAGAAATACTACAGATGAGAATCTCAGATGTAGTTCCGCGCAGTTATCTCGATGAGATTCATGCAAGGTTGAAGAAGAAGCTCACCGATCATTCGCTGACAATCTATGAAGTCGAGGCTACCAGAAAAGATGGCAGCCGCGTTCCGATAGAAGTGAGCAGCCGTCTCATTTATGAAAATGGAGTGCCGGTCGCCGTACAAGGCAGCGCGAGAGATATCACGGAGCGCAAGCGTGCTGAAGAAGCGCTGCGCGCCAGCCAGTTTCAGCTTCAGCAGTCGCAGAAACTCGAGGCCATCGGCCAACTCGCCGGTGGTGTGGCCCATGATTTCAACAACATGCTAACGGCCATTATCGGTTACACCGATCTGTCGCTCAGACGAGTCGGATTGGAAAACCCGATTCGACGCAATCTCGAAGAAACCAAGAAGGCTGCCGAACGGGCAGCCTCTTTAGTTCGACAACTGCTCGCCTTCAGTCGCAAGCAAATCCTCGAGCCGAAGGTGCTCGATTTAAATGATGTCGTAAAAGACATGGAGAAGATGCTGACGCGTCTGATTGGTGAGAACATCAAGCTTGCCACGAGCCTCGAACCCGATCTGGGAAGCGTCAAGGCGGATCCATCTCAGGTCGAACAGATAATCATGAACCTCGTGGTCAACGCACGCGACGCGATGCCGCGCGGTGGCAAAGTGACGATTGAAACAACCAACGTTACTTTCGATCACCAGACTGTTCTAAAGCACGTTTCCGTTAAGCCAGGCGAATACGTGATGCTGGCGGTCAGCGATACCGGCAGCGGTATGGACCGGGAAACGCAGCGGAAAATCTTCGAACCTTTCTTCACGACTAAAGACGTCGGTAAAGGAACTGGCCTGGGCTTGTCGACTGTCTACGGCATCGTGAAGCAAAGCGGCGGCAACATCTGGGTGTATAGCGAGCAAGGGATGGGAACGATGTTCAAGGTCTACTTGCCACGCATCGACAACGCCAGCGAAGACACGGGGGAGAAGCAGGAACCTGTTCTGCTGCGAGGAACAGAGACGATTCTGCTGGTCGAAGATGAAGAGGTGGTGCGTGGACTGACAAAGAGTATCCTGATGCAGGCTGGTTACAACGTGCTGGATGCGAAAGGTGGCGAAGAAGCGATTCGTATCTGCCGTGCGCATAATGGTCCAATCGATCTTCTCCTTACGGACGTAGTGATGCCGGAGATCAGTGGGAAAGGAGTCGCGGACCGTTTGCTGGACTTACGACCAACGATACGGGTGCTATTCATGTCGGGCTACACCGATGAAGCAATCGTTCAGCACGGCGTGTTGGACGCGAACGTGGAATTCATTCAAAAACCCTTTACCTGGTTTGGCCTCACGCGAAAAGTCCGAGACGTTTTGAATCGCAACGCGGATTAAGTTCATCCACAGATTACACGGATGCAATTTAAAATCTGGGTAATCTGTGGATACTATTGACAACCGCAAATATAAGGCATAAAAGTCGTCAAACCCAGATCTGGTTCGTTCCCCCAACACTTCCTTTTCCCGCGCCTAATCACCTCCTAATCACCTAAGGAGTTTCTATGAATTCAGCTCGCAAAATCCAATGTGGTGTCGGACTAGTGTTTTTGTTGCTGTGCCTGGCGCGCGTGGGTGCAGCACAGACTACTTGCGCTCCGACCTGGAATTCCACGTCGATCTATACGGCCGGCATGAATGCAAGCCTTAACGGAATCAACTACACGGCAAATTTCTGGACACAGGGCCAGAACCCGGCCACTAACAACGGTGGACCAGGAAGCGGCCAGCCCTGGACCAGCAACGGAGCGTGTAGCGGATCGGGAGGAGGTGGCGGTGGTGGCTCATGCGCTCCGACCTGGAACTCTACCACTGTTTACACTGCCGGAAACACGGCAAGTCTTAACGGCACAAACTATCAGGCTAACTTCTGGACGCAGGGGCAGAACCCTTCAACTAACAACGGTGGACCGGGCAGCGGCGCGCCCTGGACCATCATCGGAACGTGCAGCGCCTGCACCACGGTTCCGAGCGTGCCTACAGGACTACAAGCCTCGGGAACTACGAGTAACAGCACAAACCTGAGTTGGACCGCTTCGACAGTTGCCGTCAACTGCACTTTGACCGGCTACACTGTCTTTCGAAACGGTGTTGCAGTCGGCACTACCAGCAGCCCTAACATGTCAGTAACCGGCTTGTCGCCTGTGACTACCTACAGCTTCAGGGTTGCAGCCAATGACGCTGCGGGAAGCTCCGCACAGAGCTCCGCGATCAATGTAACCACGCTGAGTGGCCCACCTCCGCCACCACCGGGTTCTAAAACGTTCGCGCCTTATGTGGACATGGGTCTGACTGTTGACTGGCAACTCTTAACTATTCAACAACAATCCGGTATCGAGGTGTTTACTCTTGGATTCGTGGTTGGTAATGGCGGCTGCACGCCCACGTGGGGCGGCGTCGGCGCAACGGTTGCAAACGACACGCTGCCCAATGGCACAACGATACTCTCGCTGGTACAGGGCGTACGTGCCGCCGGTGGCGATGTGATCATCTCGTTTGGCGGCGCTTCGGGAACTGAGCTGGCGCTGGGATGTACAACTGTGTCGAGTCTACAGGCTGCTTACCAGGCGGTGCTGAATAAATACAGTGTCAATTCGAGTACACCGGTGCGGCTCGACTTCGATATCGAAGGTGGAGCGACTACCGATACAGCCTCGATCGATCGTCGGAACCAGGCGTTGGTCGGGCTAAAGAACGCGAATCCGAATCTCGTGATCTCCTACACGCTGCCGGTTCTGCCGACGGGATTGGTGGCGAGCGGTGTGAATATTCTGAACCGCGTGAAAGCGTCCGGACTCAACGTGAACGTCATAAACGTCATGGCCATGGACTACGGCTCGGCTAATGATAATGGCGGTCAGATGGGACTCAGCGCTCAACAAGCGGCGAGCAATACCCACAATCAGGTTGTGGCCGCCGGCTTGACCTCCAGTATCGGAGTAACTCCGATGATCGGAATCAATGACGTCAACACTGAGATCTTCCAATTGACCGATGCTCAAGGGCTGTTGAATTTCGCGAACGCAAATAACTACATCACGAGGCTCTCGATGTGGTCAGTGGCGCGTGACAACGGCGGTTGCGCGAATCAGGGCTTTGCGTCTCCGACTTGTAGCGGCATTTCGCAAGCCAATTGGGCGTTCTCAAATATATTAAAACCGTTTGGCCCGTGATGTTTCCGGCTATCGGGTGAGGTATTTGGTCGCATCCGGCCAAACCTCACCCGAGGTCATTAGAATTTATTGACAGGTAAATTCGTCTCTAGTAGATTGTGCCCGCTATTTACGACAAGGAAGTACACACGACGCCACGGTGCGGAGGGTATCGTGACGTGTAGTGGGTGGGTATGGTCACAAGGCCCTCTCTGATCACTCCTATCCTTATCTTTCTCACACTAGGACCCATTCCGATCAAGGAGATAATCATGAAACGGAGCAAAATTTTTCTCTTGGCCGGGTTGTTAATCACAGCCATGGCTGGAACCACAGTCGTCTTGCGGTCGACGTTCGCCGCGGCGGCAGGACCATCTGCGTCAGGACACGGAACTATCCTGCTTCAGAATACAGAAGGAAAGACGGTTAGAAGACAGTTTTCCTTCAGTGCCAGAGTCATGCCCGATGGCACCGTTAAGGGGAGCGCGATCCTGCACAATCCGTCGTTTGACCCGAAGTACAGTGCCCAGTTCGACATCACTTGCCTTCAGGTCGTCGGGAATCGAGCCAGTTTCGGCGGCTCAATCCGGAAGACCACGGATCCGGTTTTCAACGATGAGTTTGACGCCGCCTTCTTCACCGTGTTTGACAACGGTGGGCCAGGCGAAGACACGATCAGCGAAGTTTTCTTCGACAACGTGGTCGAGCCGAGCACGTGCCAATTCATTGGTGCTGACGACTTCCCACAGATCCCAATCGAATCCGGCAGCGTCACAGTCAAGCCGTAGCAACGGTAACCGTCAGAGTTCAAAGCCCGCGATAGCGGGAGACAGCATAAAGCCTGGGGCGCCAGCCCCAGGTACGAAATCCAAATTCCATGATTAAGCCCGCGATAGCGGGCGACAGCCTCGGAGGGTTACGGCTGTCGCCCGTTTTCACGGGCTCAATCATTTTTTTATTCTGTGATCCTGGGGCTTGCGCCCCAGGCTTTATGCTTACGCCTGCTATCGCAGGCTAATATCAAACTCATGGGCCGAAGCGGCCGCGGTATTCGTCGGAGAAGATGAAGCCGAAGATCATGTGACGGAAGTTGCTCGGGTCGGCGGTCAGGGTGTTCACCCAGTTGTTGTAACCAATCGTGTCGGGGTCGCGCCGCAGGTATCCAAAGTACTGCATCGCCACGAACGCGCGGATGAAGAACTTGTCCGTCACTGACTGCAACTCCACAATCTCTCGCAACACTTGCGCTCGCGTCTTCTGATTTCCATCCAGCGCCGCCACCAAAGCCGCCTTGTTTGCCAGCACGACTTCCGCGTTCGTCTCCAGCGCATCGACATACGCGCTGTTAGATAACAGGTCATAGCGATTCTTGAATTCCTGTCGCTGTACGAAGGCATCCGTGTAAGCCGCTTTACTTATCACTTCAGACGCCGGCGACTGTGGTCCACCAACCTGGGCCATGTCAGGCACAAACTCCGCATACGCCGGCCGCCGGTCAAATCCGACTTCGTAAAACTTGTACGCGAAGTAACCGCGCCCGCGGAACTCTTCTGAAAGGAAGAACCCCGCCGACACGTGGACACGATCGCAGGTCGGGTTAGCAAACTCGCCAAACCCACCGTCGGGACAATTCCCTAACGTATCGGTCCAGTTCGCGAGACCGATCGTATCAGGCAAGCGGCCCAGAAAATCGATGTACTGCTGCGTAATGAAGGGAGTCACGCCGTCAATCGGGTTCTGCGTTGCCGGTGACGAGTCGTTATCGACGATCGTCATTATCGCCGTATTCGTTCCGAGCGTAGCTCCGGTGGGAGAAGTAAGATTCACCGTAAACGTCTCGTCACCTTCGACAAGCGCATCATTCACGATCGGAATGGTAAACGTCTTCGCGGTTTCTCCAATCGCAAACTGTATTCTTCCGACCGCCGTGCCGTAATCGCAGCGCTCAGACGCTTTGCTGTTCGCGACTGTGCAATTCTGCAAACCCGCGGTATCCGTCGTTGAGTAAAGGACGGTCGCCGCTCTCGACGTGTCGCCGGTGCGCGTAACGTTTACGTCCACGAAGCCTGCGCCTTCATTCACGCTGAGCGCATTGCTACTCAGTTGCACTGAAGCGTCGTCGTTGAGAATGATTGCGAGTTGACCGAAGTTACCGCCGGCACTGGTGTTTGTGATGTTGCTAAAAAGTACGGTGAAGGTTTCGTTAGGCTCAACCGTCGTGTCTCCGTTTATCGAGATGCTGCCGGTCGCGAATGAAGCTCCGGCCGGTATGGTGATCGTGCCGGACGACGCGGTGTAGTCACTTCCTGCCGTGGCTGTGCCGTTAACAGTCGCATAGTCAACCGTCACGGTCTGGACCGTAGGGTTAGTCAGATTGAGCTTGAAGTTGATGTTCGACGTACCTGAGTCACCTTCAGGAACGAAGAAACCAATATCGGAAGAAAGGAAAAGGAAAGGCTTGTTCTCGTTGTCGAAAATGCTAACGGTCGCCGTGGACGGCGTGAGGAGCACCGCTGAATTAGTCGGATTACTCAAGGTGAGATTGAAAGTCTCATTTCCATTTTCAAACAGATTGTCGTCAGTGATCGGAATGGAGATGAGCTTGGTCAACTCGCCTGGCGCAAAGGTAAGCGTACCGCTTGTTGCGGTGTAGTCAGACCCCGCCGTTGCAGTTCCGTTGCTGGTAGCGTAGTCAACTGAAACAGAGGTTGAGTCATCACCGGTTCGCGTAACCTTGACCAGCAACGGCGAGCTGAGTTCAGCGGCAGAGATTTGCTCGCGCTCGAGCTCGAGCCCGACCGGGATTGATCCCGCGTCAGAAACCAGCTTGCTCTGGACCAGATAAACGCGGCTCGGTTCCTGGAAACCAAAGGGCACGGCAGTATTAAATGCCAGACCATTCACACCCCACCGCACCAAATTCACAGGTGTATTCGTAATGCCGGGAACGTTTATCGAGCCAAGCGGCAGGAACGTATTTGAATCGAAAGCGCGGATGAGGGTTCCAGCCGACCCCGTGGGGGTCGCATAGAACACGCGATGATTCGCGGCGTCGACGCACATCACTTGAAATCCGCCGACGTTGAATTTTCCCAGCCACGTCTTCGCCTCGGGATCGACTACCCGGCCCGAGCCCGTATACAAGAGCCCATCGACAAACTTCAAAGGGCTGCCGGACCGAGGAAACAGGTGTAACGTAACATCGGATGTAGTAAGCCCCGACGAATCAACCGTGTACTTCACCAACTCAGCGTTGTCGTGAAAACTGTTATAGCCGTACAACACCGATGAGCTTGCGCCAAATTCGATCGGGTCGACCGACGGAAATGCATTCCCGGTGTTAGGTCGTTTGACGCCGTTGTCATAAATCGCGACGGGATTGGCTGACTGTCCGTTAGCCAGCGCCACTGACCCTGGACTTCCCGGAACAACTTCCATATCTGTCGGCTGCTGGGCAGGACTAGGAGTGAATTGCAGACCGGCAGTTTCGGTCAATATGTCAAAGCGGCGAACGGCGTTGGCGCCATTCAGATAAGTCCACAGCGTTTGGCCATCATTCGAAATAGCCATTCTGTTCGGCTCGCTGCCGATGAAGACCGATGGCCCAACTTGCGCCGTTTCCGGAATTATCTTCGTTATGCTGTTGCCATTTGCTCCCGCCACACTCGGCACGCTTGCGTATAAAGCGTGCGTCGCTTCGCTGATGACGAGATTATTCGCGGGTAGGTTTACTCGCGTAATAAACGTCGGAATGTAGGCCGGTGATGGCGAAGGCGTCGGAGATGGAGTCGGGGTTGGACTGGGAACAGCTCCACTCCCACCGACCAGAGAAGTCTCAACCAGGACCACTCTTTGGCGGTCCGTAAAGAAGGCCAACCCGTTCGCGCCCCATCTAACCAGATTGCGGGGAAATCCAGTGCTGCTGATACTGGCGAAGCCAATCATCAGGAACGTGTTGAGATCGTAAGCCCTGAGCTGAAGACCCGAACTGGTGGATCCCATGAAGAAAGCGCGGCCGTTAGCGACGTCGACAGCGTGAACCACGTCAGACCCGAATGGTTGGGAGAAAACGCCGACCAACTCGCCTGTCGTGGGATTGATCACCTGGCCTCTCGAGCCATAGATCAGGCCGTTAGCGAGAATTATCTTGTTACCGGGTACGAAGTAGTTTGTGTTTGTTAGTGAAAGTCCCGAATTGTCGACTGCAAGCGTCGAGAGGCCCTGCGTTAGATTATCTCCGTAAAGAACTGAAGCAGACGCAAAAGCAATGGAATTACTTCCTCCGGAAAAGACGCCCGGGCCTGTATTCGGGCGCTGCACGCCATTATCAAATATCGCGACGCCCGCTACCCCCGGCAAGATGTTGCGCTTTTGTCGGGCGACCGCGACAGCCGTTGGGTTTCCGGGAACGACAGCAATGTCGCTGAATCCATATGGACCGTCGGTGGTATCTCGCCCGACAAGGAATTGCGCGCCGGCGGTGTGATTGAGAATGTTGTAACTGCGTATCGAGGCGGCAGCATCAAGGCCGACGTAAAGCGTTGCGCCATCGTCCGACTGGCCCAACACTGTCGGCTCGCTTCCCACAAAAGTCTGGTTAGTGACTGTAGCCGAAATCGGATCGATCTCGGCGATGCTGTTGCCCGTGCTGCCTTCAGCGCTCGGAACACTCGCGTAAAACTTTTGCGTCGCCTGGCTGAATACAAGATCGTTCGTAGCTAGCGGTATCTGTCTGACGAATGCGGGCACTCCCGGCGAAGGCGAGGGAGATGGAGTTGGCGAAGATGTTGGAGTGGGGGTGGGCGTGGGTATCGGCTCGGCTGATGGAATTAAAGATGTCTGAATAAGGATCAACTCCTTGTCGGTGTGAAGAGCAAGACCGTTCGCTCCCCAGCGAAGCAACGGAGTGGGCCCGGGGAGAAAGCTAACGTTACTAATCGTGAGCGATCCGACGAGGGCAAAGGTGTTAAGGTCGAAAGCTTTAAGAGTAAACGTACCGAAATCATCGATTAAATAGTATGCACGACCAACAGAGGTGTCGATCTTAAAAGCGTGCGAGGAGAAGCCGACGGCAAACGTGCCGAGAAGCGTATTGGTGTCAGGGTTGATGACCTGACCGGATGAGGTGTAGATCAATCCATTACCGAATTGGATTCTCGTGCCCGAGCCGAGCGAGATCGTCGAGTTTACGGTCACTCCGGATCCGTCAATCGTCATCGTTTGAAGACCGGTGCTCGGTCCCGTCCCATAGAGTTTTGAAGCAGAAGCGGAGAACGCGATAGAGTCAACGGCGTCCGAGCCGGTCGTTCCAATGTTGGCGCGTCGCACGCCGTCATCGAATATTGCTACTCCCTGCGGCGAACCAACGTTGAAGATGCCGCGCGCCACTGCCAGCACGCTCGGATTGGAAGGAGCTACAGCAAAGTCTCTGAAGACGTAGTGGCCGCTCGTTGGCTCCTGGCCCATTGAGAACTGGATTCCCGGAGTATTTGTCAGCACATCGAAACGCCTGAACATGAATGAGCCGTCAAGCCAGGCGTATAAACTGTGACCGTCGTCTGATAGCGCAAGCTTCGTCGGCTCGCTGCCGACGAACGTGGTGTTACTAATGATGCCCGTCATTGGATCAATAGCCGCGATGCTGTTGCCGTTACTTCCAACGCTGCTTGGGAAGCTGGCGTAGATCTTTCCGGTGGCGCTGCTGTAGGCCAGATCGTTCATTACCATCGGAATGCGCCTGATGAAATCAGTTTGTCCGTCGAAGGGTTTTGGCGGTGCGGCTTTAACTCTGGTACTGGATCGTGCGAAGAACGGAGAGGCGACGAGGTTGATGATACTGACGAGCAGTAACAGGGCGATTCTTCTACGTAGAGTCTGGGCAGATTGAGTGTTATTCATGCGGATCTCTTTAAGCTGCAATGGGCCTGGTAAAGGAACGGCCGGTGCTATTGAAGGGGAGTGTAACAATAGCGAGCCTTTGGGCCTCCGTTGCATGTTGGGATTGGAGGTCGCAAGCAAAGATACCAGATCTTGCCGGTCCGATTCTACGGTGGATGATCGGAAATAGTGACCTATTTGAGATTTCTCTGCGATCCTCTGCGTATCTCTGCGGCCTCTGCGTTGAAATAACCCTTTAACGCAGAGATCGCAAAGATACGCAGAGAGCCGCAGAGAAAATTTACTTCAGGTGCTTATCGAACCACGCCAACATGCGGCGCTGCACGTCTAACTGGTGGCCACGCTCCTGGATGTTGTGGCGCTCGCGTGGATAAACCACCAACTCCGCCTCCACGCCGACGTCCTTTAGCCCAGCATAGAATTCGTAGGCTTGACCGACCGGAACACCAGAATCGAGTTCGCCGTGCAGCAGAAGCGTGGGCGTGCGGCAGTTTCGAACTGACATGATTGGTGAGCGTTCGTCATAACCTTTGCGACTGGCGTGCGGACTATCGCCGAAAGAAATTCGGAGCGACGAGCTTAGATAAGACGCGCCATACAAACTGAAAAAGTCCGAATGCCCTGCTTGTGCAACGGCAGCCTTGAATCGCGTGGTATGCGTGATCGCATATTCGGTCATGAATCCGCCGTTGCTCCAGCCGCCGATGCCGAGACGATTCGGATCGGCGATCTTTTGCTCGACTAAATAGTCAACGCCGTCAATCAAATCCTGAAAAGCCATTCCGCCCCAATCAGCGATCGTCTGGTGCATTCGCGGGCCTTCACCCGTGACGCCGCGAGTATTTGGGAGGAAGACGACGTAGCCATTTGAAGCGAGTAGTTGTCCCCAGTCCCACCATTTGCTGCCGTGCCATCCCATCCACCATGCAGTGTCGCCCGGATGCGTGTTGACGATCGTCGGATAGAGGCGGCCTGGCTGGTAGTCAGGCGGTGTAATGATGACGCCGCGACGGAGTAAGCCGTCTTTAGAATTCTTCCATTCAACTTCGCGTAGTTTCCCGAGTTTCCATCCGGCTGTTTGGGGATTGAGGCCCGTTATCTTTCGGGGCGGCGCATCAGTCTTCAAGATCCAGATGTCACTCGGCGAGCCGGCGCTCTGCGAAAAATATGCGGTCGTGTTTCCGTTAGTACTAAAGCCGACGTTCCATTGCGAGTGGACGACGTCTGTGATTTTGCTTCTGTTTCCGGTTTCAACATCAACAGTCAGAAGGACCTGGTGTGTTCCCTCTACACTCTGCGCCATGAGGTGTTTTGAATCCGGCATCCACTCCAACCGGAGAACGCTGCCCGCATAGTCTTTCAAGAACGGACGTGATGGACCACCGCCAGCCGGTACAATAGAAACCCACGCGGCATATTCTTTTGTTGGTGGTCCTTCATAGAAACTTATCAAACGCCCGTCGGGAGACCACCTGAGCGCGCCTGTAAGATTGACGAGTTTGCTTAACGTTCGCGCGACTTCACCGGTTGAGCGATTCACGACGATGAGCGAAAGGTTCAGAGAATCTTCGGCCTTCGGAGTCGGAGCCACGACAAGCGCAAGCTCGTCGCCTTTAGGCGACCACGCCAACTCGTAGATTTCGAAATCCTGTTTTGTAACCTGCAAGGCATTACGATCTGACACACTCGCTATCCATAGTCTCGAGTACTTGAGATTGCGATCCACTTCCACAGCGTCATAGCCCGCGGCTTTTTTCTCCTGCTCGTCTCGCGCAGGTTGGTCACGTGCGACAAACGCAATCATTTTGCTGTCCGGCGACCACTCGAAGTCTTCGACGCCACCGGGCACGGAAGTCAGTTGCACTGCGGTTGACTCACCCGCGCGGAGTAAATAGACCTGAGCGTGATCCGAAACGAATGCCAGAGTTTTTCCGTCAGGGGACCAGCGCGGCGAGCCGGCGTTGATCATACCGGGGATCAAGAGGCGCGGAGACTGACTGCCGTCGACCGGCATGGTCCATATGTTTGACGTGCGCGGTTGCGTGTTCGAAGTCGCAGGCTCCGTGATCACAAATGCGACCTGTTTACCGTCAGGAGAGTGTCGGACATCGCTGAGCTCTCTAATGCTGAGGATATCCTCGGGCGTGATGGTCTGAGCGAAAGTAACTAAAAAGCAAAATAAAATGACTGCTATGGCGAGGAGTGACTTTATCCGCATGACGCATTCCTTCCTTCATACAGATAAACCCGAGCGTCGAAGTGTTATGGCAAAAAATTCTGTGAAATCCTGGAATCTTGTTCAAAAAAACTGGGACAGGATTTCAGGATTCACAAGATTTACATGACTCAAAACGCCGTGTCGGCGGTGTTATCTCAACGGGAAAGAAATCGGAAACGATCAGTTAACAAAAGTGAAACCCTGATCGTCTACAAAGTGGATTGCTTTACACCGCGCGAAATACGGGGGGCATTATGTTGAAGGTACACGCCAAAAGATCGGATTCGGTTGAGGTTCTTTGCCTGGAAGGCCAAATCGTAAATGGTGAAACAGAAACTCTGCGCAGCGCCGCGCAATTGATATCTGACGCCCGCGACATCATTCTTGATTTATCAAACGTGACTCTCGTGGATGCACACGGACTTGGCGTCTTATTGCAGCTACGCGAACAAATTCTCGAAAATGGAATGCACTTCGAATTGATGAATGTGAATGCAAGTCTGTCGAGAGTATTCGAAATCACACGCCTCAATACTGTTTTCGAGATTAACTCCGGCGTTGAATTCTGTCCCAAGCCGACGTACGCGCCGCGACTGCGAGTGGCTGCCTAGCTCTTCTGATAGTCTCTGCGGCTCTCTGCGTATCTCTGCGCTCTCTGCGTTAAACCGCTATTTCAACGCAGAGAGCGCAGAGGTACGCAGAGAGACGCAGAGAAGATTTTCAAATTGCTCTTAAGGTCTTTCGAGCATCGCGAGCTTATTGCGGTAGTCGATCGTCAAAACGAAGTCTTTAAGAAACGCGTTGCCGATGTTGATGCCCCAGGGCTTTTTGTCGCGGCCCGTGCCTTTGCCGAAGAAGATTACCGCGGGTGCGTCAACGGAGATTGCGCCGACCGTTACGTTGTTGACCTTCCCTTGCCTGTTCTGAGACACGCCGTTGTAACCAACGTCAGTGCTCACCGGCGCCTGGTTGAATTCTTCTTCCAGTCCTAAATACCCAACTGCGGCTGGCGTGAGATTGAAGGCGCCGCTGGATCCTGTGTCCAGATTACCAACCACCTTCTTTCCATTCACGAACACATCATCAAGCAGAACATTGTCAGAATACCGGAACGAGAGTACTGACCGTTTTGGTGTGTTGGCTGCTTTTAAGAACGGTTGTGAGTAAAAGCGCACGACTCGGTTCGGATAATCGATCTGCACGATGCGACCGTTCAGCACACTGTGTCCGAGCACGCCATGTAGCGGCTTGCCTAAACGCTCGCTCACTTTCGACAAGTCAATCGCTAACGTCTCAACGTTCTTTACGGTAAACCCGGCCACTTCAACGAGCGACATCTAGGTGTAATACGTCAGATTAACGTCGGTTCCACCGCCCACCCCCGGTTTTCCGAGCGGATGAAGTTTCAGGCCGATGTCTTTAGCAGTAGTAACGTCGACTGCGGAGGGATCGGTGCCGGTATCCAGCATCATGTTGAATGGCCCCTTTCCGTTGACCTTCACCTGGAGAATGATCTCGTTGTGGTAAAAGTCGAAAGGGATTTCAACAACCTGCTGTTTCCCGCCCGCCTGCGCAGACGAAACAACCAGAAGGCAGCACAGTAAAATCTGAATTCTCATTCCGACTTCAATGCGATCAGTGGATCGACTCGCGTCGCACGACGCGCCGGGATGTAACACGCCAGCAGCGCCACTGCGACCAGCACGACAATCGTCACCAACAGTATCACCGGATCGCGCGTGGGCAACGAGGGGATGAGGGAAATCAACAGTCGCGAGACACCGTACGCGCCCGCGATTCCCAGCACGGCCCCACTCACGATCAGAATCGCGCCCTTGCTTAACACGAGCCACAAAACATCGCGACTCTGCGCACCGAGCGCGACACGAATTCCGAGCTCGCTAGTACGTTGCGCCACGGTGTAAGAGATGACGCCATAGATCCCAATCGCCGCGAGGATCAAACCGACCGCAGCAAAAGCTCCCAGCAAGCTTCCCAACAACGAGATGCTGCCGAGTCCCGAATCAACCGCCGCTCGCGCCGTTCGAATTCGATAAACCGGTAGATTGGGATCGAATGTCGCTATCGCACCGCGCAGGGTGTTGCCAAACGATTCCGCACTCGCAGAGGTGCGCAGCATGAGCGTGAGAAAGTTCGGCGAAGCTTGCGTCATAGGAACGAACCCTTGAAAGCGCGTGTATGGTTCACCAAGACCGCCTGGAAACGCGATGTCATTAACAACGCCTACGATTTCGAACAAGGTTCTCTCTTTACCCGGATTACTGATGCGTTTTCCTATTGGACTCTCGTTGGGCCAGAAGGTGCGAGCGGTCGTCTCGTTGATGATGACTACGACCGTGCTTTCCAGAGTGTCCGACGCATTGAAAGTACGCCCTTGTTGCAAACGCGCGCCGAGAGCCTCGAAGTATTCGCCATTCACCGGTTCGAAAAACATTTCCGGATACTTGTCCGGCGGTGGCTCAGGCCGGCCTTCGATGAGAAACGCGCTACTGCTGTTGAAACCAAACACTGGTTGCGAGTTCCCCATCGCAACCTTCTCAACACCGGGCAAACTGCGGAGACGATTTTCCAATTCATTCAGAAAAACAATGCGTTGCTCATCATCTTTATATTTGTCGCCGCG
>Ga0105238_10002630_pt1 | contig 17897 bp, 12 predicted proteins | sample KBSC34metaG_FD_81526 | JGI IMG/M metagenome (GOLD analysis project Ga0105238, IMG submission 81526) | Corn rhizosphere microbial communities from Kellogg Biological Station, Michigan, USA - KBS C3-4 metaG | ecosystem: Host-associated > Plants > Roots > Rhizosphere > Soil | place: Michigan, USA... | reverse complement strand
TATTTTTGCATCGTCGATAAAACCAGACCTCCGATTCATAGATGCATTGAACAATGAAATCGAGATTGTGACCAATGCTGATAAGGTGCTTGTCTACGATCGCCCAATTGGCGTTGAAGGGTTGCGCTGGTCTGACCTGCAATCATGGTGGGCTGACACAACTCGTGCTCCAAATGGAATTGAGGCGAAAAAGTCTCTCTATCGCCGGTTACGATCATGTCTCCCCAAAAACTCTCCACCACAAACGGTTCTATTCGACTCGTTCTATCGGAGTTTCGGAGATGCAGTGCCCTATCTTCCAGCACTCCTACCAGAAGTATGGCTCCACTGGGATCCAAAAACCGTGAGGGAGCGAGGGGCATTGGCTTTGACGCGATTCAGGATGGACTTTCTCTTATTGCTGCCTCAGAACGTTCGCATTGTCATCGAGGTCGACGGTAAATCTCACTATGCAAACGATCAAGGCCGTGCGGATCCGGGTCGCTACGCCACAATGGTCAGAGCAGACAGAGATCTTAAACTGGCCGGCTACGAGGTTTTTCATTTTGGCAGTCAAGAGCTAGAGACAAGCGACTCGATGGATAATGTGAAAAGGTTTTTTGATTTGCTTTTTGAAGAGTACGGCGTGAGGGCCGGTCTGATTAAGAATAAACAGAAGTGATGGTTGGATGCCTGACCGCATCAATAGCGACTTCGGATTGTTGCTGGCAAAGCTCGCCTTCTTGATGTTTTCAGAGCGGCAAGGAATGGAGTGATAAGTCGTAAAGCTCGTTCTCTAGACAGTTGGCACTGCCGTCCAATTAGGATATATGATTGGTCCATTCTGGGAGACATAGGATGCCCATTTAAATGTGGGTCTTGCATATCAATTTAGTCTCTTACTAGAACTGAGTTTAAATAACCAAGCCATGGCCACATTAGACCTAAAACTCAAAGACTTCGCTGCCAGAGCCGAGTCCGCAATTGTTGTTCATTACGGATGCGAAAGCTGGTTTGAAGTTAAAGATAGGCCAGTGGCAGTCTCATGCGTTGGTGTCCTGGAGCTGCAGAGTGGCACTAGTAAAGCCTTTTCTCAAATCGATTATCGAGAAAACGGAGAGCAACTATTACTCGAAGAGTTCTTTACTTGGCTTAGGGGGAATGCAGACGCACCCTTACTCACTTGGAATATGAATATGGCTGAGTTCAGCTTCGATGCTCTCTCGAAACGTTACCGATTTTTGTCAGGTACTGATCCTTCCTATATACCGCCGGAGGATCACCGGTTTGATTTAGATCAATTAATCGCATTTCGTTACGGACGAGGATATGCGGATCATCCAAAGTTTTACAACATTGCCGTAATGAACGGCTTTGAAAAACGACACTTACTTACAGGAAAGGAGGAAGCCGAGAGATTCAAGAACGGAGATCATGGTGACATCCGTCGGTCGATAATCGAGAAAACGAAACTGATAGGTTTTTTAGCAAACCTCTTCCTTGAGGGAAGACTTGAAACGAAATCGTCGGGACGTCTATTAACGTTCGCCGGTGAGCGGCTTGACTCCGTTCAGGTTGTCACAACAATTGCACAGAGGCTCCTGTTTGTGGAGCGCCAGTTACTTGTACGTCATTCAAATCGACCAACACTGAAGGTGGAAAATGAATATGACTTGCAAGATCTATTTCATTCACTTTTACGGCTTTTCTTTGACGACATTCGAAAGGAAGAGTTTAGCCCGAGCTATGCCGGGTCTTCGAAACGGATAGACTTCATTCTACCGGAAGTTGGTCTAGCAATTGAGCTGAAGCACTCACGTCCGACTCTAACCGAGAAAGAACTAGGTGATGAGTTAACCATTGACATCGCCGCTTATCCGGCTCACCCAGCCGTTCGTCACCTTGTCTGCCTTGTTTTTGATCCTGGTGGGTACATTCTGAACCCACGGGGGGTTGAGCGCGACTTATCCGTCATTAAAGAAAAACTTCTCGTAACTGTACGGATCATAGATCGATGATTGTTGAGTCTATTCAAGCTGAGTTGGAAGCTCTAAAAACAACAGCTCTAGCTACAATGCTGTACGGCAGTTATGCTCGCGGTGATCAATCGTATGATTCTGATATTGACGTATTGCAGATAGTACATACGCCGAGGCCCTTTCAAAAAATCGGAAGCATAGGTGTCTCTTTTTATACCGCACGACAACTTTCCAAACTGGCAGACCAGGGCAGCCTATTCGTGCTGCATCTTCGGAAAGAAGGTGTGGTTCTTTATGACCCTAACAAAATTCTTCGCGCTGCCTTGGATTGTTATGTTGCCCCAGCGGACTATAACGAGCTAAAAGGCACAATTTCAGTGTCTGGAGCTGTACTGCATCTAGACCGTTATTGTTTGAGTGATCAACAACTTACCGGGGTCATCAATTTGAGCCTTTATCTGCTGCGAACAGCAGTTTATTTGCGTTGTGTAGAAAAGGATACTCCAGTATTTTCGTTAAACGGTGCAAGAGCGATCTTAGGAGATCATCCCGCGCTTGCAACTTTGATAAACCGCCGCAAGGTATTAGATAACCCGATGAGTTTCCAGTTCACAGAAATGCTACGGCTATTGGAATCCGTGTTGAGCTGCAGAATCGATCCTCTTGGCTCCAAACTTGAAGCTGTTGCAGTTAACGCTGCAAGTCGGAGCAAGCAGGCAGGACAATTGGTTACAGGAATTCTCTTGGGTGATTCCAACGTGCGCTACGAAGTTTTGGTTGAGGATGAACTGTGAAATCAATCGCGTTCATTGGAGATATTCACGGCGAAGCGACACTTCTTGAAAAGTTGCTGGCAAGTCTGACTACAGAGGACCACCGGCACTTCGTGTTCCTTGGTGATTATGTAAATCTCGGCCCGAATAGTCGCAAAGTCATTGATGTTTTGACGGACTTGAAAAATAACTGGAGCGGCGGGGTGACATGCCTTATAGGAAACCACGACTTAGTGCTCTTGGACTACATTCGCAATGGCCATATCAAGGCGTTTGCTGCCACCGGAGGTATTCAAACAATCGCTTCGTACGTTGATTACGTCGAAGAGGATGTTCATTCCGCATTTATTGCCTCGTTGCCTCGTCGCCATTTGGTATTCCTAGAATCACTCCAATCGCATTTCGAGGGACCAGATGTTTTTGCGTCTCATTCAGGAATCAACCCAGACAATCCAAGTGATCGATCGCTCAACACGATGGCGAGAGGCGGTTCGTTTTTGGCGTTAAGACATAAAACTATTTCAAAGTTCCTTATATGCGGTCACTTCATCCAATACTCATTCGTGCCATATTTAACCGATTGGTCGGCCTGTCTAGATACCGGATGCGGGACCGCTGGAGGACCTCTCACTGCGTTGCTTTGGCCTGAGAAGTTTATCGTTCGCGCCGAACCGCACATCTAATAGATCGAAAGCAAGTAGCCCCACTGACTGAGTCGACCGTCAAGTATCATTTAGAAGCCCTTTAGTCCTCGTGACCTCAAACACGGTCATAAGATGTCTGATGCTGGAGGTATTGCACAGCGCTTTGACACGTCAATATGAAGTCCGGTCCGCCAGTGCATTCGTCCCCCATGCTAGAAAGCGATTTCGAACTCACTCTTAGAAGAGGTGGAATTCAACAGTAATTACCTCAATACGATAACCGGCGTTCTTCAAGGTCTGCGAAGAACTGGTCCTTTGTTAACGTCGGATTCTTGTAATGCAGATCAATCAGTGAGCCCAGAGACCTCCAAGCGTTCATCATAAAATCTTTAAGCGTCTGCAATTCGTCAACACTGATTCGCTTGCCATGATGGACAAACGATGACCGCAAACTATAAGTCTTGGCAATATTGCTGAGAATTCGTTTCCGTTCATCAACTGTAGAACCAATCAATGCTGCCATTCTTTCTCCGATGTTCTTTCCCAACGGTTCATTTTCGTCCTTTAGAATTACAGATTCCAAAGCCACCAAAATATTTACCAACTTGTCTGACGCGTCTCGTGATAAACAGTTTTTCGAATACTGGAGCAAAGCATCAAGCAATTTTTGCTGGAAATCTGTCCTGTCTCTCTTCATCAGTAGATCGCTAAGGACGTTAAGCCCAGATCGTTTTAGGTCGTCAATGTAACTTTGGTCTAGCTGCCAATAAGGTGATGACCAATCGACCAAACCAGTTGAATAATTCATGATTTTCCCATTCTGTATTTGCAACCGGTGAAAAGAGTCCATGTGTTGCTCTCCAAGTATAGAAACGTAGCAGACACGAGTAGGATCGAAATTGACTGGAGAGTAGAAGCGTAAGAGACTGAGGGCCTTTTCAGCTTCCTCGTAGACTATTTCATATGCCCGCCGTGGCTCAGCAATTACATTCATTGCTGCGGCCGCATACCCTTGTAGCTCTGATCTGATTCTTTTGGATCCAATTCGAGCTTCGGAACTCATCTCGGCCATATCACCGAGATAAGCATCCAGCATGTTCTTAGTGACAGTTTTGAATGTAACTCGCCCTACGGTTACCTCTGATCCAAAAAGCAACAGGTTTGACACGGGAATCCAAAGCTCAAATTCGTTGATTTGATTCTCGCATTCCGCTAACACAAATTCAGTCATGCTGGACTGAGAAGGTTGGCTATGATTTGCCTTGATCCAATTGAATATTAAATCCTTAAGCAATTCACTGCTGACAGCATCGCGGAGCACCCTATTGTTCTGCATACTTTCGGCCAGCCGGACCAAGTTTCGATAACCATCGTCGAACAATCCGACGTTTCCGCTGCCGTCGTTAAAGTATTTGCCAATCTCCTTCCCGAAGCCGTCCATGTAGCTATCGGGAACCTGTAAGTCGATGATGGCGCGTCGCGGCAGTTCTTCGGCGAATATTCCGGGCTCTATATTTTGCGGACGTGGTCTATTCGCATAAGGGTCTGGTACAAGGTCGCGGATAAGGCTCTCAGCCTTTTCGTTATAGTTTTTTGCTGCGTCTGGATGCAGTGTCAGTTTCAATTTGCTGTTCCTCCCGCGCAGTCGTCCAACCAAGGACGATTGGCCGATCATTAAATAATACTAAAGCGATCACGCTCTCAGCTGAAGGCGCCCATGACAGCTTCGATCCGGTGAGAGCAATTGGGACCGATGAACATACAGAGAACTTATGAAGAGTTAATACTATTGGGATCCGCTTAAACTCCACGTGCGTGAATCACAGCAAGAAGTATGGAGTGTAGTTGCGAAAGAGTATCGTGGGGACAGCAATGCTGGAGATGAAAACTCCTCGAACTCGTGGTAAGCCGAAGTACGGGCCACGTCAGCGCCACATGTCTGATCTCGCGACGTGAGACCTCTACACTGAGTCTCAGGAAAGAAGTGATCCTTTCCTAGAGAAACGCAAGTGCGCCCCCTATGTCGAAGCGCACATGCAGGACTTGAGAGACTATGACCAACGTAAACCGATCTTACGGTAGCTGTCGTACGTTGACTGGCAGAACTTAGAACATTACCATGCATTCGCGTTCCACCAGCTCTCGCCGAAGGACCTTACCTCTATGTCACAAATTAGACTCTCTTTATTGCTCATTTTTTCATCCCTGACTCTGCAAATCGCGGTGCCATCGTTAATAGATATTCCTACTTCTGTCCGCATTGCCCAGTTCAGACCGCATAGTTTCTTTGCCGCAAGATAGTAGTCTCAGCTTCGTAAAGGACGAACTGAATTTATTCGTAACCTGGAGTCACACCGGATCAATTAAGAGGTCTGGTGGCATGTTGAGGACCTTTACCTCCGTTAGCGAAAGTTGTCCGAAAGTGAAATTTTCTTCTCTAGGATAGGTTGCTACTCTCATCGAGCTACTCACGGCGAACGTTGAAGAACACAACAACGTGCTGGGACTGCAAAATGAACAAGTTCAAGCAGGACTCTTCCAGTGTCTAAACGGATCAGTCTGTCGCATCTATTTTCACGACTATCTGAAGCCTGGCACAGACGGGCAGATGATGATCTGCAGTATTGGCTGGAAGTTTGGCTGGAAGCGTTCGAATTAGCCAACTTCATTCTTGATGACACTGAACTGGCCATGGAAGTTGCGCATGAGGCGATTGTTCGAATTGATGAGGAACGTCCGAAACGCCGGCATCAGCTTCAAAACTCAGCTTGGTATCAGAGCAAAAGAAATAAGACAGGTACAAAGGTCAAATTACGAAAGCCGTTATTACCAGATCACCAGTATTTGGATCTGTTAGTTTATTACTTTTCCACCCAGCGTGAACATGAAAAGTTCAGAAGAGGGAAAGCATCGTGTGAGGATCTGGATGTTTGGTTCGTCAAGAGCGTATTCGAACACAGTTACTGGTTGCGTAATCGGCAGCAGGGAGCACCGGCGTTTCGTCTCATGTTGGGTCTGGCCGGGGCCATCTTCAATTACGACATCTACCAAGAGGTGCCCCTTATCTGGGAGGAGTTGGTCGATGCAACCCCATGGCGGAACGAATTATGGGCTCGAGGTGATGAACCCTTTCAACTGTACTGGCAGAAGCTACTGGGACGTATTCGTGTACGGTTCGATTCATTACTTCAGCGCGACGGCCCTGACAACTTCATTCGCCGGACGCAGGATCAACAACCCGATCAACTAGTTTGGCAGTGTCTGGATCGATTCAAATTGCGGGACAGCAATAACCTCTGTCTTGACAGAGTTACAAAGATTGGAAATGAGAACCTCACCGAGATAATGCGTTTGCATGTGGTCACTCACCGTGAATGTTTTGCCAGCTTGGTAAAACAAGCCCGCTTAACGGCGCCTGAAAACAGAATCGGGCTACCGGAGTACAAAGTGAAAACCCAAAAGAGAAACGTAAACAGCAAACGTGGCGGTTCTGATTTGTCTGAGGACCAACTTCGCGAGGTTCGCGAAGGTCTTCATCAAAATTTATATCGCCGAAAGACACTGGTTGGCGCATATTCGATTGTAATAACGCTCGATGACGCTGAACAGGATGAAGCAAGTAAGGAGTTGAATGAGCGAGGCGCAACCAAAATCCCTATACCTGATGACGTCAGACTTTGCCAGCTTTGGGCACGCTCTCGCCAGGGCCGTGATGATGTTCTCTTAACAGCCTTCCTGCTCACGCATGCCGCCAGCAAACCTCGAGTCGTACTTGATTCAGGAGACGTGCTGGTCATCGACTTGATACCTAAAGCCGACGATGGCGACTGCATGTTGAAAGTAATCCACCGAAAGGGTGCGTTAGTGCGACTGTTACAGGCAGTACTACCCAACACCTCGGGCGTGACACCTTTGATTGAGTATCCGAGACTGTCGGCCGGGCTGCTTTCAGCAGCATTTCTAGTCGCCACTTTAATCTTATTGCCCGCGATCTCCTCCTTAATCGCGCGCTTTTCCCCCGCCCCACAACCCGAATCTCGGCCGGCCCTCACCGGTATTGCTCCGCAAAAAGATTCGGCGAACGGAACCCCCTCACCGGGTTCCGATTCATCTACTTCGTTCCCTCCGGAAGAAATCGTGCGTGACAATAATAATCGGTATGGTCAGGGACCGGTGGTACCTTCAAACACTAACCGCCGGGTGGAACGATTGCCGGCTACGCGCCTGGCGGAGGTTCGTAGAATATATGTAGAGCGGCTAGACCTCCATACCAACACGGCTACGAATGATTTAATTAGATCGGCGGAAACAAAAGCGCTCGATGAAGGTGGTTCCTTTCTAGCCACGCCAAACCGTGCCCACGCGCAAGCGATCTTAGCTCTCAATACAGATTACCGGAGTAGCGGAAAACGCTTTGTGCGGCCGCGACTATTATCGAAAAAGGGATCAGTACTATGGGAGGGCCCCTTGATCGAACTAAGCCCGAGTGAAGATGGTGTGCTTGACCAAAAGCAACTCACAAGTTTAATCGAGCAGTTAAAGATAGCTGTAAAAGAGTTGCAGCAGGCAAAAACAAGGGAGCAAACTCAGCCGTAAACGTTCGACTTTTCTGCGCAGTTGGGAATTGTCGATTGATTTGAAGGAGGAACTCATGCGAAGCGGTTGTACAACTCACACAGTCGTCAACGCATTGCGCAACACCGCGCTACTTATTTTTGCACTCGTTAGCCTGGTAGGGTTCTCCCTGCGTGTGTCGGCCCAAGTGCCGCCGGACAACTCTATTGTCATACTTCACGAGGGCACCACTACGGAGCATGAAATTTCCGGCGGCGCGTTAAGAACCTTCAGCATCAGATTGGATGCAAATCGCTACGTTCACATCATTGTCGAACAAGAAGGCATTGATGTTCTGGTCACTGTGTTTGACCCTGACAAGCTAAAGCAGACTCAAGTAGATCGTCCGAATGGTATTTACGGCCCCGAATCACTATCGCTGGTGACAAACAAGACCGGCGTCTATGAATTAAAGGTGCAATCGTTTGAGAGATCAGCCGCGCCCGGCCGGATTCTCATTAGTATTGAATCGCCTAGACTTCCGCAACCGTCCGACTACCGGAGAATATTCGCAGAGCAGACAGCCGCAGAAGCAGAACGGCAGCGTAACGTAGCCACTGCTAATTCACTCCATGAGGCTGTCAAGGGATTTGAGCGTGCCATCGCCGTCTGGAAGGAACTTGGTGAGTTGTATGAAATTGCGGTAGCGAGTTACGGGCTGGGCTGGAGTCACAGCGTGTTGTGTGAATATGACGACGCGATTTCGCACTTTGAAGAAGCATCTCGGATAATGAAAGACCTCAAGATCAGTCATGGTCAGGCCTTCACCTTGACCGGGCTCGCGTACGCATACCTATATCTAGGAGAGAACAAAAAGGCACTGGAAAATTTCACTTCGGCCCTTGAGCTACGACGGTCAATGAACAATGTTCGAGGGGAAGCCATGGCGCTTTATGGTATTGGCTCCGTTCTCTCTGCCACCGGTGAGGAAGAGAAGGCTCTCAATAATTTTTTCGAATCCTTAACACTAAGACAACGATCAGGCGATAGGTTGGGTGAGGCAGTTACCTTTTCCGGCATTGGCAAGACTTACCGGCGTCTCGGAAGACATCAAGAAGCCCTATATCACCTTCAGCAGGCTCTTGAGATCATGCGTAAATCAAGTAACAAGGCTGGACAGGCAGACACGCTTGCCAATATCGGCTGGGTATATTACTCACTCGGACAAACAGAGCAAGCCTTAATACATTTTAACGAGGCGCTTCCTCTCACTGAAAAGGTTGGTGATCCTGGTGGTCAGGCAATGACGCTGTACGGGCTGGCGCGCGTCGAAAGTCAAAAGGGTCAACTGCCCCTGGCTCGAGATCATATTAAAGCGGCGCTCGATATCGTTGAGGCACTACGGTCGAAAATCTCGAGTGAACAACTTCGCGCCTCTTACTTCGCCTCAGTCCAGGACTACTACGAATTCTATATCGAGGTGCTGATGCGATTACATGAGCTGGATGATAGCAAGGGATACGACGCGATGGCCCTTGCTCTCAGTGAGCGTGCTCGGGCTCGCAACTTGCTCGATCTCTTATCGGAAGCACACGCAAACATTCGGCAAGGCGTCGATTTGACTCTGGTCACGAGGGAACGTGAACTACAGAAACAAATCAATGCCCGGATGGATTATAGATTAAGGCTACAGAGCACGGCAGTTCCGCAAGATATACAGATCGGTCAATTGGACCGTGAGATTGACACTCTTCAGCAGCAATACGATGAAGTGCAAAGACAAATTCGTAAGACCAGCCCGCGATATGCGGCACTTCAACATCCAGAACCGCTGAGCCCAAGCCTGATTCAAAAGCAACTCATGGGTTCGGACACTATTTTGTTGGAATACGCGCTGGGTTCGTCTAATTGTTACCTGTGGATTGTTACGGCGGATGCAATCAAGGCTGAGAAGCTTACTTACAGTTCCGATGAAATCAGAAATGCCGCCAGTAAGTTAATTCACATGTTGACAACCACTGGGGGGACGATGAGTGATTATGAGACTGAATCACACGCTCTCAGTAAGATGCTCTTACCCGCATCAGCAGTGGAACACCTCCGGCATAAAAAGATCGTGCTTGTCGTCGCTAACGGCATCCTGCAAACGTTTCCCTTTTCAATGCTTACTTTGGAGAGCTACTATCGTCCCTTAGTCGCGTCGCATATCCTGATCAATTTACCTTCCGCCTCAACACTCGCAGCCCTACGGAGCGAAGTAAAAGAACGGCCTGCGAGGAGCGTAAGCTCGGTGGCCGTGTTCGCCGATCCGGTGTTCACAGATAGTGACGGTCGCATCACACGGAGGCAACGCAGGGCAGCGGCGAAGGCAGAGGTTACCCCTGCAACAGTAAAAGCCATTCGCACCGAGACTGAAATTGCCGAGATACTTGCGCGTGGAGATCAACAGACGAGAGCGGGCTTGGAGCTCGTTAGACTGCCTGGCACGCGTCGCGAAGCAAGAATGATCAAACGCCTGTTACCAAGCTCGACCATCGCGTTGGATTTCAATGCGAATCTCAAAGCCGTAAGTAATCTCGAAAGTACAAAACATCGAATTATTCACTTCGCGACTCACGGAATCGCGCCCGACGATCATCCTGAATTTGCCGGCGTAGTGCTTTCGTTGGTCGATCGTCATGGTGAACCGCAGGAGGGATATTTAGGGCTGCCTTTTGTTTACAACCTCAATCTTCCGGCAGATCTCGTTGTGTTGAGTGCGTGCGAAACCGGCTTAGGCGAGGATGTACGCGGCGAAGGATTAATTGGATTGACACGTGGATTCATGTACTCGGGTTCTTCGCGCGTAATCGCAAGTCTGTGGAAGGTTCGAGAGGGCGCAACTGAGGAGATCATGAAACGATTTTACTTGGGACTTGTTAAACGGGGCTTATCGCCGGCCGCAGCTTTGGCAGAGGCTGAAGCTTCTATGTGGGCTGAAAACAAATGGACACCTGCTGACTGGGCAGGATTCGTATTCTTCGGTGAGTGGCAATATTAATCCATGAGGCTATAAACATGTTGGTCGGAGCCAGAACCTCGAACCCGCAAGCGCAACTCCTGGCCAGCACGCATTTACTTGCATCTTCAGCAGTCTTGTACTATTGTCCGCGCCCGGCACTCATTCAAGCAGGACTGGTTCGACACTCAATACTCAGTTTTCCCGGAATCCCAAAACCGTAAGCTGGTTCTCAGAGCTTGCGACGGCCGACGTCCTCTGGGATCAGCTTTAACTCTCAACCCAACACCACCAAAGGAGTTCCTCATGAAAAGATTCTTCTCACTGTCAGTCTTATTGAGCCTCATTCTCGGGATATTTATCACAACTTACGCTCAAAGTAACCGTCCAGTTGTGTCCTGGAATAACCGCGAAATCACACAAACGATTGGCGGAGCGCAGATCGTTTCACCGCTGGTCGTCAAGTTTCAGGTCTCAAGAACGCTTACGGACGTGAATGTCTTCGTAGTTCCAGAAATTCGAAGATTTGTCACGGTCCAAGCCTCGGACCTGTCAAACCTCCAACCTTTAACGGACTACAGCCTTACCCTCATGTTCTCGGTGCCAACACAAACCGCAGAAGGGGTTTACAGTGGAACGATTCACTTGCGACAGGGCAATCAGACCATCCCGCAAACACTTAAGGTTAATGTTAATGTCAATTATGCGGGAAACATGCCCTCACCGAACGCCGTAACGCTCTCGGCCGATTCGCTCAGCCTACTCACAGACGTTATTCCAGATGGCGGTGGAATCGTCTTTTCGAAATCAAATGCCGAACTGTCCACTCTAAGAGCGGGAATGATCCTTGCGCTACCACCGGCGACTGGTATTCCTAACGGGTTCTTTGGAAAAATCGCAAACATCGTAAGTATTGGGGACCAACTCTTCGTATCTACCGTGCCCGCTTCATTAAGCGAAGCTTTCATCAATGCTTCAGTCACGCTGGATCAACCGCTAAACCAAGATAACCGGTCCTCAAGCATTTCTGGGACACCAGGTGTTTCTTTGTCTCAAATGCTTCGGACTGAGCGGAACGCTGCGGAAAACGGGTTAAGTGTCCAACTCAATGACGTTGAAGTGTTCGACGGGATCCAACTCGACGGAAACGTTACGGTTAATCCACAAATTCACTTCACCTTCGACTTGAATAATTTCAGCCTCAGGCAATTAGCCTTTTTCGTTCAACTCGATGAGAGCGTAGAGCTGACCATCAAGAGCCAATTGCAGGCCACCTTTTTTGAGGGAGAAAAGGAGGTTGCCAACTTTCGCTGGAGTCCAATCGTGGTTTGGGTCGGTTGGGTACCCGTAGTGATTGTGCCCGAAGCCTCTCTTGTTGCTCGGGCTGAAGGAACCGCTTCAGCAGGAATTCAAGTCAGCGTCAATCAAGTGACAACAACAACGGCAGGAGTGGGCTTTGATAACGGCTCATGGCATCCGATCTCGAATTTCTCCAGCTCATTTTCAGTAAGTGAGCCGACATTCTCGATTGGCGCCAATATCAAAGGAATAGCAGGACCACGATTCAAACTTCTCTTATACGGGGTGGTTGGACCTCGTGCCGATATCGGTGCGTTTGGCGAGATCGATGTAGATATCCTACGCACGCCGATCTGGAAGATATTCGGTGGCTTGGAAGCCAATGCCGGCGTACGTTTGCAAATATTTGATCACACCATTGCGGATCAGGAATTTCCACTAATCATTCAATTCCGCCGGTTACTGGCTGAAGGTGGAGTTGCAGGTAACGGAGTTATTACCGGTTCTGTTCGCGACGCAATAACACGCCAGCCGCTTCCTAATTCGATTGTAGCTGTTCATCGGGATGGCGACCTTATCGATTCGCTCTTAACAAACGGTTCGGGGCAATTTAGCTTGCCGGCTATTGTAGGAGCAGTTTATCGATTCGAGATCTCTCATTCGGGATATCTGCCTGTCACCTACAATGATGTTTCGATTCTACCGAATGAGACTAAAACCTTAGATATCATCTTGCAGGTGGACGATGCTCATGCCGGTCCGGGGAATGTTTCCGGCTTTGTATTCAATGCAATTTCCGGAGCCGGGGTTCCGGGATTAACTGTTAGCTTGCGGTCGGGATTGAACACTGTTTCCGGTAATGTTGTCGCTGCCACGACTACAGCTTCCAATGGAGCTTACGCATTCTCGAATCTTCCGGCGGGCAACTACACCGCTGAGGCCAGTGGGACCGGCTTCACCACGACTCATTTTCCCGTGCTTTGCATTGGCGGCATTTCAACCGGAAATCAGAATGGTGTCATCACTCCAATTATCCCTTCGGGCCAAACGCGAATTGTATTAACCTGGGGAGCTACGCCCTCTGATCTCGACTCACATTTCACCGGCCCCCTCGCCGATGGCACTCGCTTCCATATGTTCTTTCCTTTTGCCGATAGTAACTCTGGAAGCCCTTGGCCAAATATTGTTCGACTCGATCTCGATGACGTTTCCAGCTTTGGACCAGAAACAACAACGCTCTTACAACAGATCGACGGTGTGTACCGATTTTCAGTACACGACTTCACCAACCGAAACTCCCTTACAAGCTCCAGTCTGTCTAACTCACAGGCTCAGGTTCGTATTTTCAGAGGAGCTGATCTGGTAGCAACATTTAACGTGCCATTGGGGCAGCCTGGGACGTTGTGGACGGTCTTTGAAATGAATGGCTCGACAATAATACCGATTAATGGAATGAGTTTTCAAAGCAACTCAAACTCGATCCTGGGACCTACGCTGCTAGGTGTCGATGATGGCTCGCTCATGCGAAATCTGCCGGCAAAGAACTAGCACTGGCTGTGGGCTCACGAGGTGGTGGTGGCCCAGAGAGGTTGCCACCAGCACCTCGTTCTCACATTTGTACATTTGTGGAGGACAAAACATGGAAAACCTTTGGCGAACAACTCACCGGCAGGATAACAATGAATACGAGCTCGCGATCTCGTGGGATGATGAATCATTCATAGAGGGCCAGCCAACGATTCAGCTTGCCGTTACAGTTCGCCGTGGTGAAGCTGAACCACGCTCGGTGACCGCAGAAGTGGCTTTGGTAAATAATAGTAACGATGGTGCCCCGGATCTAGTCTTAAGAATCCAGGGCAAAGAGATCGTCACGATTCCACTGGCAGATCTGATCGATGAAACGCAGATTATTGATCGAATCCCGGGTTGGGCCTATGGTGCCGGCGATCTCTTGACAGGCTGTCTTGTTCGAGCTGGCTTGAGTTCACTTCTTGGTCAAGTAATTCGTTGTAAGAACTCAACCCGGCATCTCCCTTGGTACTTCCCACGCATACAGGCCATCGGCGAATGCCTGAAGCAGAACCTCGGCAGAATTGGCGCCCGCACCGCCTGGCGAGCTGCAAAATGTGTGATTACTGCCGGCTTCTAGGATTCTGGACTACTTTGAGTCATGAAGGTTTGTTGTTGGTAAGGACCTTGGTCGGGCTATCGCAGTCATGAACTTAGGTGAAGAAAGATCGATTTACACTTGTGTGTCTTTGAGTCTTGAGGGTTGAAACAGAAATGTGTGATGGAACTTGAGAGTTCGATTTCAAGCTTTTCAACTCACATATTTGTTAGAACTTGTTCGATCCGATGCATGGCCCAGTCGATAGCCTCAGAATTAATGATGAGCGGAGGGGCAAAACGAATAACTTGGCCGTGGGTTTCTTTGCAGAGAATGCCTTCCCTAGCTAGCGCTTCACAAAAAGGACGAGCTGGACCAGATTGTGACTTGATTTCAACGCCAATCAGTAATCCCCGACCTCGGATCTGCTTGATGTGCTTTTTGGGAAGCTCTGCTAGCCGAGACATAAAATAGCGGCCCATCCGATCGGAGTTTTCGATCAATCCTTCTTCGACCAAAACCTTTAATGCTGCACGAGCCACGGCCATACCCAATGGATTACCACCAAAAGTTGACCCGTGATCTCCAGGTTCGAAAACACCTAGGATTTCTCGGGATGAAAGCACGGCAGAAACCGGATACATGCCGCCGGCAAGTGCCTTGCCTACAATCATGATATCCGCGCGCACATTCTCGTGATCGCAACCAAACAGTTTTCCAGTCCGGCCCAGTCCCGTCTGTATTTCATCAGCAATGAGAAGCAAGTTGTTGTTCGTACAAACTTCACGGACCTGACGAAGAAAACCGTCCGGCGGTAGCCTGATCCCGCTTTCGCCCTGGATGGGTTCAATGAGCACAGCGACAGTCGTCGGACTAATCGACGCTTCGAATTCGCGCAAGTCGCCATAAGCCACGTTCTTAAATCCAGGAGTGAAGGGACCAAAGCCTTGACGGTATTGCAGTTCTGTAGAAAAACTGATGATGGTTATCGTTCGACCGTGGAAATTACCTTCGAAAGCAATAATCTCCGCCAGGTTTGCATCAACTGGTAGCGTCGGCATGCGACGTGTGTAAGCCCATTTGCGAGCTGCTTTGAGCGCAGTTTCTACCGCTTCTGCACCCGAGTTCATCACCAGAGTCATGTCGTATCCGGTCAGCTCACAAAGTTCCTGACAGAAGGGTCCAAACTGATCGTTTCGAAAGGCACGAGAAGTAAGGCTAAGACGATCCAGTTGCTGCTTCATGGCCTCGACTATCCGTGGATGCCGGTGGCCATGATTTAGTGCCGAATAGGAACTCAAGCAATCCAGGTAGCGCTTACCACCTATGTCGTAGACCCAAGCTCCATCGCCATACTCAAGTATGATGTTCAACGGATCGTAATTGCGGGCGCTGAATCGATCCTCTAACTCAATGTATTCCGCTGTTTGCATTTGATGTTTGGCCGTTAAAGAAACTCGATTGTTGGACCAAACTCGCAAGATCAATCGAGCACGTTTGCCAGACCACGCACTAGACCAATAACAGTAGGAACTTTTCGTACAGCAAGAATTGTCCCCTGTATATATGGTGCGGCGCCGACGCCGGCGTCGTGGCGAATTGTTAAGCGTTCATCATCACCACCGAATATGACTTCCACGCCTATTGTGTAGCTCGGTAATCGTATACTGTGAACTTGGCTCCCATTCAGGTCAGCCCCTCGACTTTCTTTTGGACCAATTGTTTGCTCGACAGGATATGAAAGTTGGGACCTTCCGATTTGAGCTAAATGGAATGCCACCTCGCGCGCCGTTCCACTTGGGGCGTCAGGTTTGGTGTCCTTTGCGTAATCGATTATCTCCCAACTTGAAATGTGCTTGGCTGCCTCACGGGCAAATCGTTCCAGCAATACCGCAGTGATCGCGAAGTTGCCTGCGGCGATGACACCGACGTTGTGTTTGGAAGCGGCTCGTTCGATTTCGGAAAAATTGGAGTCGGTCAGACCCGAAGTGCCTATGACCACATGCACACCGCGACTTATCGCGGTCAGCACATGGTCTTTGGCTGCTTCGGGTTGAGTGAATTCAACCAGTACGTCGGTCGGGGTTTCCAGGGCCTCGCACACCGAGCCACTTACAACTAGATTCAGTTCGGTTCCTTCGAGAACCTCTGACAGTTGTCGCCCCGCTGCGGAACGCGCGACGGCTCCAACGAGCTTGAGGTCTCCGGTAGCTGCGATTGCTTTGCAGAGGGGTTTACCAACCCAACCACTCGCTCCAGCGACACATACATTTAGAGTCATTGCCTTATCTCATCACCGTCTTAAGTTTCAGATTGCGCAACCTGAGTAATCATCACAGCGATCAAGTTGGTTTTCGACCAGCTTTAAATATCGTCCTAACTTTACGACGTGAAAACTTCCGTCACCATTTTCGCAGTCGCATTGTATAGCACAAATGTCATCGCTATCGTTGATACCCGCCTTTTCCAAGCCAGATTGTATTTCGATCCAAGTCATGTTCATCATCCTTCCGCATCCGTAGTGAGAGCCGATGATCTTTATCGGAGCGCTTTAAACTGGGGCTACTCGGAAGACTTCTGCGCTGAAGGCGACCACAGTTTCCCAAAGAAGCCCAGATAGAAACTGCCGTAGGACACATCGTGGAACTTAAACGGATGCTGACTCGAGAGTGCGTCTTCGAAAGCCGGTAAATTTTCCATTGGAACACTCATGTCATAGTGATGTCCGACGTGGTTGCAGTTATTGTTTGTAAACCACCGCGCCAACCTGCTGGCCTTAATACTTCTCGTATTTCTGAAGGGATCGGAACTCGGTCTGTCACACCCCCAGTGCTCGGGAAGCTCGATCAGCGCGTGAACGGGACCCCAAACAATCAAGAGCGGGAGCAACCAAAGCTCAATCAGGATGTAGGTGTGAAAGAAGAGGGAAAGCACTATCGCGCTGACCAACACCACGACCATGATTTGGTAGTCTCTTTGAATCTTTTGGGCGGCGCTGGGGTTCATTTCAGGTGTGTCCTGGCATAACTTTCGTCCCAGGCGGCCCGTAATCGCCAGCCACATTCTTGAGAGAGTCGTTCGATAATGTCCGATCATCGAAAGATGGCGGCAGAAGCCCCAGGTTCGTTTCAGCCGGGACGGAGCTTCCATCAATTGATAGGTGTAGCCGAAGCTCTCCTTATCTTGCTCGGTGCCGTTAAACCGGTGATGCCAGAGGTGAAACCATCGGTAATACCAGAATGAAGTGCCACTAGGCAGACCCAACAGACGGCCTAGTGCATTGTCGAAGGGTGCTCGCCCGGAGGCGATACGATGCAAACACTGATGGACGAGCTCGGTAGCATGAGCAATGAGAAGACCCATACCGATTACGCAAAGTACCTTTGGCAGGTGGTTCAAGTTTGTTATTCCGATTACACAACCAAACATCAGCACACTGAGGAGTAGTAACTTAGCGACGAAGTAACTGAGTTTTACGTCACGGGGTAAGGGAAGGGTTTGTGTTGTGATGGTCTGGTCGTGGCGGCGGGTTTCGAGGGGAGGAGTAGTTGACTGATTACGCTT
>Ga0105238_10002623_pt1 | contig 17935 bp, 14 predicted proteins | sample KBSC34metaG_FD_81526 | JGI IMG/M metagenome (GOLD analysis project Ga0105238, IMG submission 81526) | Corn rhizosphere microbial communities from Kellogg Biological Station, Michigan, USA - KBS C3-4 metaG | ecosystem: Host-associated > Plants > Roots > Rhizosphere > Soil | place: Michigan, USA... | reverse complement strand
TGATCTCGAGCGTGCTCAGCCCCGAGCGGCCGAGCAGGAAGGCAAGCGTGACGCCGACGTAGCCACTGCTGATGCCGAACGGCGCGAACAGCGGCAGGAAGATCGCCGTCCGCCGGATCGACGCCTGCGGCGCTGCCGCAGCGGCAAGCTCCGGCGCGGTGTCGGCGCGTGCCGTCATGCAGATGTCGTCGAATCGGCGGGATGTGGTGTCGCGCCGCAACGCTCGAGCGCTAGCGGGCGGAGCGCTCGGCAACCTGCGGGAACGCGAGCCGCGTCCCGAGCAGGACCGAGCCGACGGTGAGGAAGATCATCAGCGAGAGCATCGGCACCGACGTGCTCGATGCGCCGATCGCGAGCCCCAGCACGGCCGAGAGCGCGGCGAGGATCGCACCGGCCTGGTAGTCGCCGCGCCGCGCGATGCGCTCGCAGACGTAGCCGCCGAGGACCGAGCACAGCACGCCGACGGCGAGGAACGTCGCCGACAGCAGCGGATCGGCATCGGGGCGGGTGAGCGCAGCCTCGATGTCCTGCTGGCTGTGCCCGGCGGCGCCGAGCGCGATGCCCCAGACGACGCTCGCGACGACGCCGAACAACATCGTGCTGACGAGATCGACGACGAGGCCGGCGATGACACCCTTGACCATCGAGCCTTTGCCGCGGCCGCGATCTTCGACGTGCGCCGAGGGAGGCTTGAAACGATCTTCGGACATGCTCCGCCTGGCCGGTGAGTGCGTGACCGCGCGGATTGTGGCGCCTTCACGCGGCCGGCGGTGCACGATTCGCTGCCGCTCTTCCGTGCCTGCGTCGCTTCGTCAGCGACGCATTTCCGACCGCCCGGCGGCCGCTGCGCGGTCGGGAGTCAGGACGTCGCGCCGTTGGCGGTGACCCGCCACACGGTGTTGCCGACGTCGTCGGCGACGATCAGCGCGCCGGTCTTGTCGACGGCGACGCCGACCGGCCGACCGCGCGCGTCCGGCCCCTTCAGGAAGTCGGTGACGAAGTCCATCGGCTGGCCGACGGGCTTGCCGTTCTCGAACTTGACGAACACGACCTTGTAGCCGTTTCGCTCCGGCCGGTTCCAGCTGCCGTGCTCGCCGATGAAGGCGCCGCCCTTGAACTGCGCCGGGAACGAGCCGCCCGTGTAGAACGCGAGGCCGAGCGGAGCGACGTGCGAGCTCAACCCGTAGTCGGGCTTGATCGCCGCCTTGACGAGGTCGGGGCGCTGCGGCCGCACGCGCTGGTCGACGTTCTGTCCCCAATAGCTGTACGGCCAGCCGTAGAAGGCGCCGCGCTTCACCGACGTCATGTAGTCGGGCACGAGGTTCGGGCCGAGCTCGTCGCGCTCGTTGACGACGGTCCACAGGACGTCGCTGCCCGGATAGAACGTCAGGCCGTTCGGGTTGCGCAACCCTTGCGCGAAGACGGTGTAGGCGCCGGTCTTGGGATCGACCTCGAGGATGTCGGCGCGGTTCATCTCGGCGATCGTGCCGCGCTCGAGGATGTTGCTGTTCGATCCGACGCCGACGTAGAGCTTCGAGCCGTCGGCGTTGGCCGTCAGGCTCTTCGTCCAGTGGTGGTTGATGGCGCCGGCGGGAAGGTCGCAGACCTTGGTCGCGTTGCCGCCGACCTTGGTGTCGCCCATCTTGTACGGGTAGCGCAGGATCGCGTCGGTGTCGGCGACGTAGAGCTGGTCGCCGACGAGGACGATGCCGAACGGCGCGTTGAGGTTGTCGATCAGGACGCTCTGCGAATCGGGCTTGCCGTCGCCGTTGCTGTCGCGCAGCAGGAGGATCCGGTTGCTCGGCCCGCTGCCGGTGCCGCCGTGCGCCTTGGCTTCGACGATGTCCATGACCTTGCGCTTCGGCCGCTCGAGCGGCTCCTTGCCGTTCTTCTGCGACTCGACGACGAGCAGGTCGCCGTTGGCAAGGGCAAGGACGTTGCGCGGGTTCGAGAGGCCGGTCGCGATCGCTTCGATCTTGAATCCTTGCGGCACGGTCGGCGTCTCGCCCTGCTGCCAGCCGACGACCTTGGAGACGTTCATGCGCGGCAGCAGTGCGCGCGAAGGCTCGGGAAGCTGCGGGTCCGGCCCGTACTGGGTCGACTTGTCGAAGTTGTCGTGGCTGCTCTCGCAGGCGCCGAGCGCGAGGCAGGCCGCGACGGCGACGATCGTGCGCGCGTTCATGACACCACCTCCAGCTTGCGATGGACGACCCAGGTGACCGGCACGGTGAAGAGCGTGGCGACCGCGGCGAGCGCGAGGATCACGCCCAGAATCGAGAGCGTCATCCCGGTCGGCACGACGGCGGTCCAGCCGTCGCGGGTGTGGATGAACATGTTGAAGAGCTCGACGACGAGCGCGGCGAAGAAGAGCACGAGGTGCGCCCAGCCGATCCCCGCGCGGATCGCGCGGCTCGCGCAGAACTCGACGATCAGCGCGATCGCCGCGAGCACGCCGAACGCGAGGCCGGCGGCGATCAGCCACTCGGAGAAGTTCAGCCACATGATCGACGCGCTCTTCGCGTAGGCGATGTCGGTCACGAGCGCGGCGATGAAGAGGACGACGGGAACGGGAAAGAGGAGCAGATAGACCGGGCCGCTGACGCGTGCGACGCCGTTCTCCCTGCGCGTGGTGATTTCAGCCATGAAGGCCTCCGCATCGGGTTGGACGCTGACCCAGAGCGACGGGCATATCCCGTGCCCGCGCTGCGACGCGCGGTTAAGAGAGCGTTAAGCCCTCATTCGAACGGCGGCTCGTCCCACCACGGAAAGAACGGCGGCATGTCGGTCGTGACGCGGTCGGGAAACACCGCCGGCCGCTTCTCGAGGAACGCGCCGACGCCTTCGCGAACGTCGGCCGACTGGCCGCGCGACTGGATCGAACGGCTGTCGATGCGGTGCGCGAACATCGGATGCGGGGCTGCGGACAAGCGCCACAGCATCTGCCGAGTCAGCGCGACCGAGACCGGCGCCGCGTTGTCGGCGATCTCGCGCGCGAGGGCGCGCGCGGCGGGCAGGAGCTCGTCCGGTGCGTGCAGCGAGCGGACGAGGCCGCGGTCGTGCGCCTCGTCGGCATCGAACACGCGCCCGGTCATGCACCACTCGAGCGCCGTCTGCATGCCGACCAGCCGCGGCAGGAACCACGACGACGCCGCTTCGAGCGTGATGCCGCGGCGCGCGAAGACGAAACCGAAGCGCGCCTTCGTCGACGCCATCCGGATGTCCATCGGCAGCTGGATCGTCGCGCCGATGCCGACCGCGGCGCCGTTGATCGCGCCGATCACGGGCTTGAGGCTCCGGTAGATGCGCAGCGTGTTGGTGCCGCCGCCGTCGCGGTAGGTGCCGTCGGGGCCGCGCAGCTTCTCGAGGTACGGCCGGTGCTGCGGCGCTTCGCGGTCGAACGTGTCGCCCCCCGACGAGAGGTCGGCGCCGGCGCAGAACGCCTTGCCGGCGCCGGTGACGATCACCGCTCGCACCGCGTCGTCGCCGTCGGTCTCGTCGAAGAGCGCGCCGATCTCCTCGCGCATCCTGCCGTTGTAGGCGTTGAGCTTGTCGGGGCGGTGCAGCGTGATCGTCGCGATGCCGTCGGCGACTTCGTAGCGCGTGGTTTCGAGCGGCGGCAGCGGCATGGCGGTCTCCTCGGCGGCGGGCGGTCGCGGCCATTGTCGGCGCGACAGCCGCCGGCGCGGATCAGCACGCGACGATGCGAAAGCCGACGTTGCTCGCCGACGAGTCCGGCGTGTTGGCGCTGCGCGCGGCGACGCGGTAGCGGTTGCAGTACGAGTCGTGGCAGAGGAACGAGCCGCCGCGCAATGCGCGCTGGCCGTCGTCGCGCGCGTCGGCGCACCACTCCCAGACGTTGCCGCAGACGTTGAAGAGGCCGAAGCCGTTGCGCTCGCCCGAACCTGCAGCGACGGGTCCCGGCGCCCAGCCAGGCGCCGGCGCGTTCGGGAACTCGCCGCGAAAGACGTTGCAGCGCGGCTCGCCGCTCGCGTCGAGCAACGCGTCGCCCCACGCGAAGCGCTTGCCTTCGAGTCCGCCGCGCGCGGCGCGCTCCCACTCGGCCTCGCTCGGCAGCCGCGCTCCGGCCCACGCGCAGTACGCCGTTGCGTCATGCCACGAGACGTGGACGACCGGGTCGTCGCCGCGGTCCCGCACGTGCGAGCCAGGACCCTGGGGCCGTTGCCACGACGCGTGCTCGACCGGCAGCCACCACGGCAGCCCGGCGACGACGCGCTGCACGTGGGCGCGCTCGGCGGCCGGCAGCTGCAGGTAGAAGACGAACGAGACGCCGGCGCGCTCGGCGTCGGTGACGTGGCGCGTGGCGCGAACGAAGGCGGCGAAGTCGCGGTTGGTGACCGTCGTTGCGCCGATGCGAAACGCCGCGAGCGAGACCGCTCGCACCGGGCCTTCGCCGTCGCCGGGGTTCGCGTCGGCGCCGTCGTTGCCCATCGCGAACGTGCCGGCCGGGATCGCGCACCAACACGTCGCGGCGCGGTCGAGCACCGGTGCACGCGCCGCATCAACGCCGTCGGCCGCGATCGCCGGCGACGCCGGGCGCGACGGCGGCCCGCAGCAAGAGCTCATCGCACGATCATGCCGCAGCGCGCTGCATGCGCGGCGCCGCCGTCGACGACGGCGCGCCTATTTGCGCAGCTTCTTCGCCGCCTCGAGGATCGGCAGTCCCGCCTTGACCGCGTTGTTGAGGTCGGGCACCTTGTCGTACGCGCCGCCGGCAACGAAGACCTGCGCCGTTTCGGTGAGCGCCTTCTCGGTCGCGCCCGAGCGGGCGTCGGCGAGCGCCTGGTCGAGCGTCTGGTAGTCGCGGTAGCTGAGCGTGTAGCGCGCCTTCGCCTCGTTGCCGTCGATGCCGGCGTCCTTGTAGTACTCGAGCAGCCACTTCACTGCCTGCTCGCGGTCCTTCATGATCGCCTCGTCGGCGCGGAACGCAGCTTCCGCGAAGCGCGCCGCCGCAGCCGGGTTCTCGGCCGCGAACTTCTTCGTCACGATCCACGGATCGATCACCGACGTGCCGGCGATCTTGCCGTCGCAGACGACCTCGAAGTTCGCCTTGTCGTTGACGAGGTCGATGTCGGGCGACGAATCGGTCATCCCAGACGCGACCTCGCCCGAGCGCAGCGACTGGCGCGTCACGGGCGGGTCGAGCGGAACGACCTTCATCTTCATCGGGTCGACGTTGAAGTGCTTCGCGCACGCGAAGAGCACCTGCGCCCAGGTGCTGTTCGGCACCGAGCCGATCGGCTTGGTCGCGAGCACCTCGGCAGGCGTGCTGCCCTTCAGCGCATCCTTGCGCATGATGAGCTTGATGTTGCGGTCTTCCTTCATCATCGTCCCGATCGGGATGAGGCCGAACTTGGCCCAGCCGGTGATCGCCGGCGGCGAGCCGATCCAGCCGCCCTGCCAATCGTTGGCGGCGCCCGAGGCGAGCGCCGCGCCGCCGTTCGGGAAGAACTTGATCGTGGCGTCGATCCCGTTCTCCTTGAAGTAGCCGAGATGCTTGGCGAGCCAGATCGGAAAGCCGCCTTCGTTGGCCTGGCTGATGACGATCATCGGCACCGGCGCGCTCGCCTGCGCGTGCGCGGCGAGCGGTTGCACGAGCGCTGCGGCGACGGCGGTCAACGCCGCCGCAAACAGTCTTCTGTCGATCTTCTTCATGCGGATCTCCTTGGTTGAAGGTCTCTACTGGCGGACGATCTCGTCGCGGATCAGCTCCCAGATCTCGCGCTTGGCGGCGAGGAACGAAGCGTCGTTGCCGGCCGCCTCGATCTCGAGGCCGCGCCACCTGGCGTCGCGCGGCACCGCGATCTCGCGCTTGATGCGGCCGGGCCCGCGCGACATGACGACGACGCGGTCGCTCAGGTACACCGCCTCTTCGACGCTGTGCGTGATGAAGAGCACCGTGTAGTGGAGCTCGCGCTGCAGGCGCGAGACTTCCTCCTGGAGCACGGTGCGTGTCTGCGCGTCGAGGGCACCGAACGGCTCGTCCATGAGCAGGATGTCCGGGCGCACGGCGAGCGCGCGTGCGATCGCGACGCGCTGCTGCATTCCGCCCGAGAGCTCGTGCGGGTAGGCGCCGGCGAAGCGCTCGAGGCCCATCAGCGCGAGCTGCTCGGCGACGCGGCGCTCGATCTCGGCGCGTTCGGTGCGCGCGACGCGCAGCCCGAAAGCGATGTTCTCGGCGACCGTCTCCGAGGGAAAGAGCGCGAAGCGCTGGAAGACGACGGTGCGGCTCGGCCCGGCCGGGCCGGCGGGCCGGCCGTCGACGAGGATCTCGCCCGCGCTCGGCGCCTCGAGGCCGGCGGCGATCATCATCAGCGTCGACTTGCCGCAGCCCGACGGGCCGACGACGGTGACGAACTCGCCCTTGGCGATCGCGAGATCGCACGGCTCGAGCGCGCGCGTCTCGCCGCCGCGCGCGTGGAACGTCTTCGAGACGCCGCGCAATTCCATCTTCGCGATCGCGGGCGGCGACGCGGCGTTCGATGCGGCGGCTGCGGCCATGGCGACGGTGCTCATTCGAGCGGCTTCGCGCTTGCGGGCCGCCACGGCAGCGCGACGCGCTGGAGGCGTTGCAGGACGACGTCGATCAACGCGCCGAGGACCCCGATCGTCGTCATTCCGACCAGGATCGTCGCTGCCGAGTCGTTGATCTGGCCCTGCGAGATCAGGAAACCGAGGCCCTGCTTGCCGACGATGAGCTCGGCGCCGACGAGCGCCATCCAGCCGTTGCCGAAGGCGATGCGCAGGCCCGTGAACACCGTCGGCGCGGCGACGGGCAGGACGACGCGGCGAAGCGTCGTCGCCGCACCGGCGCCGAGCGTCCGCGCCGCGCGGACCAGGATCGAATCGACCTGGCTCACCGCCAGCTGCGTGTTGATGATGCAGGCCGGAAACGCGGCGATGAAGACGATTGCCGCCTGCGTCGTCGTCGTCGCGCCGAACCAGAGCACGGCGATCGGCACCCACGCGAACGGCGGGATGTAGCGCAGCAGCTCGAACGCCGGCGTGACGACGGCGCGCAGCGGCGGCAGCCAGGCGAGCGCGATGCCGAGCGGGACGCCGAGGCCGATCGCCGCGAGCACGCCGATCGACCAGCGCTGCAGCGAGACGAGCGCGTGGCCGAAGAGCGTCGCGCCGCTGAACGGCTCGGCGATCAGCGCACCGAAGCGGACGACGACGTCGACCGGCGACGGCAGCACGCGCGTCGGCACGAGCCCGGGGATCGCGGTCGCGAGCCACCAGACGGCGACGAGCGTCGCGAGCGCCGCTGCGCCGTACGCAACGGGCCGCCGCGCGGCGTTGGCGCGCGCGCTGCGCACGTCGCTGCGGACGACGGCGGCGGTCGCGCTCACGCCGAGCTTCCTGCGCGCGACCACGGCGCGACGACGCGTGTCAGCAACTGCATGCCGATCGAGAACAGCGCGCCGAGAACGCCGATGATCGCCATCGCGACGAGCAGGATGCCGATCTCGAGCGTGCGCGACGCGTTGAGCGCGATGTAGCCGAGGCCGGCGGTCGCGGCGAGCAGCTCGGCGGCGACGAGCGTCGTCCACGCGTTGCCGAGCGCGATGCGTGCGCCGGCGACCAGCGTCGGCAGCGCGGTGCGGCAGACCACGCGCGTCAGGATCTGGCGGTCGCTCGCGCCGAGCGTCATCGCCGCGCGAACCAAGAGCCCGTCGATCGAATCGACCGCCTGCATCGAGTTCATCACCCAGGGCACGATCGCGGCGATGAAGACGACGAAGATGCGCGCCGAGTCGCCGATGCCGAGCCAGAGGATCGCGAGCGGGATCCACGCCAGCGGCGGCACCGGCCGCAGGATCTGGAAGATCGGAAACGCGAGCCAGCGCACCTTCGGCCACCAGCCCATCGCGATGCCGAGCGGCAGCCCGACCGCACCGGCGAGCAGCCAGCCGCCGAGGACGATGCCGAGGCTCGCGCCGACGTGCTGGCCGAGCGTGCTGCCGAGGTACGGTCGCTTCAGCAAGCGGACGAACGCTTCCCAGACCTCGGAAGGCGGCGGCAGGAAGAGCGGTGAGATCAAGCCGTCGGGGCGCGTCAGCGCAAACCACGCGAAGAGCATCGCCGCGAGCGACGCGAACGCGATCGCGAGCCACTGCGCGCGCCCCGGCTCGCGCCGCCAGAACGGCAGCGTGCGGTCGGCGCCGGGGGCGGCGTCGAACCAGCGCGCGGACGCGGTGGCGGCCATGGTCGCCTTCAGTCGATCGCTTCGTGGTCGACCGCGTTGCGGCGCGGCTCGAGCTCGAACTCGACGCGCCGCAGCGCGCCCGGCGTGAACGAAAACGCGTCGGCGTACGCATCGCTGACGCGCGACAGCGAATCGCGTCCGACGTCGAGCGCCGACCACGAGATGAACCACGGCGCAGTGCGCGGGATCGTCGCCTCGCCGACGACGACGCCGTCGACGCTCACGGTGCCGGTGCCGCCGAGCCCCTCGCCGCGAACGAACGCGAACTCGAGCGTACGCGCCGATGCGGTGACGGCGTCCGCCTTGCTCTCGACGCGGTACGGCGTGCCCTCGAAGTTGTATTCGAAGACCAGGCGGCCGCCTTGCACGAACAGCGTGAAGCCGCCGCTCAGGTCGCCGAGCGAGACGACGACGCCTTCGGGCGCGACCCCGGTCGGGGCGAGCCGCCCGACGATTCGAAACGAGCGCTCGACCATCAGCGGCGCGGCGCCGCTCGGGATGCGCGCCATCCCCGGATAGAGGACGAGGCGTGTGCGCAGGCGAGGCGAGCCCGGCGTCTGGTAGCGCACCGCGCGCTCGGTGAAACCGCGGTCGTCGAGCGGCAGCACGCCGAAGCGGCCGGCCTCGGCCCACCAGCGGTCGATCATGCGTCGCAAGCGCTCGGGCTCCTGCGCCGCGAGGTCGTTGCACTCGGAGAAGTCGTCGTCGAGGTGGTACAGCTCCCACGCGTCATCGTCGTAGCGGCTGCCGCGGCGGTGAAACGACACCGCCTTCCAGCCTTCGTGCCAGAGCGCGCGGTGCGTGAACATCTCGAAGTACTGCGTCTGCCGCTCGGTCGGCGCGTGCGCGTCGGCGAACGAGTAGCGCATGCTCGTGCCGTGGATCGGCAGCTGTGGCACGCCCTGGTGCACCTGCGGCGCGGCGACGCCGGCGAGATCGAGCAGCGTCGGCGCGATGTCGATGACGTGGTGGAACTGGCGGCGGATCTCGCCGCGCGCCTTGAGGCCGTCGCGCCACGACACGATCAGGGGCGCGCGCACGCCGCCGGCGTGCGTGTTCTGCTTGTAGCGGCGCAGCGGCGTGTTGCCGACCTGCGCCCAGCCGTGCGGATAGTTGGTCTGGCTGCGCGGACCGCCGATCTGCTCGAGCCGCGCGAGGTTGAACGCGAGGTCCGGCTGGTGGCCGTTCTCGTAGGCGACGATGTTGGTCGAGCCGCCCGGGCCGCCTTCCTGGCTGGCGCCGTTGTCGGCGAGCACGACGAAGATCGTGTTGTCGAACCTGTCGATCGACTTCAAATACGCGACGAAGCGGCCGAGCTCGTGGTCGGTGTGGTCGACCATCGCCGCGAAGGCTTCCTGCAAGCGTGCCGAGACCTTTTGCTCGTCGGCCGAGAGCGTGTCCCACGGAACCACGGTGTCGTTGCGCGGCGCGAGCGTCGTGCCTTCGGGAACGATGCCGAGCTCGATCTGGCGCGCGAAGCGTCGGGCCCGGATCACGTCCCAGCCTTCGTCGTAGACGCCGCGGTACTTGTCGAGGAACGTCTGCGGTGCCTGGTGCGGGCAGTGCGCGGCGCCGAACGCGAGGTACGCGAAGAACGGCTTCTCGCCCGACGCCGAAACCTGGTCGCGGACGAACGCGATCGCGTGGTCGATCAGGTCCTCGGTGAGGTGGTAGCCCTCCTCGGGCGACTTCGGCGGGTCGACGCGATGGTTGTCGTGGACGAGGTCGGGATAGAAGTGGTCGGTCAGCGCGTCGAGAAAACCGTAGTAGCGCTCGAAGCCGCGGCCGAGCGGCCACTGGTCGTAGGGGCCGGCGGCGCTCGTCTGGTCGATCGGCGCGAGGTGCCACTTGCCGACGCACATCGTGTTGTAGCCGGCCGTCTTCAGCATCTCGGCGAGCGTCGCTGCCTGCTTGGTGACGTGACCGCGCTGGCCGGGAAAGCCGCTGTCGGCATTGGCCAGGAACGACATGCCGACGCTGTGGTGGTTGCGCCCGGTGAGCAGCGACGCGCGCGTCGGCGAGCAGAGCGGAGTGACGTGGAAGTTGTTGTAGCGGACGCCGTCGGCGGCGAGCGCGTCCATCGTCGGCGTCGCGATCTCGGCGCCGTAGCTGCCGAAGCTGCCGAAGCCGACGTCGTCGTAGAGGACGAGGACGATGTTCGGCGCGCCTTCGCGCGGACGGATCGCGTCGGGCCACCACGGCGTCGACTCCTGCCAGGTCGTGCCGATCGTGCCTTCGAAGACGGTGTCGGCGGCAGCGGCGGTGACGTTCGGATCGGACATGGCGAGAGGGCTCAATCGCGCAGCGCGTGCATCACGGGCTTCAGCGCCGGATAGGCAGCGACGTACTGCGCATACGCCCGCTCGTAGCGTGCGCACGCGTCGGCGTCGGGGCGCGCGCGCTCGCTCCGGCGCACCCAGCCGCCGAGCGCGTCGAGGTCGGCGACGCCGCTGCCGAGCGCGGCGAGCATCGCCGCGCCGAGGCTCGCTTCGGCGTCGTCGTCGCTGCTCCAGACCGGGCGGCCGGTGACGTCGGCGATGATCTGCAGCCAGAGCTCGGAGCGCGCCGCGCCGCCGACGACGGTGACCTCGTCGTCGAGCGCATCGCCGCTTTGCGCGCCGGTCTCGATGTTGTCGCGCAGCGCAAAGCTGACGCCCTCGAGGACGGCGCGATAGAGCTCGGCGCGGCCGTGGTGCAAGCCGAGGCCGACGAAGGCGCCGCTCGCCTGCGCGTCCCAGATCGGGCTGCGCTCGCCCATCAGGTACGGCAGGAACAGCAGGCCGCGCGCGCCCGGCGGAACGTCGCTCGCCTGGCGCTCGAGCAGCACGTGCGGATCGATTCCCGCGGCTGCGCCGGCGGCGATCTCGGCCTGGCAGAACGTCTCGCGAAACCACGTCACCGACGCACCGGCGGTGATCGCGCCGCCGAACACGTAGAGATCGCTCTTGCCGTTGACGACGTGCGGCATGCTGATCAGGCCATGGCGAGCGTCGACGCGCTGGCGGATCGTTCCCCAGCACATGCTCGTGCCGATCATTGCGACGTGGTTGCCCGAGCGGCTGGCGCCTGCGGCGAACGTCGCGACCGCAGCGTCGACGCCGCCGGCGATCACCGGCAGCCCGGCGACGAGGCCGAGCCGCTCGGCCCACTCGCCGCGCAGCCGGCCGACGATCTCGCTCGAATCGACGAGCCGCGCCGGCAGCATCGTGCGCGGAATGCCGAGCGCGTCGAGCATCTCCGCCGACCAGCCGCGCCGCGCGACGTCGTAGATACCGCCGATGTTGCCGGCCGAGCTGTGGTCGACCGCGACCTCGCCGGTCAGCTGCAGCGCGACGTAGCTGTTCGGCGGCAGGAACGCGCGCGTGCGCTGCCAGACGTCGGGGCGCTTCTCGCGCAGCCACAGCATCTTGGTGTAGCCGTAATAGCTGTCGACGCCGTTGCCGGTGATGTCGTAGAGGCGATCGAGGTCGACGTTGCGGCGCACCCACTCGACCTCGTCCTGCGCGCGCCGGTCCATCCAGATCAGACAGGCGTGGGTCGGCTTTCCCTCGGCATCGACGGGAACGCCGGAGCCGCCGTACAGCGAGCTGACGCACAGGCCCGCGATCGAGTCGTTCGACACCGACGCCTGCGCGACCAGCGCGCTGATGCACTGCGCGACCGCGACCAGCCACGTCTCGGCGCGCTGTTCGGCCCAGAGCGCCTGCGGCGTCTCGACCGGATACGGCCGCGACGCCTGCGCAACGATCACGCCCGCCGCGGTGACGAGCACGGCCTTCGTGCTCTGCGTGCCGATGTCGACGCCGATGACGTGCACCGCGGCGCCTCCGGTCATGGTTGCGCGCCTGCGGGTTTCAGCAGCACCTTGATCGAGTCGAGCGAGTTGGCAAGCGCGAACGCACGCTCCCACTCCTCGAGCGGAAAGTCGTGGGTGACGATGCCGCGCGAGGTGACGAGGCCGCGCGCGAAGAGGTCGATCGCGATCGGATAGCAGTACGGGCCGAGGTGCGCGCCGCGGACGTCGAGCTCCTTGCGATCGCCGATGATCGACCAGTCGACCGCCGCGTCCTTGCCGAAAACGCTGAACTCGACGAAGCGACCGAGCTTGCGGATCATGTCGAGGCCCTGATGGACGCCGATCGGGGCGCCGGTGGTCTCGATGTAGACGTCGCAGCCGTAGCCGCCCGTGAGCCCCTTGACGATCGCGGTCGCGTTCTCCTTCGTCGGGTCGATCGTGACGTCGGCGCCGAACGCGGTCGCGAGCGCGCGGCGCTCCTGCACGGGATCGACGACGACGAGCTTTCTCGGCGTCTTCAGATGCGCGACCTGCACCATCGAGAGGCCGAGGGGCCCGGCGCCGGCGATGACGACGACGTCGTCGAGCTGGATGTCGCCGCGGTTGACGGCGTGGATCGCGCACGACATCGGCTCGATCAGCGCGGCGTCCTCGAGCGACAGGCTCTCGGGGATCTTGTGGACGCGCGCGGTCTTCGGCACGCGCATGAACTCGGCCATTCCGCCGTCGGCGACGACGCGCTGGAAGCCGAAGATGTCGTGCACCTCGCACATCCAGTAGTGGCCGCTCGTGCAGTAGCGGCACTTGTTGCACGGCACGATCTGCTCCGCGATGACACGCTCGCCGAGCGCGACGCCGAAGCGCTCGGCGGCGCCAGCCCCGAGCTCGACGACACGGCCGTAGAACTCGTGGCCGGGGATCACCGGCGCCTTCACCCACGCCGGCTGGCCGTTGCCGCCCCAGAACATCGCCGCGCCCGAATGGCACTTGCAGTCGCTCGCGCAGATGCCGCAGGCGCTGATCGCGATGACGAGCTCGTCGGCGCCGGCGACCGGGCGCGCCGCGCGCTCGAGTCGGTAGTCGAGCGGCGCGTGGCACATCACGGCCTGCATGTCGGTGGCTGACCTAGCGTCCTTCATGACAACCCTCATGAGTTGCACAATCGATTGCGCTACATTCTAGAAAATCCGGTCGCCGGCCGGTCTCAGGCTTACCCTGATGAGGCGCTGTCCGTGAGCTCGCGCAAGTCGACGATCTACGACCTCGCCGCCCTCGCCGGCGTCTCGGCCTCGACGGTGAGCGCGGTGCTGAGCGGCAACTGGCGCGCGCGCCGCATCGCCGACGAGACGGCCGAGCGCATCCGCGCGCTCGCCGCGCGCCACACCTTCACCGTCAACCGGCAGGCGAGCGGCCTGCGCACGCGGCGCTCGGGGCTGATCGGCATGATCATCCCGCTGCACGACAACCGCTTCTTCAGCGGCATGTCGCAGGCGTTCGAGAAGCTCGCGCGCGAACGCCACCGCTACCCGATCGTCGTCAGCACGCTGCGCGATCCGTCGCTCGAGCTCGAGACGGCGCGCACCCTCATCTCTTATCGCGTCGAGTCGCTCGTGGTTGCCGGCGCGACCGACCCCGACGCGATCAGCGACGTCTGCCGCGACCACGGCGTCGCCCACGTCAACGTCGACCTGCCGGGAACGCGCGCGATGTCGGTCGTCAGCGACAACTTCTGGGGCGCGCAGCAGCTCACGCAAGGCCTCCTCGACCGCTCGCGGCCGCAGCGCGCGGCGCGCCGCAACCGGCCCTACTTCCTCGGCGGCCTCGCGAGCGACGACGCGACGCGCCGCCGCATCGACGGCTTCAGCGACGTCGTGCGCGCGCGCCTCGGCACGCTCGACCCGAGCCAGATCGACGCCTGCGGCTACGAGGCCGACCTCGCCGAAGCGGCGATCGCGCGGCTGCACGCGCGCCTCGGCGGCCTCCCGCGCGCGCTCTTCGTCAACTCGACGATCGCGCTCGAAGGCGTCGTCCGCTTCCTGAAGACGCTGCCGCACGGCGAGCTCGCGACGTGCTCGTTCGGCTGCTACGACTGGGATCCCTTCGCGACGATGCTCGCGTTTCCGCTGCTCATGGTGCGGCAGGACATCGACGGCCTGCTCGATCGCGCGTTCGAGATTCTCGACGGCGTCAGCGACGCGTCGGCGCCGCCGCGGGTGATCGAGATCCGGCCGCGGCTCGTCTTCGTCTGATCGGCGCATGGCTGGGTCGGGCATCATCGCCGTTGCACGACACGGAGGGCATCGTGACGATGAAGACGGACCACGGGAGCTGCCACTGGGGCAACGACGGCCTGCCCGACCGGGCGGACCGCGTTCCTGACGACACTCGACCGCTCTGAGGCGCGCAGCAGCATGCGTCGTTTCCTGGTCGGATTCCTCGTCCCCGCCGCGATCGCGGCGTCCTCCTGCAGCGCCGCGTCGGCGGCACCGCCTGCCAACGTCGAGCACGTCGAGACGTTTCGCGGCATCGCACAGTACCGGCTGAAGTCGAACGGCATGACGATCCTGCTCGCGCCCGATCGCACGAGCCCGGTCTTCACCTTCTTGGTCGTCTACCACGTCGGCTCGCGCAACGAATCGCCGGGCAACACGGGCTCGGCGCACCTGCTCGAGCATCTGCTCTTCAACAAGTCGACCGAGAACTTCGGCAAGGCACGCGGCCACCCGACGTTCCAGGACGTGCTGTACGAGGCCGGTGCCGACGCCCGGTCGTCGAACATGACGACGTGGAACGACCGCATGACCGGCTACTCGACGCTGCCCGCCGACAAGCTCGCGCTCGCGATGCGCATCGAGGCCGACCGCATGCAGCGCGCTCTTCTCCTCGACAGCGAACGGCAATCCGAGATGTCGGTCGTCCGCAACGAGTTCGAGATCGGCGAGAACCAGCCCGCCGAGGCGCTGCAGAAAGCGCTCGTCGCGACAGCGATCCAGGCGCATCCGTACCACTGGGACACGATCGGCTATCGCTCCGACATCGAGGGCGTCACGACCGAGAAGCTGCGCGAGCACTACGAGACGTTCTTCCATCCCGACAACAGCGAGGCGATCCTCGCCGGCGACTTCGACGTCGACGCCGCGCTCGCGCTCTTCGACCGCGAGTTCGGCGGCTTCGCCAGGTCGGCGCGGCCGATCCCGCAGGTCATCACCGTCGAGCCGCCGCAGGAAGGCGAGCGCCGCGTCGTCGTCAAGCGGCCCGGAACGACCGGGCTCGTCGGCCTCGCGTACCTGCGGCCCGGCGCGTCGCACCCCGACTTCTTCGCGTTCGAGGTGCTCGCGTCGGTGCTCGGCGACGGCGTCAATGCGCGGCTCTACCAGGCGCTCGTCGAGCGCGGTCTCGCGACGTCGGTGTCCGCCGACAACTATTCGCTGCGCGATCCGTACCCGCTCCTCGTCGGCGCGACGTGCGCGCCGGGCAAGGGCCACGCCGAGGTCGAGGGGGCGCTGAAGGGGGCGCTCGCCGCGGTCGCCGGGCAGGGCATCACTCCCGCCGAGCTGAAGCGCGCGCAGCGGCAGATCGAGGTCTCGGTCGTGCGCTCGCGCGACGGCCCGTACCGCACGGCAGCGGCGTTCGGCGAGGCGGTCGCGTCGGCCGACTGGAAATGGATCCTGACCTACGTCGAGCGGATCAAGGCCGTCACCGCTGCCGACGTGCAGCGCGTCGCAGCGACGTATCTCGTTCCCGATCGTGCGACGGTCGGCTGGTTCGTTCCAGCGGCGAACGTTCGCACCGCGAGCGCGCCGATGTCTCTCTCTGCTGCGCCGTCGACGTCCGCGCCGGCGAAGCCAGCGACGGCGACAGCTGCGAGTGCCACGCCGTCGACGCGCGGCGTCGCCGATCGCAGCAGCGCGCGCTCGCCGGCCGCGAACGCTGCGCCGCCGGCGCTGCCGTTCGCCGCCCGCACGGTGCGCAAGGTCCTCGCCAACGGCCTCGTCGTCGACGTCGTCGAGAACCACACCGTGCCGGTCGTCGCCGTGCGCGGGCTCGTCGCCGCGGGAGCCGTGCACGCGGCGCCACCGCAGTCGGCGGTCGCCGAGCTCACGGCCAAGATGATCGCGCGCGGCACGACGACGCGATCGAAGGAGGAGATCGGCGCGTCGCTCGCCGACGTCGGCGCCGAACGGCGCTACCTGCCGACGCCGACGCACGTCGGCATCGAGGCCGACGGCATGGCGCGCGACCTGCCGCTCGTCCTCGGCGTCCTCGCCGACGAGCTGCGCCGGCCCGCGTTCGCGCCGGCGGAGCTCGCCAAGGCGAAGGCCGAGCTCGAGAACGACGTGCTGCGCGCCGACGACAGCACGTCGGCGCGCGCGCAGGAGCGGCTCGCGCAGCTCGCGTTCGCTCCCGGCCATCCGTACCGCCCGCTCGGCCGCGCCGGCAAGCTGGAGAGCCTGCGTGCGCTCGGCGTGAACGAGCTGCGCGACTTCCATCGCGCCCGCTACGTCGGCAACGGCACGATCCTCGCCGTCGTCGGCGACGTCGACGCAGCGGCGGTGATCGCGCAGGTGAGCGCGCTGTTCGGCGACATGCCGGCGGGCGCGGCGGCGTCGTTCGACGCCGTGCCGCGCACGCTTGCGGCCGCGCACGCGACGCGCGAGGCGGTGACGATGCACGGCAAGGCCAACATGAACATCGTCATCGGCGGCGCGAGCGGCCTGCGTCGCCTCGACCCCGACTACGAAGCGGCGCTGGTGTCGAACGCGGTCTTCGGCCAGAGCTCGCTGGCGTCGCGCGTCGGCCGCCGCGTCCGCGACACCGAAGGGCTGTCGTATTCGGTGGGCTCGCGCTACGCGCAGAGCGACGTGCTCGACGGCGTCTGGGAGGTCAACGTCAACGTCGCGCCGCAGAACGTCGCGAGGGCACTGCATTCGACGCTCGACGAGATCGCGAAGTACGCGCGCGAAGGCGCCAGCGACGACGAGGTGGCAGTGCAGAAGAATTTCTTCGCCGGCAACTACCAGGTGAACCTCGGCTCCAACGCGGGCGTCGCCGCGGCGCTCGTCAACGCCGAGAAGTTTGGCCTCGGGCCGAAGTACCTCGACGAATTCCCGGCGCGCATCCGCGCGGTCACGACCGCGCAGGCCAACGCTGCGATGCGCAAGCACTTCGCGCCTGCGAAGCTGCACGTGATCGTCGCCGGCGATCTCGACAGCGTTCCCGACTGACGCGTCACGCCGACGTCGGGCCCGCGGGATGCCCCGCGTCGTCGGTAAGCCGCGGCTAGGCCTGGTCCTTTTCCCAGAACGCGCGCGTCACGCCCTGGCTTCTCATCAAGGCGACGACCTTCTCGCGGTCGAGGACGCCGCAGCGTTTCGCCCAGGCGACGTACTGCGCCGCCATCGCGTTCACGCGCTCGGGCTCGCGACCGGCGAGGTCGTGCAGCTCGGTGCGGTCGGCGTCCATGTCGTAGAGCTCCCAGTCGCGCGGGTAGCGCCTGACGAGCTTCCACTTGCCGACGCGCACCGCCGCGTTGCCTTCGTGCTCCCAGAACATCGGACGGCGGTCTTCGCCGGTCGCATCCCTGGCGAAGACGGGCACGAGCGACTGCCCTTCGAGCGCATCGACGGCGTGGCCGTCGAACGTCGACGGATACGTGGCACCGGTCGCGTCGACGATCGTCGCCATGATGTCGGGCAGGTAGCCGGGCGCGTGCCGGATCGTTCCGCTCTCCTTCGCGTCGATCCCTTGCGGCCAATGCGCGATCAACGGCGTCGAGATGCCGCCTTCGTGGATCCAGTGCTTGTAGAGGCGGAACGGAGCGTTCGAGAGGTTCGCCCACGCGACGCCGTAGCTCTGGTACGTGTTCTCCGGCCCGGGCATCCGCGTCGGGTCGTTGCCGAAGTGGACCGGCT
>Ga0105238_10002621_pt1 | contig 17938 bp, 34 predicted proteins | sample KBSC34metaG_FD_81526 | JGI IMG/M metagenome (GOLD analysis project Ga0105238, IMG submission 81526) | Corn rhizosphere microbial communities from Kellogg Biological Station, Michigan, USA - KBS C3-4 metaG | ecosystem: Host-associated > Plants > Roots > Rhizosphere > Soil | place: Michigan, USA... | reverse complement strand
CGCCGAAGACAAGTCGCGCGCTCTGTTTTGGGAGATGGGGACGGGCAAGACGAAGTACGGCATCGACTGTACCGCGCACAATCGCCGTCTCGGGAAGATCGCGGCGGCGATTATCGTGGCGCCGTCGGGCGTCCAGGAGAACTGGATCACCGACGAGTTTCCGACGCATTGGCCCGACGACATGCCATGGCGGGGCTTTACCTACAAGACACACGCAGCCGGATCGAAGTGGCACCAGAAGGCGCTGGCCGATCTGATGGCGACGGAGCGGCAAATGCCGGTTCTCGCGATGTCGTACGACGCGTGGCTCACGGATCGCGGGAAGAAGGCGGCGTGGGACATCATGCGGACCCGTCCGACCTTTATGCATTTTGACGAGAGCGCGCATCTCAAGACAGCCAGCTCGGAGCGAACGAAGTCGATCACGAAGGCCGCGCCGTATGCGGCGATGAGCCGTATCTATTCGGGCACGCCTATCGACGGAGCGCCGTTCGACATCTATTCCCAGATCAACATTGTCGATCCCGGTTTTTGGCAGCACCGGTTGGGCTTAACGACCTTCACCGACTTCAAGGCGTTCTTCGGCATCTTCGCGAAGGGGAAGCGCCGCCCCGTAGGACATGCTACCGAGGGCAGGGAATACCCGATCCTCGTCGCGTACCAGAACCTGGGCGTGCTCCGCGACCTTATCAAGGAGGTGTCTAGCCGCGTCCTGAAGGACGATGTGCTGGACCTCCCGGAGAAGCTTTACACCAAGCGGTATTACGAGATGTTCCCCGCCCAGGCGCGGATGTACGAGGCGCTGAACGAGGAATGTATGGCGGACTTTCCGGACGATCCGTCCGCGTTGGTGACCGCCGAATTACCAATCGTCCGCATGACGCGTCTCCAACAAATCCTTTGCGGCTACGTGCCGGCTGACGGAGACGAAGAACCGAGGGAGCTTATCGACCGTGCCCATAACCCGAGAGCCGACGCAACCACCGAGTTCGTCACCGAAGCCGGAAACAAGCAGACGGTCGTTTGGGCACAGTACCGCCTTGATGTTGATATTCTCATGGAAAGGCTGCGGGCCGAAGGTCGAAGGCCAGTCCGTTACGACGGTGCGGTGGACGAAGATGACCGCAAACGGAACAAGGATGCGTTCAAGGCCGGTGACGCTTCCGACTTCGTTGGTAACACCAGTGTCGGTGCCGAAGGACTTACGCTCGTCACCTCCGACCTCATGTGTTTCCACAACAATAACTATCGTTACATCAAGCGTCGCCAGGCCGAAGACCGTATTCACCGTATTGGACAACACTCCAACTGCCTTTACGGAGATATGGTCTGCCGGGGAACACGAGACGAGAAGGCCATAGACATCCTTCAAAAGAAACACAAGCTCTCCCAGGAGGTCCTGGGAGACATACCGACGGAGTGGCTGTGATGGGGGACGACAGCGAACGCGGAGATTATGTTGACGGAGTTTGGATACAAATAAACAAGATCGTTCTTGGGCGTTATCGGTTTTGGCGCGGGCGTCTTCCTGACCGAATGGCTTTGGAGCAAGCAACATGGGAAAGAGATCGAGCCGTTGCGCCTCTGATCCGATATAAAAGCGACATCACAGACGAACTCTGTCGGGTGCTTGGAATGTCGTATACGGCGGCGTGTTCGCTGCGCTATCGACTTTTGAAGAGATATTACTACGACGCTTATGGTGTGTCCAGCTACACGGAGAAGATGCGTAAAGACGTGTCTCCGGCATCAAGTTATTTCAACGAACTGGAAGCTGTAATTAAAAATTATCGCCCGTTAAAGCATTACTATGGAATACGGTACACTCCGGAAAAAATCGGGTATCCATTCGTCAAGGTATATCGGTCGGAAAAAGAAAGAGACAAGGTGTTTGAAGATTACAAACCTGGTAAGGCGAACTCGTCGATAGAAAAGATTGACGAATGGAGATACGACTATGGCTGATCATCCCTGGAAGCCAATGCAGATCGCCCCGAAGGACGGGACGCTGATTGATTTGATGTACCCGTACCCGCGCGGTCGCGCGATTAACTGCCAGTGGAAGCACGGGAGTTGGGGATTTAAGACGCCGACCTGGAAGGACGGTGAGCTGCTCGACCCGGAGAAGTGGCACTGGAACACCTATCCGAACCTTCAGCCTTACGCTTGGATGACCCCGCCCCCTTTCCCTGGAGATGTGAAATGACCGAACCCGCGCCGCATCCGTTCACCATTGATTTGATGAACCTCTTTGACCAGCACTTCCCGAACGCCCGCGACCATCGGGAACAGGCGGAGAAGATGTGGGAGCTGCTTTCGGTCGCGCTCGGCGCGGCTATCGGCGGCGCGTCCGCTCGTCTCCAGCTCGACCAGAAAGAATGCGAAGACATCATGGTACATTACCTCCGGATCGTGATGGCCTCCGCTAACCAAGTCCACGCCTCTATCGACCTTCGGAACAAGCAATATGACGCATAAAGAGCCGCTCGGGATCGAGATCACGAAGCTGATCCTCGAAACGTACCCGCAAATCGCTTCGCCTAATTCGCCGGAACAGCTCGGGGAGGCGCTCGCGGACCTCGCGGCTGTCGTCGGCTCCGCCTGTGCGGTGATGATGCGCTTCGCCGGTCCGGAGTTCGCGCATCAATTCGTGGACGGGGAGTTTATCGCGACGATCCACGCGACGATGAACGATAGCCACAAACACTATCTCCAGATGAGTAAACCAAATTGATCGTAGTCGAGATAAAACTGTACGGCGCAGTCACGAGACGGGTGACCACCCTGGGCCGAATGATCATCGCCAACGACGGGCAATCGAAAGACCCGAAGAAGGGTTCCTATAACGTGTGGGTTCTCCGCAAGGGTTCGGAGATTCGCTCGCTCGAAGCCCAGATGGCAGAAGCGACGCGGCGCGGTCGTGTCGAGAACTATCCGCGTGCCGCGTACAATGTCTGGCGCTTGATCATGCGCGCGCTCAAGGCATCTTTCCCCGAAGAAAAATAGTCACTGGACTAGCGACCCGGAGACTCGACGGCTAAGACAGCTGTCGAGGAGATCACCGCGTGTCCATTGTTTACGTTGTACAAAACCAAATGATGGCTGACTCAACGAATGGTCAGCTCGTTCCGAAATATCCAAGCCTCCAAACCCAAGCCTCCAAGTTCGGAGAAGTGCGTTTCCTTCTCGGGCCGTCCGCATCACCGTGGGGATTGAAGACAATTATTCCTGAGCTGATGCAGTCGCTCACGACCTTCTCCGACGAAGATTATTTGCTGTTTATCGGCAACCAGACCTTCTTCGCTATCGCCGGTGCCATCGCGCTCGGCACGAACGACGGCCGCATGAAAATTCTTCAGTGGAGCCGCAAGGATGGAGGCTATCTTCCAATTCAGATCGACTTAAACTCGCCTGTATAGAAAAGGAGAATCTCGTGACTGACGAAACCACCGTTGACTACGGTGAAGACGCCGCACCCGATGCGACGGAAAATATCCTCAACACAATTGACGCCTTGGCGAACATGGTCCTCGACGCGGAGGCGACTATTGACGCCGCTGAGGAGGCGCTTAAGAAGGCCAAGGACCGGCACCGCGATCTAGTCGAGGCGCAGCTACCCGAGGCGCTCGAAAAGGCGCGGATGAAGTCGCTAACGACGCTATCGAACGCCGTCGTGAAGTTGGAAGATAAGGTTCGCGCCTCGATCCCGAAGGACCCGACCAATTCCGCGAAGGCGTTTAAGTGGCTGCGGGACCGGCACCACGGCGCGCTGATCAAGACTTCGTTCGAGGCGCCATTCGAGGCCGGTCGCGATCCCGCCGCGACGGCGCTGATGACCTTCCTCCGGCTGCTTTCGACGAACGAGAAGTTCCGGGAGTACACGCGGGAAGCGGCGCTGGATTGCGTGACCGACGAGGAGCTGGAGACGCTCGCGCCGCTTTGGTCCTTCCTCCAGGCCGTCTCAAATAATCCCGAGGACCGGTTCTATCTCGACAGCGGCGTTCACTCGCAGACGTTGATGGCGCTCGTGCGCGAGCTGCTTAAGGATGGAAAGATTGACGCTGATGGAATGAAGACCCTTGGCGCGCACGCGTGGAAGGAAGCCGTCGTAAAGAGGAAGGACTAGCCATGTGGACGAAGAAAATCACCATCGACAAGAATACACCGTTGGAAGTCGCTCGCGCCCAGCTACAATCTTGGCAGCGAGAACACGAACTCGCGCTCTTCACCGATCTGACAGAGGTCCTGCGGCGTCACTCCGGCAACGGTCTCGAACTTCGCCGGGTAGCGCGGACCCTCCAGATCATGTCGAAGGCTTTCGAGAAGGCGGGGCGTCCATGAACGTATACGAATACTACGAACGGCTGATGAAGCATGATTGGTCGTACCAGTATTCGGATAGCCACACGGTCTGGGAGCGCGGCGACCAAGAGCGCCAATGTCTCGAACGGATCGCGGAGCGCGCGGAAGATAAGGAAGCCTTCAAGAAGCTGTACGCCGATGTGAAGCACTACAAGCTGTACGGCGGTCCTCTTCCAAAGATTGTGTCACCTACATAAGTGGTGAGTATCGCCCGCTGGGCGGAGAGGTCTGTGCGGGAGCCTCCTCATGTCCCCCACTTAAGGAGAAGTCATGGCTGGTAAAGATATTGTGAAGGACGAAACTCCGTCCGATCCGAAGTTCATGGTGTTGCCCGAAGGGCAGACCGCAATGGTCGATTATGGCGAAGACGCGGGAACTGGTTTTGAGAACCAGAGCGTTGACGACGTTTCTATTCCCTTTATCGACATCCTCCAGCCCGGCTCTCCGGAAGTCGTGACCGCCGGCAAGGGCGGCGCTCGCGCGGGCGAGATCATCAACCGCGTTACCGGCGAGACCTGGGAAGGCGACACCGGCATTGTCGTGATCCCGGCGATCACGGAGCACGTCTATACCGAGTGGAAGCCGAAGAAGGGTCCGAACGGCGAGACGCTGCCGGGTGGCTTCGTTGCGCGTCACGCGCTCGAAGAAGAAATGTCGCAGCGCGCTCGGAAGGAAAGTCCGTTCAAGCCCTTCCGTCTTCCGAACGGCAACGATCTGCTGGAGACGTTCTATGTCCCGTCGCTCCAGGTAGACGAGTCCACCGGAAACTATTCGCCGGTCATCCTCGCCTTCGGCTCGACGAAAATTCCGGCCTACAAGAACTGGATGTACATCGCCCGCGCGATCCAGGTGTTGACCAAGCCGGTCGAGCAGGGTGGTCGCCGCGTCAATCCGCCATTGTTTTCCCACAAGTACCGGATCACAACGAAGATGAAGGAGAAGGACGGCAATCGCTGGTTCATCCCCGTCATTGGCTTCGCCGGAAAGGACGCAGAAACGTCAAGACTTTTACCGAATGATCAAGCATATCTGGCGGCGCGGGATGTAAAAGTCTCGTATACCCGTGGAGACATTAAGGCGGATTACGCGAAGACCAGTGCCGATGTTACGGTACAGGACGACGGTAAGCCTCCGTTCTAATCCCTGGGAGCCACCTGGGATGGGGCAGTAAGGAGTCGGCGTATTCTCCTTGCTGCCCCAACTTTTTGAAATTGAGAAAAGGAGATCAACTTGACGAAGCTCAACCAAATCCTCGCCATCGAGAAGGGCACGAAGTCCCGCGTGTACGGCGAGATTACCCAGCTCCATAAGGCCGCTCAGAAGCCCGACCTGTTTAACGGCTTCACCAAAACATACGAACCGAAGGACGACGCGGACGATAAGCTGCCGGCAGAAGGCCAGCGCGTCCAATTCACCGTCCCCGACGTTCTTCGGACCACCTCTCGCCTCACCACCGAATTGATGGATGTGGTCGCGAAGAAGGACTGGACGAATTGCGTCGCGAAGGCCGATGTCACCATGGATGGCAAGGTTTTGATCGAAGGCGCTCCGGTCTCTTATCTGCTATTCCTGGAAAAGCAGCTCTCGGACCTTCACGCGCTCGCCTCCTCGCTGCCCGTCCTCGACGAAGCCCAGACCTGGGCGAAGGACGAAAGCTCGGGGCTGAATAAAGCCCAGCCGACGCAAACGCACCGGACGAAGAAGGTCGCGGAAGTTATCACGCTGGTCCAGCCGACCCCGGAACATCCCGGCCAGGCCCAGCTAATCCAGAAGGACGTTATCGCGGGCTTCTGGACGCAGATCAAAATGTCCGGCGCCATCGGCAAGATCGCGAAGGCCGAACTGGTCGAGCGGGTCGAGAAGCTGGCCAACGCTGTTAAACAGGCTCGCGAAGCCGCCAACATGGCCGATGTGGTCGCTACGCCGAAAGTTGGAGATGCGATCTTCGGCTACTTGATGGGAGCCTAATACCGAACAAGCTGAGCCTTGTGGTGAAGTTCATGATAGAGACGTGGAGGTTCAAGTCCTCCCTCCCCCACCATCTGAGGGGGAGTGCCGGAACGGTAGACGGAACGCCCAAAAGCGTGTCTCTTTTCAAGTTCAGACTATTCGCCCCAAACTCAGTATTGCCGTGCCGATCCTATCGAGGTGTCTCGGGCTATTCTCGCTGATCGTGTGTTCGAATCACACCGCCGCAACCAATCTTCCCTGATGCGGCGTAGCTTAGTGGAAAAGCAAGCGTCATAAAGTTGACCTGAGATATTAAACGCCGAGGGTTGGGTGAAGTCACGGTTTCTAGGGTGGCCTAGATTTGAAATCTGTTCGCCACCGAACAGGGAGGTCTCGACGGTTACTCGGGGCCTCCCGCCTAGAATTTTGAGGAGGGACCTCCGTTGAATCTTCCGCTCTTTACGCTCGGCTGTCTTTGCATCACGACGCCTTTTATCCTGACGCGAGATAAGAAGACCGACGATATGATGGTGGAGCTAATCCAACGCTTCCCAATCGACAAGATTTACCTGCTCAACGGGATCGTCCTGGGCGGGTTCCTTTTCATCATCAGCAGTTGCGCGGTCAAATGAAATGGTCCCCGCAGCAGGAGAGGGCGTTAGCACGCGTAGCAGCCTGGCTTCACTTCGACCGGGACAAACCATTTTTCCTGTTGGATGGGTGGGCTGGGACGGGAAAGACGGAACTGGCGAAACATTTTGCGGAGGGCGTCGAGGGGAGAGTACACTTCGTCTCCTATACGGGAAAAGCAGCTTCGGTACTTCGGGAACGGGGGTGTCCGAACGCTACCACAATACATTCGTTGATATATTGCCCAGCGGACAAATCGCGGAAGCATTTGCGCGACCTGGAAAACTATCGGAAGACCGTCGAGGCGATGCCCGACTCTCCGAAGAAGCTCCAAGAGCTGGCTTCCGTGGATTCCAACATCCAAGCCGAAAAGGAAAACCTCAAGAGGCCAGGCTTTTCACTCAACCAGGAAAGCCCATTAAGAGGCTCCTCGCTCCTCGTCCTCGACGAGTATTCTATGGTAGACGACGCCACGGGGAACGACCTGTTGTCCTTCGGCGTCCCGATCCTGGCACTCGGGGATCGTGAGCAGCTTCCACCGGTGTTTGGGGTCGGGCGCTTTACGCGCGAGCAGCCCGACTTCCAGTTGACGGAAATTCACCGTCAGGCGCGCGATAACCCGATCATCCGTCTCGCGACGGATGTGCGCGAGGGCCGGACCCTCGCTTACGGAGATTATGGAGCCAGCAGTGTTGTCAAGAGTCTGGAACCGGAAGAAGTCCTTGAGGCGGATCAAATTCTCGTTGGAAGAAACGCGACACGTACGGCCTCGAACCGACGAGTGCGAGAACTCAAGAATCTCCAGCAGCGTTCTCCTTTCCCGCTTGAGGGCGAGCGACTTGTCTGCCTCCGAAACAATCACGAACTCGGATTACTGAACGGCGGCATCTATATCGCGACGGCTGACGCGACGGACCTCGACAACTTCATCAACCTCAATCTTGTCCCCGAGGGCGGCGGTCCTCCGATCTATGTGTCGGCTCACCGGGAACACTTCCTCGGTCGGGGGAAGGAAATTGACGTGTGGTTCCGGCGCGACGCGGAGGAGTTCGACTTCGCCTGGGCAATGACCGTTCACAAATTTCAAGGCTCCCAGGCTAAAAAGATCGTATTATTCGACGAATGGTTTTCCGCGAATCGACAGCAGTGGCTGTACACCGGTTTGACGCGGGCACAAGAATGGATAAAGGTCGTTAGGCGATGAGGTGGCTCCATGCGTTTCTTCAACGTACTGTGGTGGATCGTCGAGAGCCTGATTTTGTCGTCGGCTCCGCCGAAGCGGTCCCTTATCTCAGACGATGGTGGCTACTCCCACACAACAAGGTCTTCAATATCTATCTTCATAACTTTTGCCGGAGTGACGACGACAGGGCCTTACACGATCATCCCTGGTTCAACTTATCCATTCTCCTCGACGGCTCCTACACGGAGCACACCATCGCGTACGGCGGCATCAATATTGAGACGCGCCGTACAGCTGGAACTCTTTCCGGTTTCAAATTACGGTCTCCCTGGGCTGCGCACCGGGTAGAACTCGACCGGAACATGGACAAATTTGTCGAACGTCATTTCAAGTTCGACATGCCGGTGGAGAAGGCTGTCTGGACAATCTTCATCACCGGCCCCTATCTCCGGCGCTGGGGCTTCCATTGCCGGCGCGGGTGGGTTTGGTCGAAGGACTTCGATAAGGAGGGCGGCTGTGGCGACCTCTCCTAGCACCGGCCAGCTCGTTGATCAAGCGACCTCGAAATTGATGAAGGCCGGAGGATCGCTCGCGCTGATGGTATCGGCCCGGCGTCTCTCCCGGTCGGGATTGATGGAAGCGCAACAACTTCTAAAGGAAGCCGAGGAGCTGCTGAATGAAGCCTTGGAAGGCGTCGCCCAGGGGGGCTAAATCCGGTCGGGCTTCGGACGGGATCGCGCTATGACTTCGACACACAAAAACTCGCTTCGGGCCGAACACGCCCCCGGCTTCACTATCGAGGAGAAGGCGAAATCAACAGTTATCCACTATCGTGGAAAAGTCTTTGCGCAAATCCGCCGCGCGCCGGGTCTCCCGAAAGGGTTCACCGAACGGGCCGTTATCCACTTCTTTGAGATGCTCGACGGGACGCGGACGGCGCTATGGGACGAACAGGCGGTTTTCGGGGAATACCCCCGGAACGCCGAGGAGACTAAGCGGCGGGCCGGTCTTCAGGCCGACGAAAATCTAAGACGGCTCGATGCAGGAGCTACCGGGGCGGCGATTCGGGGGACGGCGGCTAAATAGGTAGCCCCTCCCCCGAGGGCCGTCCTACGGCCTCCCTAATCGAATGGGGAGGACCTCGATTTTAACGGTCCCAGGGAGTTCCTCCCCTTTACTTCTTTCCCCGTCTACCCTTAATCTCCCTTCTACCGGACGGGAATCGTTCGGGTCGGGGAGGCACCCCCGGCGCAGGGACCGGCGATAGCCGGGGAGAGTCCCGAAAAGCGAACCAAGCCCAGCGCAGAGATCGCGGACCGCGAAGACCGGTCACCGTCCCAAGGCGCTCAGTAGTCCGGCCCCGATGGCCAGCGGCGAAGACCCCTCCGAAAAGATAGCTGGTGCGCGCACATCCCGGATGTGCTGCGCTGACGCCGATGTACCGGGTTCCCACCGTGGACGACCGCCGGACTGAAGTGCCCTTCGAGGCCGCCATACACAGACGAACAGCAACAGAGAGTACGAGGGGACACTAAGTTAGCGGCGAAGCACGCCGCCTGATGAGACCCAGCACGGTCGAAAACTTAGGAGACCCGCATGACTAAGGCACTAGTCAAAGAGGCGAAGTCCGGCACCGTCCTTCCCGCCGAAGACATCGACTTTACCAACGACCTTTTTAAGCGGACGGCGGAAACCGATCCCGGCTACTATGTCTACTGGGGAATGTGGAAAGGTCCCTTCCCGACAGCGGACGACGCGACGGAGGCGTATCGTGAATGGCGCTTCGAGGCGAGGGTATCGTGAAACGCAATCGAAACCGAACGACCATCAACCAGCGGAACGCGATGACGGCGCTCTCCGCCGCTCGCCATGTCTATACCGTCTTCTATCGCGTCGTACGGACGGGGCAGTACGAGACGCATCTTATCGACGATGCTCGCGGGCTGGAGGACGCTGAGGAGATTGCTCAAGCGTACGCCATGCCGGAAGACATCGAGATCATCAACGTCAGGGAGGACCGAGTACAATGAGCACACCGAAATATCCAAACGTCCGCGTCCAGTTGACCGGCTATAACGGGAACGCGTTTCACATCATGGGCCGGGTCGGTTCGGAGCTTCGCCGGAACTGCGTACCGCGCGAGGAGATCGAAGCCTTTTACACCGAGGCGCGGAGCGGGGATTACGACAAGGTCCTCCAAACCGCGATGGCCTGGGTGGACGTTCAATAAATCAGCCTACCAGAAAAGGAGAGCACCATGCGTACATCGCGAAGGCCGCTCGAACACGGCCTGGTCTATTTACCGCCACCGCCCAGGGCGTCGCTCGCTGGGCAAGTTCTTACCATCCTGGGCGTCGGCTGTCTCGCCGTCGCCTTCGTTCTCGCAATCGTCGCCGGCATGTGGATGCTTCAAGCCATCCACGATGTCGGTGGCCTCAACTAATCGGAGTTATCATGAAGCACGACCATCGACGCGAATACAAGTCCGGCGAACGGATCAAATTCCTTCGCCAGGGCGACGTTCTCCACGGAAAGGTCCTCGGGGTCTCCGAGGACGGGCGGCGCATCCACGTCAAGTTCGACACCTGGATGTCCACCGAGTGGCTGGACCAACACGACTTCAACCTCTCTCCCGAGAAGGAGGACGCGTAATGTGGAAATGGCTCGCAGTTGCCGCCGTCGCAATCGGCGCGTTCGTCGCGTTCTCCACACCGGCGCAAAAAGCCGAGGTGGCTCCGCTCTCCGGAGAGCTGATGAAGATAGTATCGGTCCAACCCGACGCTATCGACGCCAACAGTCCGTACCCGACTGAACTCCGGGATATAAAGCTGACGGCCTTCGCGCTGAAGTGCGGGCGGGTGTCGGAAGCTGCCGCGTCGTCAACGTACAGGATGCTGGCGGAGGACATGTATCGTCTCGCCAGTCCCGAAACGAACGAACTGGTTCCGAACGCGGAAGTGGATCGCCTGGTCCACAAAGCCCAGCGAGACGGGATCGCCTTAGCTCCGGTCGCCTGTGACTGGTGGAACTCCAATCCCGGACACACGGAGCAAAAGAAGATCGCTTCCAACGCCCTCTGAATAATTCTCGCTTATAGAAAAGGAGAACACGACATGTCGGAAAACGCAGAATGCGACCTCTTGATTGTCGGTGGTGGACCCGCTGGGTTGTCCGCCGCTATCAACGGGGCGTCCGAAGGACTAAGCGTACGCATGGTTGACTCAGGCTTTATGCTGGGCGGCCAGGCGCGGGAGAGCGCCGCCATCGAAAACTATCCGGGCTTTCCCGAAAGCGTAACGGGCCGCGACCTGATGGCGCGGTTCGCTTCTCAGGCGTTGAAATTCGAGACGGATTTTATTTGTCCGACAACCGTCTCTCGTCTTTACAAGGACGACAAACGGTTCATCGCCACGACCGACGATTACCAACAGATCATCACGAAGGCCGTGTTGTTGGCCACCGGTCTGTCGTATCGTCGGCTCGGAGCGAAGGGGATGGGAACCCTCATGGGTCGGGGGGTCTATTACGGCGTGCCGCCTTCTAAGCCGTCGAAGGGGGCCGGAATTATCGTCGTGGGCGGCGCGAACTCGGCAGGACAGGCCGTCATGCGCTTTGCCGCCGATCCTACGGCGAAGGTCATGCTGGTTGTCCGGCGGAAGCTCGAAGACCAGATGTCTACTTATCTCGTCAACCGCATCCGGAAGCAGACCAACATCGAGGTCTGCGAGGGAACGGAGGTCGGGGGCGTGGACGGGACGATCATCCTCGAAAGCGTTACGCTGATCACGACCAACGGCGAGTTGCGTAAGACCGTTGACTGCGATCTGCTGTGTATCTTCATCGGCGCCACTCCGCGTACCCTCTGGTTGGAGAGTACCGTCACCCTCGACGAGAAGAAGTTCATCGTCACCGACGGTACCCGGCGCGGCGCGCTTCCCTTTGAAACGTCTCTCGAAGGGTGTTTCGCTGCCGGCGACGTTCGCGCCGGTTCGACGAAGCGTATCGCCTCGGCAATCGGAGAAGGAGCCGGGGCGCTTCAGATGGTCCACCAGCACCTCGCTCGGTTGGCGGGAGTTCTTCCGCCATGAGCCGGGGATCGCTGTGGTTCATCCTTCAAGGCATCGTCTTTGTTGGTATCCCCACCGGCCTCTATTTCCTGGAGATGTGGATACGGAAGCGGAAACGCGGATTGTGACTTTAAGCCCAGGGGTGCGTACCGCTCCTGGGCTTACCGACACAATCATGTGTCAAGAAAAGGAGAATAGCATGACTACCTCTGTGAAGAGCCGCGCGAAGACCACCGTGGCTGACCTGTCGCCGGAGAAGATCAACAAGCACGTTTCCGCCATGGCGAAGCGCGCCACCGAGACGGCGAAGGCGAAGGCTCCGGAAGCCCCGACCGACGAAGAAATGATGGCGGCGCTCCTTGGCATCTGCGAAGGCGACGGCGAAGGCTCGCTGTCCGACCTGTTGTCGGACGACGATGACGATGCCGACGAACAGGCCGGTGACGACGAAGGCTTGGACGGCGACCGCAACTAATCGGGATCGTGACGGAAAGCGGCGGGGTGCGAGCCTCGCCGCTTTTAGATGCGATCCTGCATCGAGAAAAGGAGAATAGAAATGAAGACCGGACGGACTTTAGTTTCACTCGCCGCCGAAATTGAACGCCAGGCGGCGTCGAAGAAGGACTATCTCGCGGTGGTCCCTGGGCTGCGTCTCGACGAAGAAGGTCGGCTGGCGATGCAGATGAACGAGGAGGTCACCGAGTTGTTCGGCGTGACGGACCTCGGACACCGCCAAATCGGTTCCTTCGCCAACATCCCGGCGCAGTATTACGACCGGATGCGGACGGAAGCGCCGATGCTGCTGGCGAAGAACGTCAACCACTGGTTCGCCAGTACGCCCGACGGCGAGAAGCGGATGGTGCGGACGCTCGACGGGAAGGCTCGCGCCTTCCTCTCGGATCGCTACCGCCCGCTCGACAACATCGACCTCGCGGAAGCGGTGTTGCCGGCGCTCCAGGCGTTGGAGGTGAAAATCCTCTCCTGCGAAGTGACGGAACGCCGTCTCTATATTAAGGCCACCGACAGCCGGATCGAACGCGACGTTCCGACTGGCGCCGCGATGGGCGATGGTTCGCACAAAATCTTCGACACGCTGTGCCCCGCCATCTCCATCTCCAACTCCGAGGTCGGCTCCGGCTCGCTCTCGGTCGAAGTCGGTGTCTATACGAAAGCCTGTACGAACCTGATGTTCTTCGGGGAACGCTCTCTCCGGAAGTATCATGTCGGCGGGAAACACGAACTGGTCGAAGGGTTGGCAGGTCTTCTCTCGGAGAAGACGCGTAACCTGACCGACCAGGCGACCTGGGCCCAGGTGGGCGATGTCGTGCGGGGCGCGTTCGAGCGCGCTCGGTTCGATGCGTCGGTTGATAAGATCGAAGGGCTGAACCGCCACAAGATCGAAGGCGACGTTATCAAGGCCGTGGAAATCACGGCCAAGCGGTACTCGATGGGCGAGAATGAACGCTCCTCGGTGCTGAAGCACCTTATCGAAGGCGGAGACTTGACCCAGTACGGTCTTTTCAACGCCGTAACCCGCACGGCGGAAGACCTGCCTGACTATGATCGCGCGACGGAGTTCGAGCGAATTGGTGGTCAGATCGTTGACCTGGCCGCCAATGAGTGGAGAGCTATCGCCCAAGCGGCGTAGCCTTCGCTCGCCCCGGAGGGGGTGCCTCCCCTCCGGGGCTTCCTTTTACTCCAACCAGAGAGGTAGTCATGAAGCGTTTCTTAATTGAGTTCGAGGTCGGCGCGGATATGCTGACCACGGTTATATCAGTCCTATCCGGACACGCCGGAAAGCTGAAGGTCTCGGAAGTCGAGCGGAAGACGAGCGGTGAGCCGCGCGGTTCCGCCGCTCGATCCTATACGGGACCGTCAGACCATTCGCCCAGCTTCCGGATTGCGAAGGATTACGTCGCCGGTCTCTCGAAAGGCGCGGTCCTGGATCGCGCCGCCTTGGAGAAGCTCTTTAAGGCGGGCGGCTATTCGGAAAAGTCCGTCTCTCCGATGCTCACCCACCTCGTTCGCGCGGGGTTGGTGGTCGAACCGGCCAAGCGAGGCGATCCCCACAAAAAAGCCTGACCAGAAAAGGAGGTCACGATGTTCGGAAAGGCTGTACACTTCTTAGTCAACCTGACGCGCGTGACGATCCGCCACATCCACGAGGTCGCCATCGGTATCTTCATGGAACTCACCAAGGTCGAGTTCGCGAAGCTGATGGCGTTCTTCGGTGTTGTGGTATTTTGTTTCGCTATCGAAATCTTCGCGGTGAGTGACTCACCGTCCAATCTCAAATTGAAAAGGAAAGTCCGCAATGTCTACCGACGTGCTCGAAGAAAATCCGCGCATGCGTATGCGCGTCTACACCGCCGTTCCCACTAAGTTCGGGAGCTTCGGTTTTATGCTCGATGGTCTCCATCCGCTCCTTCGAGCGGACATCGAAGCGGAGGTGGCTCGGATCAATATCGAGACGCCTCCGCTGGAGGGCAACGAAGTCATGGGCTTCGTCAAACACGCGTATCGGATGGAGGATAAAGAAAAGCTGAACCCCATTGACGGCTACGGCTCGACGAAAGCGAACCTGGGCGACGCGCCAATGTGTATCTTCCTCAATCCGGATTGCTTCGGTCCGGACGCGAAGGTGGAGCGGACGCGCGAGCTGATCGAAATGGATAAGAGCCGCGAGTTCCACGGCTCGATGACCAATCCCGGCTTCGTTCTCGCTCATGAGTATGGTCACATCACCAAGACCATGATCGAGAAGCTGCTCTATCGGAAGGTGGACGGAAGCTGGGATGAAGAAACCGGCTGGACGCTCCGCATCCTACGCGACGGCGAGGAGCCTGGACTGGACCCGATCCTGAAAGCCTATAAGGAGCTGATGGACATCGGGCAGAAAGGAAAGAACTTTGGACTGAAGGACACGCTTCGACAGATGCTTGGCGTGCCGAAGACCTCTAAGACCCGGCTCCAGGACTTTTTCCCGACCATCTACTCCATGGAGTCCGCTGACGAGTTCTTCGCGGAGGTCTATGCGATCCGTTGCTACGGCAACGCGGAGGAGAAGCAGAAGAAGGCTGTGGTGGCGATGGACGCGCTGCTGAAGCTGGTCTACGAAAGTCGTTCAAACCAAATTGGGTGAAGTGGGTATCAACTAGAAAAGGAGTTTAGCAATGCGTACCGAGAATACAGTCATGCAGATGATCCTTACCGTCGATCCGACGATGGTGGGGACGCTTATCCAGGACCTTTCGGGAAAGGTGAAGAACATCGAGTTCAACACGCTGGTCCTGCTCGACGGTCGCTCCGACCGGAAGCCCAGGGCTAAACGCGGTCCCTACCGGAAGAAGATCGAAGCTCCCAGAAAATCGAAGCAGAAAAAAGGCTATGGCGAAGTCCAGGAGAAAATCCTGGCCGTCGCGAGCGGCCTGACGACTGCCGAGATCATCGCGAAATTGGGTATGGCCAAACAGCGGGTCTACTCAACAATGAGTACGCTGAAAACCGGCGGTAAGCTCAAGAAGCTCGCCAATGACACGTGGAAGGTGATGGCCTGATGGCAACGATCCAACTTTATAAGACCTACTCCTTTAAGACGAAGGACCCGGTCATTGACGAACTTCGTGGCATGGTGAAGACTTCGGGTCTGTCCTACCAGGACATTCACTCGAAGTCGAACGTGTCGGTGTCAACACTCCAGAACTGGTTCCACGGCGTGACCCGCCGTCCTCAATCCGCGACGGTTGAGGCGGTGGGCCGTGCCTGTGGTTTCAAGCGCGACTGGGTGAAAATCGGGAGGAGCTAATGCCGCTCGAACCCGGAGAAACATACCTGGGGGACGCCGTGTACGCGTCCCACGACGGTTTCCAGATCAAACTCCGAACTGGAGACGGTCGAAACCAGGTGGTGTATCTCGATCCGGATGTGTACCGCGCTCTCGTTCGTTACGAGACCGCTATTCGTGTCGAGGCTATGGCGCGGCAGAAGGCCGCTGGAAAGGAGTAACCCGTGTTTATTGTAGACACAAAGAAAAACCAGGTGTCGTACGATCCGAAGGGGAAGAAGTCCCCTGAGGCTGCGCCTGGCGTGTTCTACCTCGGGAGCAAAGAAGATGTCGCGGCCTTGTCCGGTTCGGACCTGCTCGATGTCTTCAACGCAACCGCGACCGGAACGCCCGATCTGAAAGTGAGTCCCACGGCTCGCTTTTCGACGCGCGAGACGGGAGAGCGCCGGACCTGGGGACTGTTCGTCCAGATCAAGGCACTCGCGGCTGGGGACGAAGACCCGGAAGAAGGGGTGGCCGTTACCAAGTCGGTAAAGAAGGCGGAGCCGAAACCGAAGAAACCGAAGGCCGCGAAAGCGGCTAAGGAGACCTCGACGAAGGTTCTGGTTGCGAAAGGAAGCGGAAAGCCCCATGAGTTGCGTGCGGGGACTACGCAAGCCAGGATGCTTGAGCTCATCAGCCCGAAAGGGGGGATCGCGGTCGAAGACTGGATTGCCGAGATGAACAAGCATCGGACGCGCGGCAAGTGGCATCGGGACAACGCCTGGTCTGGGTTGCGCTACAATCTTGTTACGCTCCACCGGTATACGGTTCGCCTCGAAGGGGACCGTTTCTATCTGGGCGGTGAATAATCCTTGTCGATCAAAGGCCGGAGCTTCCCGCTCCGGCCTTTTTTCGTTTATACCAGGTGGATGAAAAGACCATACATCGAAAATCCGCCGACGCCTTGGGACTGGGGCAAACAACTTCTCGACGCCAACGAAGCTGACCCGCCTTACGATATGCTCGTATCGGCGCGCAACGCGAACGTCCTCGACGTTGACGCGCAGAAGCGTTGGATGCTTGGCTTCTGGTTGTTCTACCATGTGGGCGTCGCGTCCTGGTTGACGGAACAGCCGGACTTTTGGAAGGCCGCGTTCATCGTCGCTCGGAAGGAGCCGGAGGCCGTGTGTACGAACGGCGAATGGCCCAGGGGTGGCTACCGTCGGTACTTCCGGGGGAAGGGCGCTATCGACGCGCTGGGGATCATCTCCGGCATGGGGAAGGCCGAAGACCTGGTGGACTGGTTTTACGACGGCGGCATGACCTTCGAGGAAGTCTTTAAGCGCGTCAAGCAACTCCCGACTTACGGCTACACGATGTCGTTCAAGATCGCGGACATGGGCGAACGCGTCTTGGGGCGTCCGATAATCTTCCGGAAGGAGATGGACCTGCCCGAGGAGCCGGAGAAGGGGCTGCTCATCGCCGCTGACTATTTCAAAATTCCTACCGAAGAAGTTCGAGACCGCATCATCGCGGCGCTCGATGGTTGTCGCCTCCCTGGTCTCTCGGGGCGTCAGCCGAATATCCAAGAGACCGAGACCGTGCTATGTGAGTGGAAACATCTCCTCTCCGGCAAATTCGCGATAGGCCGCGACGGTCCGAAGCTGCGATCCCACCTGGCCCCCTTCGGGGACCTGGCCCGCGCTATGAGCCTACACCTCCCATGATAGTCAAGAATGTCTTCACCACTCCGTTCGGGGTTCACGCCCGCGCGATCCTCGAACCTGGCACCGGTTCTGTTTTGTATGGAACAGATCGCGCCGAGATTCCGACCGGCGCTGCGCGCATCGTCTCGGAGCTGAACGCCTTCGGCTGGGACGAGCTGGACGAGGAGGCGACCCGCACCGCCCTCGACGGAGCGCGGGCCGGGGAATTGCCTGTTGAGGTCCGGATAGGCGTCGGCCCCCTCCTGGGCGACCT
>Ga0105238_10002620_pt1 | contig 17941 bp, 16 predicted proteins | sample KBSC34metaG_FD_81526 | JGI IMG/M metagenome (GOLD analysis project Ga0105238, IMG submission 81526) | Corn rhizosphere microbial communities from Kellogg Biological Station, Michigan, USA - KBS C3-4 metaG | ecosystem: Host-associated > Plants > Roots > Rhizosphere > Soil | place: Michigan, USA... | reverse complement strand
GGTCGCCAGGCTGCTGAACTGCCGCCCAGCAGAGATTGTCTTCACCTCCGGTGGCACGGAGAGTGACAACATGGCCCTCTTTGGAGTGCTGTCTCCGGGCGATCACCTGATCACCACTGCCATTGAACACCACGCGGTACTGCATGCGGCGGAAGCCCTCGCCGAGCGTGGCGTCGAAGTCACCTTCCTTCCATGCACGGACGAGGGCATAGTCGAAGCTGCTTCGCTCGAAGCTGTATTGAAGCCAAATACCAAACTGGTCAGCGTCATCCTCGCCAACAACGAGACCGGCGCAGTCCAGCCGGTGCGCGAGTTGGCTGAGCTGACCCATGCAGCAGGCGCGCTCTTCCATACCGATGCCATCCAGGCCGCTGGCAAACTGCCGCTCGACGTAAAAGCGCTGAGTTGCGATCTGCTCAGTATCTCCGGACACAAGATGTATGCGCCCCAAGGCACCGGCGCCTTGTTCGTACGCCGCAATGTGAAGCTGAAGCCCATGTTCTTCGGCGGATTGCACGAGCGCGGGCGCAGGCCTGGCACTGAAAACGTCGCTGGCATCGCCGGCCTGGGCAAGGCGGCAGAGCTAGCGGGCGCTTGGTTGGCCGGAGACGGCCCGCATCAACTCACAGCTCTGCGCGATCGCCTCGAGCATGGCATCCTCGCCGCAGTTCTGGAAGCAGGCGTGAACAGCGGCGCTACTGCCCGCGTCGCAAACACCAGCAATCTCTGGTTCGATAATGTCGAGGCTGAGGCGCTGGTGATTGCGCTCGACCTCAAAGGTCTCGCTATCTCGGGCGGATCAGCATGCCAGTCCGGCGCCACCGAGCCTTCCCATGTGCTGCGTGCCATGGGGTTGAGCGAAGCGCGAGCGCGCGGTAGCGTGCGCTTCTCTCTCAGCCGCATGAACACACTAGACGAAATCGATGCAGCAGTGGCAATGGTGCCTGTTGCGGTCGCGCGGCTGCGTGAGCTTGCGCCGGTGGCCGCCGCCACGCGATAGAATCGACTCGCAAGCATGAATACCATCTCAGTGAAGTACACCCGATGAAGTGCCCTTACTGCGGCTTTGCGCAGGACCGCGTTGTGGATTCGCGCGAGAGCAAAGACGCCGACTCCATCCGCCGCCGGCGCGAGTGCGAACAATGCAACAAGCGCTTCACCACCTATGAACGCATCGACGAAATTCCCTACATGGTGGTCAAGAAGGACGGCCGCCGCGAAAAATTCGATCGCCAGAAGGTCTTTGGCGGCCTGCTGCACGCCTGCCAGAAGCGCCCGGTCTCCGGTGCCGCGCTCGAAAAAATCGTAGACGAGACCGAAGCCTTCGTTGTCGATTCGCCGGACCGCGAACGCACGACCAGTGAGCTGGGCGAGTTAATCATGGCTCGCCTTAAAGAAATCGATACCGTCGCCTACATTCGTTTCGCCAGCGTCTATCGCGACTTCAAGGACGTCCGCGAGTTCAAGGCAGAACTGGAACAGCTGTTGAGTGTCCGCGATCTCCATCGCAAGCCCCGCTGAGTTGTAGGGTCTCTCAGCCACAGATGACCGAAAGGATGTATTCGCGCACTCGAAAGGGCGCGTAACATGGGCCTATACCTTTGCTGGCAAATTATTCTGAGCAGTGCCGCATGGCTTGCGCAAGCCTGTGTTTTCAGGATCAAGGCGTAAATATTTAGGCGGACTGGAGAAAAATCAACGATGGACGCGCAGTTCTGGTCAATCCATACGCTGCCTCTCTGGTTCCTCGTGTTTTCGCTGTTTCTGCCGCGCCTTGCGCTGCTGGTTTACTGGGCGGGCGGCGGCCATGCGCTCCCTTTCCACGCTAACGGGTTGATTCCGTTGATCGCTGCCGTCGTGCTGCCACGCGTACTGGTCCTCTACCTCATCTATCAGGATCAGGGCGTTGGCTTCTGGTTTGCGATCCACCTCATCGCAGCACTGGTGCTCTTCGCCAGCGGAGGACGCTACCAGACTCGCCGGCGCCTCGACCGCCAGCGCGCCATCGGCTGATCACACCCACCAAGCAGTAGAGATATAGCCCACTCACGCGGTATCCTAGATAGATATGGAACGGCGTAAAGTTGGCATTCTTGGCGCGACTGGCATGGTCGGTCAGCGCTTCATTCAGTTGCTGGAAAAGCACCCCTGGTTTGAGGTCTCCTGGCTGGCCGCCAGCGACCGTAGTGCCGGCAAGACGTATGGCGAGGCCTGCAAGTGGAAGCTCGACACTCCTCTGCCTGCACGCATCGCAAAGATGACGGTGATGGGGAACACCCCCGAGCAGACGCCCGCCGGCGATCTCCCGAAGATCATCTTCGCCGCGCTCGACTCCGACATCGCGCGCGAGTTAGAGCCGAAGTTCGCCGCCGCCGGTTGCGCGGTAGTCTCGAACTCGAGCGCCTTCCGCATGACCGCTGACGTGCCTCTGGTCGTGCCTGAGGTCAATGCCGACCATCTCGAGCTGCTCGAGCGGCAGAGCTGGCGCAAGGACTCCGGTGGCTACATCATCACCAACCCTAACTGCTGCGCCATCGGCCTTGTCCTCGCGCTCAAGCCGCTTGAAGAGCGCTTCGGCATCGAGAGCCTCTTTGTCTCCACCATGCAGGCGGTCTCGGGCGCGGGCTACCCCGGCGTCGCTTCACTGGACATCCTCGGCAACGTCGTCCCGTTCATCAAAAACGAGGAAGAGAAGTTGCAGGAAGAGGTGGGCAAGCTGCTTGGTCGCTACGCCTCAACCAAGATCGAGATGCTGGATGCAAAGGTCAGCGCGCACTGCAATCGTGTCGCCGTGGAAGACGGCCACACCGAGTGCGTGTCGATTAAACTTCGCACCAAAGCCTCGCGTGAAGATGTTCTCGCCGCATGGAACGAATTTGCCCCGCTGCGTGGCAATGGCCTGCCCAGCGCGCCCGACCAGCCAGTCGAGTTCGACCACTCCCCGGACCGTCCGCAGCCGCGGCTCGATCGCATGCGCGGCAACGGCATGGCCACCACCGTAGGACGCCTGCGCGAGTGCAGCCTGCTGGACTGGAAGTTTGTTCTGCTCTCGCACAACACCATCCGCGGCGCAGCCGGCGCAGCAATTCTCAACGCTGAGGTGCTGGCGCGGCTCGGCAAGCTCGCCGGTTCAAAGGCGAGCGCAAACAAGCCTGAGGCGGTGTTGGCGTGAGCGTAGTAAGGCCTCAGCTTGTCATCATGAAGTTTGGCGGCACCTCGGTTGAAGATGCTGCCGCCATGCGCCGCACCGCGGCCATTGTGCGCGGACGTCGCGAGCGCGGCCTGCAGCCTGTCGTCGTCGTCTCCGCCATGGCGAAGGTAACCGACCAGCTCCTCAACGCAGCAGCATGTGCCGGACGCGGCAGCAAAGCCGATGCCCTTGCCATCTCCTCACGCCTGCGCCATCGCCATATTGAAGTCGCAAACAATCTCCTCTGCGGCGAACTCTTTACTGAGGTCGAGGCCTCCATCCACCGCCGCTTCGACTCGCTCGACGACCTGCTCCGCGGCATCGCAGCCGTCGGTGAACTCACGCCACGCACCAGCGACAAAGTCGTCAGCTACGGTGAGCGGCTCTCCTCGCGCATCGTCGCGGCGGCCTTCGCGCAGGAAGGTCTCAACGGCGCGCACGTCGACGCACGCCGTTGCATCATCACGGACTCCAACTACAGCAAAGCCGTCCCGCAGGAAGCAGCCATCGAGCGCGCTCTCGCAGTCGAGGTCCTCCCTCTGGTTGAAGCCGGCAAAACTCCGGTCATGGGCGGCTTCATCGGCGCCAACGCCGAAGGAATTACCACCACGCTCGGCCGCGGTGGCAGCGACTTCACCGCCGCGCTGGTCGGCGGCGGCCTGCACGCCGTCGCCATCGAGATCTGGACCGACGTCAACGGCATCATGACCACCGATCCGCGAATCTGTGCCGACGCTTTGCGCGTCAAGACCATCAGCTTCGAAGAGGCCGCCGAGCTGGCCTACTTCGGCGCAAAGGTCCTACATCCGGCGACCATCCTGCCCGCGGTACAGAAGTCTATCCCCGTCTGGGTGCTCAACTCGCGCAATGCGGCCAACGAGGGCACAAAAATCACCGCCATTGCCCCGCCCTGCTCCAGCCCCTTCAAGAGCATCGCGGTCAAGAAGCGCCTCACCATCATCGACATTGTCGCCAATCGCATGCTCATGACGCACGGCTACCTCAAGCGCGTCTTCGACATCTTCGACAAATACGGCTGCGTAATCGACATGGTCTCCACCAGCGAGATCTCTATCTCTGTCACTGTCGACTCCAACGAGCGGCTCCCGGAGATCTGCGCCGAGCTCGAAAAGATCGCCGACGTGAAGATGGAAGGCGGGAAAGCCCTCGTCTGCATGGTGGGCGAGGACATTCGCGGACAGGCGGGCATCTCCGGCCGCGTCTTCTCGTCCATTCGCCATGTCAACGTGCGCATGATCTCGCAGGGCGCCAGCGAGATCAACATGAGCTTCATGATCGAAGAGTCGGACGTGGAAGAGGCCGTGCGTTCGCTGCACAAGGAATTCTTCTCCGCACCCGACGCAACCGTCTTCGATGTGGACGCCGCCACCGCCGTAAAGGCGTAACCGAAGCCAGACGTTTTTTCATACGAATGCTCTAGACTTAAATCATGCGGATATTAGTGCTGGGTCAGGGAAAGACGGGCAAGCTGGTCGCCGAAGTTGCGGCCGAGCGCGGCCATGGCGTGCATGTGCTCGATGAGTTGGAGAACCAGGGCGCGGGCGCACTCACTCCGCCCTTCGTCGCCGGCTTCGACGTCGTCATCGACTTCACCACGCCCGAAGCAGTCGTGCAAAACATGCGTGCCTGTCTCGCCACCGGCGCAAAGATGGTCGTCGGCACCACTGGCTGGTACGGGTCTCTGTCAGACATGCGCGGGCTGGCCGAGCGCAAGCAGGCCGGCCTCCTTTACGGCACCAACTTCTCCATCGGCGTGCAGGTGATGTTGCGGCTGGCGGAGCAGATGGGCGCAACGCTTGCTAGCGCTGGCTACAAATTTTCTGAGGTCGAGACCCACCACCTCAGCAAGAAGGACAAACCCTCCGGCACCGCCATCTCCGTCGCAGAGATGGTGGAGCGCGGCGCGGGCATGAAGCTCGACCTGCCTATCGAATCCTTGCGCGAAGGCGACGCCAAGGGTACCCACGTCCTGGAAGCCACCAGCGACGCCGACCGCATCGTGCTGACGCACGAGGCCTTCTCCCGGCGCGGCTTCGCCGAAGGGGCGGTCCGCGCGGCAGAATGGCTCGCTGGCCAGACCGGCTGCTACGACTTCCGCGATGTATGGACCAAGGTGTTGGCCGGCTGATTGCGCACCTTCCTATGCGCATTTAGCCTTGAAGCATGAGTTCCGCTTCCGCCTCTTCTTTCTCGTCTCTTTCCTTTGATCAAAAGCTCGACCGCCTCGCCGAAGTGGCCGTACGCATTGGCCTCGGCGGCCTTAATGAAGGCCAGGAGCTGGTCCTTACCGCGCCTACAGACGCGCTGCCTCTGGCCCGCAAGATCACGGACCACGCCTATCGCGCAGGCGCGAAATTAGTCACAACACTCTTTGCCGATGACGCACTCGTCCTCTCGCGTTTCTCCAATGCCCCGGATGCCAGCTTCGATTACGCTCCCGCCTGGCTGCAGGATGGCATCGCCGCGGCCTTCCGCAACGGCGCTGCGCGCATGGCCATCGCCGGCGCGAACCCTGCACTGCTCGCCGGCCAGGACCCATCGAAGGTCTCGCGCGCCAATATCGCCGCGTCAAAAGCCGCAAAGCCCGCTATGGAGATGATCACGCGGCACGAAATCAACTGGACCATCGTCGCCGCTGCCACGCCGGAGTGGGCAAAGCTTGTCTTCCCCGGCGAGCCCATCGACACAGCGATGAGCAAACTCTGGGAGGCCATCTTCGCTACCTCGCGCATCACCGGAGACGACCCGGTCGCCGACTGGCGTGCCCACGGCGAACGGCTGAAGCAGCGCGTCGACCTGCTGAACGCGAAGCGTTACTCCGCCATCCACTTCAAATCGCGCGACGGCCAGACCGATCTCCGAGTGGGCCTTGCAGATCAGCACCTGTGGGCCGGTGGCGGCACCACCGCGGGCAACGGCATCTATTGCCAACCCAACATTCCCACCGAGGAGTGTTTCACCACGCCGCACAAAGACCGTATCGACGGCGTCGTGCGCGCGTCCAAGCCGCTCTCCCATCAGGGCACGCTTATTGAGAACATTCGCTGCCGCTTTGAAGGAGGCAAAATCGTTGAGGCAACAGCGACCGCCGGCGAAGATGTGCTCAACCGCCTCATCTCCACCGACGATGGCGCGCGCCGCCTCGGCGAAGTTGCGCTCGTGCCTGCATCGTCACCCATTGCAAGCTCCGGCATGCTCTTCTGGAGCACGCTCTTTGACGAGAACGCTGCCAGCCACATCGCCCTCGGTCAGGCATATTCCACCTGCCTCATCGGCGGCGAGAAGATGACCGAGGAAGAGCTGAATGCTCTGGGAGCGAACTCCAGCCTCATCCATGTCGACTGGATGATCGGTTCCGCTCAGATGGACGTTGACGGTATCACCGCCGGCGGCGCAGCAGAACCGCTGATGCGGGCCGGCGATTGGGCATAAGCGCGGGTGATTGCTAAGTTAGAATGATCCGTTCCCCCCGCCCTCCTATGGCCATCCCTGCACATCACGAAGAAGAAGAAGTGAGCCACGCGTCTGGTCGCGCGCGCATGCGCTTTGTTGGCTTTCTCATCGTGCTGCTTGCCATTCTTCTGCTGGCATTCGTCCCTCCGCTGGTTAACGTCAGCCGCTTTCAGCGCCGTGTGGACTCAAACATCTCCGCCGCGTTGGGACGTCCGGTGCATTTTGATCGTCTGTCGCTCAGTCTGCTCCCCATGCCCGGCTTCACGCTACAAAACTTCGTCATTGAAGAAGACCCTGCGTTTGGATATGAGCCAACTCTGCACGCTGACGAAGTCCGCATCAACCTGCGGCTCAGCTCGCTCTGGCGCCGCCGCGTCGAGTTCTCATCGATCTCTTTTACTGACCCCAGCGTCAACCTTGTGCATCTCGCCGATGGCCGCTGGAACCTGCAAGGCCTCCTCACGCAGGCCTCACGCATTCCCGCCGCGCCCACAGGTCAGAAGTATGCCGGACCCACGCCCCGCTTCCCTTACATTGAGGCCACGGGCGCACGAGTAAACCTCAAGCTCGATCAGGAGAAGCTGCCCGTCTCTCTCACCGATGCGACCTTCTCGCTTTCGCAGCCAGTAGAGCATCAATGGCGCTTCCACATCGAGGCGAACCCGCAACGCACAGACATCACACCCGGGGCCAGCGGCGCAGTCGAGGTGGAAGGCACCCTCGGCGGGAGTGATGCCGCCCACGGCCTCGCCAACATGCCCATCAATCTTCACGCAACCTGGCAGGAAGCACAGCTTGGCGGCTTGACCAGCCTCTTGCTTGGCCGCGACGCCGGTCTGCGTGGCGATCTTGCCGCCAACCTCACTGTACTCGGCACCATCGCCCGCAACACCATCTCCACTACCGTCAGCTTGAACAACGCCCGTCGCGCAGACTTCATCCCGCAGCATGCCCTGTCCCTTTCCATCAGTTGTCATGCAGCAGCGGAGAGCAACTTTCATGCGTTTTCCTCGATCCAGTGCCGCTTGCCGCAGGCAGACTCTTCGCTGTCTGCCATGCTCGCACTTGTCGCATCGATTCCTGATGTGCGGCGGCCTAAGCTGTCCTCGATCCGGATTGATGTTCCCTCGCTTCCCTCGCAGACACTTTACGACTGGCTCGGCGTCGCCACCCCGCATCCCCCCACCTCCTTTGCTGGACGAGGCACTATTACCGGCGCACTCATTTGGGGCAATACGGGGCAAGCAGCAACCACGGACCCAGCATCACAGCCGGAATGGACTGGTGAACTCAAACTCTCTGGCGAATGGCTGAAACTACCCGCATTGGGCGACGACGGAGCTCCGCTGAGCGATATCGTCCTCAGTTCCATGCTTCCCGCTCCTCTGACCGCGCGCACTGGCCGCTCCCTTAAGCCGCTCCCGCAACCGGCGCCCGACAGCTTTAATCTCGCGCCTGTCTCGCTCCCGCTCGGCGGGGAGCATGCAGTCATACTCACTGGTCACGTGGACGACTCCGGCTATTCCCTGCACCTCGCAGGCCTTGCCGTGCCAGACCAGCTCCTCGCGTTGGGCGATGCTATCCCGCAGTTCGGCGACGGCCTGAAACAAGTGCTTGCGCCAGAAGACACGAATGCTTCCTCTGATTCGACGGACAAGGGCGCTCCCGGCTCGGCAGCCGGCGCTGTTCATACAGTGCGTGGCCACGAAGTAGTGGATCCGCCAAAGCCCGCGCCTCAAGTCCCGGTTGCACTCGATCTTTCGGCGGCTCGTTCGTGGGGCGGTGCCCAGACATGGACGCGCACCACGCGAACTCAACTTCCCCCGCGCAGCAAGTCACACACACGGCCCTAGTCACGCTATAACAAGCAACCTAACGCCCTTCGCGCAGCCGCTCTGCCAGTCGCTCAGGCAGCCCCGCCGCTAAGATGCGTTTCTGCGCCTGAGCCACGTCATACGGCACGCGATGGTAAGTGACTGTGCAGGCCTCGCTATCATAAATCGCGAACGCCGCCCGCCAATCATGGTCGCGTGGCTGCCCAACCGAGCCTGGGTTAATGATCTGCCGTGTTCCCTGCGTAACCTCCGCCGCCCATGTCTCGTGCTCACGCCGCCCCTTGTAGTGCGGTCGCAGTTCATGCCACTCATGCCCGCTTTGCCGAAATCCGCCCTGGACATGCGTGTGGCCGACAAACGTAATCGCAGACGCCATCTGCAGCAGGGGCACCCACGCGTCGCGCATGTTCAGGATGTAGTGGTCTTCGTTCAACGGCGACCCGTGCGCCAGTGCAACCTGTGATTCACCGCGGCCGCGCTCTGCCGCCTGCGGCACAATAGGCCCTTGCGGCAATGTGCGCAACCATAACAGATGGTCAGCGTTCAGTTGGTCCAGCGTCCACAACGCTGCCGTTCGCGCCGCCGGGTTGAAGTTCGCCGCCGAGCTGATGCCGGAGCACACGCGATCATGATTGCCGCGCACCGCCAATCCGTCCAGCGGACGGATGATGTCCAGAACCTCGTTTGGACTGGCGCCATAACCCACCGTATCGCCCAGGTTCCAAAGAACATCCCACTGCCCTGCGGCCCTGTCCAGTACCGCACGCAGCGCCTCGAGATTAGCATGGATGTCGGAGAGGATTAATGCGCGCATCAGGGCAAAACCCACGCCGTTCGCAGGGTCATTTCGAGTTTAACAACAATGCCCCCACACAGCTCTCGCTCGGATCTAGCTGTACTTCAGCCAGCGCATTAGTTCGCCCAGCGTAGGGCGTTTGCCGTACATCAGTACTCCGACGCGGTAGATGCGGCTGGTGAGCCATACAAGTCCGGCAATGCAGGCCACCAGCATTGTGATCGAAAGCGCGACCTCCCATGAGTATGGATGACCAAGAGCGACGCGCATATACATCAGCAGCGGTGTGAAGGGTGGAACCAGCGCAAGCGCGCGCGCGATGGTCGAGTCTGGCGACGTCAGCATCGTGCCCAGCGAGACAAAGCAGAAGATGAGCGGCAGCATTAGAAAGATGTTCATCTGCTGCAGCTCCTGCTCGGAATTGGTCATCGCTCCGAACGCCGCCGCGATGGACGAGTAAAAAAGATAGCCCAGCAGGAAGTAGACAAAGAAGAATATGAGCTGCAGCCCGGTAAATGACGGCTGTATCAGTTCGCCGCCAATGTTGATGCCTCCCGAGCGTGCGGTGAAGATCACTACCGAGACCAGCCAGATGGCGACCTGCGTAAGCCCGACCGCGCCCACACCGAGGATCTTGCCGGCCATCATCTCCTCTGGACGCACCGCAGCAAGCATCACCTCAAAGATGCGCGAGGTCTTCTCTTCGATGACCGAGCGCGCAACATTCATCCCGTAGTTCATGATGACGAAGTACATGATGAAGAACAGAATCCCAATGCCGACCATGGTCCCGGTGCGGTCGTGGTGGCGCGAGTCACGGGCCGCCTGCACTTCAGCTGGAGCGGCGAGCAAAGCATCGGCATTGGCCGCAGGAACTCCGCGCTGCGCCAGTTGTCGGCGCAGCAATGCACGGTTGAGTGAGGCGAGGACTGCGCTGCGCGTGACCTGGTCGCTGGAAGAGCGAGGCGTGTAGGAGAAAGGCGCGCCGGAGGATTGCGGCGCAATCCAAAGATAGCCGTCGATGCGGTTGTCATCGAGATCACTGTCGAGCAACGCGCGCGTGTTTGCGTCGGGCTGCACTATATCCACGGTGAACTTCGGTGTGCGCGCAGGGGCGCGCAGCGAGATGCCTCCACTCGGAGTGGCTTTAGCCGCAGGCGGCCGCACTAACTCTGTTCGGACGGCTTCCGCCAACTGCAGGTCCTGCGAGACGACCACGACACGGCGGTCCATGTCCTCATGCGCGCCGAGAAAGAGGCTGCCGACGATAAACCCCGCCATGATCAGCGGCACCATGATGGTGGTAATGACGAACCCGCGCGTATGCACTCGCTCAATATATTCACGGCGCGCGATCAGCCAGACGTTATACATGGGTCTCAGCCTCCTCCCGCGCATCCGCTGCCGCAACAGACTTGCTGATACTGACGGCGGGCTCACCAGGCGTAGCAGTCTCGCGAACCTTCTCAATGAAAATCTCTTCCAGCGTCGGCTGCGTCACCTCAAAGCGAGTGATGCGCGCGCAGCGCATGGCCGTGGACAGAAGCGACTGGCTGTCGTCATCGATAGAGCTGGATGGTCGCAGCTGTATCTCGGCGCGGCCCGGATAGCGCTTCACGCCTTCGATCGCCGGATGACGCAGGAAGGCGTCGTCCCCTTCGTATTGGATCTCGACGCGGTTGCGCGGATAGCGTGCCTTGATCTCGCGCATAGACCCGGAGAGCACAAGGCGGCTGTTGTGGATCAGCGCAATCGCATCGCACATCTTCTCCACCTGGTCCATGCGGTGCGTGGAAAAAAGAATCGTGCGGCCCTTCCCACGCATTTCAATCAGCACATCCATCAGCAGTGCGGCGTTCACAGGATCAAGCCCGCTGAACGGTTCATCCATAATGATGAGGTCCGGCTCGTGCAGCAGCGTGGAGATGAACTGGATCTTCTGCTGCATGCCCTTGGAAAGGTCTTCCGTCTTTTTCCCCAACGCTTCGGCGATGTTGAGCCGCTCACACCACGCCTTTGCCCGCTTGCGTGCCTCGGCTGCATGCAATCCACGCAGCGAGCCCAGAAAGACCAGCTGCTCCAGCACATTCATCTTTTTGTAGAGCCCGCGCTCCTCTGGCAGGTAGCCCACGCGCGCCAGCAGGCTCCGGTCAAACGGCTGGCCAAAAAGCCGTACCGAGCCAGAATCCGGCAGCGTCATGCCGATCATCATGCGGATGGAGCTGGTCTTGCCCGACCCGTTCGGGCCCAGCAGGCCGAACATCATCCCCGCATCAATGGAGAAGGAGAGGTCGTCAACCGCGACCTTGGTGTCGTAGACCTTGCGTACATGCTGCAGTGCGACGATAGACATTCGCGGACCCTGGGGAGGAGCAGTACTGCGTTTCGTTTATAAAGAACACGATCTACCAGCACGTACCCCATCGTCAACAAAACTAAAGTGTTTTCTGCCACATCTCCCGTAACCGCCTTCGAGTAACTGCGTGTCGCCGAGGACCTTTTGAGAGGTAACGAGGATGTGCATCTCGCCAATAGCGTGGACCCAAACTCTACAGCAATCGCCGTTATCTGCGGCTCCTACGCTACAATAGATGCTGCCGAGCCGGGACAGGTCATCAAGTCCGGGCCGGTCGTAGCCTTCGCTCCTCTTCCCCAAAGAAAGCAGCGGAAACAAAATCTTTCGCGCCCTCTCGTCGTTTTGAGACTGCGCGCTCAACCAGCAGGACCGGTCAACGGGCTTGTCGCCCGGGCCGAAGGAGACATCACCATGCGTCACCGCAATGCAGGATTCAAGTTAGGCCGTAACCCCAGCCACCGCCGCGCCGTTCTGCGCAACCTCGTCACCTCAATCATTTTGAATGACCGCATTGAGACCACGGTGACCAAGTGCAAGGCCGCGCAACCGCTGGTCGAAAAGATGATCACCCTTGGCAAGAAGGGCACCGTGCATCATCGCCGCCAGGCCGCCGCATATCTCATGACCCCCGATGCCGTAGATCGCCTCTTCGCGACAGTTGCACCTCGTTACGCTGACCGCAGCGGCGGCTATACCCGCGTTACGCGCTCCGGCGCGCGCCAGGGCGACGCCGCGGAGATGGCATACATCGAGCTGATCGGCGCCGAGCAGGAGCTGGACGAGAAGCGCCAGAAGCGCGCCGAAGTTCGCGCGAAGAAGCGCGAGGAACTCGCCAAGCAGCTCGAAGAGCAGAACGCCGCAGCCGGCGACGGCGGCGGCGAGGAAGCAGCGCAACGCCACTTGTTGTCATCCTGAGCGAAGGCGCATAGCGCCGCAGTCGAAGGATCTGCTTTTTGAAATCACCACTCAGCCCGCCACCCGGCGGGCTGAAGTGTTTTTTGCGAAGCCTCTAAGACGAAACCAATTCAAAAAAGCTGCACACAATATTTCGCAAACAAAACTGAACGCTTCCCTTCCCTCGCCGGTCTTTAGGTACAGACACGCAACGCATCGCGTGCCGCAGGCCTGGAGATCGGTGGTGGGTGCATGGGCGCAATGCAGGCGGTAGAGCTGGAGCCGGACGGCGGACCGGCAACAATAACGGACGAGAACCAAGGCTGGAACGCGCGCTTCGCTTCCCTCTCCGAAGAGCACAGCCGATTTCTCTTCCGCATCGCCTACGGCCTGTTGCGCAACACGCACGACGCAGAAGACGCCGTGCAGGAAGCTTTGCTCCGCATCTATAGGTCCGGATGCAACCACGTGAAGACCGGCGGCATAGACATCGCTGACGAGAAGGCTTATCTCGCACGCACCGTCTGGCACGCCGGCCTCGACATCGCCGCCCGTCGCCCGAAGCTCACGGAGCCATTACAAGGCGATGGCGAGCAGAGCGCACAGCGCGAGTTCGCATCCGCAGAAAGATCAGCCGAGCAGGAGCTGGCCGAAGGTGATGAGCGCGCACTGTTACGCAAGCTGATCGACGCGCTGCCGGAAGATCTGCGTCAGCCGCTGGTGCTCAGCGCGATTGAAGAGATGACATCGCGCGAGGTCGCCGCAGCCCTCGGCATCGCCGAAGGCACCGTCCGCACCCGCATCATGCGCGCTCGCGCTGAGCTGCGAAGAAGATTTGAAGCGGTCCGTGCGAGGCCGCAAAGCAACACCCGCACCACCTTCAGGAGACCCCAATGACCACAGAAACCGAAGCAATGGACGTACTGGCCAATGACGACTTCGACCTGCTGCTGAACGATGTGCTGCGCACGGTGGCGAATCCCGAAGTGCCGGCGCGCGTACGCGTGCAGACGCGTGTCTGGGTACGCGAGATGACGAGCGGACCCGCTTCCGCGCATTCAGCTGCAGAACACGCCACGCACACTCCAGCACGCACTGCCGCAGTCTTCGCGCCGGATGTCTTTCTCGCCAGGATGCAGCCGAAGCGTGACGCTCGCTCAACGGCGTATGCCGTAATGATGCACGCAGCGGCAATCCTGCTCATCTGCTGGGTGGTGTCCGCCCATGTGGGGGTCACTCCAACCAAACCAACTGCAGAGCTGAACGTACTGACCACGCCTCCGCCTCTCGTGTTGGAGAAGCTGCACTCGGGAGGTGGCGGTGGCTCCAATGACCACGCACCCGTTGCCAAAGGCCAGCTCCCGAAGTTTGCTCCTGTCCAGATCACTCCGCCCAAGATTCCCGTCGAAGCGAGGATCAAGATGCCCGATCCTGCCCTCGAGGCCGTGACGGACCTGAAGATGGTCAACCCCAGCATGCCCAATCTCGGCATGCCAACCTCCAACACGCTCGGCGCCTCGCTTGGCTCGGGCAGCGGCACCGGCATGGGCCCTGGCAAAGGGCCCGGGTTGGGCGCAGGAATCGGCGGCAACTTCGGTGGCGGCATGGTGAAGCAGGTCGGCCATGGAGTATCCATGCCCGAGGTCCGCGTCAAAGTTCAGCCGGAGTTCTCCGAAGAAGCACGGCGCATGAAGCATCAGGGCAATGTCTGGGTCAGCATCATTGTGGACACCAACGGCATCCCGCAAAGCGTGCACGTTATCCAAGGGCTGGGCATGGGGCTGGACGAAAATGCCGTCGAAGCGGTGAAGCAGTATCGCTTCAAGCCGGCCATGGAAAACGGCAAGCCCGTCGCCGTCTACATGAACGTCGAAGTCATCTTCCAGATCGAATAGTGAATCAGAAAAAGCAAAGGCCTGACACAGATTCACACGGATAAAAGCACGGATTTCTTTGGTTCAGTTCTATCCAGAAAATCTGTGCCTATCTGTGTGAATCCATGTTAAGTTTTGTCCGCTCGCGCCAGTAAAATCAGTATGCAATGCCCACCCGCGTCCGTTCCTTCTGCAAGATCAACCTCGGCCTGGCCATCGGGCCGCCCCGCCCGGACGGCTTTCACTCCCTCGCCACCCTCTACCAGACGCTAGCCCTGCATGACGTCGTCACCGTCGAAGCCCGCCGAGCCCCCGCCACCCGCATCACCCTCACCACCAACCACCCCGGCGTCCCCACCGACGCCCGCAACACCACCTGGAAGATCGTCGAGCTGACACTCGCCCGACTCAACTTCTCCGCCGAGGTCAACATTCACATCCAGAAGGACTTACCTGTCCAAGGCGGCCTCGGAGCCGGCTCGGCAAATGCCGCCGCCACCCTCCTTGGCCTCGAAAAGGAACTCGGCCTCGAACCCGGCCAGCCCGATGGCCTCACAAACGAAGCTCGCCTTGAAATCGCCGCCAAAGTCGGCTCCGACGTCCCGCTCTTCCTCGTCGGCGGTGCAGTCGAAGGCCGCGACCGCGGCCAGATCGTCTCTCCCATGCCCGACCTCCCTGCCACGCCCTGCGTCATCGCCATCCCCGATGTCGGCGTCTCTACCCCCCGCGCCTTTCAGGAGTGGGACGCGCTCTGCGCTTCACCTGGCCACGTCGCTAAATCTCCCGAAAACCCCGCAAATCCCTCCACTTCCGGGTTGACCCCACTCTCTGCCCCCGATAGACTAAAAGAGTTGAGTCGCGTCTACGCGTCTGTCCTTCAGTCGCCGGCGTCTGACCCATCCGGTATCGTTCGTGGCACCTCGGCTGAGAGCAAACAGCCGGGCTTCAAAGGCAATGGCCCTGATGAAGACAGCTCACAGAACGGTCTGGCCGGGAATCCCCTTCTCGCGCTTGTCCGCACCGGGATCGAAAACGACTTCCAGCAGGTCGTCTTTCCTCAGCATCCCTCCTTGCGTGACATCAAGCGTGTACTTCGGGGTCCCAGCCAGGAGTCAGCTATTTACGCTGCTCTCTCCGGGTCAGGCTCCGCGTTGTTCGGTCTCTACCGGACAGAAGCAGACGCAGTCGCGGCCCAACAGCGTGTCCAAGGCTCGGGCTGCAAGGCAATCGTCACTTCCACCTTGCCACGCGACCAATATTGGGCCACGATGTTCGCAGAGTAGGGCCGATTTTTTGTAAGCGGCAGGGTCGAACGGAATTCACTGGGCGATCGACTAACGGTAGGTCAAGTGCCTTTGACGCACTTTGTCCAGGTTCGAATCCTGGTCGCCCAGCCAGAAGTTAGCAGTTGCAGTTCGCACACTCGAAGCAGGCGGCGCATCAACAAAGGCGCCGTTCAAGACCAATGCAGCAGGACTTATTCAGGGCCAACCAGCCCGGAGGGTTCAAAGACATGAGCACGAACGACTCATCTGCGGTCCTTACACCTGTTTCCGGCGAGCCCGAGGAGAAGAACCACTCCCAGCGCGCCCCCAAATCATCCTCTTCCGAAGGCCAGAAGACTGGCTCTACGGATGCCAAGCCCGCCGAGCGCAAGCGCACAAGTAAAACCGGCGAGCCCAAGCGCTTCAAGATCTTCTGCGGCTCCGCCAACCGCGCGCTCACCGAGGAGATCTGCAAGTTCGTCGGCGTGCCGCTGGGCGAGTGCCGCCTGCAGCGTTTCGCCGACGGTGAAGTCTACTTTCAGCTGCTCGAGAACGTCCGCGGCGTGGACGTTTTCGTGGTGCAGCCCACATGCCGCCAGGTGGACGAGCACCTGATGGAGCTTTTGATTATGATCGACGCCCTCAAACGCGCGTCGGCAGGAAGGATCACCGTCGTCATGCCGTACTACGGCTACGCACGCCAGGACCGCAAAGACCGCCCCCGCGTGGCCATCACCGCCAAGCTGGTCGCGGACCTGCTCTCCACCGCCGGTGCCAACCGCGCGCTGCTGGTTGACCTGCACGCCGCGCAGATCCAGGGCTTCTTCGACATCCCGGTCGATCATCTCTTCGCCAGCCCAGTGCTCGTCGGCTATGTGCGCGACCTCAACCTGCCCAACCTCACCATCGTCTCGCCGGACGCCGGCGGCGTGGAGCGCGCACGCTTCTTCGCCCGCAAGATGGAAGCGCCTCTCGCCATCGTGGACAAGCGCCGTACCGATATCAATGTCGCCGAGGTCATGAACGTCATCGGCGACGTGCAGGACCGCACCTGCCTCATCCTAGACGACATTATCGACACCGCAGGCACGCTCGTCGGCACCGTCAACGCCCTCTATGAGAAAGGCGCGCGCGAGGTCTACGCCTGCGCCTCGCACCCTGTCCTCTCCGGCCCCGCAGTCGAGCGCATCGCCAACTCGCGGCTCAAAGAGCTGATCGTCACCAACACCATTCCCCTCACCGCAGAGGCAGCCGCGCTACCCAAGATCAAAGTCCTCTCCATCGCCGGCCTCTTGGGCCGCGCCATCGAGAGCATTCACATGGAGACCAGCGTCAGCACGCTGTTCAACTAGGTTTTGAGATAGGGCGGGACTTCAGTCCCGCCACAACAGGACGCAACATAACCCGGGGCTTTAGCCCCGGCGAACAAAGCAAGTACGCAGCACAAATCAAGCGGCAGAGCCGCAAACGGAGTTGGGCTGGAAGTCACGAGAGATCGCAGTTGGAAAACTGACAACTGAGAACCCACTACTGGCAAATAGCCCTTCGCCCGAAAGGAAGAAACAATCATGGCAGTCTCAACCATCCCCGCCGTCGTCGCCACCCCGCGCTCCGGCAAGTTCAACAAGAACGCCGCCCGCCGCGTGCGTGCCGCCGGCAGCATCCCCGCCGTCGTCTACGGTGCAGGCCAGGACTCCGTCGCCGTCTCCGTCGACCCCAGGATCATCACCAAGATCCTGCATTCGGATACCGGCCACAACACCATCTTCGACCTCGACGTCACCGGCTCCGGCACTGTCAAGGCCATGATCGTCGACTGGCAGAACGAGCCGCTCAAGGGCAAGCTGCTGCACATCGACCTCAAGCGCATTGCTATGGATAAGGCCATGCGCGTCTCCGTGCCCGTCCAGCTGGTCGGCATCCCCGTCGGCGTCAAGACCCAGGGCGGCATCCTCGACCATGTGCTGCGCGAGGTCGAGATTGAGTGCCTTCCCGGCGACATCCCCAGCCACCTCGACGTCGACGTCACCGGCCTCGAGATCAACCAGGCCATCCACGTCAGCGATCTGCCACACATGGGCTCGATCAAGTACCTCACTGACGACAGCTTAACCGTCGCTCACGTCACAGCCATCCGCGAAGAGGTGGTAGAGCCGGCCGCCGACGCTGCTGCAACGCCCACCGAGCCCGAGGTCGCCAAGAAGGGCAAGACTGAGGCTGAGGGCGAGGCCGCAGGCGATAAGGCCAAGAAGTAAAG
>Ga0105238_10002618_pt1 | contig 17944 bp, 19 predicted proteins | sample KBSC34metaG_FD_81526 | JGI IMG/M metagenome (GOLD analysis project Ga0105238, IMG submission 81526) | Corn rhizosphere microbial communities from Kellogg Biological Station, Michigan, USA - KBS C3-4 metaG | ecosystem: Host-associated > Plants > Roots > Rhizosphere > Soil | place: Michigan, USA... | reverse complement strand
GCGACTATTCGGTTCTAGCGAGTCCGCTACGCGCGAAGGCGCACGGAGCGCTGCTGATCGGCGCGGCAGCGGACAAGATCGACGCCCAATTGCGCGGCACGGTTCCGCTGTTTCGCTCGGGTACGATCGATGCCGCTGTAGCCGAGGCGGATGCGCGGGCGAAGTCCGGCGACACCGTACTGCTCGCTCCGGCCTGCGCCAGTTTCGATCAGTTCGAGAGTTACGAGCACCGGGGGCGCGAGTTCAAGCGGTTGGTGCGGGAGTTGAAACATGGCTAGATTGCGCACTGACTGGATCCTGTTTCTAACCATCGTCGCAATGGTGTTCTTCGGACTGGTGATGCTCTACAGCGCATCCAGCGCTGTAGCGGAGCTGCGCTATCACGTCGCCCCGTATTATTTCGTGGTGCGGCAGATCGGCTGGGCCATCGTCTCATTTGTGGTCCTGATGTACTTCAAGCGCATCGATTACCGGCGGCTCAATTCACCGACGTGGGCGTTCTCCGGATTAGGAATTGTGCTGGGCTTGCTGGTGCTGGTGTATTTTGTCGATCCGCACACGCACCGCTGGTTCAAGCTGCCGGGCATCGGGTCATTTCAACCATCGGAATTTGCGAAGCCGGCGCTGATCTTGTTTCTCGCCTATTTCATCGCGCGGCGGGCACACCTTATTAATGACCGGCGGACGATCAAGCAGGCACTGGTCGCGGTGCTGATGCTGGGCTTCATGGTCGTGGTGGCGGATCTTGGGACAGCGCTGGTTCCGGTGATCACCGCCGTCATTGTTTTCTGGATTGCCGGACTTGAACGCAAATACATGCTGCGCGTGGCGCTGATCGCTTTGGCGTTAATAGTGGTAGCAATCGCGTCGCGCGGCTACCGGCTGGGGCGCATCATCGCTTACGTCGATCCGGATTACAGCAAGATTGAAACCATCGATCCCGGTGGCTGGCTTAAAGACTACATGCAGCGCTCGACCAGCGTGCGCGATGCGAGTTATCAGCCGCGCCAATCGCGGATCGCGGTCGGCACCGGCGGTGTTTTCGGCATGGGACTGATGCAAGGCAAACAGAAGCTGATGTTCCTGCCGGACGCACATACGGATTTTATTTTTGCCACGGTGGGCGAAGAGCTGGGCTTGTGGGGATCAACGGCGGTGATCATCGGGTTCCTGGTGATCCTGTGGCGCGGGGCGCGTCTCTTCATGCTGGCGCGCGACGACTTCGGAAAATATCTGGCGCTGGGAGTGACGGTTTCGATTGTGGTGCAGGCGTTGATCAATATGAGCGTCGTCGTGGGAATTGCTCCGACGAAGGGCTTTCCGTTGCCCATGATCAGCTTCGGCGGGAGTTCGCTGCTGAGCACGCTGGCTTCGCTCGGAATGCTGTTGAGCGTGAGTGAAAATGAGGGGTGAGTTTGCCGCAGACATTCGTGATGGCCGGCGGGGGCACGGGAGGCCATGTGCTTCCGGCTCTGGCGGTGGCTCGCGAACTGCGGGCGCGCGGACATCAAGTACGCTTTGTGGGAGTCGAGCGCGGCATGGAAGCGAAGTTGGTGCCCGCCGAGAATTTCCCTATCGAGTGGATCGAAATCGGCGGCTTGAATCGAGTTGGCTTCCGGCAGACGCTGGCAACGCTCGGCGAGTTGCCCTTCAGCGTCTGGCAAGCCGCGAGGATTCTAGATCGCACTGCTCCGGCAGCGGTTTTTTCCATGGGCGGTTTTGTGGCGGGTCCGGTGCTGCTCGCCGCGGTGTGGAAACGAATTCCGATCGTAATCATGGAGCCCAACGCGATTCCGGGTTTTACGCATCGTCACCTAGCGCGATTCGTTACGCGCGCGCTGGTCAGCTTTGCCGAGGCGGAGCGCTGGTTCCCCAGAGGGCGCACCGAAGTTACGGGCATGCCAATCCGCGAAGAATTTTTTGCTATCCCGGAGAAACCGCGCGGCCCGGTAGTAACGGTATTAATCACCGGCGGCAGCCAGGGTTCACGAACTTTGAATCGCGCGGTGGAAGAGAGCTGGCCGCTGTGGGATCGCTCGAGGATACGGCTGATACATCAGATCGGGTCGCGTATGTATTCTGAACTCGCGCCGAAATTCAATGAATCCGGCATGCCGGGGGAGGTCGCGGAGTTCCTCGCGGACATGCCGCGGGCATTTTTGGAAGCGGACCTAGTTGTGAGCAGAGCTGGAATGGGCGCGGTGAGCGAATTGGCAGCCGCTGGAAAACCTTCGATCCTGGTGCCGCTGCCGGGAGCGAGCGATGACCATCAATTGAAGAACGCGCAGGCGTTCGAGCGCGGAGGGGCGGCGCGACTGGTTCTGGATCGCGAAATGACCGGCACGCGGCTGGTAGAGGAAGTGATGCGACTGATAGAGAGTCCTGCTTTATTGGAGAAGATGTCCACTGCGTCGAGATCGTTCGCGAAGCCCGGAGCGGCGCGGCGCGCTGCGGATGTGCTGGAGTCACTGACCGAGGCTATTGACACGCGCTAAGCAAAGCCGAAACAATACATTATTAAAATGTTTTTTAAACCACAGCCCGTTCACTTCATCGGCATCGGAGGCATAGGCATGAGTAGCCTGGCCGAAGTGCTGATGGACATGGGCTATCCGGTAACTGGATCGGATCAGAAATTCTCGCCAACCACTGAGCGATTGTCCGCGCGCGGAGCCGTGGTTTACGAAGGCCACGCGTCCGCGAATTTAGCTGGAGCAAAGATGGTGGTTTACAGTTCCGCGGTGCGGCCAGACAATCCGGAAATCGTCGAAGCACGGCGCCGCAAGCTTCCTGTAATCCCGCGCGGCGAGCTGCTGGCTGAGTTGATGCGCCAGAAATTCGGCATCGCCGTCGCAGGCAGCCATGGCAAGACCACCACCACCGCGATGGTGGCGGCGATTCTAATCCACGCCAATCTCGACCCGACCATCCTGGTCGGCGGGCGCATGGGGATCAACGGTTCCAACGCACGCTTGGGGAAGAGCGAATATCTGGTGGTCGAAAGCGACGAAAGCGACGGATCGTTTCTTAAGCTGGCGCCGATCATTGCGATCGTCACCAATATTGACCGCGAGCATCTGGACCACTACTCGGGCATCGAGGAGATCCGCGCGGCATTCGCCACATTCATTGCGAAAGTTCCGTTTTACGGCGCGGCGATCTTGTGTCTGGACGACGAAAACATTCAGCAGCTTCTGCCGGATGTGAATCGGCGCGTTGTCACTTACGGAACGAGCGCTCAGGCTGACTTGCGCATCACCGGAGCGTCCGCGGGCCATATGGCCAGTGAGTTTCATCTGTGCCTGGGTGAGCGCGACCTGGGATGCTTCCGTCTGCAAGTCCCCGGCGCGCACAACACACTCAACGCAACAGCCGCAGTAGCCGTAGCGCTAGAGCTCGATGTTCCCGTGGAGACGATTCGCGAGGCGCTCGCGGAATTTCGTGGCGTCGACCGGCGCTTTCAAGTGCGCGGCTCCGAGCGCGGCGTGACGGTGATCGACGATTACGGCCATCATCCGACTGAAATCCGCGCGACTCTCGCAGCGGCGCGCGCCTGCCGCTTCCAAAATGTTCATGTCTTGTTTCAGCCGCATCGCTACACGCGCACGCAGGCGCTGCTCGACGAGTTCGCGCGCTCCTTTCACCAAGCCGATAGCGTGCACGTTACCGATATCTACGCTGCCTCGGAAGCGCCCATTGCTGGCGTCACCGCGCAGGCATTGGTGGAAAAGCTGAGTGCCTTCGGACATCGCGGGGCGAGTTATGCGGGCTCGGTCGAACAAGGGATTGCCGCCGTGATCGCGGCCGCCGCGCCGGGCGACGCCATCGTGACGCTCGGAGCGGGCAGCGTGTCACAAGCGGCCCCGGAAATTTTGACGCGCCTGAGGAGTAAAGCGTGACGCCACTGCAACCACCACGTCCGCGCCCGCGCGTCTCGAATCCACCGGAGAAGACCATACCGCGGCTCAAGATCGCGGTCTGGGTGGGCGCATTGACGGTCGTGCTGGCGATTTCGCTTTTTGCATGGCATCGCGTGGAGCAGTATCTGATTCACGATCCGCGCTTCGCTGTGAATGGGCCTGACGGTACGGACGATGCATCTGTGATTCAGATCCAAGGCGCGCAGCACGCTTCGCGCCGTGCGATTGAAGGCGCATTCGCAAATGACATGGGTCAAAGTATCTACCTGCTGCCGCTGGATACGCGACGGGCCACGCTGCGCACAGTCGACTGGGTGAAGGACGCGACCGTGATGCGCCTGTGGCCGAATCGGGTGGTGGTACGCATAGCCGAACGGAAGCCGTTGGCATTTGTGACTCTCTCCGGTTCGCGCTACGGGCTGATCGACGAGGACGGCGTGATCCTGCCGCCAGCTACCGATCGGTTCCACCTACCGGTGCTGCGCGGTGTATCGGGACGCGATCCGCTGCCCAACCGCCGCGATCGCGTACAGCGTATGCAGAAACTTTTGCTCGCGCTGGGAGCCAATGCCGATAAGATCGCCGAAGTGGACGTGACCGATCGCGAGGACATTCACGTTACGCAGCCGTACGACGGCCGTATGGTCACGTTGCTGCTGGGCGATCAAAATTTTGCGGTGCGGTATCAAAATTTCTTAAATCACTACGCGGAAATTCACGAGAAAATGCCGGACGCAAACTCGCTGGATCTGCGGATGGAAGACCGGATTACGGTGGTGCAGCAGAAAGACGGCGCATGAATCCGAAAGTCCAACTCGCCGTCGGACTGGACGCAGGAAGCGCCCGCACGCGTTGTGTCATCGGTCTCATTGAGAACGGCGGAATTCGCTATTTGGCGCATGGCCTCGCGCCCTCGGCGGGTTGGATGAAGGGCCGTTTGAGCGATCCGGTGGCGGTGGCTGAATCGATTCGCGCGGCAGTCACTGACGCGGAGCGAGGCGCACAAGTTTCGGTGGATTCCGTCACGCTCGGCATCGGCGGCATGGAAGTCCGCGGAGCACAGAGCCGCGGACTTTACGAATTTGGACGTCCACATGAATTGGATTCGGGCGATCTGGAATACGCGGTCGAGATGGCTGCCGATGTCCGCCTGGAACGCGATCGCACGTTGCTGCACGTGCTGCCGCAGCATTTCACCCTGGACGGGCGCGGAGGATTCCGGCGTCCGCAAAAAAGTGTTTGTTCGCGCCTGGAGTCGCATGTTCACATCGTGACTGCTGCGGCGCACGAACATCAGGCTTTGATCGCCGCCGCACACCTGGCGCACTTGGCAGTTGAAGAAACTGTGTACGAACCGTTGGCTGCAGCCTACGCCTGCGTGCGTCCGGAGGCGCGTGCGCGGGGAGTTGCAGTGCTGGACATGGGCGTCCAGTCGACTGACTTGGTGATTTACGATGGCGACTCCATGCTGCTCGCTGCCAGCGTTCCGGTATGGGGCGACCATCTCACGCGCGACATCGCGACAATCTTCAAAGTCATGTACGAAGACGCCGAATGCCTGAAGCAGGAGTATGGCTGCGCGCTGCTCGGCATGACCGCGGATTCGACACTGATTGAGGTGCCCTCACCGGAAGGCCGCCCGTCGCGCGAAGCCCACCGCAGCGAGCTCAACGAAATCCTGGAAGCGCGCGCCGAGGAATTGTTCCTCTATGTGCGCTCCGAACTGCACCGCGTCGGCATCGAGCGGCACCTCTATGAGGGCATCATTCTCACCGGAGGCGGTGCGTTGCTGAACGGCATGTGCGACATGGCCGAGCGGGTGCTGGATTGCCAGTCCGCCATCGGCATCGTCACGGAAGATGACATCGGCGGCTGGCCGGAGGAATTGAAGAATCCGCAGTGGACCACCTCCGCCGGGCTGGCGCTCTATTCGGCGAAGTTAAAGCTGCACCGGCCTCCTTCGCGGCACGTTAGCGGACTGATGGGTTTAGTTTTGAGATAAGCAGGAGGAATCAAAAATGGCACTCGACGGCTTGAAATTCATGATTGAAGAAGAGCCCGCACCGCGGACCAAAATCCGCGTGTTCGGCGTGGGCGGAGGCGGCTCCAACGCCGTCGCGCGCATGCAGGAGCATGGTTTGACAGGTGTGGAGTTCTGCGTATTAAATACTGACGCGCAGGCGCTCGAAACCTGCGTGGTTCCGTCGAAGTTAACGATTGGCTCGAAGGTTACCAACGGATTGGGCGCGGGCTCGGACCCTATGGTAGGCCGGCAAGCGGCGCTCGAAGACACCGAGCGCATCATCGACATGTTGGAAGGCTCCGACATGGTGTTTGTTACGGCGGGCATGGGCGGCGGCACCGGTACCGGAGCTGCGCCAGTGGTGGCTTCGCTCGCGAAGGAGCTCGGCGCGCTGACGGTGGCGATCGTCACTACGCCATTTGGATTCGAAGGGCCGAAGCGGCGGAAGCAGGCGGAGGCAGGCTTGGCAGAATTGGCTAGCGTGGCGGATACCGTCATCACCATCCCCAACGATCAACTTTTGGAGTTGGCGCCTAAGGGGACCAGTTTCATGGATGCGTTCCGCATTGCCGACGATGTCCTGCGGCAAGCGGTACAAGGGATCAGCGACATCATCAACACGCCCGGATTGGTGAATCGCGATTTCTCCGACGTGCGCAGCATCATGACCGGCATGGGCTACGCGATGATGGGCACGGCCACGGCGCGCGGGGAGAACGCTTGCGTCGCGGCGGCGCAAAAGGCGCTGCACTCGCCGCTGATGGAATCCGGCGGGTTGCGCGGGGCTCGTGGAGTGCTGCTCAACATTACCGGCTCCAGCAAGCTGGGGCTGCACGAAGTCAACGAAGCTTGCACGCTGGTGCGGGAAGCCGCCGGTAATGACGACGTGCAAATCAACTTCGGCGTGGTGCTCGACGAAGCGATGGGCGATGAAGTGAAGATCACCGTGATCGCCACTGGTTTCGAGCGCGAAAATCTGCCGAAGATCGAGCGTCCTGCAGCGAAGGTTGAAGCGGTGGCCGCACCTGCTCCCCCAGTATTCGCAGTGACAAGCGCGCAGACGGAGAAAGTGGAAGAGATCGAGCCGGAACTAGTCGAGATGGCCTTTGTCGAGCCTGTCGTGCCGGAGCCGGTTCATGAGGAGCCCGCTCCGATGGCGATGGCTGCTGCGGCGATGGCTCCGGCCGCACCTCCGGAATCCGACAATCTGTTTGACGATCTGGAAGTACCGGCGATTTTGCGCTCGCGCCGGCGGATGGTTCAGTAGCTCAGGCCATCAACTGCAGCACCACGCTGCGGCGATAGGATGCCGAGCGGTGCTCGAACAGGTAGATGCCTTGCCAGACGCCCAAGGCCATACGTGCGTCAATCACGGGAATCGAAAGTGATGTCTGTGTCAGCGCGGAGCGGATGTGTGCGGGCATGTCGTCGGAACCTTCAGTGGTATGCCGGTAGCGCGGGTCGTCTTCGGGCGCGAGACGCTCGAAGAAGTCGGCCATATCCAGGACAACATCGGGATCGGCATTCTCTTGGATAAGTAACGAGGCCGAAGTGTGCTGCACGAAGACAGTGAGTAGTCCGCTCTGAACGCCAGTCGAAGACACCCACTTGGCCACTTCGCGCGTGAAGGGGTATAAACCCTTGCCGCGCGTTGCTAGCTGCAGGGTGTGATGGTAAGAGTTCACCGCCGCCGCTTACTCGACAGTGACGCTCTTAGCCAAGTTGCGCGGCTGATCCACGTCGCAGCCCCGCCGGACGGCGATGTGATACGCCAGCATCTGCAGCGGCACCACTTCAAGGATGGGTAGCAGCAACTCGTTGGTCACGCCGATCGGAATCACATAATCGGCGACCTTGGATACTTCTTCCACATCCGGTTCGCAGGCCACGGCCACCACGATGCCCTCGCGCGCCTTCACTTCTTGCAGATTCGAGAGCGTTTTTTCGTAGAGAGTACGGCTGAGCTCATCGTCCGGGTCGCGCGTCGCCAACACAACCACCGGAAGATTCTCGTCGATCAGCGCGTTGGGGCCGTGCTTCATCTCGCCCGCCGGGTATCCTTCCGCGTGAATGTAGGAAATCTCTTTCAGCTTGAGCGCGCCTTCGAGAGCGATGGGGAAATGAACGCCGCGCCCCAGGTACAGGAAGTCGGTGGAGCGGAACAGAACCTTGGTCAGGTCCTCATAAATTGCATCGCGCCGCAGCACGTCTTCAATCACTGCGGGCAGCTTCAGGAGCTGATCCACCAGCATTAGGGACTTGGACGGCTCCAGCGTTTCGCGCACTTGGCCCAAGTGCATAGCGATCAGGAAAAGCGCCGTCAACTGGCACGTAAATGCTTTGGTGGAGGCCACGCCGATCTCCGGTCCGGCGTGCGTGATCAGCGTGCCGGAGGCCTCGCGCGTGATGGCCGATCCGACAACGTTGCATATGGCCAGCGTCTTCGAACGCTTGCGCATGGCTTCATGCAAGGCAGCGCGGGTGTCGGCGGTTTCACCGGATTGCGAAATCACGATGGTCAACGTATCCGGCCCTACCAAAGGATCGCGATAGCGGAACTCACTGCCGTAATCCACTTCGACGCGGATGCGCGCCAGGCGCTCGATCATGAACTTACCGGCGAGCGCTGCGTGCCAACTGGTGCCGCAGGCCACGATGCGCACCTGGCTGAAAGCTTTGAAATCTTTTTCCGAGATCTCCATCTCGTCCAGGAAGATGCGTCCGGATTCCTGGCCCACGCGGCCCAGCGTGGTATCACGCACAGCGCGTGGCTGCTCAAAGATTTCCTTGAGCATGAAGTGCTTGTAGCCGCCCTTTTCGGCCATGATCGGATCCCACAGAATGTGCGACGGTGGGCGCTTCACGGGGCGGCCGTTGAAATCCGTAAGATGGACGCCGTCCTTGGTCAGCACGGCCATATCGCCATCCGCCAGAAAGATCATGTCGCGGGTATGGCTCAAAATCGCGGGCACGTCGGAGGCAACGAAATATTCGCTGTCGCCCAGCCCGATTACTACCGGGGGCCCAGAGCGCGCGGCGACGATTTTATTAGGATCTTTGCGCGAGATCACGCTCAGCGCGAATACACCGGTTAACTGGCGCACCGCGTCGCGCACCGCGTTCTCGAGATTTCCGTCGTAGTATTTTTCCACCAAGTGCGCGATCACCTCGGTGTCGGTTTCCGTGATAAAGGTATGGCCTTCCTTGATCAACTGGGCCTTGAGCGCCAGGTAATTTTCGACGATGCCGTTGTGCACCACCACGATGTCGCCGTGGCAATCGCGGTGCGGATGCGCATTTTCCTCGGTGGGGCGCCCGTGCGTGGCCCAGCGGGTATGGCCGATGCCGAAATGTCCCTGCACCGGGTTCAGGTTCAGCACTTCCTCTAGATTGCGTAACTTACCGGATGCGCGCCGCACCGCCAGACAGCCATTTTCCAGAACTGCCAAGCCGGCGGAATCGTAGCCGCGGTACTCCAGGCGTTTTAAGCCATCAATAATGATAGGGACCGCTTCACGAGGCCCAATGTACCCGACAATGCCGCACATAGTTAGGTTATCGTCCGTTTAGTCTGAAAACTCAATACTGTAATCCTCGATCACCGGATTGGCCAGGACGTCGCGGGCGATCTGGTCCATCTCCCGCTGGGCCTGCTCGCGGGCGGCGCCCGGAGCGATTTCGATGTCGAAAAATTTACCTTGCCGCACGGCGGCGATAGTGGAATGTCCCAAGCTGTTGAGCGCGCCGCGAATGGTCTGGCCTTGCGGATCGAGCACGGTGGGCTTGAAGGAAACGTATACGCGAGCCTTCATATCCTTACTGTACAGGATCGGCGGAACCGGCCGGCGACGGCGGTAAACTTGACCTCATTTTTTTGGTAATTATCGCTCTAATTTCAAATAACAGATTGACATTCAATGGTTTACCGGATTAAATTAATCGTGACTCTCTGCGCGCTCTGTGAATCGGAAGCCGAAGTCGCCATTGACGGCGTGCCCCTATGCGGAGAGTGCTCCGGCAAGCCTGCGAGCGAGATTGAAAAACTGACGACGGATCGGGAAATTCGCGCGGCTCTGCAGCGGGAGATCCTAGCTTCTGCAGCGCGCGCACACACAGCATCCCAAGAATTGGCCGCAATTATGCGGGATATTCCGAGTGGATTGCCACAGCCGGACGGCAGCCAACGAATTCAAAACGCGGCGCACGCGCTGGCGGCCGCCCGCAATGAAGTGATGCGGGCGCATTCGCGGCTCGACGAGTTTCTGGCTCGCGGCACCGTTCCAGGCGATTTCGAGCCAGACAGCCCGGCCTAACATCCGGTCATTTGCGGCAGAGCGGCGCGTGCGGTATATCTAACGGGTATGGTTTCTCTCACCGATCGCCGTTCGTTTCTGGCTTCTGCAATAAGTAGTGTGGCGCTGGTCCCCGCCCTGGCGCGAGCGCAAGCGCCGGCGGTGTCGCCGGTCCCTTCAGCGCGCAGCTATGCAGGCGGTCCGCCGGTGCAATATCCCGATCCCGATATCATTGCGCTGGACAAGCGTTTCCAACGCTATATCGTCGGCAACACCGTGATCAAAAGGCATTATACGGGGACGTTCTGGTCCGAAGGTCCCGCATGGAATGGGGTTGGCCGGTTTCTCGTCTGGAGCGACATCCCGAATAACGTGCAAATGCGCTGGCGGGAAGAGGACAACACGGTCAGCGTGTTCCGCAGCCCCTCCGGATATAGCAACGGCAACACCTTTGATTTTGAGGGACGCCAGCTTTCCTGCGAGCATGGCGGGCGCCGCGTGGCGCGCTACGAATACAACGGAACCGTGACTGTGATCGCCGATAAATTCGAAGGCAAGCGCTTGAATTCGCCGAACGACATCGTGGTTCATCCCGATGGCAGCATTTGGTTCACGGATCCCATGTACGGGATTCAGGGGAACTACGAAGGCTTCAAGTCGCAGTCGGAGCTCAAGACCGCGGTCTATCGCGTCGACTCGAAAACGGGACAGATCGAGAAGATGGCGGATCAACCGGATATGCCGAACGGGATCTGTTTCGCGCCGGATTACAAGAAACTTTACGTGGCGGATACCGGCAACGCGCGCCAGGTGTGGGTCTACGATGTGGATGGCAAGGCGCTGCGCAACGTGAAGCGATTCGCACAACTGAATGTTCCGGTGACAGGAGCGCCCACCGCAGCCGACGGAATGCGCTGCGATATCGACGGCAACCTGTGGTGCGGCGCGCTTCCCGGCGTGCAAGTGCTTACACCCAACGCGGAACTAATCGGCATGATCCGGCTGCCGGAGAATTGCGCGAACGTCTGCTTCGCAGGCACCAAGCGCAACCGGCTGTTCATGGCTGCAAGCCAGTCGCTTTACAGTGTGTATGTGGACACGCAGGGCGCGCACATCACTTAATCGCTGCTAGGCGAAAATACTTTTCCAATTTTTGACCAAGTGATCCGCAGCGCGTCATGCGAGCGCCTGCACGGTCAGCGTGGGATTGCGCGCACCGCTGGTTCCCATTACCGAGGCTCCTAGAATTCCCAGGTTCGGCGCCCGCATCGTGTACCTGTACCTTGTGATTGCAGAGCGCATTTACCTGGTGCGGTGCTCTGGGAAGAACGTTCAGACGGATTTGACGGCGGACGAAAAGAAACAACTGCGGCAAATCACGGCCTGTCTGGAAGGAGCGCACTAGAATGCCCAAGAAAATCACCAGAAAATAAAAATTCATTTGGCTCAGAAGTAATCGAAGGAATGAAACTTGTCCTGGCGCATCAACGCGGCAAGATCGAGTTGGAACAGGTCTGGCCGAAGCCAATTGATGTGAAGGCCATTCGCAAGCGCGTAAAAATGTCACAAGCCGAATTCGCGCGAGCGTACGGAATCAGTAAACGTGCATTGCAGGAATGGGAACAGGGCGGACGGCAGCCGGATTCGGCCGCTCGCGCCTATCTCACTCGTGATCGCGAAGGAACCGGCCGCGGTGCGACGGCTTTGGCCCGCGAATAGCCACCAGATCGCCGATAGTTGAACCAGCCAACACAACCGAGTTCCACTGCGGTGCGCAGCCCACTTCCTCTTTTTTGTGTTCAGCGGTATACAGTCCCCATGGGATAGAGACGATTGTTGGTTACTCGTAAAGTGCGCTGAATCCCAGACCGGTTGAATTGGAAATGATCTCATTACGCAAATCGATGGAAGTACAGGCGGAGGAGGTACTTCAATCTGCATTGAAGTCATTCGCGGATGTCTTTGTCGTGGTCGGCGAGGCCGGCGCGCAGGCCTGCCCTCCGGCGGGTGATGACCTCAAAGAGAGCTTGTTGAATCTCAAGCTGCGCTTGAACGCTGAAACTTCGGCGACCACAATTACGGAAACCGAGAAGCTGTTTGCGACTGAGTTGCACACGTGGAGCGAACGTGCGGCCCAGTTTTACCGGCAAAAGACCGAAGAAGTGCGGGAGATTCTGAGCATCGTAGCCAAGGCCGCCAGCCAAATAGGCGAGCGGGATCAGGCCTACGCCAAGCAGTTCGGAAAATTGACGGAACGGTTGCAGGGCACCGCGAAGCTGAATGATCTGACTACCATTCGAAGGTCGCTCGCGGCGAATGTTGTGGAGCTCGAAACCTGTGTGACGAAGATGGTGCGGGACGGAAACGAATCCGTAGCCGAATTGCGCGCGCAGATGTCGGTGTACAAAGATCGCCTGGAAGCGGTGGAGCGCATTGCCGCCGAGGATCAGCTCACGGGGTTAACGAATCGCCGCATGATAGAGCGCCAGTTGGAATTGAACACGGCTCAAGCGCACCCCTTTTCTGTCATCTACATTGACCTCAACGGCTTCAAGCAAGTTAACGACACGTACGGGCATCAGGCTGGTGATGATTTGTTGAAGCAATTTGCCGGGGAGCTGCGGGCCGCGTTCCGGACAACAGATTGGGTGGGGCGCTGGGGCGGCGACGAGTTCATCGTGGTGATGGACGGGGACTTTAGCGAAGCAGCGACCCGCGCGGAGCGGATCGCAAAATGGGTGGACGGCGAATATACTCTCACGACCACTTCGGGAGTCCGAAAGCTTCAAGTGAGTGCAGCTTGTGGGGTCGCGTCATGGCAATCCGGCGATACACCGGCATCCATGCTGCAGCGCGCCGACGAAGCGATGTACCAGAACAAAGCGCGCATGAAGCAGACAGTAAACGCCTGACAAATAAAGCTGGAAATCGGATCGCCAAGAGCTCGCATCAGGCTAGAATTCTGCCCGGGCTTAGCGATATGAAAGGTGCATCTCCGCTTATGGGCGGACGTGGCCGAACCGGCGCGCGGTATTCTGGACGCCGCCGAATCTGCCGATGTAGAGAGCACTCGTACGCATGATTCCAATATTAGGCATCCTTGTTGTCATCGGCTGTATTGCCGGTGGCTATCTCATGGAAAAGGGCAACCTCCTGGTGCTGATGCAGCCCGCGGAGTTGCTCATCATTGGTGGTGCGGCGCTGGGGACTGTTCTGATCGGAAATCCAATCTATGTCTTGAAGGCGATCGCTGGCGGGATTGTCCAGGTGTTCAAAGGCAGTCGTTACACAGCCGCTATTTATCTCGATACCTTGAAGTTTCTCAACGATTTTCTCAACACCGCCCGCAAAAACGGATTAACTACCCTCGAAGCCGACTTGGACGTGCCGGATAAGAGCGCCCTCTTCAAGCGTCACCCGAATTTTTACAAGGACAAAGAGGCGCTGCATTTCTTTTGCGATACGATGCGAACGCAAATGACCGGCGGCGTCGAAGCGCATGATCTGGACCAGATCATGGAAACCGACCTTGAGATCCTGCATCGGCAAGGCCGCCTCTCGGCCAGTGCGTTGACCACGGTTGCCGATAGTCTGCCGGGGCTGGGAATTGTTGCGGCTGTATTGGGCGTCGTGATCACCATGGGATCTTTGGGCGGCCCTCCGGAGGAAATTGGCCACAAGGTCGCTGCAGCATTGGTGGGAACATTTCTAGGCATCCTGCTGTGTTACGGCTTCCTAGGGCCGGTGGCTGCGCATATAAAGAAACACACCGATGCGGAAGGCGAGTACTTCTTGTGTCTGCGCATGGGCATGCTGGCGAGCATGAAGGGACAGGCGCCCATCCTTGCGCTCGAAGCCGCGCGGCGCGCCATTCCACACCACTTGCGGCCCAGCTTTCAAGAGATGGATAAAGTGTGCCGCAAGACCGCGGAGACTGCGGTAACGCAGGAGGCTGCTTGAGTTCCAAGGCCGGCCGGCCGATCATCATCGTTCGCAAGGTTGCCGCGCATCACGATGACGAGCACGGCGGCGCCTGGAAAGTCGCTTACGCGGACTTCGTAACTGCGATGATGGCGTTGTTCATCGTTTTGTGGCTGCTGAGTGCGAGCGAAAAGGTTCAAAAGGCGGTGGGTGGATATTTCCTGGATCCTACAGGAAAGGGCCGGCAAACCGGCACTACCAACGCCGGAGCGGGAGAAACGCTCACACTTCAGCGCGAGAACCTGAAGGACCTGAAAGAAAAACTGGAAGAAGTATTGAAGCAGATTCCCGCATTCCAGGCGATGAAGAATCAAATTAGAATCATGCTGACTGCCGAGGGATTGCGGGTGGATCTCATAGAAACCGAGCATGGCCTTTTCTTTGAAACGGGTGACCCCAAGCCGACTCCGGCCGGCGTCGAGCTTTTGAAAGTTCTCGCGGGCGAGCTGGTCAAGCTGCCGAATAAAATCGCGATCGAAGGACACACCGACTCCCGGCCCTACGGACGCATGGATTATTCAAACTGGGAGCTTTCGACCGATCGTGCCAACGCCGCCCGCAGGGTCCTGGCTGGTCTTGGATTGGACGAAGGCCGCATCAGCCAAGTTCGCGGCTTCGCCGATCAGCGGCTCATGAAAAAAGACGATCCGACCAGTCCGTCGAATCGGCGAATCTCTATCATCGTTCGCAATATTGGACTGGACCAGCAGGAGGAAAAGATCGGTGAAAGCCCGTCAACTTTAGCACCCGCCTCCAAGGATGGCCCGGAACCCGCAAAAGCCGCCGCGCCGCCCGCCCATTGATTGCGAGCTGGCTTCTGATTGGTACCCGGATTGCACCCTGATCTGCTGGAGCCACATTTTCATGATCAGCAATATCGCATCGGCATCGCCCACTATTCCTGCCGAGACGTCAGTTCTCGGCAATCTAAGTTCCCCCGATTCAACCTCTTCGTTCGCCGATCAACTGGCGAGCGCAGTCGGTCAGGCAGGCAGCAATCCTCAGAATACGAGCGGGTCGCAGCGTCAAAATCTTGACGCTCCCGTCCAATATAGTTTCTTCGATTACATGATGGGAACCCCATCGGGAGCCGCGTCGCCGGCTACCGCTCCGGCCGCATCAGCGGCAGGCGCGCGGGAGTCCGCCACATCCAGTACGGAATGGTTGTCTGCTCCCTACTACACACCGCCCGAGCCCGTTTTCGTGAGCTGGGAGGCGCCGCCGGGCGTGATCAACACCACCGCGGCTCCAGAGACCGATCTCCAAAACTTGGCGTCGCAATTCATCAATGACCCGGTGCAGTTCGTTTGGGGCGGCGTCCCGGCGAGCACGCCGCAGGAATTGGTCGACAACTTCGTTAGCTACGCTCAATCTCGGGTTGCCATCTATCCGGCGGCCACTCCGGCAGGCTACGATCCCGTAGCGACGGGAACGAAATACGCGAATCTTGTGATGGACTCTCTCAAACGGATCCAGTACGATACCGTCGGATCCAGCCCATTTGCATCGATTTATGACGCATGGGTGGCTGGAGTGAACACCTTCCCGGGCAGCAGCGGGGCGGGCAGCACCGTATCCTAGCCCTGCCCGCAGAATTCGACTAGAATCGCGCCTGGGTTTAGCGATATGAGGGCGTGCACCTCGCCGAGCAGGCCCGCGAAATCATGGACGCCGCCGAAAGCGCTTCGCGGCAGGGCCAGGTTTGCTCGGAGATGACCATCCTGATCGATCCGCAGGGCCACATCCGAATGGTGGCGGATTCAGACTGGCCTTTAGACTCATTGGCGCGCCATCACGGCGCTCAGTCAGCCTATCGTGTAAGCGAGCGAACGGGTTCCATCCGAGTTGAGGGCCGCGACGGAACGCGGCGCTGCCTGCTCGAATCCGTACCGTATTCCCGCATCGCAAAGTTGTTGCTTGGATGAATTCGGGTCAAACCTCGATAAGTCTGCCCGTCAATATCGCAGTCAAGGAGCAGCGATGATTTCAATCCTCAAGACGGGTTCCGAAATGGAGCGGCTGGAGAAGCTCAAGAATGTGGCGCTCGAATGTTACGAACGCGCCCTCGCTTCCACCGAGCAAAACGTCATTGAAGTAGATTTGCAGCAGGCGACTCTGTTCCGCACGGAATTGCAATCCCTGATCAATCAGTTAGGCAAGGCGGCGACTCCGGACGACGTTCGGAAAATCCAGGATCTCTTCGGAGAGGATTTGCGTGGCTACCGGGACAATGCGCACGCACAGATCCGGCAATTGCGGAAGGAAATGGATGCCGCTCTGTCGGCGCTGGAGGAGTTTGCCGGCGCCACAGTATCGCGAGGCGACGATCACGAGAAGAATCTGAAGCTAGCGCTAAAACGCCTGGAGGCTGCCGCTTTTAGCAACCGGTTCGAGGACGTTCGCGCGGCGATCCGTGCTGCTTCCGCCGAAATTCTTTCGAGCTTCGCCCAAATGCGGGCTCAAAACCAGTTCGCCGTGGCGCAATTGAAAGACGAGATCCGCCTATTGCATCAGAAGATTCAGGCCGGGCGGCGTCCAGCGGGCAAGCAGTTAGATATCCGGACCCGGCAAGAGACCGAAGTACAAATAGACGAACTGCTGAAGCAAGACACATCGTTCTGCTTGGTGCTCGTCGTCCTGAAAAACTTGAAGCCGCTCACCAGCCGGTATTCGGCAGCCGCCGTAGAAGACGCGCTTCACGAGCTTCAGATCCGGTTGCGCGATGCGTTGGGCGACGTGTCCCTGCTGGGCAACTGGACAGCAAATCAATTCGTAGCGATTCTGAATGTCGCACCTAGCCGGGCGATGGCGGCGTCGCGCGATGCGGCGCAGAAAATTGCGGAACCGTATTCATGCACCCACAACGGGATACCGAGCTCTCTGGTGTTCCAGGTTGCGGCGGGCGTTGTGGATTACCAGGCGGGTTCCGATTTTCTAAAATTCCACCCTAAGTTAGCGAGTTTGTCGGCCGCGCTTGGGGGCGGCCCCCTCTAGCCTGGCGGACGCTTAATTCAAAGGTTCTAAAGCGCCTTCCGGAGACTGCCGATAGACTGTATGTGATTGTTTTACTTGCGCTTTTGTTGGCACAAGACCCGCGATTGCAGGCTGCTCGGATCCGCGCCGCCATGGAGCCGTCGCTGGCAAAACAACGGGCTTCCGTGCGGGCACAGGTGGAATCGGGTGCTGCCACGCACTTGAGTGCCTGGCATATCCCGATGATCATGCCGGAAGGTCCGGGCTGCGAGGCGGTTTCACCACCGGAGCTAACGCGTCTGATCGATGACATCGCTCCGCGGCAAAACGTGGATCCGGCCCTGGTCCGCGAAGTCGCGCGTCAAGAGTCGGGCTTTCATCCATGCGCCGTTTCTCCTAAAGGCGCCGCGGGACTCATGCAGTTGATGCCGGCGACGCAGGCTCAATTCCAAGTGAAGAATCCGTTTGATGCGAAAGAAAGTCTGGAGGCGGGCAGCAAACTCCTGCACGACTTGCTGGACCGATATCACGGGGACCTATCTTTGGCCCTGAGCGCCTACAATGCCGGAGCTACGACGGTAGATAGAGCCGGCGCCGTGCCCGAAATCCCCGAGACCAAGAACTACGTGCTCGGAATTCTCAACCGCCTGACGCAGTAGCTAGCGGAACAAATCGCAAAGCCTCGGCAGTTCTTTTTGAAAACGCTCCAGAACTCGTTCCTGGGAAAACGTGAAGCCTGGGATTTCCAGAGTGGG
>Ga0105238_10002613_pt1 | contig 17959 bp, 14 predicted proteins | sample KBSC34metaG_FD_81526 | JGI IMG/M metagenome (GOLD analysis project Ga0105238, IMG submission 81526) | Corn rhizosphere microbial communities from Kellogg Biological Station, Michigan, USA - KBS C3-4 metaG | ecosystem: Host-associated > Plants > Roots > Rhizosphere > Soil | place: Michigan, USA... | reverse complement strand
GGCGTCGACGTGCTCGCGGCGGTGGCCAACGCCGAGGACTTCCTCGCGGCGGTGGACGAACACGCCCCGGATCTGGCCATTGTGGACGTCCGCATGCCGCCGACGCACACGGACGAGGGCATCGTCGCGGCCGTCGAGGCCCGGCGCCGCGCTGCCGCCGGCCACCAAGGCCTTCAGCACGCCCACTTGGCGCCGGTACTCCGCCCACGCCTCGCCGGGCTGGAACTCCCGCGCCGCGCCCAGCCCGCCGGTCTTCGTCTGCTCCAGCAGGGCGGCGTCGGACACGCAGTTGAAGAGCGCGGCGCTGATCCTGCCGTCCGCCATCGCCTTCAGCGCCTTGGCCTCGAACGGCGGGCCCATCGCCCTGGCAGTCGCATTCTGGCCGGCGAAGTCGCGCAGGAAGAAGCGGCCGGGATGTGCATGGACGTCCACGGACGGATGGCTGGCCAGGAACGCGCGGCCCGCGGCGATCTGCGCCCCACTGAGCTTCAGCCCGGAGCCGCCGCCCTGGGCGTCGAAGATCTGCGTCTGGGCGAACGCCGGGCCGGCCGCGAAGCCTGCGCCCAGCGCCGCCAGCGCGCGCCGCCGCGAGAACGACGACCCACTCAATCCAGGCTCTCCACGACCTCGCGCACGGTGTCGAACAGGAAGCCGATCTCGGCCTCGCTGATGATCAGCGGCGGCGAGAACGCCAGCGTGTCGCCCGTGAAGCGCATGAGCAGGCCGGCCTCGAGGCCTTTCAGCATCGCCTCGTAGCCGCGCATCCCCGGCGCGCCGGCCCGCGGCTCCAGGTCCACCGCCGCCATCAGCCCGAAGTTGCGCAGGTCGATCACGTGGCGCGCGCCCTTCAGCCCATGCAGCGCGTCTTCCCACACGCGCGACATCTCCGCCGCCCGCGTGAACAGGCCCTCGCGCTGGTAGATGTCGAGCGCCGCCAGGCCCGCCGCGCACGCCGCCGGATGGCCGGAATAGGTGTAGCCGTGGAAGAGCTCGATCAGGTGCGGCGGCCCTTGGACGATGGCGTCGTGCACGTGGCGGCCGGCGAACACCGCGCCCATCGGGAAGGCGGCGTTGGTCAGGCCCTTGGCCGTCGACATCAGGTCGGGCGTGACGCCGACCACCTGGCTCGCGAACGCCTGTCCCGTGCGCCCGAAGCCGGTGATCACCTCGTCGAAGATCAAGAGGATCCCGTGCTTGTCGCAGATCGCCCGCAGCCGTTCGAGATAGCCTTTCGGCGGCGGCAGCACGCCGGCCGAACCGGCCACCGGCTCGACGATCACCGCGGCGATGGTGTCGGCGCCGTGCAGCGCCACGATGCGCTCCAGGTCGTCGGCCAGTTCCGCGCCGTGCTCGGGCAGGCCGCGGGAGAAGGCGTTGCGCTCCAGGTCCAGGGTATGGCGCATGTGGTCGACGCCGGGCAGCAGGGTGAAGGCGCGGCGGTTGTTGACCAGGCCGCCGACGCTGATGCCGCCGAACCCGACGCCGTGATAGCCGCGCTCGCGCCCGATCAGCCGTGTGCGCCCGCCTTCGCCGCGGGCCTTGTGATAGGCCTGCGCAATCTTCAGCGCCGTGTCGACGGCCTCGGACCCGGAGCCCGCGAAGAATATGCGATCCAGCGCGCCATTTGGGCCGGCCGGCGCGATCTTGGCCAGTTCGGCGGCGAAGTCGAACGCCAGCGGATGGCCCAGCTGGAACGACGGCGCGTAGTCCATCGCCTCGAGTTGGCGGCCGACCGCCTCGGCGATCTCCGGCCGGCCATGGCCGGCGTTGACGCACCACAGCCCCGCGCAGCCGTCCATGACCTCACGGCCGTCGTCGGTGCGGTAGTACATGCCCTTGGCGGCGACCAGCATCCGGGGGTCGGCCTTGAACCGCCGGTTGGCCGTGAACGGCATCCAGAAGGCGGACATGTCCGGCCGGTTGGCGCCTCGGACGTCGTTCATCGCTAACCCCTGCAGAGTCGTGCTCACGCCCACGAAATCAGGTTCGGCCCGCCACGGCCAGCCCTCGCAGATTCGCCTTCTAGTGGTGGTCGCGTGCTCATTTGGCGTTACGGCGCTATTTTAAGTTGAACGCGTCGTCGTGGGGGCGGCCGCCAGCAGCAAGCGCTCTCGGTTTCCGTCCGACGCCGCGCCCGACCCTAGAGCGAGGCTCACCATGTCCAATACCCTGTTCGAAGACTCCGCCGGCCGTCTGGCCGCCCAGGCCGACGCCGTCGGCCGCCTGGCCAAGGACGCCGGCGCGTTCTCCGCCGCGGTCGCCGCCTTCGAGGCGCGCGACCCGGAAGCCTTCCGCTGGGTGCTCACCCGGCTGGAGCTGTGGCCCCATTGCGAGCTGATCTGCGAGTGGATCCAGATCAAGCTCTGCGGCCTGCGCTGCATCCGCGTCTGCGGCCCGCCGATCGAGACCGAGAAGGTCCCGCCGTTTGCCGACTTCGCCAAGGCCGCGCTGAGGCTGGCCGAGAACGAGCCGCTGCTGCGCCGGGCGGTCGGCGCGGTGGAATGCGGCGACGCCGAGGCCTGGGCCGCGGTGATCGACGAGCTGAAGCTGCGGCCATTCTGCCACATCCTCTGCCGCTGGATCTGCTCGGCGATTTGGCGGCGGTTCTGCGAGGTCGTCTGCCGGCCGGGCGTGGTGCGGCTGCCCGACCCGGTGGTGGATCTGCGCGAGGCGGCCGCGGCGTTCGCTGACGTCCTGAAGCAGGAGAAGGCCTCCGCGGCCGTCCTCAAGGCGCTCGAGACGTTCGACTGCATCCGCGTGCGCACGGTGCTGACCGAGGCGAAGCTCCAGCGCCACTGCGAGTGGATCTGCTGGCTGTTCTGCGTCTGGCGCTGCCACTGGATCTGCCGCGAGCTCTGCCGCCGGCCGATCCCGGTCCTGGCCGGCGTCGACGCCGTCGAGGAAGCGCGAGAATTCGCGCTGGCGGCCCGCGGCCTGGCGGGCCAGGCGCGTCCGCTGCGCGACCTGGTCGCCGCCGTGAACGCCCGCAACGCCGACGCTTATGGGGCGATCATCGACCGCTTCGGCCTGTGGCCCTACTGCTGGCAGGTCTGCGGCTGGGTCTGCGCGGTCACCTGCAGCGAGTTCTGCATCTGCATCTGCCCGCCGCCGACGCTGCGCCCGTGGTGGACCTCGGTCGGCAATTTCAGCATCTTCTCCGATATCGACGCGGGCACGGGGCGGACCAACAAGGTCGATCCGATCCTGCTCGCGGGCGGCGGTTCAAACTACGCCTTCTATTCCTGCCTGGAGCTCATCGGCGAGTGCCCGCCTTTCTCGCCGGACGATCCCAGCGTGGCGATGAAGTACCGCTTCACCTACGACGACGGATCGGGCGGCGGCGCCGTGCCGATAACCGGCGCCCTGGTCTGCCCCGTCCAGGCCGGTTCGCGCTCGATTTCCTGGCCGGTCCCCGACGGCGCCGGCAACGCCACCGCCGCGATGACGACCCTTCCCCAAGTGGTGTCCATCGGGCCCACGGCCCCGCCCGACCTGCCTCCGCCGGCAGTGGGCAGCCCCTACTACGGCCCGGGTCCGCACCACGTCACCCCCGACGCCGAGGGCTGGATCTTCATGGACCCCGCCGCCAACGGCCCCTACAGCAAACTGATGGGCTTCGCCTCCTACGAGGCCGTCCCCGGCGGCCCACCGGGTCCTGCCGGCCTGCTGGCCGGGAACGACGTGCCCCTAGCGGACAAGCGCAGCGGCAAGGACCTGAAGATGGTGTTCGAGGCGACGCGGGTCACGACCCCGGCGGCCGACCCGCCGGACTTCAGCCAGACGCTGAACAAGATCCGCATCAACAACTGGGTCGAGGTCAATCTGCTCGACTTCGCGGAGTTCTCGACCGGTTGCTGCACGCCCATCGACAAGACGCTGACGGTGCTGTTCACCGTCGACCACGAGGAGATGGACGCCGGCTCCTGGTCGCTGGTGATCAGCAGCTGCGCGCTCGCCATGCCGCTCGACATCACCCCGGCGGCCTCCAGCGCGACGGTGACCCTGGGCCCGCGTGGCGGCTTCGGCAAGATCGTCGAGGACACCAGCACGTGGGCGAACTGTTCGTACACGGTGACGCTGGCCACCACGCCTGCGTTGACGAACGGGTACGGCAACCAGGACCGCGGGACGTGGGACCACCCGCTGACCTTCGCGATCTGCTCGCACTAGGCGCGTCGTGCTGGACCTCGACGTCCTGGTCCGCTTCGTCCTGGCCGTCTTCGCGACCTGGCGGGTGACCCACCTGCTGGCCTGCGAGGACGGTCCGGGCGACGTGGTCTTCCATCTGCGCCGCTGGGTGGGCGACAGTCCGCTCGGCGGCCTGATGGACTGCTTCAACTGCCTCAGCTTCTGGGTCGCGGCGCCGGCGGCGCTGGTGGTCGTGACCCGGCCGCTCGCCCAGCCCCTCGACTGGGCGCTGGCGTGGCTGGCGCTCTCGGGCGCGGCCTGCTGGCTCGAGCGGTTCGGCCGCGCGGCCGAGCCGCCGGCCCCCTCATCCGAAGGAGATCCCCATGTGTTGCGGTAGCCGACGCGCCGCCTGGCGCCACAGCGCCACGCCCACCCGTTCGTCCGTAGCGCCGCCGGCGACGCCGGCGCCACGAGCCGCCGGCGCGGCTTCGCCGTGGACGGCGGGCGCGTTCCCGACCGCGCCGATCCGCTATGGCGGGCCAGGCGAGGTGAGCGTGCGCGGGCCCGTCACCGGGCGGGCCTACCGCTTCTCGGGCGCCGAGCCCACCCAGGCGGTGGATGTCCGCGACGCGGCGGTCCTGCTGCACGGCGCGGCGTTCCAGCCCGGCTGACGCCGGACGGGCGCGGCCCGCCGTCAGAAGCCGGCGAGCAGCGCGGTCCGCACCAGGTCCGACAGGCTGGCGGAGCCCGTCTTGCTCATCACATGGGCGCGGTAGACCTCGACGGTACGCGGGCTGATGCCCAGGTCGCGGGCGATCTCCTTGTTCGACTTGCCCTCGACCACGCCGTGCAGCACCTCGGTCTCGCGCGGCGACAGGGTGGCCAGCGTCTCCTGGAAGCGCCGGCGGTCGGCCGCCTCGTGCGCGTCGCGCAGGCCCGCGTTCAGCGCCGCGCGCACGGCGCGCAGGAAGACCTCGTCGTCGAACGGCTTCTCCAGGAAATCGACGGCGCCCTCCTTCATGGCCTCCACCGCCAGCGCGACGTCGCCGTGACCGGTCATCACCACCACCGGCAACGTCACGCCGCGCCCGTGCAGCCGGCGCACCAGCTCGATCCCGTTGACCTCCGCCATGCGCACGTCGGTGACGATGCAGCCGGTCATGTCGCGCCGGATGCTGGCCAGGAACTGCTCGGCCGAGTCGTAGGTCTCGGACGGCAGGCCGGCCGCCCCGAGGACGAAGCTCAGCGACTCCCGCACGGCGTCGTCGTCGTCGATCACGTGGACGACCTGGTCACTCAACGGGGGCGGCCTCCTGCACCTTAGTACCGCGCAACGTGAAGCGGAACACCGCCCCGCCGAGCGGATTGGCTTCGGCCCAGATGCGCCCGCCATGCGCCTCGACGATGGTGCGCGAGATCGAAAGGCCCACGCCCATTCCCGTCTTCTTGGTAGTCAGGAAGGGCTCGAACAGGCGTCCGGCGATCTCCGGCGCCAGCCCGGGACCGGAGTCGGCCACGAATACCTCGACCATGTTGTCGGGCAGGCTGCGCGTGCCGACCGTCAGGTTGCGCTCCTCGGTCGCCTCCATGGCGTCGATGGCGTTGCGCATCAGATTCAGCACGACCTGCTGGATCGGCACCTTGTCGGCCAGCACTTCGTCGGCGGCCGGGTCCAGGCGGAAGCGCAGGCGCACGCCCTTCTCCTTGGCGCCGACCATCGCCAGCGCGCCGGCCTCCTCGAGGAGCTTGGGCAGGCTCTCGATCCGCCGGTCGGCCTCGCCCTTGGTGACGAAGTCGCGCAGCCGCCGGATGATCTGGCCGGCGCGCAGGGTCTGGTCGCCGGCGCTCTCCAGCGCCGCGCGGATCTTGGCCAGGTCGGGCGCGGGCTGATCGATCAGCCGCACGCTGCCCTTCACGTAGTTCGCCGCCGCCGACAGCGGCTGGTTCAGCTCGTGCGCCAGCGCCGAGGCCATCTCGCCCAGCGCCGTCAGCCGCGAGACGTGGGCCAGCTCGTCCTGCAGGGTGTGCAGCCGCCGCTCGGTCTCCTGTCGCTCGGAGATGTCGCGCACGAAGCCGGTGAAGAAGCGCCGTTCACCCGCGCGCACCTCGCCGACCGACAGCTCCATCGGGAACGTCGAGCCGTCCTTGCGCTCGCCCACCACCACCCGGCCGATGCCGATGATCCGCCGCTCGCCGGTCGAGAGGTAGCGCTGCAGGTAGTTGTCGTGCGCGTCCCTGTACGGGTTGGGCATCAACATGCTGACGTTGCGCCCGACCACGTCCTCGTGCGTCCAGCCGAACTGGCGCGACGCGGAGGGACTGAAGGTGGTGATCAGCCCGTGCTCGTCGATGACGACCATGGCGCTGGGCACGGTGTCGAGGATGGAGGCCAGGTGCGCCTCGCGGCTCTCCAGCTCGGCCAGCACTTCCCGGGCGCGGACGTTGCGGCGTCGCACCGCCGAGCCGGCAAGTCCGGCGAGCACCGACACCACCAGGAAGATGAGGGCGTCCGACAAGGTGCTGGGCGCGAAGGTGGCCGAGGCCGGCAGCAGCGCGGCCAGCCCGACCAGCGACGCGATCGCCGCGACCAGCGCCGGGCCCAGGCCGCCGATCGCCGCGCTCGACAGCACCGCCGGCGTGAAGGCGATCAACGTCGGAAGGCTTCCGGCGATCGGGGTGAGCAGGACCCGGAAGATCAGGCAGGCGACCGTCGTGACCAGGGCCAGGCCGTAGGGCCCGATCCATGCTCTCATCCGGGAAACAACGCGCATCACGTCACTCACGCCTCCGGCGACCGCGGGCGCGGGTCCGCAAGCATCGCTCCGGTCGACGCGAGAGGGTTGGGCCTAGGTCCGCTCATGTCCCCGATGAGCCGAGTTGTCGCGCGGTTGCCCGCGCAACGCCACATGATCCGCGGCTCGTCGCCCCTGGAGTTGCGGCAAGACGCCCCACAATCTGAAAGAGAGCGCTCCCGGCGGCGCTTGTAAAGGGGCGCGCAAAGAGTCGGGGCGCGGCTGGCTGCCGCGCCCCGATGGCTTGCGAAGGCGTGCGCGCCTATTGCGTGATGACGACGTCCACCCGGCGGTTCTCGGCCAGGGCTTCGGCCGTCTTGGCGTCTTGGTTGGCCTGGTCCTCGCCGTAGGAGCCCATCTGCAGCTTGGAGCCCGGAACGCCCTGCTCGTGCAGGAAGCGGGCGACGTTCGCCGAGCGCTCGCGGCCGAGCTGGCGGTTGTACTTCGCGTTGCCGCGATAGTCGGCGTGGCCAAGTACCTCGAGATGGACGTTCTTGTTCTCGCTCTTCAGCCGCTCGGCGAGCGCCGTCAGCGTCGCCTTCGCCTCGTCCGACAGGGCGGCCTTGCCGGTGTCGAAGCTCACCGACTCGCGGCTGACCTCGGCGGAAACGAACTTGCCCTGGGCTATGGTGTAGGCGGCGTCCGCCCGGCCCTGCGCGGCCTGGCTCGCCTGGGCGACCTGGTTCACGCGGCCCTCGAGCGCGGCGTGCCGGCTCGAAAGTTCGTCGACGCGAGCTGAGAGCGCGGAGGCCTTGGCGTCCGCGTCCGCCACATGCTTGTCAAAGGTGTCGGTCGTCACGCAGCCGCTGACGCCCATGCCCGCCGTAGCGAGCAAAGCGGCCAGAACCACACCACCTGCTAGGTTTCTCATCGGTCATCCCCAGTCCATTAGCCAAGGTTCGATGTTGACCATGGTCCCCGGGCGGCTCAGGCGGCATCGGGTGAATAGCCGAGGCGGCCCCTCAGGACTCCTGACGGATTCGCGCGGGCGACCTTATGGATTCGCCGCGACGTTGGCGCTTTCCCAGCGCCGGACCTTTGCCCGCGCCGCATCGAACAGGCGCAGGTAGTTGGCCTTCAACACCTTCTCCCGGGCCGCCGGCGTCAGCCTGGCCCAGAGCGGCGCGTACATGTCGTAGACGCCGAAGTAGGCCTGCGGCGTGCGCGGTCCGACCACGTCGGTGCCGAACAGGAAGCGGTCCGGGTGACGGTTGATCACGTCGGCGACGGCCTGGGTCGTCTGGGCGTCGGCCACCACGTACTTGGCGAGCTCGTCCCACGAGAGATCGAAATAGATGTTGCTGAGCGCCGGATCGTCGAGGATCTCGCCGATGTAGGCGGCCATGCCGTTGACCGGCTGCACCACGCGGCCCAGCCCGACGTGGGCCCAGATGATCGTCGTCTGGGGATGGCGGCGGTAGAGCGCCGTCAGCTGGTCGAAGTAGGGGCGGACCTTGGCGTCCTTGGTGAACGGCCGGACCATGTCGTTGTGCAGGATGACCACCAGCCCGACCTGGCCGGCGAAATCCAGCAGGCGATCCAGCGCCGGATCGGACAGGCTGGCGCCGCCGCCGGCGATCTTCGGCGAGACGAACTCCTTGTGGATCGAGAACTCGCCGATGCCGGTGAACACGCCGGGGAACAGGCTCAGCACGCGGCGCACGTGGTCGGCGGCGTACATGTCGGCCGGGTTGAACCCGGTGATCATCGGGTCGAAGTGCGCCTGGTCCTTCGGCGGCAGGGCCTTGTAGGCCATGGCGATCGCCGCATCGACGAAGCTGTAATAGTAGAGCGGCGCGTCGGCCTCGAGATAGTAGCTGGGCGCGAAGTCGCCGCTCTCGCGATAGGCCCACATCTGCTGCAGCGGGATGCCGAACAGCGTCGAGCGGCAGACGCGGTCGCCGGTGAGCTTCAGGATCTCGGCCGCCGACGGACCTTCCTGGATGTAGTTCGTCAGGTGGAAGTGGCTGTCGTTGAAATCGCAGGCGGCGGCCACCGCGGGGGCGGCGAGGGCGCAGGCGATCGCGGCGGCGCCGGCGCCCAGCGGCTTGATCCATCCTTGCATCGGACAACTCCTTTCGGGAGCCGGCCCGCAAGCCGCACGGCCGGCTCAGAAGGCCAGCGAGAAATCGGTGACGAATGTGAATCCGTTGCCGCCGACCGGAATGGGGTAGGCGGTGTAACCCACCGGCGAGCGGCTGACGTAGAGCCCCATCAGGTTCAGTCGCAGGTCCCGGCGGGAGAACGGGAAATAGTTCAGGCCGAGGGCGACGTCGTAGGGGTTGCCATACTGGCCGTAGATCTGTGACCCGGAGAGGTAGACCTGCAGTTTCTTGGGGACGACCATGGCCGAGGCCTGGAGCGTGAAGCCGTCGTCGTAGAGGTCGCTCACCGGGATGACGCCTTCGACCTTGAAATGGTCGAGCCAGCGTGAGTACCACTCGAATTCCAGGGCGAAGCCGCGGTACTTCACCGCCGCGTCCAGCGCCATCATCTGGTAGCGCGCCTCGGTGATCCGGCCCGGCGTGTTGAACGCGTCGACGGCGAAGAGAAGCGTCCCGTCGGAAAGCCGGATCTGGGTGTTCTCGATCGACTCGCTGTTGGGCTGGGACTGCGGCGTTTCCGTGCTGCGCGTGTAGTGGGCGCTGAACAGCGTCGCGACCTTCTGGTGCGCCTCGAAGTCACCGTTCCCATTCGCGGGCCCGAACTCCCCGGTCGTCGGCATCCAGGTCAGCGCGCCCGACCAGGTGTTCGGCTTCGCATCGAGCTGCCCGGCGTTGACGCCGAGCGCGCTAAGGTTGTTGGCGACCATCACCCGGTATTCGAGATCCTTGGCGATCCTGCCTTCGGCCCAGATCCCTTGGGTGTACGAGCCACGGAAGAACTCGTCGGCGATGGGCCGGTTGTCGTTGCGCAGCCAGTACGGGAAGGTCCGGTTCGTCGAGCGCGTGGACGGCACCGAGTGGATGCCGAAATAGACTTTCAGCCAGTCGGCGAAGGTCCAGTTGATGTTGCCGGCGGCCACGACCTGGGCGCCCAGACCCTGGCTGGTCTGCGACGTCCAGACATAGGCGTTGTAGCCGAACCGCGGGTCGAACAGCCAACCCCGCAACGTGATCTGGACCTTCGCAAGCTGGAAGTCTTCGCGCGGCGTGATCGCCTTCGTCCGGCCGAAGGCGTCGGTGTAGGTTTTGTCCAGGTCGTGCTGATTGAGGTACCTCAGATAGCTCACCAGCCCCAGGTCGACCTCGCCGGCATCGGACCGCATCAGGATCAGGCCCTTGCCGGGCTCGAAGCCGCCCCACTTGACCGGCGGGGCGGCCGTCTCGGCCTGCGCCGGGAGGGTCTGGATGTCGGGGGCCGCGGCCGGCGCCGGGGTCGCGACGCCGAGCTGCTGCGCCAGCGCGTCGATGCGCCGGGCGCGCTCGGCTTCCGCCGCCTTGGCGGCGGCTTCCTCCGTCCTGAGGGCCGCCAGTTCCTGACGCAGCTCCTGCAGCACCTGCGCCGACGGCTGGACGGCGTCGGGCGGCGCGGTCGCAAGGGTCTGGGCGGCCGCGGGCGAACCCGCGGCCGCCAGCCCCAGGGCCAGCCATCGCGACGCAGCGGCGCGCCGGGGGACTTGCCGCACCCGTTTGCGCGATGAGACGCAGGCCCTAAGGCGGAACATCGTGGAACTCGCCGGCCCGCCCCTCAGGCCGGCTTGCTGGCCAGCGGATTGCCGCCGAGCGTGGAGGAGATCGCCGCGATCGCGCGCTGTCCGCGCACGCTGTTGCCGGCGGCGTCCAGCGGTGGAGCGAATGTGCCGACGCCGAACTTGCCCGGCGAGACCGCGATCAGGCCGCCGCCCACGCCGCTCTTGCCGGGCAGACCGGTGTGGAACAGCCACTTGCCGCTGTCGTCATAGAGGCCCGCGGTGGCCATCACCGCCAGGATCCCCGGCACGTGGCGCGCGTCGATGCACTGCTTGCCGGTCAGCGGGTTCTTGCCGCCGTTCGCCAGCGTCGCGGCCATGGTCCCCAGGTCCTTGGCGTTCACCGCGATCGAACACTGGCGCGTGTAGAGGTCCACCGCCACCGCCGGATCGTTCGGGAAGCGTTCGTAGGCCTTCATCAGCATGCTGATGGCGCGGTTGCGCTGGTTGGTGTCGGACTCCGACTTGTAGACCTCCTGGTCGACGGTGAGCGGACGCCCGGCGAAGTCCGAGTGGATGGCGAGGATCTTGCGCCACACCTCGTCGGGATTGGCGCCCTTGACCGTGCCGGTGGTGGCGATGGCCCCCGGGTTGACCAGGGGGTTCTGTTCCTTGCCCCGGAACTGTTCGACGGCGACGATCGAGTTGAATACCTGGCCGGTGGCGTCGACGCCGACGCCGTTCTCGACGGTGTCCTCGCCCGACTCCTGGATCACCAGGGCCATGGTGAAGACCTTGGAGATCGACTGGATCGAGAACAGGGGCTGGATGTCGCCGGCCGTGTAGGCCTTGCCCTGCGGGGTCACCAGCGCAATGCCGAAGTAGTTCGACGGCACCTTGGCCAGCGCCGGGATGTAGTCGGCGTTCTTGCCTTCGTTCAGGCCCTTGAACTGGTCGTAGGCGCTGTTGACGGCGCCGGCGATGGCGGCGTCGCCGCCGGCCTGCGCGAAGACCCTGGTGGCGGCGCCTGCGAAGCCGAGCGCGGTGAGGCCCAGCGCGAGGTCGCGGCGTGACGTGGCGAGTTGCGGCATGAGGATGCTCCCGGGACCTACATGAAGTCGCGGCTGGAGAAGCTGTACTTGAAGGAGAACTGCAGCCGGTTGTCCTGTCCGTGCGCGCCGTTGCGGTCTTCCCGCTGACCCCACAGGTACTCGGCCCCGACCAGGATGTGCTTGTCGGGCGTCCAGAGCAGGTTGGCCGAGACGTACTGGCCGGTCTGGAAGGCGTTCGTCGCCTGGAAGTTGGTGTTGTCGACGTGGGTGGTGCTCCAGCCCACCGACGTGCTCCACTGGTCGTTCCAGTAGTGGTCGTAGTAGACGAGCGCCCCCGTCAGCGGCACGGCCTTCGGGCCAAGCGAGACCGGCGGCGGGACGCCGGCGATGGGCGGGGCCACGACCGCGTTGGCCTTCGGCGCCAGATCGACGCCGCCGTCGTTCATGTAGGTGGCGATGCCTTCGCCATAGACGAAGCCCAGGTGCAGCACGTCGCGGCCCCAGGTCTTGACGTTGCCGGTGAGGTCGAGGCCCCAGCCGGTCTCGTGGCCCTTCGGACGGTTGTCGGCGGTCCCGGCGGTGTCGAAGCCCACCTGGCGCAGGATGCCGGCCAGCTGGACGTGGCCCCAGCCGCCGTCGTAGCGCCAGCGCATCGTCAGGTCCGGGATGTCCTCGTGACCCTGGATGCTCGAGCCCAGCGCCGGGTCGAGCTCGCGGATGTTGCCGGGGTCGACGTCGTTGGCGGGGTGTTCGATCGCGATGGCGAACTCATGCCCGCTGTCGGTCTTGTAGGTGTAGCGGATCTGCGGATTGCGCAGGAACACCATGCCGGGAGGACCCCAGTACTCGATGGTGTTCGGGAAGATGTCGCCGTCCATGAACAGCGTGTTGGTCTTGCCGGCCAGGATCGGGCCCCAGCTGCCGTAGAAGTGCCGCAGGCGCATGGTCGTCTGGCCTTCGTCGACGCCCGTGCCGAAGAGGTCGAACTCGAACTTCACGAAGAGCGGCTTGCCCGCGATGTCCTGCTGCGCCTGCACGCCGAACCGGCTCTGCTTGGCGCTGATCGAGCTCTGCCCGTCTTCGCCGAACTGTCCGTCCACGGTCGGGATCTTCGACGGCCGCAGCGCATCGTCCCACGCCGGGTTCACGCGGTTGAAGTCCTGCGTGTAGTCGGCCTGAGCGAAGCCGTAGATCTCGAAGCTCGGCCCATCGGCCGCCGCCGCGTTCGAGGCGCAGAGCCCGGCCATTGCCGTTCCCGCCAGGAGGATCGCCGCCCGCGCCGCCTTGCTCGTGCTGGTCATTGTCCTGGTATCCCCTGCGACTTGCGTGCCTTCCGCTCAGGGTGCGGCGGCCGACGTGGGGGAAGAATCCGGCGGGCGCCCCATCCGGCGCTCCGTGCAACCCTTTGTCGGGGGCGGGTAATGCCGAGGTGTGGCGCGCGGTCCACGGAGGTTTGCCGAACGCGCCTCGGTCCTCACCGGGCGCGCATCCGGGTGTTTCGCCGATGGATCGCCCCGGCCCGCCATCCCAGGAAATCCCGCAGTGCGCGACGGAGGAGGAGGCGGGATGGGCAGGCTCGTCGTTCGCAAGGCCGGGCCGGCGGCCGCGCTCGCGGCGACCGCTGCGGTCCTGGCGGCGGCCGGCGGCGCGCGGGCCCAGGCGCCGGTCCAGCCCGCGACGGCGTCCGCGCCCGACGAGTTCGACGCGATCAACCCGCTGCGCAGGCTCTCGACCAGCGACCTCGACTTCAGGTTCGGCCGCCTGAGCTTCACGGGCTACCTGCAGTACGACGCGGCCGCCTATGACCAGGCGAAGGCTGGCCCGCTGGACCAGGACTTCCGCCGCGGTCCGCTCAACGAGGCAGGCCCCAACGCCAGGGACCTGCAGGACGGCGGCTATCTCCGGCGATTCCGCGTCGGCGGCGAGGGATCGCTGGGCGACCATGTCTCCTACCGCGCGATGTTCGACCTCGGCGGTGACGCGCGGCCCGGCGATCCGCGGGTCTATGAGGTGTGGCTGAAGTACTCGCGCGCGCCGTACTCGGTGATCGCCGGGGCCTTTCCCCAGCTCGCGAACATGGAGGACGCCACCAGCGCCGACAGCACGCTCTTCCTCGAGCGGCCCACGGCGGCGGACCTGGCCCGCAATCTCGTCGCCGGCGAGGGGCGCCTCGGCGTCACGCTGCGCCGCTCCGACCCGAAGCTGATGCTGGCGCTCAGCCTGACCGGCCCGGTCGTCGACCACGCGCACGACAACAGCCCGCGCGGCGCCGTCGTGGGGCGGGTGTCCTATGCGCTCGGCAAGGTCGAGGGCTTCAGCGTCCACCTCGGGGCCAACGCGGGCTACGTCCTCGTGCCGCCTCGCAAGCGCAAGGCGGACTCGGCGGTCCCGCTGCAGCTCAAGGAGACGCCGGAGCTGGATGTCGACCCCACCCAGCTGATCGACACCGGGGTGATCGCCGCCGACCACGCGAGCGTCCTCGGCCTGGAGTTCGCCGCCCAGCGCGACAACCTCTTCCTGCAGTCGGAGGCGTTCACGATCGGCGCGCAGCGCAAGGGCGGCGACCCCGACGCCGGCCGCGATCCGCGGTTCGGCGGCTGGTACGTCGAGGGCAGCTGGGTGCTGACCGGCGAGCGCCGCCGGTTCGATCCGTCCCGCGCCGCGTTCTGGTTCCCGAAGCCCAACCGACCGTTCGGGCGCGGCGGCTGGGGCGCCTGGGAAGTGGCGCTGCGGTTCAGCCGCATGAACCTGAACTTCCACCCTGGCGCGGAGGGCGAGGCGCCTGCGCGCGACGGCGTGCGCGGCGGCGACCAGAAGGTCACTGCGGCGTCCCTCAGCTGGTATCCCCGGCCGCGGGTGCGGGTCATGCTCGAGGCCCTCAGGGTGTCGGTGGACCGGCTCAATCCGGCGTCCCCGCAAGATCCCCAGCCGTTCGGTCCGCCGCCCGCCACCCCGCCGGTTGGCGTGCAGATCGGCCAGTCGTTCAACGCCTTGGCGATGCGCCTGCGCTACGCCTTCTAGGCCCCCGCGGCTCGCACAAAACCCCAGCACACATCTCAGGGTTGCGACCCATCAATAGTCAGGGTTGGCGCCCATGGCGCGTACGCGGACCCCGCCCGATGCTCAAGCTCAGAAATGTCAGGAGGGGTTATGGACCGTCGAGGGTTCACATCCGCAGTGCTGATCGCGGCCGCGGCCGTCGCCGCGCCGCATTCCGCCCCGCTCGCGGCGAAGCCGCCCGAAAGCTGGGATGGGCTGGCCCGGGTGCCGTCCAAGCGGCTGAAGTTCGTCTACCTGCTGCCGGGCGCGGACTTCCGCGGCTACAGCAAGGTGATCCTGGATCCGACCGAGGTCGCGTTCCGCAAGGACTGGCAGCGCGACTACAACAACACGGTGCGCGATCTGTCGGGGCGCGTGCAGGCCGCCGACGTCGAGAAGGTGGTGGAGGAGGGCGGCAAGGCGGCGACGGAGATCTTCCGCCAGGCGTTCGCAGACGCCGGCTACCCCGTCGTGACCGCGCCCGGCCCGGATGTGCTGCGGCTGCGGACCGGCGTCGTGAACCTGTCGGTCACCGCCCCGGACCAGCCGCGGGCCGGACGCTCGCACAGCTTCGCCGGCGAGGCCGGCTCGGCGCAGATCATCATCGAGGCGCGGGACTCCATGACCAATGCGCTGCTTGGCCGCGCGGTCGACGGCCAGGTGGCGGGCGACACAACGACGCTCTGGCGCAACCGCGTCACCAATCGCGCGGACTTCCGCCTGTTGGGCAAGTCGTGGGCGAAGTCGTGCGTGAACGGCCTCAGCGAGCTCAAGAAGATGTCGCCAATCCAGGGAGGCTGAGCACGGCGACGTTACCGTCATATCATTTGTAGAGTTAGTCTTGACCACCTATGATTGAATAGTCGGGAGAGGAAGGGACTTTTCTCATGGACAGCCGCGGCGAAGCCATCGCTCGCGGCGCGTCCGAAGCCGATCACCGCCAGCCGAGGGGAACGGCGGTTGAGCTGCGGGACGAGGGGAGGCCGGCAAGCCGCGTCGGCCATGGGGGCCATACCGTCTCGAGGCGCTTCGGAGTTGCGCCGCCGGGCATCGACACGACCCAAATCCTCGAAGCGGGGCTCGATCGCGATACGCGGTCGCGGAAACCCCGCAGCGACAGCTTCCTGGCCTTGGCCGGCGACGACGCGCCGGCGCGTTCGACGGGCGCCAGCGTCCGCGCCACGCCGGGCCGCAAGTCGGACGATCCGGCGCCGGCACAGGGCCTCCTGCCCACTCAAAGCGCGGCCCGGAGCCTGGCGATCGACCGCGACTGGCGGATCACCGCGGCCTCGCCGCAGGCCGCCGCCTGGGCGGGCTCGACGCCGGACGACCTCATCGGAACCGACTTCCAGCAGCTGCCCATCCCGCTGCCGGTGTTCAGCGCCGTCAAGGCCTGCCTGCGGCGCGGCGACTCGCGCCGGCTCGACGCGGCCGCGGTGAACAAGCCCGGATGCTGGGAGGAGTTCACGATCCACGGCTTCGACGGCGGAGCGACGATCACCTTCAAGGATCTCGGCGATCGCCGCGCGCGCCACGAAGTCGGCGCGGGGGACGACCTGCTGCACCTCCTGAGCGACGCGGCCTCGGCCGAGATGGCGCTGCTGGACGATCGCGGCGTCGTGGTTTCGGTCAATGCGGCCTGGCGGGAAACCGCCAGCCGCGCGGGGCACGCCACGGCCGGGCTGGGCCACAGGTTCGTCCACGTCTGCCGCTGGATCTCGCCGCAGCTCGACGCGCGGGTCGTCGAAAGCGGGGTCGCCGACCTGCTCTCGGGAGCCTCGCAGAGCTTCGTCCAGACGTCGGAGCGCACGGGCCCCGACGGCGCCCGCTGGCGCCGGCTGAGGGTGGTGCGCCTGCGCGTCGGCGCCGACGTGCACTTCGTCGCCGTCCACGAGGACCTGACGGAGATCATGCGCGCCCAGACCGCCCTTCGCGATGCGACCGAGCAGCTGCTGTCGGCGCAGGAGGACGAGCGCCATCGCATCGCCGTCGAACTGCACGACTCCACCAGCCAGCACCTGGTCGCCGTGGGGATCGGCCTGGCGAACCTGCGGCAGCTCACGGCGAGGAAGGTGTCGACGCAGGACGTCATCGAGGACATGTCCCGCTCGCTCAAGGAGGCGATGAAGGAGATCCGCGTCCTGTCGTACCTGATGAACCCGCCGTCGATGCGCGAGGGCCTGGTGACCCACGCCCGCCGGTTCGTCCGCGGCTTCGGCGCGCGCACCGGCCTGCAGACGCGCTTCAGCGCGCTGGGTCCGCTGCAGGCGTTCGACACCCAGGTGCAGCACACCGTCTTCCGCGTGATCCAGGAGGCGATGGCCAACGTCTACAAGCATGCGCAGGCCACGAACGTCTCCGTGAGCCTGGTCAGCCGGCGGCGCGGGCTGGAGGTGTGCATCGCCGACGACGGCCACGGCATCCATGGCCTGGTCGAGGGCGGGCGGATCGAGGACGTGGCGCTGGGCGTCGGGATCGTGGGCATGCGTTCGCGCATGGCCCAGCTCGGCGGCCAGCTGACGATCGAATCCAGCGAACACGGCACCATCGTGACCGGCCAGTTGCCGCCGCCGCCCAAGCGCGGCGCGCCGCATCCGGCCAGCCGCGAGCCCGCCGGCGACCTGGGAATTTTGCAACCGGCGTCTCCGGGATTCACCTGATCCCGCCAACCCCGGACGGGCAGGAGAGTCGGCTGTCCGCCCGGCTACGCCCCCCCGGGTTTGGCGGACGCGGAAGACCGTCGCTTGCGCATCGGTCTCTCTCTTTTGGCCCCGCGCCGGGACACGCGCGGGGCCAGAATTTTTGGGGCTGACCCTTTCCATCGAACCCGCGCGCGCGGCCGGCGCGCCGCCGGCCGAGGCTCGTCGGGATGCGCTCTGACCGAAGCCTAAGGCGTCGGCGGCGCCGGCGTGGCCGCGCCCGCGGGCGCGGGGACGGCCGTGTCGCCACCCGCCGGCGGCGGCGGCGCGCTGGGATCCTTCTTCCGCGGATCGTCCACCGACACGTAGACGATGGTGTCACCTTCGTAGTGGGGTTCGTAGTAGCTGCCGCCGCAGTAGTAGTACGAGTGGTAGTAGGGCGCGCCGCAGCCGGGCGGCAGCGAATAGTACATCGATCCGATCATCGCGCTGGTGAGCGCCACCGTGCCGGCGATCGCCAGGCCGGTGCCCGGCCGCCAGTAGCCGCCGTAGCCGCAGCAGACGCCGTATCCCGGATCGACGTTGATGTTGTTGAAGGTGTTGCCGCTGTTGTTGATGCCGCCGCCAGGCCGCGATCCGCCGACACCTCCGACACCTCCGACACCTCCGACACCTCCG
>Ga0105238_10002612_pt1 | contig 17963 bp, 16 predicted proteins | sample KBSC34metaG_FD_81526 | JGI IMG/M metagenome (GOLD analysis project Ga0105238, IMG submission 81526) | Corn rhizosphere microbial communities from Kellogg Biological Station, Michigan, USA - KBS C3-4 metaG | ecosystem: Host-associated > Plants > Roots > Rhizosphere > Soil | place: Michigan, USA... | reverse complement strand
GCGCTGTGGCCGGAGTCAAGAAGCAACTCCCGACGCCGTCCGTGCCGGTCTTGCGAGCGCGGCCGCCAGACGAACGCAGCCCCAAGCGCTCCCGAATCCATACGCCAGGTGCAGGCTGGCGAAGACCACCGGCATCAAGCAAGCTACACTCGCTTTGCCCTCTTTGAATGCCGCATGCACCGACGCCGCGATGTTCGCGGCCAAGTATGGCCCAGCCACGACGGCCGTCGGCCATCTCGATTCCAACCACACACCAGCCGCGATCGCGCCCATTAAGCCACTAATCAGCGCCAGCGGAGCCAAATGCCTCCAGCGCACGACAATCCCAGACGAGCATGCTAGCGGCAGCACGGCCCACACTCCATTGCCCCAATTTCGGCGCCAGAATCCGAGGAATGTGCCGCGAGCGTAATAGGTGATCTGCATCTCCGGCGACACCAGAATCTTTCCGCCCGCGCGCCGCAAACGCGTGCTGAATTCAATGTCCTGACTGCGCTCCAGATGCTCGTTGAACCCACCCAGGCGATCGAATACTTCGCGGCGCCAGCACGCGCCATAAACGGCATCCACCCAGCGCGGCTGATCTGAACACGAGCCTGAACCCGTGCGGAAGTGCGAATTTCCTACTCCAAAGGGATGCGTCAGAGCTATTCGAATCACCTCAGCGAATTGTCCTGTGCCTTCAGTCAGCGTCCGCATCGCTCCGCCCACGCAATCCACGTCATCTGACTCGAGACTCTCCACCGCGCGCGCGATATAGTCCGGCGCGATCGCAGCCCGCGCATCCAGCCGCACGATCACCATGCCGCGAGCCTCCTCAATCGCGCGGTTCAGCGCCACCGGAGTAACACCCACGGGATTATCGATCAAACGCACTCTCGGATCTCGCGCCGCGTAACCCGCCACACATTCCCGCGTGCCATCCCGGCTCATTCCGTCAGCGACAATGACCTCCAGCATCTCGCCCGGGTATTCCGAAGCCAGCACCGAATCCAGGCACCGGCCGATGAAGCTGACTTCGTTGCGGCACGGGATCACCACAGAAACCAGAGGACTCACCGCGCGCCCCCGCAAATCCAGCCGCGCTGCGCGTGCCATGCCAGCTGCGCCCGCATTTGCTTGCGCCGGCATGAAAACGCCAGCACGCCAACCGGTATTAGTACGCCTTCAATCAGGAAGCCTTTGTAGCCTTCCGGACCCGCGCGAATCAGCGGAGGTAAACAGGCCGCGAATAACCACGGCGCCGCTGTAGCAAACAATCGGAACAGCCGCCCTCCCGCACTCCGCCGGTGCGCGTTCAAACAATACGCCCACACCAGCCCCATCACGATGGCCCCCAACGCTACGCCCAGATATCCGAAATTCAGATACCAACCGGTAGCATGATGCAGCGAATACCCCTGGTTCTGGATCGCCCCCACACTCTCGCTGTAGTAAAGATAAATGTCCCTCGGCCGGTCCGGCCATAAAACGCGAGGGATCACCGAACACGCCAGTGCGTACAAGCTGTATCCGAAGCGCGGCTCCACCTGTCCCGCGAGCACCCCATACATCGAGAAGTGCGCGCCGTACGCTTCGTTGCTCGACGTCAGGAACGTTGCCACGCCACTGGCCTCCTCGGTTCGTTCGCGCACGTCCTCGCTGAGGCCCGCAAGCGGCACCGCCCGAAACAGATCGATGGCGTACAGGAACCAAAATCCGGCGAAGAGAACCAGGCCGACGCGGACCCATTTCGGTTTTCTCGCAGTGCCGATATAAGCAAGCACCCCGGCCACCAGCGCCGCCAGCACCTCATTCTTGTTTCCCAATACGAAAGTGAAAGTTCCCATGGCGCCCAATAGCAACAGATAGGCGGGTAGCGTGTAGCGGCGCCCGACGCTGACCAAACCTCGCGGATTTTTCCCCGCTGCCAACACCGCTAAACCAATAGCCGGAGGAAGCAGCGCCACGCGGTTCAGCACCTGGTGTAACGTGAACCATTCGTCGGTTTGCGCCCGCGTATACACGTATGCAGACATGTTCAGAGCCCACGCCGCGCTGAGATTGTCGTAAACCAGCAGCAGGCTTCCCAAGCCGGCGCACAGCCCGATCCATAGAATCGGGGCGTGCCGCATCAGCAGCTGAGGCGGTTCCCGATTGCTGGCGGGAGCTATCGCGACCAGCAACGTGAGTTCTACCAGAATGATGAAGCCAGCGTATAGCCCCAGCGTCACCAGATAGGCTTGATCCAGCGCGATGGGGAAGAGTTTCCCTTCCAGATACTGATAGTTCTTGCCGCTAAATCCTCCCGTCTTATCGATCACGATGTACCAGGCTCCGAACAACGACCAGTAATACAACGCCCCGATCCCGATCAGTGTTCCCGCATCGCCGCGCTTGCGGTACAACACCGCCGATAACATCACGATGATCACCGTTGCCACCGTAAGCAGAGCGAAATATTCCATCTAGATTCCCTGCACTGCAGCCGATGGCCGGGCGATATCGCGGTACAGCTGGCTGAGTTCCCACGCAATCCGCTGCGAAGAAAACTCCGGCACCCGGCTGCGGCCATCTGAGCGGCGCGGAGGAGTGACGACATCGACCAGAGCCCTCCCCAGCGCCTCTGCGTCCCGCCGGGCGATTCGCGAACAGGCCACACCCTGGAGACGTTCGGCGATGTCCCCCACATCGACGCTCACGATCGGAAGATTGGTCGCCAGCGCTTCCTGCACCACCGTGGGAGAACCCTCCGCATCACTGGTGACCAGCAGACAGTCCGCAGCGTTCATCATGGCCGGAATAATATCCGGTGGCACTTTGCCATCCAGCACCTCCAGTCGAAGTGCCGGTTCCCAGCGCTGCGCTTCGCCCGTCGCTGCCTGGGCCAGATCCAGGCGCTTGTTATGGCCTTCCCCCCCGGCATTAAATAGGACGATTCGATCCTGCTCGTGCCATCCCAGCCGCAAGCGCATGTCACGTTGAGACGCCGGTTTGAAAACATTTGCGTCCACTCCGCTCGGCAGCACCGTCGCACGATCGCGACCCCACCATAACCGGTCGCGCAGCTGTGGGCTTACGCACACGATGCGAGATGCGCGCAGTGCCGCCAGTTGAGACAGCAGCCGTCCGGCCGCGGGACGCAACCGGCGGGCCGACGGCAATGGATTTAGATCGCTTCCCCGGTAGGTGATCATCAACGGCAGCTTCCCGGACGCCAGCACCGCGAACATCGCGGTCATGGTTCCGTAGTGGGCATGTATCACTTGCGGGCGAAATGTGGCAACCATGCCGCGGAAGCGTAGAAATTCGGTCCACAGCACGCGCGGTGAGATGCGCGAGCGCAAATCGAATACTTCCACAGCCAGGCCTTGCGCCACCAGACTCTCAGCCTGCCTTCGTGCGAACACCATGGAACTCCCGCCAGGCAGACCAGGAATCACAAACAGCACTCGCAGGGCTTTGCTTTGTACCGCGTCGCTCATCGGAAACACGCTTGCCGCAGCTTCGGAAACGCCCGAAATACTCCCAGCCGTGCGAGCTTGGCCCAGGCCAGCGGATTCGCCGGATGGGATTCGAGCAGCCCGCTATAGGCCACCCAGGCGCCTCCGTAGTCGCCAGCCAGCATCCGATGATCGGCCTGCTTGAGTTGCGCGCGCCAAGCTCCGTCACCCGCCTCACTGGCTTCTTCGAGAGCCCGCCCTACATCTTCGATCTCTCCTCTGCGGCGCGATTCTCCCAACCGTCGTATGGCCTGATGCGCCCGGGCTTGCTCTCCGGCCCGCGCGGCACTCACCGCGGCGCTCGTGTAGCGGTAGTGATATAGAGCTTCGCTGAGGTTCCCAGCAATTCCGCGCTCAGCCAGCCGCCAGAAAAAGTCGTAGTCCTGTGAACACCGAAACTCTTCGCGGTACCCACCCGCTGCGGTCGCCTGCGCTCGCGGAAACATCACCGACCCATGCACAAACGGGTTCCCCAACGGAAGCGCCGCCAGAATCTCGGCGTGCGTCCCCGGCAAATGCAGTCGCCACAGGGAACTTCCGTCCTGCTGATGTGTCCATGCGTCCGTGCCGAGCACTGCTGTCTCCGGATGCACGCGAAACCACGCCAGTTGCTGTTCGAGCCTGGACGGCGCGCTCCAGTCGTCGGCATCTTGTCGAGCAACAAATCTTCCCGTCGCCAGTATTAGCCCCCGGTTGAGGGACGCCGTCAGTCCACGGTGCGGTTCCCAGGCGATGCGGATCCGCACATCGCCTTTGGCGCGCTGCACCAGAAAACTGCGCACCACCTGATCACGGCTGCCATCGTCCACAATTAGGAATTCGAAATCCGCGAACGTCTGGTTGAGTATCGAATCGACGGCCTGACGTAGCATATCGAGCGGTGGGTCGTAGACCGCCATCAGCACCGTGACTACCATGTTGCTCGCCATTTCGCGGCCCAGCGGGCGAACATCAGCAGAGTCCACTGGCGCTGCCCGCGAGCGGTCTTCTGCAGCGCAGCATCAAGCAGCGAACACGGCAGAGAATCCTGCACCATCTCACGCAGAGGCCCGTCCAGCCAGGCTCCGATCGGCGCCCCGAAGCCGTGCTTGGACCGCGTGATAATTTCCTGCGGCAGTTCTGCCCGGTAGGCTTTGCGCAGCAGAATCTTGCGCTCCTGCCCGTGTACCAGATCGCGAGACGGCAAGGCCTGGGTCCACTCCAGGATCCGGTGATCGAGAAACGGCGCCCGGCCCTCCAGGCCGTAAGCCCCCAGAGCCATGTCCGTTTTGTGCGTGAGACCGTTGGCCAGGTGCAGATGCCGGTCGGTCCACAAAGCGCGCTTCAACGCACTCCCGCCCGGCAAGGCCCGCAGATATTCGTCAGCCGCCAGCAGCCTCGGCAGCGCTCCGCCGCTAGCGTGAACATTCATCACTTTCGAGCGCATCAGTTCCGAACATTCGTGCTGACGAAATAGAGCTCGCGATTGTACGTAAACGCTGGTGCGCCCGTTTCCATCCACCATTCCCACGCCGGCCGCAGCTGTCTTGATCGCCTGCTTCATCGCGATCCGCGTATAGGAGCGATACCCCGCGAACGCCTCGTCTCCGCCGTCGCCGTTGAGAATGACCTTATACCGTCCAGCCAGCGTTCGGGCCAGATCGAGCGAGCACAAAGCCGAGCTGTCCGCGAATGGTTCGTCGTAATGCTCTACTGCCTGGAGCACACGCCGGGCCGGTGCGACCGCCGGTATGCGCACAACTTCGTGTGCCAGCCCGTGCCGGCGTGCCATCGAACTCGCGTATGGTAAATCCGTCTCGTCACCTTCGGCGATTACGGTAAACGCGTCCAGACGTGCGTTCTGATTCACCGCCTCTGCGGCGACGACCGAAGAATCGACGCCCCCACTCAGCGCCACAGCCAGCGGGACATCCGCCTGCAGACGCAATCTCACGGCATCCCCCAGTAGGCTGCGAACTTGCTCGATCCGCCCCGCCGGTGTGCGTTCGACCACCGAGCGAGACCGCTCCGGGAACCACCAGCGCTCGACTGTACTCTTGCCATTCTTCCATCGCAGCCGATGGCCCGCGGAAAGTTTCCGCACATTTCGAAAGATCGCCAGCGGGGCCGGAATGTATCCCAGCGCCAGGTACACTTCCACCGCCGCGGCGTCCAGGCGCCCGTCATGGAAACCCCGAAGGGCTTTCAGTTCGCTGGCGAAAGCCAATGTCGAGCCCTGTTCGAAATACACCAGCGGTTTTTCGCCCATCCGATCGCGTACCAGCGTGAGCTCTTTCTCGCGCGCATCCCACAGCGCGAACGCGAACATACCTATGGAACGATGGAGTGCCTGCTCGATCCCCCACGCCGCGCAAGCTTCAAGTAGAACCTCCGTATCGGTGGCCGACCGCCAGGAGATACGTCCCATCCCCTTGCGAAGCTCACGGTAGTTGAAGATTTCCCCGTTGAGCACCATCGTCCAACGCCCGTCGCGGGAAGTCATGGGCTGCGCTCCCGCCTCCGAAAGATCCACCACCGCCAGCCGCGCGTGTCCCAGTGCTGCTTCCGGACCGGCACGAAAGACGCCGGCCCCGTCCGGCCCACGATGTGCGAGCACAGCCGTCATCTGAAGCACCTGCTGATTCGCATCCCTGCGTCCCATCACCCCGGCAATCCCGCACATGTTGAATAATTCGCTACAGCGGACTTACGCTTTGCCGCGCGTCCTCAAATTCCGGCTCGCGGCCGGCGCACCGCCAACGCAGAAACGCCGACACCAATCGCGTCATTAACTCCGGTAACCGACGCCCCGTGCCTCGAGCCAGTTGCTGCCAAGCAGCGCAAGCGGCTTCCGCGTGCCGGGTCTTGAGCCGCGCTCGCATCGTAAGCAGTAACCGCAGCCGCACATTTGTTCGCCAGGCGGTTCTCCAAAGTACCCCCCGCGCTGTGGGGCGCGGATACAAACGCTCGATCGTCCCTTCCACGATCTGGAAAATCTCATCCTGCATCCGGGCGCTGCCCAACCGGTTGCTCCAGTTGCCCGCGTGGCGGCGGTTATAGGCTCCGTAGCGGGCCAGCAGCGCCGCCGGAAAACGCTCCACAGCCCGCGCGAACCAGTCCGTGTCCGCCAACGCATAACCTGCGTGAAATGGACCAGTCTTCTCCCACACTGCCCTTCGTAGCACCAGCGTCGAGGGATGAAATGGCCAGTCGTAATAGCGTGTGAGGTACATCAATAGGTCGCGCGACTGTAAGATGCGAGTATCCGGAAAACGCAGCGGGCGCGGAAGAGTATGGGCTTCGCCGGCCACCTCGATAGCATCCACAAAGCCGGAGTGCACGAGCCCAATCTCCCCATGCTCTTCCAAGTAATCGACCGATGCTTCCAGGTGGCTGGGGGTGAACCGGTCATCGTCGGAGCACCAAGCGATGTAGTCACCCTGGGTTTGCCCAATCGCGAAACTCCAATTGTCCGCACCACCCGAATTTCGCTCCCGGCGGAAAATTCGCAGCCGCGGTTCGCTGCGGGCCAGTTCCTCGAGCATCGACCAGGTATGATCGGTCGAGGCATCGTCAGCCACTACCACCTCATCCGGTGGACGGGTCTGTGCGAAAGCCGCTTCGATCGCCTGCCGCAACATCTCTGCCCGGTTGTACGTCGCGATCGCCATCGAAACTGTGATCCGCTTTTTCATCGCGTCTCCCACGTCGCAACCGACACCGCGACCACCGCCAGCAGTCCTCCCATCCAGATAAGAGTCGTCCAGCGCGCCGGCCTGAACCCGTAACGCAGCCAGGCGATGGCGCCCGTTATACCCAGGTGCGCTGCATACATCAGGACAAACGCGATCGCCGTTCCCTCGGCCGCTCCCCGAAAATACGAAGCGGCAGCGGTGCCTCCCGCGAACACCACATAGGCGCCCAGATCCGCGGTCAAGAACAAGCGCATGTCAGCCGACGCCAGCATCGGGATCGATAGCACCCAGCTGGAGACCTTGAGATAGTCCCCCAGCAGCGTCCAGCGCAGGTACATCGCCGCATCCCGGAAAGCGTCGGAATAGAGCCATGTCACGACCAGGGGCTTCAGCAAGGCGATCACGCAAATGGCCGCCGTCGCCGCCAGCGCCGCCGAAGTCAACATGCGATTCAGGTGCGTGCCGCGCTCCGTCCGGCTGGAGATCCGTGCAAGCACCGGCAGGCAGCAGGTTTGTAGCGACGCCAGCACCAGCGAAACGTGATTCATGCTGATTGCCCAGGCGGCATCGAACTGACCCGCCACCATGAATCCCTGCCGATGCAGAATCCGTGAGCGCGCCGACACCAGCACCAGCGATGCGACGGTACCGCTCGCCAGCATGGCCCCGGAGATGGTCAGGAACCCCCGGGCCGCCCGCGAGCTCCACCAGCATCCATCGCCCCGAAACCAGTGTCGGATCGATTGCCGCCGCAACACGACGCGTGCCAATCCAATCGCTACTAAAGCTGCGGCCACCAGCCATGCGACCAAGGCTCCTTCGTGACCAACTCGCACGGTGCGCGCAATCGGATACGCCAAAACGGCCATGGCTGCCGGAGAAGCGAATTGCACCAGCGCAAGTCCTCCGATCGCGCCCCGCGCATTCAGCACCGCGCTTAAGAACACCATGATGCAGGACAGCGCAACGACGACGGCCAGCCAGCGGACCAGAGGCGCGCGTTCCGCACCCAACCCCGTTATCGATGCCAGCCATCCGGGCCCGATGCAGACAACCGCCGCCACCAGCGCCGTCGCCGCGGTCATCAGCAATAAAACGGTCCGGAGATACTCCCTCCTCTCACCACCGCTACGTGCGCTTAAGCCCGTTATCAGCGCGGTCTGGCCGTTGAGCGTCGCCACAGTCAGGCCGGATTGCCGGATCTGCTGTAGCGTGGCCAGCACCGCCACCTCGGCCGGACCCAACATGGCCGCGAAAATCTTAGTCGCCACAGCCGTCATTACGCCGCTCGCAACCGCGGCAAGCCCGATCAGACCGGCTCCGCGTAACAGCGGCCGCCAGCCTGTAGAAATCGGCGCCGTATCGATTTCGCATGGCTCACGAACCGCGAGCGTCCCGGAGTCGGTCATACGGCCGTCGCCTGCGGGCGGATGGCAACGGGATCCGCATATTCGCGATCGGCATACTCGCGATCGGCATATTGGCGATACCAGGCGACCAAACGCTCCACCCCTACCGCCACCGGCGTAGCCGGATGGAAGCCGGTATAACGAAAAAACTCTTCTACCTCGGCGTGCGTCTCGACGACATCGCCAGGCACCATCGGAATGAACCGGCGGCGGGCGCGTTTTCCCAGCGCACGCTCGACCGTGTGGACGAATTCGAGCAAGCCCACCGGCGAACCGTGACCTACGTTATACAGCCGGTAGCCCGTATGCGGCCGGTCGATGACCCGCGTCAGCCCCTCGACGATGTCGTCGATATATGTGAAATCACGCAGCATACGTCCGTAGTTGTAAAGATCGATCGGCTGCCCGCGTTCGATGGCCTGAACAAACTTGGAGGGCGCCATATCCGGCCGCCCCCACGGCCCATACACCGTGAAAAACCGCAGGCCGGTGGTGGCAATTCCAAATAAGTGCGTGTAGCAATGCGCCATCAACTCGCCGGCTCGCTTGGTCGCGGCGTAGAGCGACACGGGTGTTTCGACCGCATCGCCCACCGCAAATGGAGTCTTACGGTTGCCCGCATAGACCGAACTCGAGGAAGCGTAAATCAGCCGCTCAATCCCCTTCCTCCGGCAGCCTTCGAGCACATGCAGAAAACCGGTCACATTCGACTCCGTATAGGCGTGAGGGTTGTCGATCGAATAACGGACTCCCGCCTGCGCCGCCAGATGCACCACGACATCGTAGGAACCCCGCGCAAATACCGCGTCCGCGCCTCCGCGCTCGGCCAGATCGGCCTGGATAAATTCGAATCCCGGCTTCGCCGTCAGCCGCCGCAGCCGGGCTCGCTTCAACCGCGGATCATAGTAAGGATTGAGATTATCGACGCCGGTCACCTCGCGGCCTTCCGCCAGCAGCCGGCCCGCCAGATGCGAGCCGATGAAGCCGGCCGCGCCCGTCACCAGAATCTTCATGCCGGTTTCTCTACCCACCAGTTCCCTAAAGCCATATGCTGCAGGCCGCTGCGCAGAAATACATCCATCGCGTCACGAGCCCGGTACACGATCGGCTCGCCATGCAGATTGAAGGAAGTATTCAACACAGCCGCCTCGCCAGTAATCGATTCGTACACTTCGAGCAGTCTATGAAAATCGGGATTGTGGGCCGCCTGCACCTCCTGCGGACGCGTTGTGAAATCGTAGGGATGGATAGCGGCGGCCAGTGCATCCCGGCTTTGCGGCCGCGTCTCAAAAGCAAACATCATGTGCGGAGAATCTGCAATCTTGGGCTTTTCGTAGTAGCGTCCCGCGCGCTCCGCGAGCACGGCCGGGGCGAAAGGCATCCAGAAGTCCCGGTTTTTAATGGCTTCGTTAATGGTTCGAACCGTGGAACGTGAATCCGCGCGAGCCAGGATGGAGCGGTTGCCCAGAGCCCTCGCGCCAAACTCAGCGGCTCCCTTCGCGCGCGCGACAATCTTGCCGTGAGCGAGTTCACGCGCCACCCGCGCCTCAATGTCTGGCACCCAGTCGCCGCGGAGTTTCGCTTTTCGGGAAGCCACCTCAATCGCAGCTTCCGCCTCTTCATCGGTGATCGGATCGCCATAATACAACGCTCCGAGAGGTTCGATCTTCTCGCCCTGCCGAGCCGCCTCCCAGCAGGCCGCCCCGATGCTGTTGGATTCGTCACCGCAGGATGGAAATACGTACATGCTCTCCACTTCCGGCAGTTGGAGAATCGCCAGATTCGCTTTGACGTTCATGAACACGCCGCCCGAGCATGCGATCCTGCCAATGCCGGTCTCTCGTATCGCACCGGCCACCCAGCACGTGAGCATGTCTTCCACAAACGCCTGCGCCCCGGCGGCAACGCCATCGAACCGCTGGCCCTTTAGAAGGTTTCCGATAACGGTGTAGCCTGCGTACATTGATGGAACTCCGCGACGGCGACGCCAGGAGAGCCCCCCGGCGGTGAATTCGAACAACGATTTGAGCTTCCCCGCGACGTCCGCCCCCCGGCGCGACCGAGATCCATAAGGAGCCAGGCCCATCACTTTGTATTCGTGCTCCAGCGGGACCATTCCCAACAGTCGCGTGACCAGCGCATACACTCGGCCGATCGAATCGTGCTCGCTCACCTCGGCCAGTCTGGAGAGGCGCCCGCCTTCACCAACGCTGACGGTCGCCGACAAACGGTCACCCGAGCCGTCGCAGGTGAACACCAGTGTCTTTTCATTCGCCGCTCGTGCCGCGGTGTAATATGCCGCGGCCGCGTGCGCCTGATGATGTTCCACCGGGGCAAGTTGACCGCGCTCGACGCCGATGGCACTCAGATGCGCGGCTCGCTCCGCCGCCCTGCGCCCTTGGTACAAGCGGTCAAGAGGCGAACATTTCGCCCACTGCTTCAAGCGGGACGTTAAAGTGGAGCAGCGCTCGTAATCGCGCACGATGGTCTCGCGTTCCCACTGGCGATACTTCATGTAGTGACCGTTCAGCGCTACTACCGGCGCACCCGTCTGCCCCCCCGCGGCTTTGATCAGGGTCATCGCGGCACTCACCGCTCCCGCTGGCGCATCGCCCTGGTTTTTCACCCGCGTCAGCCGCTCTTCTTGAAGCGCCAGTTCGATTCGGCCGTCACGCAGCAGCGCCACGGAAGCGTTGTGGCCGTCATGCACACCCATCACCACGCTCACGCGTGCGCCCCATTCGTCTCCGTAGTTTTTTCTTGGGGCGTCCGATAGTAGGAGCGGTAGTAACCGTAGTATCCGTAGCTATCGCTCAGTTCCTTGTGGACTTCATTCAGTACCAGGCCGATGGTCTTCGCGCGGACCCGGTTGAGGGTGGCGAGCACGGCGGCCACCGACTTGCGGGTGGTCTGCCCGGCCCGCACGACGACTAGCACGCCGTCTACCGCCGTGGCCATTTGCAGGGGCTCCGCAAACCCTAGCAGAGGGGGACCATCCAGAATCACCAGATCGTAGTCAGCCGAGGCTTCCTCGATAAGCTCCATCAAACCTCGTCCCAGCAGGTCCGCTGCGCGCCGCGAAGGCGCCCCTGCCGGCAGTATATGCAGATCCGGAAGTCCTTCGACGGGTATCGCCGCGGCTCGCCAGTGAAACTCTCCTAACAGTGCATTCGCCAATCCGGTCGCACCCGGAATATTGAAATTTCGATGCACACTCGGCCGGCGTAAGTCGCAGTCGATCAGCAGCGTGCGTTGCCCCTGCTCAGCGTGGGCCGCAGCCAGATTGGAGGCAGTCGTCGTCTTGCCCTCAGCGGGAGCGGCGCTGGTCACGAGAAGCGACCGATAGCGGCGATCTAAATTGGCCAGCAGAATCGAATTGCGCAAGGTCCGGACGCTTTCGCCGAATCCAGTCGCGTCGGGTCCTTCCGTCAAGCTCCGCTGGCGATACGAACCGGAGAGCGCTAACATCTGGCCTCCGCGCCCGTTCTTCATGAGCGGTAAGCTGCCGACTACCTCCGCGTGGAGCGTGCGAGCAACCTGCTCGGGATCCCGCACGGTCTTGTCCAGAAGATCGCTCAGCACAGCCGCGCCCACGGCCACGAGTGCCGAGAACAAAAGAGCCAGGAGGGCGTTAAGAGGCACATTCGGCGACACCGCTTTGAGCGCGGGCCGGGCCGAATCGGCAATGCGGATGGCGCTATTCTGAAAACCCGCATTGATCCCGGCTTCCTTGATTTTGCGTACCAGTTCGGCGTATAGGGTCTTATCGGCGTCCGCCTCGCGCTTCACCGTCTGATACTCGTAGCTGCGAGCGTTCACCAGGTCGAATTCGGTTTTCGCCTGCCCTACCGCGTCCCCCGCCATCTCCTCGCGGCGCTGACTTTCCCGAAACTCCACCTCCACCCGCCGTGCGATATCGGCGCGCGTGCTCTCTAGCGCTGTATCCATCTGGTCAAGTTGGGCCTGCGCACGACGATACTCCGGATGGTTCGCGCCATAGTACGCTCCTACGTCGGCAAAGTGTTCGCGGGCTTCCTGCCGATGCTCGGAGAGCTTTCGCAGCGATTCTCCCTGAGGCGCCGCCAACGCCGCCTCGAAGGTGCCGCCTTGAATCGATTCCCACGCGGCTTGCTTGCGCAGCCGTTCGGTTTGCGCCGACGTGTACTCGGTATTCAGCTGGACCAGCCGTGATCCGAGAATGTTGGTCTTTTCCTCAGGGTTGATCACCGACAACTCCCGCTCGAAGGCCGCCACTGCCAGGCTGGAGCTTTCCATCTTTGTCTTCAACTCCCCCAGCTGCCGCTCCATGAATGTCGATAAACTCGCCGAGCTGCGAATGCGGATGTCATAGCTGTATTCCAGATACGATTGCGCGATCGCGTTGGCCGCGTCGGCCGCCAGCTGCGGATCGTCTGAGCGATAACTGATGAGCATCAGGTAAGTATTGGGTGGACGCGTGACACGCAAGCGCTTGAGCACGATCGGCGTAGCCCCGCCCCATGCAGATTCCGCCGACGATTGCCCTTCCTTCTGCCGCAGCCGGAAACGTTCTTCCACCGGGCGCAACACGCCATCGGATTGCACCAGTTTCATTTGCGTGGACAAAAACTGATCGGCATCGTTGACAGCAGTTGATGCGGCCTCCGGTCCAACGACGCCCGGAGGCGTGCGTCGATCAATGTCTACAGTGGTGGTCGATTCAAAAATTGGTGTGAGCCGGGCAGAAATGATCACCGTGACGATAGCCGCGGCCGCACAAAACCCCAGAATCTTCCAGCGCTGCCGTTTTACGATCCATAGATACTGCGATATCGGAATGCGAGCTTCTTCCGGATCCGGCGCCGACAGGCTCTCGATCAGAGCCGGCAGGCGCTCACTGTCTTCGGGATTCGACCGACGGTTCACAAAGGGACTCATGATAATTTCACCGGTTCACGCCCAAAATCACTGCGCCTGAAGCGGTTCCGGCTGCAAAAGAAACTACTTTTTCGATCACGCTGGCGGTGACGCGGCCGCTGCGGTTGTCGGGAAGGTAGAAAACATCGCCGGCAAACAGGTCCATGTCGGGCGCCTTGCGCTCCATGATCTTGCGCAGCTCCACCGCGATTTCCACCTTGCCGCCGTCGGTGGGCCGGTAGATGTAAGCCTGTTTGGTTGAAAACGGAGCTAAGCCTTCGGCCAGCGCCAGCGCCTTCAGTACCGACGTTCCTCCTGAATCGCCTACCGGAAAGGCGCCGGGTCTCTTAACGTTGCCCACCACGAAAACGCGCCCCGCCTCGGGTACCCGTACGTCTTCGCCGCCATCCAGAATCAGATTGGCCGCCGGATCCGCCGTCTCGATCAGATCCTTCACCGCGATCCTCTTGGTAAGTCCTGTGCGCGTTACGAGAATCTCCGCTCCGGCTTCCGGGCTCAATCCTTCGGCGCGAGTCAATGCTTCGAGCAAAGTCACGGGCCCGGTCGCCTCAAACGTCAGTGGATGGCGCACCGCCCCCGCTACGCGAATCGGCCGCACTGCGTACTCCGCGATGGTCACCACCACGGAAGGTTCCACCAGAATTCGTTCTTCGGCGATGGCCGCCCCGACCCGAAGCTCGAGTTCCGCGGGCGCCGCGCCGCGCGCTTCGATCTTGCGTTTCAGCATGGGCAGCCGGATGAATCCGTCCTCGCCGACTCGCGCCGAACGCGATAGTTCCGGCGCTCCGTACACCGAAATCGCCAGCAGATCGCCCGCGGCCACGGGACGCGCGGGCAAATTTGCTCCCGCCTCGGTCGATCCAGTTGGCGGACGGGCTTGCGCAAAGATGAATCCCACTGCCGCAAAAGATCCCGCGATCAGCATTGACCGTAGTGCCACGTTACACCGTCCTCTTTCGTATGGGTTCAATCGCTTCCCGATCCACTTCCACTGCCAAGGAACGCTGCAACAGCTCCACGCCGATGACCAGGCGCGACGCGTCTTTGGTCCGCAGCAGAGTGCCTTCCAGTCCCCGCATGGGGCCGCGTTCCACTCGGACCCGGTCGCCGGCTTTCAAATACGGCCAGGGCGCCCAGGGCTGTTTCGACTCCATCACCAGCCGGATCCCGGCGATTTCAGAATCCCCCAGCGCGGCCGGCGTGCCCCCGAATCCGACAATCTTGCCGACTCCCGGGGTATCCGTCACGTGAAGTCGCTCGGTCAGCGGAAAATGGCAGAGGACGTATCCCGCAAAGAGAGGCAGTTGTATCTCTTTGATGCGGTCAGACCACTGCCTCTGACTGCTGTACAAAGGAACCAGCGTTTCCAGCCCCTTCGAGCGCAAGGCTCGCTCGGCCTGTTGCTCGTGCTGATAGCCGACCGCCAACGCGTACCACTTGGGCTGTTGATATTCAGACATGCCGCCGCTTTGTGAGTCCCACAGTCTCCTTCGAATTGCGAAGGAACTTGCGGCTACAACAATTCGTGGAAAACTGACGGGAATAGTCTCGGTGAGAATCGGGAAATCGACGTGCGACCTAGCGCCAGAACTGATACCATTTCGGCACCGAGGATTCAGCGCCCGGTTCCGGTATGCGCATGCTCTCGCCCGACAATGTAGCGCCAGGATTGGTCACGCACAGCGCCTCCGCCAGCGATTCACCGTAGTGGTTCTGGAGCCAGGCACGAGCTTCATCCATCACCGGAGGACGACGTTCGCAATCGTGGCCATCGCTGGCGATCACGTGCACCAGATGCGCGTCCAGCAGTTCACGCCCGAAGTCCTGTGCACGGCGGCCGAAGACACCGGTCAGGCTCTGCGCCGTAACTTGCACTCGAGCGCCCTCCGCCACCCAACGATCGATCTGCTCCCGGCGCTGGCGCAGCAGTCCGTTCCGCTCCGGGTGAGTAATAATCGGAATCATTCCGGAATCCCGCAGCCGCGCGAAGATCTCGTCAGTGTTCTTGAAGATGAGAAGCTCGGAGAACTCTACCAGTAAGTAATTTTTCTGGCGGATGGTGTACTTGCCGGGATGCTCGATGGCGTCCTGAATGTTCTCGTAACTGAGATGGAAATCGCAGCCCGTATAGAGTCGCAATACCCCGCCCGCGGCTTCTTCCACGCGCGCCAGCCGATCGGCGATTTCCGCAGGCTCGAAACGATAGCTAAGGTTGGCGTGCGGTGTGGCTACCAGATCCGTGGTGCCGTGCTCGGCCGCTATGCGCACCATCGCGACGGATTCGTCCAGCGTCCGCGCCCCGTCGTCCAGCCCAAACAGCACGTGGCTGTGAATATCGATCAAACCTCGATATTAGCGTGGCCCGAGCCTCTTCTAGGCGTTGTATATCCCGGCCGCGGCCGCCATCGACTTGAGAATCACGAACAAAAGCCAGGGCACCATGATGCCCGCCAAGGCTTTTCCGAAACTGATTTTGCGCGCCGCCGTGGAGACTCCGATGGCGATCAGAATCATGATCCATATCGAGAACAAATCGAGGGACGATCCGGCAGCGCGCAACGCTGCCGGCGTCTCTGGACTCAGGAAGGCTCCCACGTTGAACATCAGCGGATTCTGCAGATTAAACTCTTCCGGATCCTTTAGAAATAACACGACCATGGACAGAGCCGTTTGTATCAACATCGGGAGACAACTATAGGCGACGATCGCCATCATGCGTTTCAATCCGACCCCCGCGCTCATAATCGTGTCAAAGAGGAACAGCATGATCACGGCGACGATGAAAATGTAGAACAGCGTTCCGACAGCGGAGCCCCCGTAGCCGAAGTATTGATAAATGCGGGCTCCGACCGTAATCGCCGTTTGCCGCTGCTCGGGCGTCATGTTTTGTCCGTTAGGGGTTCGCTCCAAAGCCTGCCGGATCACGGATTCCCATCCGACACGCTGGGTGAAGGCGTTTATATACACGGTGCCGAGAATCGCGATCAGCAACACGGGCACCCACCATCGGGGCCTGCGGGCGATATCGGCGAACGCTTTACCGGGAGAGAAGAAGATGCCCGCGATCCGTCCTGCCTCGCTCATTTGAGGTGGCCCGGATTGCTCGTCGATGTTGGACAGAGTCGGCGGCGAAGTGGGTGCCGGTTCAGGAGTCATGGAGACAGTCTATTCCCGGGTCCGCTGAAAAACAATGCCGGTGAGGCCGGCGGAAGGCGTCCTAGTCTTCTCCGAAGAAATAGGAGCAAATATGGCAGATGCAGTTTTCGACGTACTGGCGGGGCTTCTCTTGCGCGGCCACCAGCCCGACTCCTGCGACCAGAAGAATAATCGCTACCTTGGATGCAGTCTTCATGATCAAACACCATATCACAGCGATTGCCCATAAGGAACCCACCCCGCACATCTCCTAATTTTATAGTTGACACGCCTCCCGAGCAGGAGTATTCTGTTTTCCGAGAAGTATTAATTCCTTAGTTCTGGAAGGAACACCTTTGGCGCGTAAGAAATCTCAAGACCTCACCGAAGCCGAGCTTCGTCTTATGGACGTGATCTGGCGCAAGGGGTCGGCTACCGTAGCCGAGGTCGCCGAAGGTCTGCCGAAAGACCTCGGCCTGGCGTACAACACCGTCCTGACTACCCTCCGGATTCTCGAAGACAAGGGTTACCTGCGCCATACCAAACCGAATGAGGGCCGGGCATTCCTGTACCACCCCGTGGTGGGACAGAAGGAGGCTAGCCGCAACGCGGTGCGGCGTCTGCTGACCAGGTTTTTCAGCGACTCCCCCGAAGAACTGGTCCTCAATCTTCTGGCGGACGAGGAATTAAGCGAACAAGAGTTGAAGCGAATTCGTAAATTAATCGCGGAGGAGCGGGCGAAATGAGCCAGAACATCCTTGGTACGGTTTTTGCATCCTTGCTGAACAGTCTGTGGCAAAGCGCTGCGATTGCTCTGTTGGTCTGGGCGGCCCTCCGGTTCCTGCCGCGCATCGGCATCAAAGTCAACGCGGCCACGCGCTGTGCTGCATGGTGGGCGGTGCTCGCGGCCATTCTCATTCTTCCGCTGGCGCCGCAGCGCGGAAAAGTATTCTCGGCGCCCCCTGAGTCTCCCTACCAAGGGGCCTCGGTTCGGGTACCGCAGCAGGTCGTTGCAACGCCCATGGAAATAGCTTCCCAGGAACCTTCTCGGTATGCCGGACCGGTGCAGATCACAGCCGGCGCAGGACTACTGACCGCTCTCGCAATTTGGACGGCGTTTTCCCTTCTCCGCCTCGCCCAGATCCTCCGCAGCTATCGTTACCTCCGCGGCATCAAGCGGCGGAGCCACGCCGTTTCCGCGGAATGGCGCGTCAATTTCGACTATTGGGTTCTGGCGTGCGGCATCGACCGTCCCATACGATTGCTGGTTTCCAGCGAAATCGTTTCTCCCATGGCCGTGGGATTCCGTAAACCTGCAGTGATCGTCCCAGGAACGCTGCTAAGCG
>Ga0105238_10002610_pt1 | contig 17977 bp, 12 predicted proteins | sample KBSC34metaG_FD_81526 | JGI IMG/M metagenome (GOLD analysis project Ga0105238, IMG submission 81526) | Corn rhizosphere microbial communities from Kellogg Biological Station, Michigan, USA - KBS C3-4 metaG | ecosystem: Host-associated > Plants > Roots > Rhizosphere > Soil | place: Michigan, USA... | reverse complement strand
CGTCTATAACTACCACGTGATAAGCCTTAGTCGTGGAAATAATCGCATCACTATACACATCTCTGCTATTTTCTAAAGACCTGTAGATAAGACTACAGTTATCAGGCAGTTTCGTCTTCACTGATTCATACCAGCGCCAATCATGTTCACAAGAATCCACATCAAGCACATACTTTGACCACCATAAAGTACTATTTCCTGAGCCGTACTCAAATACATGCATATTCTTATTTATTCGCTTTTCAAGAAATGAGATTGCACTGTACACAATCCATGGAACGGGCTGACCGTTCTCATTTACGGACTCATTAGCTCGAGCACTCTTAAACCAACCCATATCATGCAGAGCACTCTCCCCAGTGATAAATTTTAGGATTTTTAGAGGATAGGTTTGGTTAACCTTCAGGGCGACGGGTCCAAGACTAGTTCGCTTAACTAGAGTGTTAATTCTTCGCGTTATGCCCATTTCTTCCCTGCTACTTAAAGTGCTCTGATCTTCATTATAAATGCTCCATAAATATCGCCTGGGCTCGTTGCGAGCTGTTCTCCCAGGTAAAGTTGTTTGCCCATAGAACCGCATTAGAGCTCATTTCGTCACGGAGCTCGTGGTCGGTTAAGAGCTCGGGGATACGGTCGGCAAAGGCGTCGGGGTCGCCGTGGGGCGCGAGGTAGCCAGTGTGAGGGTTGCGGATGGAGTCACGGAGGCCGGCGACATTGGCGCCGACAACCGGGGTGCCGCTGGCGTTGGCTTCGATGGTTGTAAGCCCCCACCCTTCCATCATCGAAGGATTGCTCACTACCCAAGCGCGCTGGAGAAGTTGGTTCTTTTCGGCATCGGAAACGTGGCCGCGGAAATCGACGGCGTGGTTAATACCCAGCCGCATAGCCAAGCGTTTGAGCTCCTGCTCTTCCTCCCCGCTACCGGCTACGACCAGTTGGGCTTCGGGCAATTCCCGCTGCACGTGGCGAAAGGCCTGAAGGAGGACGTTGATCGATTTGTAGGCTTTTAGGCGTCCCAAATAGACAACGAGCGGTCGCGGTGACTTGGGCCCCGGCTGGAGCTTGGCCAGATCGACCCCGTTATGGACAATTTCGACACCGGCGGTGCCGATGCCGATAGCTTGCATTTCCTTACGCGTCGATTCCGATACCGCGATGAAGCGGTTGTGGCGGTAGGCCCAGGGCATCAACCGGTATTCAAGGAGGCTGGCCAGCATGGCCAGCGGCGGCGCCAGGTGCTGCCGGAAAACTTCTTGGTGGATATGGTGAACTACCCCGATGACGGGTTCCTTCGCATAACACGGGGTGAAGAACGGGATGCCGTTGTGGCAATCGATGATGATGTCGTAGCGGCCGCGGAAGCGCACTAGGTAATAGGCAAAGGCCCAGAAGTAGACCAGGAAGAAACCGCCCCGGCGGACAATGTTGACGCCTTCGATGGTCTCGCGACGGGTGCATTTGCCGTCGTTGCCGCAAAACAGCGTGACCTGGTGGCCATCGACGACCCAGCGCTTAGCTAGCTCGTGGACGTAGACTTCAGCCCCACCGGCATAGTTGTGGCGGACGTCGCGCCAGTTGTAGATGAGGATGTTCTTGCCCCCACCCTCGGGGTTAGTGCGCGGCAATTTGTGGACGAGGTCGGCCAAATCGGTACATGCCCGTAATAGATACCGCACATTGCCGAACACCGCACCCTCCCGCTTACTCTTGCTGAGTATTATCCCCGCGGAGGGCCGAACATGGCTTAGGCATCCCTGACAAAATGACTTTTAATTAAAGTCTAATTTTGTGAGTTATACGATAGACGGCTTGGCCAACCGATCGGACTTGCGCAACGCCCGCAAGCCGGCACTGGCCGACCATAGCACCAGGAGGCTGATGGCGCCGACGAGCAAGCTCTGGACGACAGCCATGACACTGGCATGGTGGAAAAAGATAGCAGTAACGGTAATGACGGCGCCGGCCAGGGCAACCATGGCGGCGGCGTAGCGGCGGAGTGCCATATCGTAGAGCAAGAGGAGGTTGGCGGTAGCCATGATAAATAAGGTCAGTGACAGCAGCGGCAACAGATGGGCAAACGTCAGATACGAACCGCCCAGAAGTAGGCGGATGACGAGTCGCGGCAGGAGCACGAAGACGATGAGCGCGCTCCCCCCGATGCCTAACTGCAATAGCAACGACTGGATAAGAACGCGCCGATTGTCGGCCGGTTTACCAACCCGCACCGAAGACAGTAGCACCAGACCGATCGAGCCAGTAAGGAAGTAGATAATCCGACCGACGGTAGCGATGCCGGCATACTCCCCCGCTACCGTCGGCGAGAACAAGTGTTTGACCACGATGACGTCAACGCTAAAGAGTACCGTAGTGATCAATGATACCGCTAGCACCAGCAACGTGTAGGGCAGTTGGGGCCGAATGACGGTAAGGTCCGGGAATCGCAGGAAGCGACCGCGGGGGTGATGGTAGCCTAGCTGGCGGGCGCGATAACCGGCATACATCAGGCTGATGACCTGGGCGACTACCAGACCACCGATAGCTCCACTGGTACGCCAACCGATCCAGACAAACACCACTGAGGTAAGCAACTTGAAGAGCGCTCCGAGAGCTGCAGTAATCGACATATGCCCAAACGAAGACCGCCCCCGTAAATAAGCCCCCCGTAAACCCAGCGGTACACCGGTTATCAGCGAGAGGCCTAGGATGGCAAAGGGCAATGCCGATTTGAACTGCAAGTAGTGCTTAATCTCGGGTGTGGCAATTAATGCGATAAGTAGGACGCCGGCTGCCACAATCAGTGCAAGCTGCTCCAGTTCATAGACGACGCGATTGCGCTTTTCGACATCATCCTCGTTTGCAACAATATTCACCGCCACGTTGGTAAGGACGCCCAGAAAGATGTTAGCTTGTAAAAACAAGGAGACGAGGGCTTGCACCTCACCGAAATCAGGTTTAGTAAGGAGGCGACTGAGTGCTGGATAGTAGAGGTAGTTCAGCACTGCGACGCCAAACTGCCCAATGAAATAAACGGTATTATGGCGGACAAATGGACTGTTTTTGGCGCGCCCCAAGAGCTGTTTCACATACGACCCCGCTTACAATCGTTTTATTCTAGCATCTGAGAATGGGTTTATGGTGGTTGTGGTTATAAGTACTGGGGTTAGAGGTGGGAGAGGCGCGGCGGGTGCCGCACCTCTCCCCCTTTTCGAATCTACTCCCAGGCCGGGGCCTAGAAGGTGACTTCGAACTTTTCCGGATTTTCGTTGATCAGCACCGGTTCTGCTGCGATACCTTTGCTGAACGTGAATTTGCCGGGAATGTCGCTCGGCGATTTATCCGATTCTACCTTGATGGACGCTTCGCTTTGGCCGCTGATTTTGGTGCCGATCGCGCTGGATTCCGAGGCCAGCGTCTGGCCAGCGTACTGATAGAGCAAGACGCCAACGAGACCAGTGCCGTTAACCGTGTCGGATTTCAACGCGGCCTTGCCTTGATCGAGCGCTACGCCCTCGTAGCGGTTGTTGGTGAAGACGTCTGAGGTGAGCGTTACCTCTGCCGAACTAGGCTGAGTGGCGCTACCCGAAAAGTAGTAGACGCCATCATCGTTTTCGTCGACTTTCGAGGTCACGAGTTTAGACCCGGGTGCAGCTTCGTAAAACAGCACGCCTGCAGCTTGTTCAGCTTTGGCGCCACACGATGCCACGTTGCACTCATTGCCCGAGACCGTAGAAGCTTTGACTGATCCCACGGCTCCGAACGATATCTGCACACCGTTTTGAGCAATGTCCGAATTCGGTCCTGACCCCGTAATCGTCGAGGAAATGACCGAGAGACTGGACCCGGCAAACTTCACCGTAGGACCATTCTTCTGGTACCCGGTCACCGTTACTTGTTTGAGGATGGCGTGACCGACCTCTTCCCGAGATGCCGAGCCAGCGTTAACGGCAACGCCTTGCTGGCAGCCTTTGAATCCGGGGTCAGTAGTACTGGCACCGTTGATTTTGAGGTTGGTGGCTTTGAGCGTCCCTCCGCCACCTACAAAGATGCCGTTGAGTCCCTCGCCACAGTTTTTCAGGTCAATGAGGGTTTCGACATTCAAGCCAGTGATGCTGACAGTCCCCGATGTGCAGATGGAGATCCCGTCAATTTGTTTGAGACCACCTTTGGTGTCACATTCGGATGTCGATTCATTGAAGGCGGCCGCGGGCGTCACTGCCGTCGCCGTACCGGCACCATTGATGGCGGTCAGTTTGACTGCTTTGGTGATTTCGAGCTGTTCGGTGTAGGTTCCGGAGCAGACGTTAACCGCACTGACACCGGAGTTGATGGCGCTTTGAATGCTGCTGAAACCGGGTTGGGCGCAGCTTTTACCGCCCGGAACGACCGGCGCGGAGTTCGAGACGTAGCTCGCAGCACCGGCAAATGCCGGGATGGCCATCATCGCCGCCACTACCACCGCAGCGATGAAGAGGGAACGGCGTGTTCGTTTGAACACTGGCTCTCCTTTGGTTGGAGTTGGCTGTTATTTGCTTGTCAGTTTTTACACGTTAAAAGCGTACCGCTATTCACAGTACGCTTGGTTACGCCAGTCAAATATAGCGGCTATGCTGCTGGCTGTCAACAGATGTAATGCTTGTGGTGCAAGCGGCCTGTAGCGTTTGGCACTCAAATGGCCATGGTTGCATAAGCGCAATAATCTTGCATATTTCTGGGAAAACGCTTATGCTAAAATAGAATTTCTTTATATCTAAACAAAAACACCATGGATCGACATACAGAAAAGACCAAAGTCAGCAAGAGCATTGTAGGCTCCCCAGCGCTGCTGTCGTCCCGACTCTTCTCCAAACCCCGGGCCGTAATGGCCGGAGCAGCCGCCATCGTCCTCGGCTTCGTGGTCGCGCTCACCTTTGCCAGCGGCCCGCTGGCAACTTCAACCAGCGCCGGTGATGTAATTGTCCAGTACGCCCCTGCCCACCAGCACATGCCGCAGGTAACCAATAAGCTGTCGATGTACAACACTCCCGCATTTACCCTCTATGGAAATGGTCTGCTGGTTTGCGGCCACGATACTTCGATGCCGTTTATGTCGAATATGAACATGGATAACGGGCCCTTGGGCTTTCCGACCCAGGCTAAGCTGACCCAAACTCAAGTGGCTTCCCTGATCCAGAAGATCTCTGATGCCGGCTTTTTCAGCTTAAATAGAGAGTACTATACCAATCCGATTGATGCGCACCAAGAGACGTTGCGCGTCAGTTTGCTGGCGGGAGAGCATTATGTCCTCTACTACAATGATGTCGCGGCACCGGCGGCCTATACCAAGACTATCTCCATCTTAAAAAATACCTGCGGCCAAGCCACCGCGACCTACAAGCCGGCCAAGGTCAAGCTACGGATGCTGAAGTTGCAGGCAGCGGCTGCCAGCGCCCAAGCTGCCGTCCTCAAGCCGGAGTCGTCCTTGGCTACAGGTGCATCGGATGCCATTACAACTACGCTGCCCAAGGCCGATACCGCCTACACCAAGGCCCAGAAAGCGCCCCCGACGATTCCGGAAGTATCCTCGACAGTAATAGATACCGAAGCCAGCGCTCTCGAGAATGAGTTTGCAAGTTCGCCTACCCAGGTGATCCAAGCCAACGGCGCCAGCTACCAGGTGGGAGTAAACCCGCTACTGCCGACGATCAAAAATCCCTTAACTATTAATTTTGATCAGATTCGCGCAGCCACCAGCCTGCGCTCCAAACTGGGTTCACTCATCCCTACTGCCCACGCTGACGGCACCAAACCAGTCCGGGTAGTCGTGTTGTACCCCAGTGACATGGTTCTGGGACCTTACCCCGGTGAACCGGGAAACTACTCCCAGGCCGTCCAACGCTGGTACTGCGGGCAAGTCGGCTCTTGCTACCAGGCGCTGTACAATGCCGCCGTTAATGTCTATGTGATGCAGGGAAGCCAAACCAGGGCCTATTACACCAGCTGTCACCTCGCCGACCCCACCAAGTGCCCCGCCGATCCTTTCAGTAACATCCTTGCCAATGTAGCCGCCAAAGATGCCGGCACCATCTACCGCACTGATATGGACACTATGGTCGTTACCGGCTGGAACACTGGCGAATTCAACTATCACATCTGCGGCATGGCCATGCAAAGCCTGCCTTTGGCGGTTACTGATGAGTTTGAGCCCGCCCCCTGGAGTCCCTACAACCTAGGGAATGGTTCCTACTCCTACTGCGAGCCTGGACAATCGATGGCCCATGAATTAGGGCACACCTTTGGGCTTATTCATACCGGCAATGGCACGCTCATGGATGGCCCCCCGGCCTCTACCCAAGCCGCCCATTGCGATATTAAGATCAGTGTGCACGTGATTGACGACCCCTTGCCAAACTGCACCCTTGATTCGGGACAGGCCGCAACCCTGAGGGGCTCGAGCTACTTCGCGGGCGCCCCGAGTGGCGGGGGCGGGGGCACGAGTGGCCCGACGCCAACGCTGAGTGCCGGTACGGCCCTGTATGTTAACCAGTCGCTGCTCTCGGCCCAAGGTAAGTATTCGCTGATATTACAGCCGGATGGCAATCTGGTGGAATACGCGACCGCCACCCACACCCCGGTGTGGAATGCCAACACCTACGGCAAGCCTTCCGACCATCTTGCCATGCAAACTGACGGCAATTTGGTGCTGTATGGCACCAGCAGCCAAGTCCTGTGGTACACCAATACGCGCACGCTCGGCGGCGTAAGTGTGACGCTCCAAGACGACGGTAACTTGGTGATGAAGAATAGCGCCGGTACACCCGTGTGGAGCTTTTACACCGGGGTGATTACGCCACCCCCGCCACCTCCACCACCACCGCCGCCACCGCCGACGGTGCTGAATGCCGGCCAGTCCCTGTATGTTAACCAATACATGCTCTCCGCTTGGGGCAATTACCAGCTTATTTTGCAGCCCGATGGCAACCTGGTTGAATACCTGACTGCTAACCACTCTCCGGTTTGGAATGACAACACCTATGGACAACCCTCGAACCACCTGGCGATGCAGGCCGATGGCAATTTGGTATTGTATGGTAACAGCGGCCAAGTCCTCTGGTATACCAACACGAGGACGCTCGGTGGCGTCAGCTTAACCCTGCAAAATGATGGCAATATCGTGATGAAGAACGGCGCCGGTACGCCGGTGTGGAGCATCTACACGGGGGTGATTACGCCACCTCCCCCGCCTCCGCCGCCTCCACCCCCGCCGGCACCCCAGGCGTTGTACAACAATCAGTACTTACTGCCCGGGCAATACCTCCTGGCAGCCGACGGCAGCCACCAGTTTATTTTCCAGAACGATGGTAACGTCGTACTCTACAACCGCTACCATCAGTGGATCTGGCAAAGCAATACCTACGGTAGTGGCGCTACCAGCTTGTGGATGCAAAGCGACGGCAATTTAGTACTCTACCGGGGAAGCCAGGCCGTATGGGCGACCGGCACGTCTAATAACGGCGGGAATTACGTTATTTGCCAGCCCGACGGCAATACCGTGCTGTATAGAAATAGCGGTGTTCCCCTCTGGCAAACCTATACCTACGGACGCTAAAACGTGCTGTAATACTGGGTTTTGGTAGCCTGACAGGTTGGCTGGAGGGAGGCATCGAGCGCCAGACACAGCTGGGTAGCCTGGGCGTCGCTATGATAATAGGAGACAAAGTCTTTGACGGCACCGACGATGCAGTTGGATTGGGCGTCAGCGGTAGCACCGAGCATACAGTTGGCCTTGGTGCGCTGGACGTCGCTGTTAGTGCTGCCGGAGGCGTCCCGGCCGAGGCTTTGGTAGCAGGTGTCGACGTACTGCGACTCAACACCGGCGCACTCATTGAAAACCGTCTGGAAATTGTAATTGACGGCCCGTAGGGCGTGCGAGGTCTGCATCAGATAGCATTGGCCTTTGTATTGGTCGTCCACGGCGGTGCAGGGATACATTGGCTGGTCGGCTTTAAGATACTTGGTAGAGTGGTTGGCGTTGACCTCATCCATCTCATTTTCCATAAAGACGCCGCCATAACAGGACTGGTTTTCCCAGGTGTCGCCGACGGTATCGCAAAGTTTTAGCGAAGCGAATAGATCGCTGCCGGTAACATCCATAATGCCGTGACCGAGGCCGTGGACGCAATTGTAGTGGTAGAAGGAATAAGGCTTTTGGGCCTTGATGTGGGCACAGATAGTGGGCAGTTTGGTAGTGAGGTTGTGGGCACCGACCTTGGTGACGATTGACTCCATCACCCCGTGGTAATAGCCGGACCAACAGAAATTGTCGCCTTGGGCGTAGGCGTCATCGATGTTTTTGTACATGTCGGCGGCGGTGCGGCCAATGGCGTGGGACAGCTGGTGGCAGTCGGTCTTAACGGCAGCGTCATTGGCGTAAGCAGCCTTCAGCTCAGCGAAGGCGGTTTGGACCCCTTGCTTATAGGTAACAGTTTGGTAATGCTGCTGCAAGCAGGGCATGCTCTCGGCATCGCTGCCGGCCGGACAATTGTAATGGAAGGTGGTGGCAAGACCGCCGCTGGCTTGATCAGCGGCAGAAGTAGCGGTAGACGCGGCCGTGGCCGGCGTGTAGGGCATACGGTGGACACTCAGGACACCGAGTGCGATAACCGCGGCCAAAGCTAGACAGTAGCGCAAGATGAACTGAGTTCTGGCCGCCATCCGGTAATTAGCCCCGGTTGCGGGCGCGGGCAGCCTTTTTGGCCCGCCGCTTCTTATTCGGCCCTTCGAGCCATTTGGCCTTGTCTTGGGTTGCCAGGTAGGCGGTAATGGCCGCCGGAACATTGCGACGATAGGAGCGCAGCAATGTAATTTTTACAATGATGATGAGGATGAGATAAAGGACCGGCCAGATTAACCAGGTGGATGCGCCAACCCGCTCGTATTCCAGAAATGCCAGCGCCAAACCGATGAGTCCGTTCCCCCAAAACCACCACGCTGCTGTGCGCGTGGTCTGCTGGACGGCTCGGACCGGCTTGCGGTAGCGGTTCAGGAAGCTCCAACGGATGATTGCGCCGGCAAGTAGCAGCAGGGCTGCCACTACGGCGACCAGGATAGCTATTGGTCGCCCCACCGGTACGGTGATGGCGGCAATAAGCGGGCCGAGCTTGTCGGAATTCAAGATGGCACCCAGAAGGAGCCCGAGGACGGCACCGACGCTGACTTCGAGCGGCTTATGGCCAAGGATCTCACGCAGACGCATCCGGGGGTGATCCAAGCGGTCTTTTTCCATGCTATCAAGAATGGCGTTAATGGCCACGGCCTGCTCCCCTGCCGAACGACGGACCCCGAACGAGTCGTACATAACGATGGCGGCAAAGATGGCCGCTAAGCCGAAGATAGCCGAGTTTGAGCCGTCTACTAGCAAGGCGGTAACTGCCAACGATACGACCACGGCGGCATGAACACTGGGCATACCGCCAGAGCCGTAGAGGTAGCGAAAGTCGACCCGGCCGCGGAAGGCGGCAATGGTGAATTTAAGGAATTGGGCAATGGCCCACACCACCAGCGGTACGACAATGTAGCGGTTAACCATGGATACTTGGTATACTCCCCATTTGTGGCTCATTGTAGCAAAAAAGCCGGATGGTGTCAGGAGGAATTCGGTGCAACACGCTGCGATTTCTGCTCGAGGACACGATTTCCGATGCAGACCGCCCGCTCCAAGTGCGCAATTTCGCGCTTGAGCCGGGCGTTGCCCGCTGATGTAAGAATGTAGTATGCCCCACGGCGCGAGTCTTGATGGCCGATGGCAGCGTCGGGTGTGACGAGACCCCAGGTTGCGAGACGTTTAAGGGCGTTTTGGAGAGAAGCACGTGCTGGCAATACTGCACCAACCGAATCATGTTGAATCTGTTCTCTTAAAGCATAGGCATACAGCGGTCGACGAGCTAAAACGGCAAGTATGTAGTAATCAAGCAATGGTAGCGCATTTGCATAGTGCGAATAATTTGTCGGCATATTGATAGTTTACGATGCAGCGAGGGGGCCTGACCAATAGTTAATAAATGAGTCTAAATTTGGCCTATTGCCTCTGAGGACAATAGGCCAAATTTAGACGTTTTGTATTTGTGAGGGTAAGTGTCCCGAGTGCCTAACTAAGTCTTCTTAAGCTTACGCTCCATACCGAAGAAGGCGGCAGCAAGGAGTAGCGTTACCGCGGCTAAGAGCATGAGTGTGCCGGTGTTGCGCGCGGCCGTTTTTGCGGCAGTCTCTGGATTGTGCACGGCGGCGACCAAGGCACTACTACCAAAGGCCGGAGCGGCGGCTGCCGACAGGTTACTCGCTACACCCGAGGCACCACCAGATCCAGAACCGGAGCTAAACAAAACTGCGGCAACCTGCACTGGAGAGCTACCACCAGCCGCGGCTGCTCCACTGGCTCCCGAGGTCGGTGCGCTACCAGCAGCAGTGTTCTGGTTAACATCCCCGGTCCAATCGCCGAAGACGTTGATTACCAGCACCCCGAACCAGTGTGTCAGGTTCAGCTGGCTGCCAAAGATGTTAGCAATGTTAGTGGCGACGCTGGCGTTACCGCTAGTGGCGTTACCGGCGCTGGTGTTGCCCGAAACATCGGCGTTACCGCTGATTGCCCCGGCATTAACATTGTTGGTGATAGTACCACTGGGGCTATTGGTAAGGTTCAAATTATTGTTTTGGGTGCTGCTGGCCGTATTGGTGCTGTTCGGGCCGGTGCCGTTATTTTGGACCGTAGCATTGCCGGTCAGCAGAGCACCCGTCGAACTGCCGGTACCGGGTAGATTCATAATCTGACCAACCCAGTGGCCCATCACGTTTACGAGCACCAGCACGGCATTGTCACCAAACAAGGTGGTGTTGTCCAGATTGAAGAGGTTGTTGTTAGTCGCGGCCGTACCAGTCGTGGCATTACCGGCGCTGGTGTTGCCGGCAACATTGGCCGTGCCGGATTGGGCGTTGGTGTTGATGTTGTTATTAAAGGCCGCGCTGGGGTCGTTAGTGATGTTGGCGGTGTTGTTTTGGGTGCTACTGGCAGTATTGGTGCTGTTCGGGCCGGTGTTAGCGTTGGAAACGTCAGTCGCACCGCTAGTGCCGGTGGCCGCGCTCCCCTGCCCGGCAATGCCGTTCAAGAAGCCGTCCGGAAAGAGGATGTCACCATTGAGGTTGCCAAAGATGTTCAACAGGCCGAAGAACGACTGGCCGGAACTAATCGCCGAGTTAATCAGGTTGAGGATGTTGACGTCGGCGGCAGCCGCACCGGTAGTGGCGTTACCGCCCTGGGTGTTGTTGGTAACACCGGCGTTGCCGGTTTGGGCCAAAACATTGACGTTGTTGTTGATGGTACCGGTGGGCTTATTCACCACCGTTACATCAGAGTTGCAGGTGTCGGTAGCGGTATTGGTGGATTCCGGGCCGGTGTTGGCATTGCCGGTTACCGCACCGTTGGTGCAGGTTGGCAGACTCCCGACTTGGCCGCCGCCACCGGTGGTGGCACTCGGGTTCAGGGTAATGTCGCCGGTTTGGTTGCCAAACAGGTTTTGAGCAAAGTAGTTGAGGCCGCCGTTACTCCACGACCAAGCGGCATTCAGAAGGTTTAAGAGATTGTCGATTACCGTTGCCGGACCAGTGGTGGCGTTACCGGCGCTGGTGTTGCCCGAAACGCTGGCATCACCAGTTGTAGCTGTAGAGGTATCATTGTTGTTCAGGAGAGCGTTGGTAAGGAGCTGGAGCATGGCGGTATTGGTAGCGGACGCCGAAGCGCTGTTGAGGCTCCCAGGACCGGTATTGCTGTTAGAGGGGTCGCTGAGGCCGAGGAGAGCTGCCAGGGTCGCCAGCGGGTTAGAAGCGGCGCTGGCGGTGCCGGCGGCGCTTGAGGAGCCTGAGGGAGCACCGGCGCCGGAAGTTGCGCCACTACCTGAAGCTGCCGGGGTGGGCAGTACCGCGCCGGGGATAACGTGGTACCAACCGGTCTGAGTATCATACGAATACAAAGGTGAATCGTAGCGGCCAATACTGGTGTTGTAGCTAAAGGAACCCTGATTGGTTGGCAGCCAGGTTTGGGTAGCGTCATTAAAAGCGTAGGCCGGGATCTTGCCAGTCGGCTTTTGCGGACCAGTGGGACTTTGGGGGCCAGTAGGGCTTTGCGGACCGGTAGGATTCTGCGGGCCAGTGGCCGCCGGCGGCGTAGGATCGGTCGGCGTGGTCGCTGGCGGATCGGTTGGGGTGGTTGTTGTCCCCGGATCGGCTGGCGCGGTCACCGTCGTCGTCTGCTGTGACGGATCGCTGGTGCCATCAGCCAGAATCACCGCCGGCTGGGCCAAGCCCAGCAGCAGAGCCAGTGTTATTGATAGGATGCGTTTGGTTGGTTTAATCATTATTCATTCCCCTGTTATCCCTGATTAGTTACTACTCGTTAATGGTGCTACTCTTCCTCATCAAAATGAGTGCTGGGGAGGGGGTTGCCCTCCCGAGTGACCGGCCCATGGGCTCGGCGCTTGTGGGTGGTACGGCGCGTCGCGGTAGAATTTTTAAGCTTCATTTTAGAAGCGTAAAATTACTACCCGATAAGCCGTCCATCATATAAAGGTACGAGAAACTCAGTCGGTTCAGCGATTAGTTGCTGATGGTTACCGAGGTAGAGCTGCTGTTGGTGTTCGAAGCCGAACCACTGGTGGCGCTGCCGCCGGTGGTGTTGCCGCTCACTTTGGCGTCACCAGTACTGGCGTACTGGCTGTTGCTGTTGGTAACCGTAACGTTGTTGTTGTTGGTTACGTGCAGTGAGTTGTTGACGTCGTTGTCGATGCTGTTGTGCGAGTTCGGACCAGTCAAGCTGATGCTTGAGTCACCGCTTCCTGAGCCGTTGCCCCAGAAACCGCTACCAACGGAACCGTTGGTGACCGAAACGCTGGTGTCGGTCGAGTTGTCGTTGCTGGCGTCGCCGCTAGTGGCGTCACCGGCAGTGGTGTTGTTTTTGGCCGAAGCGTCACCGCTCTTGGCGCTCTGGTGGTTGCTGTTGCTAACCGACAGGTTGTTGTTGTTCTTGATACTAGCGTGGTTGTTGGTTTCGTTGTTGATGCTGTTGTGCGAGTGAGGGCCGGTAGTGTCAATGCTGTCGGCCGCGGCTACGCCCACGCCCAAACCGATAGTGGCAAGGCCGATGGCTGCGTAACGAAGTACTTTTGCTTGTAACATGTAAATTCTCCTAAAGAATGGTTGTTAGTTGAAACTGGGAACTAGTGGGCCTCGATGGTTACGTGGCTCGTGCCGCTAGCCGATACCGAAGTAGCGGAGTTGCTGCTCGAGTTCACGGAACTATGAGACGACACCTGTTGGAACGAAGTGGCGTCATTGTTCCCGCTTGAGCTCGTGTGGATTTGAATGTGAACGTTACCCGACGGGGTGTTTGTCGTTTGGTTCACATCGTTTCCATTCGTGCTGACGGTCGCACTGTCGCCAGAAACCGTTACCGTAGCGTCACCGTTGGGTGTCGGAACAGTGGTGGTCCCTTGGATTGCCGGTAGCTCCTTGCCATTGACGCTTATCTGGGGAGTCCCCAAGCTCGTCACGGCCGGTGTGATATCGGCGGATGTACTGGTATCGGCATGATAGGCAGTGTCGGCGGTGGCCGGTCGGTGCACAAGGGTGAGGAGTACTCCGACGCTAGCAACTACGGCGACGCCGCTGATCAAGCTGAATTTAGTAGGTACGATGGTCATTGGTAGACCCCCTCTAGGCTTTCGCCTGCTTCTTGGTCGCATAGAACGCGCTGCCGCCAGCGGCAACCAAGCTTAGCAATGCGGCTAGACCCATCAGTAGCGCCGACGATTTGTTGGCGTCCTGAATCGCGGTCGTGAGACCACTGGGGTGGTAAGCTGCACGCAACGCCGAAACGTCGCAGATTGCGCTACAACCGGTGGCCGGTAGCATGGCTACCGAACCGCTACCGGAACCGACGCCGGCAGTACCCGCGCCTTTACCGGGTGTAGAACTGGCAGCTGAGCCGGAGCCCGCGCCTGCGCCACTCCCTGAGCCGCCGCCGGATACGGAACCGCTACCTGATCCCGGCAGAGCTGAGCTATTGCCAACATCAATGGTCGTGGACACATTGTTGCTGTTCGTAGCATCGCCGCTCATGGCGCTGCCAGCGGTAGTATTACCTTTGACAGACGCAGAACCGGTACTAGCAGTTTGGTGGTTGCTGTTGGTAACCGTAACGTTGTTGTTGTTTGTCTCGTTAACAGTCGTGTTCTGAGTATTCGTGACCGTGTTGGTCGAATACGGACCAGTCGTGTCGATACTGCTGTCGGCCAAAGCCGGCATGGCAGCGGTAAGACTCAACATACTAGTTAGCACCACGGCGCTACCTAACTGCTGGATTCGTTTTGATCGCATCTCTTTTCACCTCCTTTCTTACAAGCGTTGGTTAGATTTGTTTGGTCTTGGGTGTTCGACTCCACATCAAAATGAGTTCTATCCCAGTGCACCTGCACCAATAGAACTCATTTCTCGTGGAGTGGCAAAAAGAAGAAGTGGGGCAACATCGCTGCGAGCGGCTCCGAGGAATCCGGACCGGCGCAGGCGTGCCGGGTAGGAGTTAGCGGGAACGGTGAGCTCAAGCAGAGCCAGACAAGAGAGAACCAAAACAATAGCGGTCGAGAGGCCGGCCTGAGAGGTGGCCGCGGCTTTAACGATATCAGGGACAAAGCGGACAGCCGGCACTAGCGTAGAAATCAAGAGGACATGAAGTTGGTAGAGCAGACCCACCGGAGCCGGAGGTGGTGATGGGGGCGCATGGTTGCCATCGGCGTTAGGAATAGGGGCTGCCGTTATTGGCGCTATGGGGGTGAGCCCGCTGATGAAAGCGACACGTTGGAGTGAAGCTACTAACGAGTTGTTCGAGGCAGCCGTAGTGGGCATAGATGTAGACGAAGAACCACCGGCTTGACTTGGTGTTACCGTCGAATTGGTACTGCCGATGGGAGAATTAGTGCTGGGGTTTGAAGCTTTGGTAGTTGAGCCGCTATCGGAGTTGAGACCGTTACCTGAACTGTTTCCGGCGGGCGGCGTGGTTGCGGGAGGGTTGCCGTTGGAATTGTCGCCGTCGGTGGATCCGCCAACGCTGGTGCCAACGGAAGTGGTGCTGGTATGCGAAGTGTTTACGGTAACCGAAGTCGTGTCAGTTGAAATTACGGTCTGGCCCGGGTCAGTAGAGGGTGGCGTGGTTGCGGGAGCTGCGTCAGCTAAAACCGCGCCGGCACCAAGTGCCATCAACAGCGTAGTCAACCCTAATTGAGCTAGCAGACGTCGCAGCATAATCGTAAACAGTCCTCCCCACACACCGGTTTACGTTCCCCCTAGCTCGCCTCTACTATAAGGAATATAGCGTGTGAGTCACAGAATACCTGGCAACACCCCATAGCAACACCGGCGGATTTCCCAAACAAATTCACCTAAGCATTGTAATTTTTAGCAAAAACGCCGATGTTTGCCAGTTTACGCCATAAGCGTTTTTTGGCTTAGTAAAGGCAAAATAATGCTTACGCTTGTATTTTTGATGTGAATATTAGGCCTTCTCGGAGGTATCGGTAGCGGTTTCGGAGTTTTCTTCACCCGATTCGGTTTTTTCTAAAATGGTCTCGCCAATCAGCGCAACCGATGCCACTTTATCCCCTTCTTTCATCCGCATAATCCGCACACCCTGTGTGGCGCGGCCAATCAAGGAAATGTCCTTGACCGCCAGGCGGATCACTTGCCCGCTCGTCGAAATCACGACCAGGTCGTCGCTATCGCTTTCCAGCGCCCGTACGTCAACTGTTTTGCCGGTCTTTGCCGTAACCACGCCGGCCTTAATCCCGACACCGCCGCGGGCGTGAGTCGCAAACTGGTCAACTTTAGTGCGCTTGCCGTAGCCGTTCTCCATAATTACGAGGAGTACGGTATCGGGCTGCACGACGTCCATGCCGACCACGCTATCACCCGGGCGGAGGCGTACACCTCGAACTCCGCGGGTGGCCCGCCCCATCGGCCGGGCGTCAGTCTCCTTAAAGCGGATGGCTTGAGCTAGTGCTGTGGAAATTACAATTTCGTCTTGGCCACTAGTTTGCTTGACCCAGCGCAGCTCGTCACCTTTATCGAGCTTGATCGCGATCAAGCCATTGGCTCGGACGTTGGCGAAACCTTCCAAGGACGTCTTCTTAACGGTTCCGAACTTGGTAGTCATAAATAGGTACTTACTGGCAGTTTGGGCTTTGGTATCAAAGGTATTTATCGAGGTAACTTTCTCGTCGGGACCTAGCTGCAACAGGTTGACGATGGCCTGGCCTTTGGCAGTCCGGCTCGCCGCCGGAATTTCATAGACTTTGAGGCGAAAGACGCGTCCCTTATTAGTGAAGAATAGGATGAAGTCGTGGTTTTGGGTCAAAACCAGGTGCTCCACGACGTCCTCTTCCTTGGTAGTCATGCCCATTATGCCCTTCCCGCCGCGACCCTGCGATTTATAGGTGTTGGATGGAATGCGCTTAATATAATTGCCTTGCGTCAACGTGACGATAACTTGCTCGTTGGGCACCAACTCCTCTTCACTGAACTTACCGAGCTCGTGCGGCACGATGGCAGTCCGACGCTCGTCGCCGTACTTGTCTTTGATCTCGCCGAGCTCCTCTTTAATAATGCGCAGGATTTCCTTTTCGTCAGCCAAGATCTTTTCGAGTTTGGCGATGAGCTTGAGCAGCGCCGTCAGGTTATCCTCGAGCTCCTGGCGCGACAGGCCGGTAAGACGGGCCAGCTGCATGCTCAAAATAGCCTTGGCCTGCACTACCGTCAGCTTGAACTGCTTTACCAGATTAGTCTCGGCATTTTCACGGGTCCGACTGGCTCGAATTGTCTTGATGACTTCGTCGATGTGGTCGAGGGCGATCTTCAAGCCCTCCAAGATGTGGGCATCGTCTTTGGCTTTGGCTAACTCGAACTCGGTGCGGCGGCGCACCACCACCTGACGGTGGGCAATAAATTCCTTTAGGATCATTTCCAAGCTCAGAACCCGCGGCTGACGCCCATTTTCCACCAGTGCGAGCATGTTGACGTGGAAGGCGCTTTGCATCGGCGTCAGCTTGTACAACTGGTTGAGGATTTTGTTAGGGTAGCTATCTTTGCGTAGCTCCACCACAATGCGCGTACCGTGACGGTTGCTCTCGTCACGCAGGTCGCTAATGCCCATAATGCGCTTATCTTTAACTAGCTCAGCGATTTTATCGACCAGGGTGGCGCGGTTCACCTGATACGGGATCTCGGTAATGACAATCTGGCTGTTACCTTTTTTGTCTTCCTCGATTTCGGCCACCGCCCGCACCGTAATCGAACCCTTACCAGTCCCATATGCCTGCCGGATAGATTCGACGCCATAAATGGTCCCACCTGTCGGGAAATCCGGGCCACTGACGTGCTCCATCAGATCATCGAGAGTAGCGTCGGGATGGTCAATCAGATAGGTAATGCCATTCACCAGCTCGGTGAGGTTGTGGGGCGGAATATTGGTAGCCATACCGACGGCAATGCCGATCTGGCCATTTAAAAGCAGGTTGGGGATCTTAGCCGGGAGTACCACCGGCTCTTTGCGGCTGCCGTCGTAGTTGGGGCGAAAATCGACAGTGTTCTTATCCAAATCAAACAGCATTTCGCTAGCCAAGCGCGTCATGCGGGCTTCGGTGTAACGCATGGCGGCCGGCGGGTCGCCATCGACCGAGCCGTAGTTACCCTGGCCGTCGACCATCGGGTAGCGCATCGAGAAGTCTTGGGCCAAGCGCACCATGGCATCGTAAATGGCTGAGTCCCCGTGGGGGTGGTAATTCCCCATCACCTCACCCACCACGGTGGCACTCTTACGGAAGCGAGCGGTGTGGCGCAGGCCCTGGTTGTTCATAACGTAAAGGATGCGGCGGTGCACCGGCTTGAGGCCGTCGCGCACATCCGG
>Ga0105238_10002607_pt1 | contig 17981 bp, 6 predicted proteins | sample KBSC34metaG_FD_81526 | JGI IMG/M metagenome (GOLD analysis project Ga0105238, IMG submission 81526) | Corn rhizosphere microbial communities from Kellogg Biological Station, Michigan, USA - KBS C3-4 metaG | ecosystem: Host-associated > Plants > Roots > Rhizosphere > Soil | place: Michigan, USA... | reverse complement strand
CGGTAGATCTGGAAATTGACGAAGTTCTGTCCGTTGAAGCCGCCGGTCTTATAGCCAAGGCTGTTGTTGAAATAGAACATCGTCGACGGACGCCACTGATAGTGGAGCTGTACCGTATAGCTGGGCGATGTAAAGCGCGCGGACTGCGACGACGGGCACTGGTTTCCAGTGATCACGACGCCGTTGATGACGCACTTACGCGGATTCAGCACGAACGTGCCGATCTGAGGAGTGGCCGGACCGCTGGGGACGTAGCTGTAGCTGTCACCTTGCGTATAGAACTTGTCCCAATTGTACCGGATACCGCCCGTGATGCTCAGCCCCTCGATATAATCGCTGAGGTCATAATCGCTCTGGGTATACAGCGCATCGGAGCGGGATTGCAGGTTCAGGGTCGCGCCTGTGACCGACAAGCCGCCGAAATTGCTGGTATATTGGATGCCGTAAGGCGCACTCGTATTCGATGGCGTGCTGCCGCCGGCGCCGGTCGACTGGCCACCCCATTGATTGAAGAAGCCGGCCTGGAAATGCAGCTTGTTATCGAAGAAGTTCCCGATGATCTGGATTTCTTCGTTGTACTGGTAGGCCGGGCCGCGCTCCTGATCGTGGAAGCCGCTGGGGATCGGGCCTTGCAGCAGGCCGAAACCCAAACCGCCGATGTCGCCGCGGGAATAATTATAGATCGACGCGAAGCCGGCAATGTTCTTCAGCGTGAGATTATCGGTGATATCCCATGACGTCGTGTTGACGATGTTGAGCTGCTTCAGGACAGCGGTCGGGATGAGCGACGTGGCAGCCAGGTTGTATCTGCCCAGCGCCTCCTGCTCCTTCTGCAGCGCGACGAGATCGACGTTCTGCCCCTGAAGGTTGTAGTGCGCATAGTAGAGGGAGGGAACCAGGGCCCGATGGGCCCCTGGGCAAGGGCCAGGAGCGACCCGAGCGGCAGGCCGAACGCTTGTGCCGGGCCGGGATTGGCCGCGACGTACGTGAACGCACCCGGCTTATACTGGGTGTCGAAGTAGTTCAGCATGAATTCGTTGCGGATATTATCCGTCGCGTTGTAGGTCGCCGCGAAACGGAAGTTCCAGTAATTCTGGTTCAGCAGATCGATATTCTGCTTGATGACATGCTGATAGCCGTCCTGCTTCTGGTACTGAACGCCAGCGCGGACAAGCAGCTTGTCGTCGATGACCGGCACATTGACCAGGGCCTCGACCGTCTGGCGCCCATAGTCGCCCAGGGTGATCTTGGCATAGCCGTCATAGTCGTTCTTCGGATGGTTGGGGGAGAACAGGATCGCGCCGGCATCGTTCGAGAGGCCGAACAGCGTACCCTGCGGCCCGTACAGGACCTGCAGGTTCTGCATGTCGAAATAGAAGCCCTGGGCCTGGTTGTTCACGTTCACCGGAACATCGTCCCAGTAGAAGATGACGCCCGGCGCGCCGCGCAGGAAGGTGTAGGTCAGGCCGAGCGAGGCCCCGGTCGCGCCGTTGAAGCCCGGAATCGAGTCGGTCAGCTTCAGCGCGTCGCGGATATCCTTCTTCTCCAGCGCCGCCGGCTGGAAGGTCAGCAGCGTGATCGGCACTGCCTGCGCCTTTTCCTCACGCCGGCGGGCGGTCACCACCACCTCTTCCAGGGTACCGCCACCCGTAGTCGCCGCGGGCTGATCGGATTGCGCAAAGCTGGTGCGGGCGCCGCCCGCCAGCCCGATGAGCGCGGCCGTCGCGCAGAGCGCCAGAGTCAAGCGTGCTGACATGTTTCCCTCCCCATTTTATCGCGGCCGTTCACCGGCCGAGCGTTTCCACCCTACTGGTGGCGTTATTGAGTGCGGCTTTTTACCGCAATACGCCACGCGCAGGAGGGAGCATCGGAGCAAAATCGGAGCGGCGTCAAGCACAATCGTATAAATGATTGCATTTGGCTCAAAAAAAAACGGCCCCCGCATCGCGCAGGGGCCGTCCGATATTGAGCGGGGCTAGGCCCCGATTCGACTGCCGTTACGAGGTCGGACCGCCGTCATAGACGATCTGGACCCGCCGATTCTGCGGCTCGCGCACGCCGTCGGCGGTCGGCACCAGGAGGTCCCGCTTGCCTTTGGCCACGATCTCGATCTCCGACGACGGGACGCCGTCCTTCTCGAGGCGGGCAGCCACCGACTCCGCGCGGCGGCGGCTGAGACGCATGTTGTAGGCGTCGGAGCCGACCGTGTCGGTGTGGCCGGTCACCGTGAGACGCGTCACATGGGCCGGGCCGGCGTTGCTCGCCGCCTGGTCGACGATCTGAGTCGCCTGGCTGGTGAGGTCCGACTTGTTGAAGTCGAAGAACACCAGATAGCTCTTCGGCGCCGGAGCGACAGCCTGGGCCGGCGGCGGCGTGTAGGGCGCGGCCGGAGCCGCTCCACCGGTCGTATCCGACTGGAACGCATATTTCAGCGAGAAGCCGAACATGCGCGGCTGAGCCGGCTGGAACCCGATTTCGCCGATCGCACGATAAGCGCAGAGGCAGCCGTTGACGTTGGAATTGTTCGTCACGTTGGTGACGAAGAACTGCCCGCTGACCCCATCCTTACCCCAGATGTCGTTCCAGTCCAGGCTGACGTCGACATTGTGGTGCCCCGGAATGTAGTCCGCGAAAGTGGCGCCGGCGACGTCACTGTTCAGGGACGACTTCACCCACGAATAGCTGCCGGTGAAGCTGACGTCACCATAGTCCTTGTTGATGAAGGGGAAGTGATAGGTGGCGTGACCATCGAATTTGTATTCCGGCAGGATTTCGAAGCCGACGCCCGGGACGGACTGCTGACCGGTACCGGCGGCATTCGGGCCCTGGAAGTTCTTGTACTTGCCCTTGTTGTATTCGGCATTCAGCTGCAGCACGAGATCATCCCACGGGATCAACGTCCACTGGATATCCCAGCCGTAGAGATCGCCGTCACCGACATCCAGGAACGGCGTACTCAGCGACAGGGTCCCGGCCGGCGTCAGATAGGCGCCGGTCGTCTGGATCTCGATGCCGCGATAGACGCCGTAATACATGCTGCCGTCGAACCGGGTCTTGACGCCGGGCAAACCGATCGCCGCCAGGTCGGTCTCGGTCTTCACGCCGATTTCGTAGTTGTTCAGATGTTCCGGCTTGAAGATCTGGAAGGCCACGAGGTTCTGCCCGTTGAAGCCGCCCGTCTTATAGCCAAGGCTGTTGTTGAAGTAGAACATCGTATCCGGCCGCCACTGATAGTTGACCTGGATCGTGTAGCTGGGCGAGGTGAACCGCGCCGACTGGGACGTGGGACAGCCGACGTTTGTGGCAACGGTTGCCCCCGGCTTCAGGCACAGCGGCTTGTTCTGTACGAACGTGCCGACGCTGGGGTTTGCCGGGCCGCTGGGAACGTAGCTGAAGCTGTCGCTCTGCGTATAGAACTTGTCCCAGGTATAGCGGAAGCCGCCGGTAAAGCTGACCCCCTCGACATAGTCGCTGAGATCGTAGGTGCTCTGCGTAAAGAGCGCATCCGTACGGGATTGCAGGTTCACCCTTGAACCAGTGACGGACAGACCGCCGAAGTCGTTCGTATAGTTGATACCATAAGGCGCCGTCGTGTTCGACGGAAGGCCGCCGCCCGCGCCGGTGGGCTGGCCGCCCCACTGATTGAACATACCGACCCGGAAGTTCAGCTTGTTGTCGAAGAACTCGCCAATGAACTGGATTTCTTCGTTGTACTGCTTGGCGTCACCACGCGGATCGTCGTGATAGCCGGCCGGGATCGGCCCTTGCAGCAGGCCGAAGCCCAGGCCGCCGATATCCGCGCGGCTGTAATTATAGATATTCGCAAATCCGGCGATATTCTTGATGTGCATATTGTCCGTGATGTCCCACTCCGTCGTGTTGACGATATTGAGCTGCTTCAACACGGCGGTCGGGGTGAAGGCCAGAGCGGCGAGGTTATACTTGCCCAGCGCCTCCTGCTGCTTCTGAAGGGCGATAAGGTCGATGTTCTGGCCCTGAAGCTGCTGGTGCGCCAGATACAGCGAGGGAACCAGCGCGCCGATGGGGCCCTGGGCAAGGCTCAGGATCGATTGCAGCGGGATTCCGAACGCCTGCGCCGGGCCCGGATTGGCCGACGCGAACGTATACGCACCCGGCAGATACTGGGTGTCGAAATAGTTCAGCATGAAATCGTTGCGGATATTATCCGTCGCGTTGTAGGTCGCGGCGAAACGGAAATTCCAATAGTTCTGGTTCAGCAGATCGATATTCTGCTTGAGGACGTGCTGATAGCCGTCCTGCTTTTGGTACTGCACACCAGCACGGACCAGCAGCTTGTCGTCGATGACCGGCACGTTGACCAGAGCCTCGACCGTCTGGCGCCCATAGTCGCCCAGCGTGATCTTGGCATAGCCGTCATAGTCGTTCTTCGGGTGGTTCGGCTGAAACAGGATCGCGCCGGCATCGTTCGAGAGGCCGAACAGCGTGCCCTGCGGGCCATACAGGACCTGCAGGTTCTGCATGTCGAAATAGAAGCCCTGGGCCTGGTTGTTCACGTTCACCGGAACATCGTCCCAGTAGAAGATGACGCCCGGCGCGCCGCGCAGGAAGGTATAGGTGAGGCCGAGCGAGCCGCCGGTCGCGCCGTTGAAGCCCGGGATCGAGTCGGTCAGCTTCAGCGCGTCGCGGATGTCCTGCTTTTCGAGCGCCTTCGAACTGAAGGTCAGCAGCGTGATCGGGACGGTCTGCGCCTTTTCCTCACGCCGGCGGGCCGTCACGACGACCTCTTCCAGCGCGCTATTGCCGGCGGTCGCCGCGGGCTGATCGGATTGCGCAGAGGCAATGCGCGCACCACCGGCCAATCCGATAAGCGCGGCGGTTGCACACAAAGCGAGACTCAAACGTCCTGACATGATTCCTCCCCATGACCCAGCTGCTTCCCGGCCGGGTATTTTTACCATCTGGCGGCGTTATTGAGTTCGGCTTCCATCGCCGCCCATCACGCGCATGGGAGGAACATCAAGGAAAAACAACCATTCCGTCAAGTACTATTCTTTAGAAGATAGCATTTTACAAAAAAGGCCGGCGCTCCGCTCCTGCGGTCGCGCCGGCCTTATTGAGTGCGACTGATCAGCGCACCCGGAGCCCGTTACGAGGTGGGGCCGCCGTCATAGACGATCTGCACGCGCCGGTTCTGCGGCTCGCGCACACCGTCCGCCGTCGGGACCAGAAGGTCCCGCTTGCCCTTGGCAACGATCTCGATCTCGGACGACGGGACGCCGTCCTTCTCGAGGCGCGCGGCCACCGATTCCGCACGGCGGCGGCTGAGACGCATGTTGTAGGCGTCGGAGCCGACGGTGTCGGTATGGCCGGTCACCGTCAGGCGGGTCACGTGGGCCGGGCCAGCGTTCGACGCTGCCTGGTCGACGATCTGGGTCGCCTGGCTGGTGAGGTCCGACTTGTTGAAATCGAAGAACACCAGGTAGCTGCGCGGCGCCGCCGGAGCGACTGCCTGGGCCGGCGGCGGCGTATACGGGGCGGTCTCGGTCGCCGCTTCGCTCTCCTCGCCGAAGCGATATTTGGCGGAGAATCCGAACATGCGCGGCGGGTTGTAGGCCGCCGAGGTGAAGCCCAGCGTTGTATAGATCGCCTGGATACCGGTCACATGGGTGTTGTCCGTCAGGTTGGTGACGAACGCACCGAGATCGACCGGTGCGCCGAACACGTCCGTCCAGTCGACCCTCAGATTGAAGTTTTCATAGGACGGGATGATGTTCTGGACCTCGCCCTGGGTGACGGTGACGTATTGCTGCCCCATCCAGGAGTAATCGAGCGAGAAGGCGACGTCGCCGTAAGAGGCATCGATCGGCAGGTGATAGGTGCCGGCGATGCCGTACTGCCACTTCGGAACGAAGAAGAAAGGCGTGTTCGGGCCCGACGACTGGGCGCCGAAGACCTTCGGGTACTGGTTGTAATGCGCATAGATGTACGACGCGTGCGGCGAGATCTCGACGCCCGTGTACGGAACGATCGTCGCCTCGAGTTCACCACCCTCGAGCTCGGCCGAGGCGGCGTTCTGCTCCAGCGTCGCGGCATGCGTGGCGCCGGTCGAGTCGATGACCTGGACCAGCTTGTTGACCTGGATCGCCTTATAGTCGGTGTGGAACAGGTCGAAGTTGGTACGGCCGTGAACATCGCCAAGGGTCCAGTCCGACTTCACGCCGAGCTCGACGTCGGTCACATGCTCGGGCTTCAGAGCCTGGTACTGTACCGGAACCTGCGGGTTCGTGCCGCCCGGCCGGTAGGCGTTGCCCGACCGGATATAGAACAGCGTGCTGGGGTCGTACTGCCAGTCGAGGCTGAGGTTCCAGCCGAACGAGCTGTAATGCGTGTTCGACCCGACGGCGCAGTTGCGGTCGAAGTTGGCCGGCGGGGCGCAGTTGGTCGGCGCGCCGGCGCCGTTGCGCGTGACCGCATCCTGGCCGTTGGTGCCGTATTCCTGGATCGACACATAGTCCCAGGTATAGCGATAGCCGGCGGTGAAGCGCAGGCCTTCGACATAGTCGCCGAGATCGTAGATGCCGTGGGCGAACGCCGCCTGGCTGCGCTCCGTATTGTGGAAATGATAGTAGGAGATGCTGCCGACCGCGGCCGACGGCAGCAGACTGTCGCCCAGCGGATGGTCGAGCTCGAGATAGCCGCCGGCAACCCAGGACAGCTTTCCGTTCAGCGCCTTGCCCTGGATCTGCAGCTCCTCGGTGTACTGAACCGAGTTGTCGCCCCAGGTCTTGTTGTTGACCGGATCGCCGATATTGAGGATCGGCAGGCCGACGCTGGTGAAGTCGTCGGTCGACAGCTGCTTGAAGATACGCGCGGCCGCGATGTTCTTGACCGTCAGATCGTCGTTGATGTCCCAGGTGAAGGTATCGGTCAGGCCGTAGAAATAGTCCTTGCCCAGCCCGGCGATCGATTGGCCGACGACGGAGCGGACGCCCAGCTTCTGCTGCTCGGCGAACAGCGCCGGGAGATTGCCATAGACCGGGAAGTAGGCCGCGCCGTTGGCGCAGCCGCCGGGCACCGTGCCGGCGCCGCTGGCGCCCAGCGTCACCGTGTAGAGGCAGGCCGGATTCGGCTGGCCCGTAGGCAGCTTGAACGGAACGGACTGGAAGCCCGCGTTCAGCCCGGTCAACGGGAACTTCTCGTTGACGTACTTCAGGATCTCGGACGAGCCGTTATTGTGCTGATAGTAGCCGTCATAGAGGAAATAATTCTCGATATCGTCGGTCGGGCGCAGGGTGACGCCAACGCGCCAGGCATAGTAATCGACGTTGTCGAGGTCCTTGCCGTTCGAAATGTTCTTCGTATAGCCGTCGCGCTGCTGCGTCTGGCCGGCGATGCGGACCATCAGCTTGTCCTGGATGACCGGGATATTCACCGCGCCTTCGAATTCGCGGTCGTTGTAATCGCCCAGCGTGACCTGGCCGTAGCCCTCGAACTTGTTGGTCGGCTTCTTCGGCGAGAGGGAGATCAGGCCGCCGATCGAATTCTTGCCGAACAGCGTGCCCTGCGGGCCCTTCAGCACTTCCAGATTGTCGAGATCGTAATAGAAGCCGGCGGACAGGCCGTGCGTCAGGCCGGTCGTCGGATTGAAGTCGGCCTCGCCCAGCGGAACATCGTCGAAATAGATCACCGTGCCGGGCAGGCCACGCAGGCGCACATAGCCCGAGTACAGCGCGTTCACGTCCGACTGGCTGGAGGTCATCGCCAGCGACGGGACCTCGCGCGCCAGATCCTTCACCTGGTTGATCCGCTTCTTTTCCAGATCGGTCTGCGAGAACGCGGTGATCGCGATCGGAACGGTCTGCGCCCGCTCTTCCTTGCGGCGCGCCGTCACGACGATTTCTTCCAGCCCGCTATTGGCCGCCGCCGGCTGGTCCGTCTGGGCAACGGCGATCGGCGCCTGCGCCCATCCGACGAGCGCCGAACCGGCCAGCAATGCGAGGGTAAATTTCGATGACATTTATGCTCTCCCCAATGCCCGCGGCGCGGGCCATTCCTATTGCGTCAGACACAGCAAGGCCCGCGACAAGCGGGGTGCCCTCAGCTATTGAGCGCAACTTGATTTGAAAACAGGGCGCAGTCAACCCCGCCTGCGGGGCAAATCCGCGGAAGCGGAGAGCCTGCGACAGCACGCCGCCGCAGGAAGCAGGCTACTGGCAGCGTTAAGTAATAATGGATTTTTTCCGCGCGCTGACAGCACCGGTCCGCCTGTACGCGGACATCCGCCCGTCCGAGGCAGCCGCTACAACCATCCCGTAGGACGCCTGTATAAAGCTTGACTCAAACTCAGATGTTCGCGGCCCGCTTGATCCGTAACCGGATTCGAGGGAGTGGCGTCGACGCGGCGGCAGGGCGTCGCCCACAGGCGAATCGCGCGGCGTCGGCAAGAACCGATCGACAGCGGAAGTAGATAACGGGGCCAAAAGCGTCAAGCGCGGCCGGGCACCGATTTGCGCATTCAGGGGCACAAAAGAAAGCGGCGCTTCCAGTTGGAAGCGCCGCGTGCTGTTTCGGCAACAGTCTTCGAAGGCCGGCCTTTATGAGGCGGCGCCACCGTCATAGACGATCTGCACGCGCCGGTTCTGCGGCTCGCGCACGCCATCGGCGGTCGGGACCAGCAGATCGCGCTTGCCCTTGGCCACGATCTCGATCTCAGACGCCGCGATGCCGTCCTTCTCAAGCCGCGCGGCCACCGACTCCGCGCGGCGGCGGGACAGGCGCATATTGTAGGCATCCGAGCCGACCGTATCGGTGTGGCCGGTGACGGTCAGGCGGGTGACCTTCGCCGGGCCGGCATTGGATGCCGCCTGGTCCACGATCTGGGTCGCCTGGCTGGTGAGATCCGACTTGTTGAAGTCGAAGAACACCAGATAGCTCTTCGGCGCCGGGGCAACGGCGGCCGCGGGCGGGGGCGCGTAGGGCGCGGCGGGGGTCTCCGGCTCGCTCTTGTCGGCGCCGAAGCGGTATTTCAGCGAGACGCCGAACATTCTGGGCTCGTTATAGACCAGCGAGGTGAAGCCCAGCACGTTATAGAGCGGCAGCACCGCCTGGACATGCAGATTGTCCGTGGCGTTGGTCATGAAGAAGGCGGCGTCCACCGAATAGTTCAGGATGTTGTTCCATTCGACCCTGATGTCCAGATTGTCGAAGGACGGCTGGATCGGATAGATGTCCTGCCCCGCCGCCGCGACATATTGCTGGCCGTTGAAGGTATAGGTCGCCGAAACCGATGCATCGCCCCAGGATTCGTCGATCGGCAGGTGATAGGTGGCGGTGAAGCCCCAGGTCCATTTGGGATCGTAGAAGAAGGGCGGCGCCGACCCGTTGATCTTGAATGCCGCCGGGTACTGGTCGTAGTGCGTGTAGAGATAGGCGGCGTGGGGCGAGAACTCGACATCCTTGAACGGGATGAAGGTCTGCTCCAGCTCCATGCCCTCCAGCTCGGCGCTCGCGGCGTTCGCTTCCAGCGACGCCGCATGCTTGTTGCCCTGGGCGTCCGTGACCTGCACGAGCTCGGTCACCTGGATCGCCTTATAGTCGGTATGGAACATGTCGAAGTTGGTGCGGCCATGCACGCCCATGAAGTCCCAATCCGACTTCACGCCGATTTCCACGTCGGTCACGTGTTCCGGCTTGATCTGCTGATAGGGCGGCGGCACCTGCGGGTTGATGCCGCCCCCGCGATAGGCGTTGCCTGACCGGACATAGACCAGCGTATTGGGCGTGATCTGGTCGTCGAGGCTGACATTCCAGCCATATGAGCTGAAATGCGCGTTGGTCGCGGATTCGCAGTTCCTGTCGAAGATCGCGATCTCGGCGCAGTTGTTGCCGACGCCGTCGGTGCGCGTAACCGCATCCACGCCGTTGGTCCCGCGCTCGCTGAGCGAGAAATAATCCCAGGTATAGCGATAGCCGCCGGTGAGGCGCAGCCCCTCCACATAGTCCCCCAGATCGTAGATGCCGTGGGCGAAGACCGCCTGGCTGCGGCTGACCTGATGGAAATGATAGTAGGACGGATTGCCCACGGCGCTGGAGGCATCGACCGTGTCGCCGAGCGGATGATCGAACTCCAGATAGCCGCCGAACACCCAGGCCAGCTTGTCGTTGAGCGCCTTGCCCTGAAGCTGGATTTCCTCGGTGTATTGCACTGAGTTGTCGTTCCAGCCGACCTGGTTGCCCGGATAGCCGATATTCAGCACCGGCAGCGGATTGGCCACATCATCGGCGGTGGACAGCGACTTGAAGATTCGCGCCGCGGCGATGTTCTTCAGCGTCAGGTTGTCCGCGATGTCCCAGGTCGTGGTGTTGGAGAAGCCGTAGAAATAATCCTTGCCCAGCCCCTGCACCGACCGGCCGGTGACGGCGCGCGGGCCGATCTGCTGCTGCTCGGCGAAGATCTGCGGCAGCGTCGGGAATATCCCGAAATAGCCGAGGGCCTGGGGCCCCTGGCATCCGCCCGGCACGCCGCCGGCGCCCGAGGCGGCCAAGGTCACCGTATAGACGCAGGCCGGGTTGGGCTTGCCCTTGATCGTGGTCGGAACCGGCGTGAAGGTCGCGCTGAGCCCGGTCAGGGGGAACTTGGCGTTCAGATAGGCCGGGATCGTTGCGCCGCCGTTCGTATCCTGCCAGTAGCCGTCATAGAGGAAATAGTTCTCCAGATCGTCGCTCGGGCGCAGCGTGACGCCGACGCGCCACGAGTAGTAGTCGCGGTTGTCGTAATCGACACCGTTGGAAATATCCTTGGTATAGCCGTCGCGCTTCTGCATCTGGCCGGCGACACGGACCAGCAGCTTGTCGGCGATGACCGGGATATTGACCGCGCCCTCGACCTCCTTGTCGGCGTAATTGCCGAACGCGACCCTGAGATAGCCCTCATAATCGTTGGTCGGCCGCTTCGGCTCGATCGAGATCAGGCCGCCGACCGAGTTCTTGCCGAACAAGGTGCCCTGCGGCCCCTTGTCGATTTCCAGGTGGTCGAGGTCATAGAAGAAGCCGACCGACGTGCCGTGGGTGATGCCCGAGGCCGGGTTGAAGTCGACATCGCCGAGCGGGACTTCATTGAAATAGACCACCGTGCCCGGCAGGCCGCGCAGCCTGATCTGGCCGGAATAGAAGCCGTTGGCGTCCGAATTGTCCTGCGCCGACGAGAGGGACGGCACATTCTTCATCAGATCGGAGATCTGGGTGATGTGCTTTTCTTCGACGTCGGCCTGGCTGAAGGCGGTGATCGCCAGCGGCACGGTCTGGACCCGTTCCTCGCGGCGCCGCGCGGTGACGACGATTTCCTCAAGGCCGCCCCTGCCGGCAGCGGCCTGCGGCTGATCGGTTTGCGCCCTGGCTGGGCCGGAACCGGCGGTCAATCCGACAATGGCAGCGGTTGCACAGAGCGCGAGTGAGACTCGTGGCGTCATGGTTTCCTCCCCCTTGCGCGGGCGTCCCTTTGCGGGCGCCGGCGATTGTTGAATTCGACTTTATTGAGGCGCCATTCGGACGCCCGTGCGCGAATACTGATTCAACAATCATTTACTGGAGAGAGGAGCGTCAAGCGATTTTATGAGCGATGGTTCATCATTCAGGCCGCTAACGAAAACGGCGCCTCCGATTTGGAGGCGCCGCGTGTCATTTTCGCAACAGTTTTAGATACATGGTAACGTTGTTGCGTGGCCCTTTCTACGAGGTCGGGCCGCCATCATAGACGATCTGAACCCGCCGGTTCTGCGGCTCGCGCACACCGTCCGCGGTCGGAACCAGCAGGTCGCGCTTGCCCTTGGCCACGATCTCGATCTCCGACGACGCGATGCCGTCCTTCTCGAGGCGGGCGGCCACCGACTCCGCACGGCGGCGGCTGAGACGCATATTGTAGGCGTCCGAGCCGACCGTGTCGGTGTGGCCGGTGACCGTCAGGCGGGTCACATGGGCCGGGCCGGCATTGGATGCCGCCTGGTCCACGATCTGGGTCGCCTGGCTGGTGAGATCCGACTTGTTGAAGTCGAAGAACACCAGATAGCTCTTCGGCGCCGGAGCGACGGCCTGGGCCGGCGGCGGCGTGTAGGGCGCGGGCGCGGCTTCCGGCTCAGCCGATTCACCGCCGAAGCGGTACTTCAGGGTGAAGCCGTACATCTGCGGCTCGTTATAGACCAGCGAGGTGAAACCGAGCTGGGCATAGATCGGGAAGCCGCCGATCACATGCGTGTTGTCGGTGACGTTGGTCATGAAGAAGGCGGCATCGACGGTGTTGCCGAAGATGTTCTTCCAGTCGACCCGCAGGTTGATGTTCTCGTAGGACGGCATGATCGGATAGATCTCGCCGGCATTCACCGAGAGATACTGGTGCCCGTACCAGGAGTAGGTGCCGGACACCGAGATGTCGCCCCAGGATTCGTCGACCGGCAGCGTATAGGTGGCGGTCAAGGAATACTGCCACTTCGGCAGGTACTGGAACGGCGGATTGTCGTTCAGCGTGCCGAAGCCCAACGGATAGGTGTTGTAGTTGGCGTTGATGTAGGAGGCGCGCGGCTCGATCACCAGGCCCGTGACCGGCTCGACGCTGGCCTCGAGCTCACCGCCTTCGAGCGTCGCGGTCGCGGCGTTCTGGTAGGCGGAGTTGACCTTCGGCGGGCCGCCGTTCGCGTCGGGCACGGTAACCAGCTCCTGCACCTGAATGCTCTTATAGTCGGTGTGGAACAGGTCGAAGTTGGTGCGGCCGTGCTTGCCGAACAGGACCCAGTCGACCTTCGTGCCGATTTCGACGTCGGTCACGTGCTCAGGCTGGAACTTCGCAAACTGCTCGCCGACATTCAGATTGAAGCCGCCGGGACGATAAGCATTGCCCGACCTGACATAGATCAGGGTCGTCGGCGTCAGCTGCTCGTCGAGGCCCACGTTCCAGCCGAATGAGCTGAAATTGCCGCCCTCGGAGACGTGGCAATTATTGTCGGTATTGCTGATCGAGCAATTCGTCGGCAGACCGGCCCCATTGCGCTGAATCTGGTCGACGCCGTTCAGCCCGCGCTCTTCCGAGGTGACGTGGTCCCAGGTGTAGCGATAGCCCGCGGTGAAGCGCAGACCCTCGACATAATCCGACAGGTCGTAGATGCCGTGGACGAAGGCCGCCTGGCTGCGCGCCGTCTCGGTGAAGTGATAGAAGGCGGGGTTGCCCACGGCCGTGGAGCCGAGCACCGTGTCGCCGAGCGGGCCGTCATACTCAAGGAAGCCGCCGGCCACCCATGACAGCTTGTCGTTCAGCGCCTTGCCCTGGAGCTGGAACTCTTCCGTGTACTGGATCGAGTTGTCGCCCCACTGCCGCTGATTGCCCGGCACGCCGATATTCAGCACCGGCAGGAAGGTGCCGAAGTCGTCGGTGGTCGACAGCTGCTTGAAGACGCGGGCGGCGGCGATGTTCTTCACCGTCAGATTGTCGGCGACATCCCAGGTCGTGACGTTGGTGAAGCCGTAGAAATAGTCCTTGCCGATGCCCTGGACGGAATGACCGTATTCCACCCTGGCGCCCAGCGCCGCCTGCGCAGCCACGGCGTCCGCGACGCCCGGGACGAGGCCGATCTGGAACTTGGCGTTGGGGCAACCGCCGCTGGGATCGCCGTTGATCGGGGCGAATCCAGGGCCGCTCAAAGTCACGACGGCAAAGCACTGCGCCGCGATCTGCCCCTTCGTCAGGTTCGGCGGCAGCGCCGAGAAGCCGGAGTTCAAGCGTGACAGGACGAAATTGGGATTGGCGAACCGCGCGATCGCCGACGATCCGTTGGTGTCCTGATAATAGCCGTCATAGACGAAATAGTTTTCCAGATCGTCGGTCGGACGCAGCGTGACACCGACGCGCCAGGAATAGTAATCCCGGTTGTCGTAATCCTTGCCGGTGAAGAAATCCTTGGTGTAGCCGTCGCGCTGCTGGCTCTGGCCCGCGATGCGGACGAGCAGCTTGTCCTGGATGATCGGGATATTGACCGCGCCCTCGAACTGGCGGTCGTTGTAGTTGCCGAAGGTCGCCTGCGCGTAGCCCTCGAAATTGTTGGTCGGCCTCTTCGGCTCGATGGAGATCAGGCCGCCGATCGAGTTCTTGCCGAACAGCGTGCCCTGCGGGCCCTTCAGCACCTCCAGGTTGTCGAGATCGTAATAGAAGCCGGCGGACAGGCCGTGCGTGAGGCCCGTGCCGGCCTGATAGTCGACCGAGCCCAGCGGCACGTCCGCGAAATAGACCACGGAGCCGGCCAGGCCGCGCAGGCGGGTCTGGCTCGAATATGGCGCGTTCGCGTCGGACTGGCTGTTGCTGACGGCCAGCGACGGCACGATGCGCGCCAGGTCCTGCACGTTCTCGATGTGCTGCTTCTGAAGATCGTTCTGGCTGAAGGCGGTGATCGCGATCGGAACCGACTGGACCCGCTCTTCCTTGCGGCGGGCGGTCACGACGATTTCTTCCAAGCCGCCGCTATTCGCGCCGGCTTGCGCCGACTGTGCCCGCACCTCGGCCGGCGCGGCGGTCAATCCGATGGCGGCTGCCGTTGCGCAGAGAACGAGTGAAACCCGTGGCGACATAATTCCTCCCCCAGTGCGGGCTCCTGACACGGAGCCGTTATTGCCAGTGTACTTATTGAGGCGCGCTTAAACGCCTCGCGACGGCGGCAACATCATTTAAAGGATAGAGGGCGTCAAGACGGTTTATGATCGGTGGTTCACGATTCATGCGGCAAAAAGAAAGCGGCGCCTCCGATTAGGAGGCGCCGCGTGTTATTTTAGCAACAGTTTTACAGGTTTTGTAGCGTTTATGAGGTCGGCCCGCCGTCATAGACGATCTGGACCCGCCGGTTCTGCGGCTCGCGCACACCGTCCGCGGTCGGAACCAGAAGGTCCCGCTTGCCCTTGGCAACGATCTCGATCTCGCCGGAGGGGATGCCGTCCTTCTCCAGTTGAGCCGCGACCGATTCCGCACGCCGGCGGCTGAGACGCATGTTATAGGCGTCCGAACCCACCGTGTCGGTGTGGCCGGTCACCGTCAGCCGGGTCACATGGGCCGGGCCGGCATTGGCCGCCGCCTGGTCGACGATCCCCTTCGCCTGCATCGTCAGGTCGGACTTGTTGAAGTCGAAGAACACCAGATAGCTGTGCGGCGCCGCCGGAGCCACCGGCTGGGCCGGCGGGGGCGTGTAGGTGGAGGCGGCCGCTGCTTCCGAACCGGCTTCGCTGAAGCGGTACTTCACGTTGAAGCCGAACATCCGCGGGGGATTGTACGACAGGGAGGTGAAGCCGAGCTGGGTGTAGATCGGCACCGCGCCCTGGACGTAGAGGTTATCCGTGGCGTTGCGCATGTAGAAGCTGAGATCCACCGGATAGGACAGAACGTCCGTCCAATCGACCCTGAGATCGAGGTTATCGTAGGACGGCTCGATCAGGTAGATTTCGCCCGGCGAAACCGAGTCATACTGGTGCCCATACCAGGAGTAGGTCGCCGACAGCGCGATATCGCCCCAGGATTCGTCGATCGGCAGATGGTAGGTGCCGGTGATGGCATACTGCCATTTCGGCACGTACAGGAACGGCGTCTCGGCCCCGAGCGGGCTGAACGCGATGGGATACTGGTCGTATTTCGGGAAGATGTAGGAGGCATGCGGCGAAATCTCCAACGCCTTGCCGAACGGCAGGATCGTCGCCTCCACTTCCCCACCCTCGAGCGTCGCACTGGCGGCGTTGAGGTTGATGGTGTTGGTATGCAGCTTGCCGGCCGCATCCGTCAGAGTGACCAGTTTCTGGACCTGAATGTCCTTGTAGGTGGAATGATAGATATCGGCGTTGGTCCGGCCGTGGACGCCCCACAGATCCCAATCCGACTTCACGCCGATCTCGACGTCGGTGATGTGCTCCGGTTTGAAATTCGCGAAGTCGGGCGTGACGTTCAGGTTCGAACCGCCGGGGCGATAGGCATTGCCGGCTCGCACATACAGCAGCGTGTTCGTATCGGCCTGCCATTCCAGGCTGGTATTCCAGCCGTATGAGCTGAAATGCGCGAACGGCGCGGACTGGTAGCAGTTCGAGTCGGTCAGGAAGACGCCCGTGCAAGGCGCCCCCTTGGTATCGGCATTCGACAGGCCCCGGGCGCCGGTTGAAACCTCGTCCCAGGTATAGCGATAGCCGCCTGTGATCTTCAGCCCTTCCACGTAATCGCCCAGGTCGTAATCGCCGTGGACGAACGCGGCCCGGCTGCGGGTCTGGATGTTGAAGTGGAAGTAGCTGACGGCGCCGGCGACCGAATTGCCCAGCGCGGCCGAGCCGAGCTGCGTGTCGCCCAGCGGATGGTCGTATTCGAGGAAGCCGCCGACGACATAGGTCAGCTTGTCGTTCAGCGCCTTGCCCTGCAGCTGGATTTCCTCGGTGTACTGGACCTCGTTGTTGTTCCACTGCTGGTTGTTGCCGGGGATGCCGATATTCAGGATCGGAATCCCGATCGGGGTATAGTCGTCCGTCGCCAGCTGCTTGAAGACGCGGGCCGCCGCGATGTTCTTCAGGGTCAGATTGTCGGTGATGTCCCAGGTGAGGACGTCGGTGAGGCCGTAGAAATAGTCCTTGCCGATCTTCTGGAAATCGTCACCCACGACCGCGCGCGGACCCAGGGCCTGCTGCTGATTAAAGGCCGTGGTCACGTCCGGATAGATGCCGATCTGGAACTTGGCGTTGGGGCAGCCGCCGGCCGGGAACCCGTTGATCGGCGCGAAGCCGGGGCCTTGCAGCGTCACGACAGCAAAGCATTGCGCCGCGACCTGCTTGGCCGTCAGGTTCGGCGGCAGAGGCGCGAAGTTGGAGCCCAGCCGCGATGCGGTGAAGTTCGGATTGATGAAGGAGACGATATCGCCCGAACCGTTCGTATGCTGGTAATAGCTGTCATACATGAAGAAGTTGGTGATGTCGTCCGTCGGCCGTGCCAGCACGCCGACGCGGAACGCCCAATAGTCCTTGTTGTCCAGGTCCTTGTGCTGGGTCAGTTCCTCGGTATAGCCGTCGCGGAACTGACCTTGGCTGGCGATGCGGATCGCCAGCTTGTCCTGGATGATCGGAATATTGACCGATGCCTCGTATTCTTTGTTGTTGTAGTTGCCGAAGCCGACGCGGACATAGCCCTCATAATCGAAGGTGGGCCGGTGCGGCTGGATCGAGATCAGGCCGCCGACGGAATTCTTGCCGAACAGGGTGCCCTGGGGGCCTTTGACGATTTCGATGTCTTCCAGGTCGTAGAGATTGCCTTCCGACAGGCCGTGCTGAAGGCCGGTGCCACCCTGATAGTCGGCGTTGCCGATCGGCACGTCCGCCAGATAGATTTCGGTGCCGGGCAGGCCGCGCAGACGGACCTGGCCGGAATAAAGCGCGTTGGAGTCCGACTGGCTGAGGCTGACCGCCAGAGACGGCACGTGCTGGGCCAGATCGTGGACTTCCTTGATCTGGGCTTTTTCGAGAGAGGCCTGGCTGAAGGCGGTGACCGCCAGCGGAACCGTCTGCACGCGTTCTTCGCGGCGCCGGGAGGTGACGACGATTTCCTCGAGGCCGGTGGTCCCGGTGGTCGCCGCCGGCTGGGCCTGGGCGAGCGTGGTGCGCGTGGGCACGACCAGCGCCACGGCGGCCGCGGTCGCGCACAAGGCTAGAGTCAAGCGTGCTGACATTATATCCTCCCTTCACTGCCCTCGTGGGGCCATTGCACTCAACTTGCGGACGTTAAGTCCGACCCGATTTGCCTAAGCGCCGGGCTACTTTTTGAGCAATTTGACGAAGCTTCACGCTAAATTGCCGCACACGTCAAGGTTTAATGAAAGTTTTGTCATGCGCACCGGCATAAAAAAGGCGGCGCCCCTTTCGAGACGCCGCCATATTGTTGAATTCCTGATCAGTTATGAGGCCGGACCGCCGTCATAGACGATCTGGACGCGCCGATTCTGCGGCTCGCG
>Ga0105238_10002605_pt1 | contig 17984 bp, 12 predicted proteins | sample KBSC34metaG_FD_81526 | JGI IMG/M metagenome (GOLD analysis project Ga0105238, IMG submission 81526) | Corn rhizosphere microbial communities from Kellogg Biological Station, Michigan, USA - KBS C3-4 metaG | ecosystem: Host-associated > Plants > Roots > Rhizosphere > Soil | place: Michigan, USA... | reverse complement strand
TCTTGTCACCGGACACCGCGCGCACGCCCACGCCCTGCTCGATGCTGTGGCTGCCGTCGCGGACGATGCCGTCCTCCAGCACCCACGATTCGCTGCGCGAATGCTGGAAGTACAGATCGGCCGCGTCGATGGACGGCGCCATCACCCGCGCGAATACGCGTTCGAGATCGTTGGTGGACAGGCCGCCCGGTGCGAGCAGGCTGCGTTCGGCAAGCGTCAGTTGGGAATCCATCGAGTCACGCAAGGAGATTGCAATCGGACTGAACGTAAGGGCGCGCCACCGGAATCGCAAGCACGGCGACGTTCAACCGCCGCTGCCGGCGCTGGCAGGCGTCGCGACTGACGCCCCCACCGCGGGCGGCGGCACACTCGATGCGGATGACGCGCTTGCGGCTGGCGACGGCAGCGCCGTGCCGGCCGGAATCGGCGCGGAAGCGGCGGGCGCGGCAGTGCTCGCGTCGGGTGCGGGCAGCGGCAGCGAGGCGATCGTCTCGATCTTCGGCTTGTCCCAACTGCCGGTGACGCGATAGATGCTGCCCGCGGCCTTGTTGAGCCCCTTGCCGATCAGGCCCTGTACCACCAGTCCGGCCGCCGCGCCGACCGGACCGCCGATCACCGCGCCCACGACCGGCAACGTACCGCCGACGTGCGGCGTGACGTCGACCGTGAGGTCGTAATCGCGTGCACGGAACCCGGTGCGGCCCTGCATCACGATGCGCGCCGCAGGCGCGGTGATGATCATGTTGCGGGTGTGGGCGCTGCCGTCCCGCAACTGGAAATTGGCGGTCACGCTGTCGAAGCCGAAGCCCGACTTGAACACGTCGCCGAAATGCAGCATCAGCCGGCTCGGGATCTCGCGCAGCGAAAGCAGTCCCAGCAACCGCCCCAGGCCCGGTTTCACCGCGAGGATGCGGCCCTCGCCCACCTTGATGTCGAGTTCGCCCGACATCCATGCCAGCGAAAACCCCGATGGCGCGCCGGGCCAAGTGCCGTCGATGTGCAGGCGTGCATCCTTGCCGCCGGCCAGGAGGCCGCTGAAACCGAACGCCCCCAGCATCTTGCCGAAGTCATGCGATGCGACGTCGATGACGAGGTGCGACTGGCTGGAAGCCATGGTGCCGATCCAGTCGCCGTGCGACTGGATCGTAAAATCCGCGCCCTTCGATTCGAACTTGTCGATGCGCATGCCTTGCGGCGTCGACGTGCTCTCGAACGTGGTCGCCCCGAGTTGCGCTTTCCCGAGTTTCAGATCGCCGATCGTGACGTGCAGCGGCGGCACCGTGGCCGGCGCGATCGGTGAATTCGCGGGCGGCGGCGTCGGTGGCGGCGGAGGACCGGATTCCTGCTTCGGTTCCGGTGGCTCGGGCCAATGCAGGTAATCGAGTTTTGCGGTGATGCCGCGCGTGGCGAGATTGCTGGTTGGCAGATCGATCGTGCCCTTCACGGCCGTGCCATCGAAGGCGATGGTGTCGTCCTCCGCGCCGGCATCGAACGAAAACCGCTGCGCGCCGAGATCGGTGCCGAACACCTCGGCGGCGTCCGTCCCGACGTCTGCCTTCGCAAGTTCCGGGAACGCGCCGCCCGATTCGCCACCCAGTGCCTGCTGGATCCATCCGCTCACGTCCAGCCGCGGCGCGCGCCCGTTCACCACCAGCCCCCGCTCGGGCACGCTCGCCGGCATTCCCCTGCCGAAGTTCATCGCCAGCGCCGTGGACACGTTGCGCGCGGCGTCGCCCAGACGTCCGCGCACCTGCAGCACGTCGCCCAGCGACACCGTTAACGGGGCACCGGCGGGCGGAAGCTGCAACGTGAGATCGAGCGGCAGTTCCTTGTCCGCGGGTTTGTCGAGCGGCGCCGGAAAATCCAGCGCCAGCCCGACGAGGCTGGACTTCACGTCAAGCATCGTCGTGGCCGGCGCGCCGCCTTCGCCGTTCATCACGCGCACCGCGATGTGGAACGGCGCCGCGCCAGTGGCGTGTTCCACCAGATTCGTCAGGTCGGGATAACCCTGCACCAGCGCCTGCGCGGAAGCCATGGTGTCCATCGACGCTTCCACCATGACCTTCGGATCGCTCACCGCATTGCCGCCGACCGCCATTGACAGCTTCGCGGGCGCGCCGCGGAACACCGTCGAGAGGTCCTGCGCACGAAAGCCCTTGTTGTCGATCAACAACGGCCCGGTCAGATCCTTCAACGCGATGTTCCACTTCGCCGCGGTCACGTCCGCATTGGCCAGATCCACCTTGCCATCGAGCGTGAAGTTTTCCGCCTGATCCAGCGGAATGGACAACTTGATGCCGAATTTGGCCTTGCCGCCAACCTTCAGTCCGTCCAGCACGTCCTTGGCGGTCGCGCCGACCGGGCTGTGGCGCACGAAGTTCAGCAACTCGGCGCCGGTGCCGCCGCCCTGGATGTCGAGACCGAGCACGCCGTGGTGCAGATCCGGAATTTCGGCCACCGCGTGGGTCGTGGTGACGCCTTGCACCGTCGCGTGCGTGGCGACGATGACCATGTGGTTGTCCACGAAATCCAGCGCGGCATCCACGCCGGTCGCGCGTGGCCACTCGTCGGAAAAATCGAACGTGGCGTCCTGCACGGCGCCAGTCGCCTCGAAGCGACCCTCGTGATCGAGGAATGGCCAGTCATCCAGGTTCCCGCGCACCACCACCCGCCCCGCGGTCACCGCGCCGCCCACGAAGGCGTGATCCAGCCACGCGATCAGCGAAGCCGGCATGCTGCGATAAGGCCAGAAAATCTTCGCGTCGGTGATCGTGCCGTGCTCGAGCGCGCCGCACGCGGAAATGAAAGGCTTGTGCCCGTTGCCACGCAAGATCAAATACGCCTGACCATTGCCGGCGAATTCGCCGGTATCGAAGTGCAAGCCATCGGCCGCGATGTTCCACAGCCCGTCCTCGCGCCACGCCACCATCGTGCCGCCGAGCTGGCGAAACTGGAACGGTTTGCGAAACACATCCGTCAGCGCGAGCGTCGCGCCCTGTGGCGGCAGCTCCAGCGACAGCGCCTCGTTGTCCGCGCGAACGATGCCCCGCGCCAACGCGATGCCCGGAATGGCACCCGTCGCGCTCGACTGCAACCCGGAAAAACGCACCGTCGCGTCGTAGCGTCCGCCCTCGCGCCATGTCAGCGCCGCGGCATCCAGCCGCACGTGCGCCTGCGCCTGCGCGGCCCAGTCAATCAGCGCCTTCGGCGCCTGCGGTGCCATCGCGGCCAACGCCAGCCACGGCGAAAGGTCGATCGCACGCGCCGCCGCGGACACCCCCCACGTGCCGGCGTGACCGCGCACGTGCACGATCGCGCCGCCGGCCTGATCGATGTTGGTGCCCGCCTTGCCCGGCCCCCGCCAGGCAATGTCCCAGCCGTCCGCGACATGCTTGGCCTCGAACCTGCCCGCGAGTGCCGCAAGCGTGACGCTTCGGCCTTCCGGTCCCGACGCCACCAGATCGCGCATCGCGTACCGGGCCGCCACGGATTGGAATTTGCCGTCCCGCCAATGGCCCCAGATTTCGATGTCCGCCAACCCATTGCGCACCGCGTATCCCTTGAGATCCAGCCCGCGAACGGCTTCGGCGAGATCGAAGTTGTTGGTCGTCACATACAGGTCGTAATTGCGCTCGGACGCGTCCATGCGTCCGCTCACGGTGACCGCCTGGCGGGTCCCGAGCTGCTGCAGGCTGCCGCCGAAGCGCACCGAATCGCCGATGTTCACCACCCGCAGCCGCGGCGCCAGCACGCGCCACGAGCGTCCCGTCACCTTGTCGACGATATCGACGCGCACCTCGCTCAGGTCCAGATCCACCGGCAGCGATTGCAACGGCGCGTGCGTTTCGCCCGGCGAATTGCCGAACCCGGCCACCCGCCAGCCGGACATCGAGTGCTCGACCCGCAGCTCGATGCCATTGAGCCGCAGCGTGACCCAGCGATGCGACGGGCGCAGCCACGCGCCGAAGTCGAACTTCAATTGCGCCTGCTTCAGCGTGACCGCACCGCCGCCCGGCTTTTCGGGGCCAAGTGTCAGGTTCTTCACCGTCAGCAACGGACCCGATGGCTGCCAATGGCTCGTCACCCCCCTGAAGGTGACGGGGCGGTGCAGCCGTTCGGACAGTTGCCGCGCGATGAACTCCGGATAGTGCGTCGCCACCGGCAAAAGAATCTGCACCAGCCCCATCGCGACCGCCGCCGCAATCAGCAGTACCGCCACCAACACGGTCAGCGCGAAACGCCCGCGGCGCAGGTGATGGCGCCATGGCGTCATTGCGGAGTCCAGCCTGCAAATCCGCGCGTACACCGATAAACCAGCGTGTAGGGCGGGAGTAGCGCAGCGAATCCCGCCAACCACGCGGACGGCGGGTTGTCACCCGCACTAACAGAGCTGCAGGGCCCGACCTCGGGCAAGAAAAAATCAAAGCAGCACGACATCGAACTGCTCCTGCCCGTACTGCTCCTCGGGTTGGAAGCGGATCGACTTCCCGATGAAGGCTTCCAACTCGGCAACCGCGGCGGATTCGTCTTCCAGCATCCGCGCGACGACTTTCGGCGCGGCCAACACCAGCAATTTCTCGGCCTCGAACTGGCGCACCGCGCGGGTAATCTCGCGGAAGATTTCATAGCCGACCGTCTCGGCGGTCTTGACGATGCCGCGGCCCGCGCACGCGAGGCACGGTTCGCACAACTGCCGCGCGAGGCTTTCGGTGGTGCGCTTGCGGGTCATCTCGACCAGCCCCAGCGGACTCATTTCATACACGGTGGTCTTGGCGTGATCGCGCGCCAGCGCCTTCTCGAGCGTGCGCAGCACTTGCCGCTTGTGCTCGTCGTCGTGCATGTCGATGAAGTCGATGATGACGATGCCGCCGAGGTTGCGCAGGCGAAGTTGGCGCGCCGCGGCCTGCGCGGCTTCGAGGTTGGTGCGGAACGCGGTCTCCTCCAGGTTGCGCGAGCCGAGGTACGCGCCGGTGTTGACGTCGATCGTGGCCATCGCCTCGGTCTGGTCGATCACGAGGTAACCGCCCGACTTCAGCGGAACCTCTTTGCGCAACGCCTTCTGGATTTCGTCTTCCACGCCATACAGGTCGAAGATCGGCCGCTCGCCGGGATAGTGTTCGATGCGTTCGGTCAGGCCGGGCATGAACTGTCGCGCGAACGCCAGCGTGCGCTCGAAGGTCTCGCGCGAATCCACGCGCACCTTCTCGATGTCGTCATGCATCAGATCGCGCAGCACGCGCAGCGGCAACGGCGGTTCCTCATAAACGCGATCGCCGGGTTGTGCGCCTCCGATCACTTCGGACACCGTCTGCCACACGCGTGTCACGTAGGCGACATCTTCGGCCAGCGCCGCGGCATCCAGCCCTTCGGCGTTGGTGCGCGCAATCAGACCGGATCCGCCCCCCGCCAAGCTGGACAGCACGCCGCGCAGGCGTTCGCGCTCCACTTCGTCTTCGATCCGCATCGAGACGCCCAACGTGGTGCTGTCCGGCAGCAGCACCAGGTAGCGCGACGGTATGGAAAGATAGGTCGAAAGCCGTGCGCCCTTGCTGCCGATCGGATCCTTGATCACCTGCACGACCACGCGCTGGCCTTCGTGCACGAGTTCGGTGATGGGGCGCACGACGGGCGCCGGCGCAGACATGGATGTCGTGCCTTCGATCGCGTCGCTGTTCAAACCGGGACGCGCCATGTCGCCCGCGTGCAGGAACGCACTGCGTTCCAGGCCGATGTCCACGAACGCGGCCTGCATCCCCGGCATCACGCGCTTGACGCGTCCGCAATAGATGTTGCCGACGTAGCCGCGATGCCCGCTGCGCTCGACGTGGACTTCCTGAAGCATGCCATTCTCGACCACGCCGACGCGCGCCTCCCGGGGCGTCACGTTGATCAGGATTTCCTCGGTCATGTCGGGCGCTCGGAGTAGGCATTCGGCAGGCAGTCATCCATGCGGCGATATCCGCCCGCACATCCATGTGCCTTCGTCGGCAAGGCGCGAGCTGCAAGACCGCCCACACCTGCTTGCCCGTTATAGCCCGGGCGGTCTGTACCTGTCGATGCAGCAATCGCACCCGGTTCAGTCGCGGTCAGGCCAAGACACCGGCGCCGCGCAGCAACCGCGCCGTTTCGAACAGCGGCAGGCCCATCACGCCCGAGTAGCTGCCGGACAGGTGTGCGATGAAGGCGGCTGCCTTGCCCTGGATCGCGTAACCGCCGGCCTTGCCGAACGGTTCGCCGGTGGCGACGTAGTCCGCGATCGCGCGCTCGTCCAGTTCGGCAAACCTGACCATCGATTGGCACACCGCGACGTTTTCCGACGACGCGCTCGCGCAACATACGACCGAGATCACGGCATGCTGGCGACCCGACAACGCGCGCAGCATCGCCATGGCGGCCCCGGCATCATGCGGTTTGCCGAACACGCGGCCATCCAGTACCACCTCGGTGTCGGCACCCAGCGCGATCGCGCCCGGATCGCCCGCGCTCACCGACCGCAAACCCGCCCGTGCCTTCGCGCACGCCACGCGTTCGACGTACGCACGGGGCGCTTCATCCGCGCCACGCACCTCCGGCACGTCCACCTCCACGATTTCGAATGGCACACCGATCTGCGCGAGCAGCTCGCGGCGGCGCGGGGATTGCGATGCGAGATGAAGCATCGCGCAAGCATAACGGCAGCTATCAGGCGGCCGCCGCATCCGCGCGCGCGCCCTGCTGCGGCGGCACCAGCGCGATCACCGTCCAGCCGGGGCGCGGCCCGGCCTTCTCCCGATTGCTGTTCACGCGCAGTTTTCCGTTCGGCTCCAGCCCGAACAGCAGCACCGTATCCGCGCCGTGCTGCGCGACGAAATCCGGCCAGGCGAACGTGGCGGTCAGCGCATTGGCTTTGATGCGCCAGCCGCCATCCAGCAACTCGACGAAACGGGCGCGCGTCATGTCGGCGCCGAACAATGCCTTCGCGCGCAGGTTGCCGGCAAAGGCGGAACGATTGCTGGCGTCGTCGGGTGCCAGCACACGCAAGCGATAGACGTTCTCGCGTCCGAATTCCTGGCGGTAGTGCAGGCACGCCAGCGAATTGAGTTCGCGCCGGCCAGACATCGCCAGCAGGCGACCGATGCCCGTCAGGTCCAGATTCAATGCGGCGTGCTGCGAAGTGGGATTGCCGAAGAAGGTTGTCAGCCCGGCCATCCGCGCCTTGCTGATGCCTTCCCAGTCATCGTCCGCCAGCACCACCTGGAATTTCTGGTCTGCGAGCGCCCGCGCGATGCCGCGCGCAACTTCATCGGAACCGAAAATCAGCACGCCATCCGGATCGGGGTCGGCCACCTTCAGCCAGCGCGCCAGCGGCCTTGCGGTCGCGCTTTGCAACACCACTGTTGCGATGATCAGGATGAATACCAGCGGCACCAACGCATCCGCGCCGCGGACGCCGAGATCGCCCAGCCGCAACGCAAACAGCGACGACACCGAGGCCGCGACCACGCCGCGCGGCGACACGTATGACAGCAACGCGCGCTCGCGCCAGTTCAAGAGACTGCCGAACGTCGCCACCACGATCGACACCGGGCGGATCACGAACTGCGCCACCACGAACACTAGGATTCCCGCCATCAACATGCCCGGCGGCAGCGGCCAGTGCAGGCGCGCGGCCAGCACCACGAACAGCAGCGACACCAGCAGCGTGGACAGGTGTTCCTTGAAATCCATGATGTGGTCGATGTGGATGCCGCGCAGGTTGCCCAGCGTGATGCCCATGATCGTCACCGCCACCAGCCCCGATTCGTGGGTGATCTGGTTGGACAACGTGAACGCGCCCAGCACCGCGATCAGCGTGCCGTAGGCCTGCAGGTATTCGGGAATCAACTGGCGGTACAACAGGAAAGCCAGCACCGCCGCGACGCCCAGACCGATGCCGGCGCCGATGCCGACCGTCGCGCCGAACACCGCCAGCGAATGCCCCTGCTGATGCGTCACGATCGCCTCGAACACCAGCACCGCGAACAGCGCGCCGAGCGGATCCAGCACGATGCCTTCCCAACGCAACGCGCTGGCGATGCGCGCATTCGGCCGCAGCGTGCGCAGCATCGGCGTGATCACCGTCGGACCCGTCACGCACGTCAACGCGCCGAACAGCAGTGCAATCGACCATGGCACGCCCGCGATCCAGTGCGCCGCCCCGGCCAGCATCAATAGCGCCAACACCGCGCCGTAACTCACCATGCCGCGCACCGCGCGGCCGATCCCGCGCAGTTCCGAAAACCGCAGCGTCATGCTGCCCTCGAACAGAATCAACGCGACTGCGAGCGACACGGTTGGAAACAGGAAATCGCCCAGCGCCTTGTCGGGATCGAACAACCCCGTCGCCGGCCCGATCACGATGCCAATCAACAACAGGAACAGGATCGCCGGCAGACGCATCCGCCACGCCAGCCACTGGGCGAGGAATCCAACCACGAGCAGCAGCGTGAGTATCACGCCAAGATCGATCGCCATGCCACCTCGTTTCGACGTCACTCACATGAGAGTCGTGAACAGCCAGGGCCCGATACCGAGTTTTGGTGTGCCGCAAGGCCCTTCAGTTCTTTCCACGAGCGACTGAAGCCATACAGGCGCTCCTTGGTGAGCCACGCAATTTCCTCTGGCCCGCCCTTTATCTGCCAAACCGCCCCTCTATTCAAGAAACGCCACTTCGGAGTGCGAATAGACGCGTGAAGCTGCTCAAACATGATGACACGGGCAGCAATTGAGGCCCCGCCACCTGATCCGTGCATTCACAGTTGTAGGTTGGCGCTGAGCGCAGGAAGTCCGACGACGTCCGCAGACCACTCCATTCGGCACTGCCGAACCCTCATCCGGCGCTGCGCGCAAAAACAGGGGCAGTGCCTTGCGCCCTTCTCCCGGAGGGAGAAGGGAAACCCCGGTCAACCGCGGTGATACGGATGCCCATTGAGGATCGACACGGCGCAATACAACTGCTCGGCCACGACCAAGCGCACCAGCATGTGCGGCAGCGTGAGCGGCCCGAGTGACCAGCGCTGGTCGGCGCGTTGCAGGACGTCGCGGGCGTGGCCGTCGGGGCCGCCGATCAGGAATGCGAGGTCGCGACCCGCCATGCGCCAGTTCGACAACTGATCGGCGAGTTGTTCACTGGACCACGCGGTGCCGTGGCCATCCAGCGCAACGACGTGCGCGTCGCGCGGCAACGCCGCAAGCAGCGCCGCGCCTTCGTCCGCCACCGCGCGCGCATCGTCGCGGCCCTTGCCGCGCGCGCCGGGCTTGATTTCGACGAGTTCCAGCGGCAGGTCGCGGGACAGGCGTTTCGCGTATTCAGCGAAACCTGTCGCGACCCAGCCCGGCATGCGTTCGCCGATTGCGATCAGCTTGGCACGCATGCCGCGTCGCTCAGTGATCGTTGGCTGCTGCGGCCTCCGGTTCCTGGTCGCCCACGGTCCAGAGGCGTTCCAGCCCGTAGAACTCGCGGACGCGCGGCAGCATCACGTGCACGATGATGTCGCCCAGGTCAACCAGCACCCATTCGGCCTCGGTTTCGCCTTCCACGCCCAGCGGCAACATGCCCGCGCGCTTGGCGTATTTGACGACTTCGTCGGCGATGGATTTGACGTGGCGGGAAGAGGTGCCGGACGCGATGATCAGCAGGTCGGCGATGGAGGTGCGGCCGCGGACGTCGATTTCGCGGATGTCGCGCGCCTTCAGTTCATCGAGGGCGGCGAGGACACGGCGGCGCAAGGTTGCAAGGGTGGGCGTGCCGCTGATGGCAGCGGCGGTGGAGCGCGACGCGGATTGAGAGGTCAAGTTCTCGAAGGCCTCGGCCTTTGGTTGGCGCGCGGAGTGCGCAGGTCCAGTATGCACCACTCGGATTCGAGCGCAAGTGGGGCGCGGTGCCGCGTTCACACAGGCGCTTCGCCGGGAGACCGATTCCGGGTTCCGCCCGCGATGAAGCCGCGGACAGCCCCGGAACGACGAGCAACTACGGCTTCCCGCCAGCTCCGCGATAAGGCCGCAACAGCGCCGGATCGTCCAGCACCGCCTGCGGCACCAGCCAGCGCGGTTCGCGGCCGTCCGCCAGCAGTGCGCGAATGCGGGTGGCGGAAATGCCGAGCGCGGATACCACCATGTTCAGCACGCAACCGGCCGGGTCGCCGCGCAAGCGGGCGATGTCGTCAACAGTGCGCGATGCCACTTCGGCCGCAAGCGCATCGGGCATCGCCGGAATCTGCGCGGGCCGCGTGAGCACGCACATGTGCGCGAGGTCGAACAATTCGCGCCAGCGGTGCCACTCGGACAGGCCGGCGAATGCGTCGGCGCCGATCAGCAGCACCAGCGGACGCTGATCGCCGATTTCCGCGCGCAAGGACGTCAGGGTATCGAAGGTGTACGACGGCCCTTCGCGTTCGAGTTCGCGCAAGTCGAGCGCGAGGCGACCCTGACCCACCAGCGCCGCGCGCAGCATCGCGGCGCGTTCGGTGGCGCTGGCGACCGGCTGCGGCCGGTGTGGAGGAATCTTCGCGGGCACGATGCGCACTTCGGCATCCAACGCTTCGGACGCCTCCCACGCTGCGCGCAGATGGCCGATGTGGATCGGGTCGAAAGTGCCCCCGAAGATCGCGAGCGGACGCGCGGACATCACGCGGCCAGCAGCGCAGCCGCGCTGCGCGGCTGCGCGATCGCGACCAGCAGGCGTTCCATTTCGCGCCATGGGTCGCCCCATTCGCGTCCCTTGGCCATGCGGTCGATGCGCGCGCATTCGGCAAGGCAGTGCCGCCAGTGTGCATTGCCGTGCCCTGCCCGCTTCAACGCGCCCGCGAACAGTTTCTGGCGCGCGGGCCACATGCCGTATTCATTGCGCACCGCGCTCGCGAAATCGGATGCCGACGCAAGCCGCAGCGCAAGGTCGATCTGGTTGAGCAGCCAACCCAGCATCGGGATCACGTCCTCGCCTTCCGCGCGCAGGCCGTTCAATATCTTCAACGCGCGCGCCGCGTCGCCGCCGAACGCCGCATCGGTGAGCCTGAACACGTCGTAGACGGCGTTGTCGGCGCCCAGGGATCCCAGGTCTTCGGCGCTGACCGCGCCGCCCGCACGTTGCGCTGCCAGCTTGTCGATTTCCTGCGCGATCGCCAGCAGGTTGCCTTCGGCGCGTTGGGCCAGCAGCGCGATCGCGTCTTCGCTCGGCGCAAAACCCTTCGCGTGCATGCGTGCCCGAATCCACGCGGGCAGTTGCTCCAGGTAGGGCGCGCGCAGCCATGCGTAGACACCGGCGCGCTCAACGGTCTTCACCCACGCGCCTTCGTGCTTCTTGCTCCATTGCGCGGCGCTGATCATCAGCACGGTGTCGGGCGCGGGGGACTTGCACCATTCGGTGATGGCGGCGGCGCCATCGCGATCGGGCTTGCCGGTGGGCAGGCGCAATTCGATCAAGCGACGCGACGAGAACAGCGACAGGCTTGCGCTGCTGCGCGCCAGCCGGTCCCAGTCGAAATGCGCTTCGACATCCAGCACTTCGCGCTCGGCGTAGCCCAGCGTACGGGCGCGCGCCCGCAACGCGTCACCGGCTTCCAGCAGTTGCAGCGGTTCTTCGCTGGCCAACAGGTACACCGGCGCCAGCTCGCCCTTCGCCAGCGCCTTCAGAAAAGCCTCGAACGCGTCCGCCACGGTTCAGTCCGCGCTGGACGCGGAGGCCGGCGCCGCGGTGCTGGAAACCGGACCGGGGAGCACCGTGCTCGATGCTGCGGCCGGTGTGCCGAGGTGCGCCTGCGCTTCGATGCGCCGCATCACCGCGTCGGTCATCTCGCGCACAAGACTGCGCTGGATCGCTTCGGTCTCGCTGGAAATCGCCGAGAACTGGGTCTGGTCGAGCGCGAATTCGTGCGACAGCGAGAGTGTCTGCATCGGAATCACGGTATTGCCATTCGCGTCGATCAAGGTGAATTGCACGTTGAAGGTCACCACGTATTCGCCGACGCGCTGCACCGCGCCGCTGGTCAACAGGCGCGAACCAAACGCAGCAACCGGCACCGACAGGGTTGCGACACCGGTGGTGGAACTATCCAGCACGTCGACCTTGGCCGCACGCAATGCGCCGGCCAGCGAGCGCGTGAATTCGCCGCCGCCGCTGATCTGCAGGTACACCTGCTGCTGCATCACCGCCGGCAGTGCGGCGCTGCGGCGCAGGTGGAAGCCGCAACCGGCGAGCACGGCGATGCAAGCGACACACGCGACGAATTGGAGAAAGCGGGCTGGGCGGAACATGGATGGTCTTCGCGCCGGACAATGGCAAAGCGTATCAGGGGAGCCGCGGTGGCTGGAATGTGCGACCAAGGTGGGAGGGCCGGTCCTCACCCAGCGTTGGCGATCTCCCAACCGGAAGCCGTTCGTTCATCGCGTACCGACTGTCTACCGTCAGCCGACGACGACATTCACGATCTTGCCCGGCACCACGATCACCTTGCGCACGGTCTTGTCGCCGATCGCGGCGGCGACGCCCGGCAGCGCGCGCGCGGCGGCTTCGAGTTGTTCGCGCGGCGCGTCGGGCGCGGCGTCCAGCGTGCCGCGCAGCTTGCCATTGACCTGCACCGCCAGCGTGACGCTGTCGCGCACCAGCGCAACCGGGTCGGCCTTCGGCCACGGCACGTCCTCGACCAGCGTTTCACGATGGCCCAGCGCCTGCCACAACGCATGGCTGGTATGCGGTGTGAACGGGTTCAGCAGCAGCACCATGGTTTCCAGCGTCTCGTGACGCAAGGCGCGGCCGGCGTCGCTCATGTCGTCGAACTTCGACAGCGCGTTCAAGAGTTCCATCAGCGCCGCGATCGCGGTGTTGAAGTTGCGCCGGCGGCCGATGTCGTCACCGACCTTGGCGATGGTTTCGTGCAACTGGCGGCGCATGGCCTTTTGCGCGGGGTTCAAGGTCGCCGGATCGATCTCCGGATGATCCGGCTGCGAGGCGTGCGTCACCACGTCACGCCAGAAGCGGCGCAGGAAGCGCGCCATGCCTTCGACGCCCGCCTCGTTCCATTCCAGCGACTGGTCGGGCGGCGAGGCGAACATCGAGAACAGTCGCACGGTGTCGGCGCCGTAGCGGCCGATCATCACCTGCGGATCGACGCCATTGTTCTTCGACTTCGACATCTTTTCGGACGCGCCGATCTGCACCGGCTGGCCGTCGGCCTTCAACGTCGCGCCGACAACACGTCCCTTGTCGTCACGCCGGGGGTCGACATCGGCCGGATTGATCCACGTCTTTTCGCCGCCACCGTCCTCGCGATAGAACGTCTCCGCCACCACCATCCCCTGGCACAGCAGGTTGGTCGCGGGTTCGTCCGAGTGCACCAGTCCCGCGTCGCGCAGCAGCTTGTGGTAGAAGCGGAAGTACAACAGGTGCAGGATCGCGTGCTCGATGCCGCCGATGTACTGGTCGACCGGCAGCCAGTAGTTGGCGCGCGCGTCGATCTGCGTCGCCGCACCCGGCGAGGTGTAGCGTGCGTAGTACCAGCTCGATTCCATGAAGGTGTCGAAAGTGTCGGTTTCGCGCTCGGCCGCGCCGCCGCACTCGGGGCACGTCGTCCTGCGCCATTCGGGGTCGGACTTCAGTGGCGATCGCACACCGCTGAACGCGACGTCTTCCGGAAGCACCACCGGCAACCGGTCTTCCGGCACCGGCACCGGGCCGCATTTCGGACAATGGATGATCGGGATCGGGCAACCCCAGTAACGCTGGCGCGACACGCCCCAGTCACGCAGCCGCCAGTTCACCTGGCGCCCGCCGCGGCCCTCGCGCTCGAAGCGTTCGGCCAGCGCATCGAATGCCTGACGGAAATCCATGCCGTCGTATTCGCCGGAGTTGACCAGCGTGCCGTGTTCCAGGAACGGGCCTTCGGTGATGACGCGGTTCTCGAATTCTTCCAGCAGATCCTCGACCGGCCGTGGTTCGGCCACGTCGATGGGTTTCGACTGGCCGAGCGCCGCGCTCATCGCATCGGTGTTCTCGGCCGCATCACGCGCGAGTTCGCGGATCGCGTCGCGCACCGGATCGCTGACGATCACCATCTTGATCGGCAGGTCGTACTTGGTCGCGAATTCCCAGTCGCGCTGGTCGTGGCCGGGCACCGCCATCAACGCGCCGGTGCCGTATCCCATCAGCACGAAGTTGGCGATCCAGATCGGCACGCGTTCGCCCGTCACCGGATGCACCGCGAACAGCCCGGTATCGACGCCGCGCTTTTCCTTGGTCTCAAGTTCGGCTTCGGACACGCCGCCCTGCTTGCATTCCTCGATGAAGGCCTGCAGCGCCGGATTGTTGCGCGCGGCTTCAATGGCCAGCGGGTGCTCGGCCGCGATCGCGAGACAGGTCACGCCCATCAAGGTGTCGGGCCGCGTGGTGAAGACTTCGAGCGAGTCGCCGCCCTCGACATCAAAGCGGATTTCCAGCCCTTCCGAGCGCCCCAGCCAGTTGCGCTGCATGATCTTGACCGCGTCCGGCCAACCCGGAAGCTTGTCCAGACCATCAAGCAATTCATCGGCATACGCAGTGATCTTGAGAAACCACTGCGGAATCTCACGCTTTTCGACCACCGCGCCGGAACGCCAGCCGCGGCCATCGACCACCTGCTCGTTGGCCAGCACCGTCTGGTCGACCGGGTCCCAGTTCACCACGCTGTTCTTGCGGTACACCATGCCCTGTTTGAACAGGCGCACGAACATGCGCTGCTCGTGCACGTAGTACGACGGATCGCAGGTGGCGAATTCGCGCGACCAATCGATCGCGAAACCCATCGCCTTCAACTGTTCGCGCATGTGCGCGATGTTCTCGCGCGTCCACTTCGCAGGCGGGATGCCGCGCTTGATCGCGGCGTTCTCGGCCGGCAGGCCGAACGCATCCCACGCCATCGGCTGCAGCACGTTCATGCCCTGCATGCGCGCAAAGCGGCTGATCACGTCGCCGATCGTGTAGTTGCGCACGTGACCCATGTGCAGCGCACCCGACGGATACGGCAGCATCGACAGGCAAAAATACTTTTTGCGCGACGGGTCCTCCTTCACCTCGAACGCGTGGGTGTCGGACCAGAACTTCTGCGCGGCGGCTTCGACGGCGCCGGGGTTGTAGGCGCTGCGATCGTGGTTTTCCTGCATGGCTCGGATGCGGCGATATCGGTGGTCGGGAATGGATCAGCCTACCGCAGTGCAGCAACAGCGCCAAGCGGCCGCCACGCGCGTTGCCACTTCCGGCTGCGACAGCCTCGCTCGGTGTGGTTATGATGCCGGGCTTTCATCCGACCGAGGGGACACCATGCGCATCCAGGGTTTTCGCAGACTGCCGCTGACGCTCGCGATTGCCGCGTTGACGATCACCACCGCGCAGGCGGCCGAAGCACCGGCCGCGAATGCAGCGCCGGCGTCCGAACTGACGGTGATCCATTGCGCGCACCTGATCGACACGGTCGCGGGCAAGCTGCTGGGCGCGACCAGCATCGTGATCGACGGCCAACGCATCAAGGAAGTGGTGCCGGGTTCGGTGAGCCGCGACGGCGCAAAGGTGATCGACATGCCGGCCAACGACACCTGCATGCCGGGCCTGGTCGATTCGCACACGCATTTGACTTCGCAGTTCAGCAAGAGCACCTACAGCGATCAGTTCCGGTTGAACCCTGCCGACTACGCGATCCAGAGCACGGTCTACGCGCGGCGCACGCTGCTGGCCGGGTTCACCACGGTGCGCAACCTCGGCGAAAGCGACAACTCCTCGATCGCACTGCGCAACGCAATCAACAAGGGCGAAGTGCCCGGTCCGCGCATCTTCACCGCCGGCAAGTTCATCGGCACCACCGGCGGCCACGCCGATCCCACCGACGGCTACCGCTGGAATCTGCAGGGCGATCCGACGCCGAAGGATGGCATCATCAATTCGCCCGCGGACGCGTGGAAGGCTGTGCGCCAGCACTACAAGGACGGCGCCGACCTCATCAAGATCATGCCTTCGGGTGGCGTGCTGGATGAAAGCTCCAGCTCGGAAAATCCGCAGATGACGATCGACGAGATCAAGGCGGTCACTACCGCCGCACGCGACTACGGTTTCACCGTGGCCGCGCATGCGCACGGCGCGGAAGCCATCCGGCGCGCGGTGCTCGGCGGCGTCGATTCGATCGAACACGGCACCTTCATGGACGATCAGGACATGCAGCTGATGAAGCAGCACGGCACTTGGTACGTGCCCACGATCATTGCCGGCGAGTTCGTGATGGGCAAGGCGAAGGAAGGCTGGTATCCGCCGCAGGTCGCGCGCAAGGCACTGGAGGTCGGGCCGAAGATCCTGGCCACCGCAGGCAAGGCCTACAAGGCCGGCGTCAAGATTGCATTCGGTACCGACGCGGGTGTGTATCCGCACGGCGAGAACGCGCAGGAGTTCGTTTACCTGGTGCAGGCGGGCATCCCGCCGATGTACGCGATCCAGGCCGCGACCACCCACGCCGCGACGCTGCTGAAGCATCAGGACGATTTCGGCAGCATCACCGCAGGCAAATACGCCGACGTGGTCGCGGTGCCGGGCAATCCGCTGGACGACATTTCGTTGATGAAGAAGGTGGACTTCGTGATGAAGGCCGGCACGGTTTACAAGCAGCATGGCGAGCCGACCGACGCGGACCTCAGGTCCAACCTTGGAATGTGAGCGAACGGCCACCACCTATTTGCCCATGAATTTCAGACCCAAACCCGATGGCGCTGCCGCACCCGCCGACTCGCACGTATTCGAGGCGGGCGAAGCCAATTTCGAAACCGACGTCCTGCAGGCATCGCTGCAGACGCCGGTGCTGGTGGATTTCTGGGCGACGTGGTGCGGGCCGTGCAAGACGCTCGGCCCCATCCTGGAAAAACTCGCGGGCGAATACGCCGGCGCATTCCGGCTCGCCAAGGTCGATTGCGACAAGGAACAGCAGCTCGCCGGGATGTTCGGCGTGCGCAGCATCCCGACCGTGGTGTTGATCCAGGGCGGCCAGATCGTGGACGCGTTTTCCGGCGCGCTGCCCGAATCGCAGGTGCGCGAATTCCTGAAGCGCCACCGCGTCGAGCCGGCTTCGCGCATCGAGGCGCCTGCGCAGGATGTCGAAGACGGCGCCGTGCCCGCGGAAACGCCGCAGGCCGCGATCGCGCGTATCGGGCAGGCGCTTGCGACCGACCCTGACAATGCCGGTCTGAAACTGGATCTCGCACTGGCCCGCGCGCGCAGCGGCGACACCACGAACGCGCAGGCGACGCTGGACACCTTGCCCATCGATCTGGCCGAAGACGATCGTGCCAAGGCGTTGACTGCGCTGCTTGCGATGCAGCAATCGCTGGCGCAAATACCGCCCGCCACGGAATTGCGGGCGCGCGTGGAACGCGATCCGCGCGACTTCACCGCGCTGGACGGCTTGGGCGTGCGCCAGTTGCTGGATGGCGATGCGGCCGAGGCCATGCAGCAGTGGCTGGCGATCCTGGCGGCCGATCGCGGCTGGAACGAGGGCCTGGCGCGCAAGCGCCTGCTCGACGCGTTTCGCATCGTGCACGACGAGGCGCTGGTGTCGACCACCCGCCGCAAGATGTCGTCGCTGCTGTTCTGATCGAGGCGTCTGCCGGATAATCCGGCTCCCCTGCAGCGGGAGCGACGCGTGATCCGACACCTGTTCCGTTTCGAGCACCGCGGCGAGCCCTTGCTGCCGTGGCGGGTTTTCCTGCTGCGTCGCGTCGGCCGCACCTTGTTCGCAGGCGGGCTGGTGATCGTCCTCTCGCTGGGCCTCGGCATGGCCGGCTACCGATTGACCGAAGGCATGGACTGGCTGGATGCGTTCCTGAACGCGTCGATGATCCTGGGCGGCATGGGTCCGGTGGATACGCTGCACACCGCGGCCGGCAAGCTGTTCGCGGGGTTCTACGCGTTGTACAGCGGCCTGGTGCTGGTGTTCACGGCGGGCCTGCTGCTGGCACCTTTC
>Ga0105238_10002601_pt1 | contig 17995 bp, 14 predicted proteins | sample KBSC34metaG_FD_81526 | JGI IMG/M metagenome (GOLD analysis project Ga0105238, IMG submission 81526) | Corn rhizosphere microbial communities from Kellogg Biological Station, Michigan, USA - KBS C3-4 metaG | ecosystem: Host-associated > Plants > Roots > Rhizosphere > Soil | place: Michigan, USA... | reverse complement strand
TGCCGTTTCATTCTCGATGCGGCGAAGAAGGCCAACCACACGCTGCGCGATGACGAGCTCACCGCGCTCATCGCCGAACATCGCGCGCGGGCGGTGACGGCATGAGCGCACCGCTGTCGGCGGTGATGAGCGGCTATCTCGATCTGCGATGGCGGCTCAATCCGGTGGAGGCCACGTATCACGGCGTGACCGAGTTCGATGGCGTGTTCGCGGCGTACGATGCCGAGTCCGTGCGCGAGCAGCTCGCGGCGCTCGTGAGCTACGAGAATGCGATCGAGGAGGCAGAGGCGGAGACGCTCGCGGAGGAGATCGATCGCACCGCGGTGCTGCACTCGCTCCGCCACGACCTGCTGCTGCTGGAACGGGAACGAAAGTTCTCGCACGATCCGTCGTTCCACCTCATGCACGCGGTGAACGGGATCTTCCTGCTCCTCACGCGCGGGGGCGCCAGCAGCGTGGATCGGGCGGCGGCGGTGCTCGCGAGACTGCAGGCCTTGCCGGCCTTTCTCGAGACCGCAGCCGCCGTGCTCACGCATCCGGACGCGGTGTTCATCGGAATGGGCGAGGCGATGATCCCCGGGGCGATCGCGCTCATTCAGGATGGCCTGGACGACCCGGCGCTCGACCTCGCGATGCTCGACGAGCTGGAGCTGGAGCACGCGCGCCGCGAGGCCGTCGAGTCGCTCGAGATGTTCGGCGATGCGCTCGCCGCGATGCGCAGCCGCGCCGGGAATCACTTCGCGATCGGGCGCGAGCTCTTCGACCGCAAGCTGCACACGGCGCACATGATCGCGGAGAACGCCGACGAGCTGTTGCGATACGGAGAGCGCCTGCGGGCGGCCGCGATCGCGGAGGTCGAGCAGATCGCGAGAGAGATCGCTCCCGGTGTGCCCTGGCAGCAGGTCGCCGCGCAGCTGCGCACCGACATGCCGAGCCCCGGCAGCGCGCTGCACGAGTATCGCGAGGCGATGGACGCATCTCGCCACTTCACGATCACGCGCGAGCTGATGCCGGTGCCGGATACGGCGCTCGAGGTCGTGCCCACGCCTGACTTCCTGCGCCCGCTCATTCCGCTCGCGGCGTACCAGGGCCCGGGCGCATTCGATCCGGTGCAGCGGGGGCTCTTTCTCGTCACGCTGCCGGAGAACGGAGAATCGTGGCGCTCGCACTGCCGCGCGGAGTTGCCGAGCACGGCGCTGCACGAAGGAATTCCCGGCCACCATCTGCAGATGTCGGTCGGAAACCAGCTGCCGAGTGTGCCGCGGCGCGTGCTGTCCACACCGGCAGCGCGCGAGGGATGGGCGCTCTACTGCGAGTCGCTGATGGCCGAGATGGGATTTCTTGATTCCGCTGGCGAGCGATTTTTTCAGGCGCATCACCTGCTGTGGCGCGCGATACGCGTGATTCTCGACGTGTCGCTGCACACGAAAGGGATGTCGATGGAAGAGGCGGCGGCGCGGCTGCGCGATGAGCTCGGATTCGAGGCGCACGTGGCCGAGGCGGAAGCCAAGCGCTACTGCGCGTACCCGACGTATCAGCTGTGCTACGCGGTGGGGCGGCGCGACATACTCGCGCTTCGCGAGGACGTGCGCAGAGCGCGCTCCGATCAGTTTTCGCTTTCGGCTTTTCACGAGGAGCTGCTGCAATACGGAGCGCTGCCGACCGCGCTGGCGCGGTGGGGGATGGGACTGGCGGGGGTGTAGTCGTGCTCGAACTCTCAAAGGAGAACGCACATGTGGCGTAGTGGCATAGCAGTGATCGTCGCCGCGATCGGCGTGGCGGGATGCAAGGGCGAGAGCAAGGCGCCCGTCACGGATACGTCGTCGGCGGAGCACACCGTGCTCACGTCGTTCACGAGCGGCGGGCCGTATCTCTTCGTGTCGAACGAGGACGGCAACGATGTCACCGTGATCGACACGAAGACCGACAGCGTGGTCGCGACGCTCGAGCCGGGGCAGCGGCCGCGCGGCGTGCGCGTGAGCCCCGACGGGAAGACGCTCGTGGTCGCGGTGAGCGGATCGCCCAAGGGAGGTCCCGGCGTCGACGAGAAGACGCTGCCGCCTGCGGATCGCTCGAAGGACGGCATTGCGCTGATCGATCTCTCCACGGGAAAGAAGAAAGCCAATCTGCCCGGCGGCATCGATCCGGAGTCGTTCGCGATCTCGGGCGACGGAAAGACGATCTACGTGTCGAACGAGGACGGCGGGTCGCTCACCATCATCGATGTCGGCACCGGGAAGATCGCAGGCACCGTGAAGATCGGCTCCGAGCCCGAGGGCGTGCAGATCGATCCCGACAACAAGGTGCTGTACGCGACGAACGAGGGGAGCGGCACCGTCTCCGTGCTCGACCTCAAGACCAACAAGATCATCGCGACGATTCCGACCGGGAAGCGTCCGCGCGGCATCGCGTTCACGCCGGACGGCAAGAAGGCATACATCACCAACGAAGTCGGCGGCACCGTCACCGTGATCGACGCGAAGAAGAACAAGGTGCTGAAGAACATCAAGATTCCCGGCGAGGGCGCGAAGCCGATGGGCACCGCGATGTCGCCCGATGGATCACGTCTCTACGTCACCACGGGCCGCGGCGGTACCGTGGCGGTGATCGACACGAAGGCCGACAGTGTGCTGAAGACCTTCCCGGCGGGGAAGCGGCCGTGGGGAATCGCGATCTCGGCGGATGGGAAGACGATCTATACCGCGAACGGACCATCGAACGACGTCTCGGTGATCGACGCGGCCACCGACTCGGTGGTGAAGCGCATCCCCGGCGGCAAGTCGCCGTGGGGGATCGCGATCTCGAAGTAGCGTTCGCGAGGGAGGCCGCTCAGCAGCACCGGCCGCCGGTTCCCTCGTAGCGCGCTCGCTCCCGCTCTCGTGCGAACTCTTCGCGCGAGAGCGGCGTGGCATCGGGATGCTTCGCACGCTGATGCGCGAGGTAGCGCGCGTAGTCCGGCACACCGAGGATCGCGCGCACGGCGTGCGAGATCCGGGCGACGAGCCCGCGCGGGTGCATCACGGGCTCAGCGGGTGGCGCTCGCATCGCGGGGCCGTGCTATCGTGCGATCGAAGAGCTCGTAGATGCGGCGATACTCGTCCTGCCAGCTCGTGGTGCGCACGAAGTCGTGCCGCTCGACGGGGTAGACCGCGAGATCCCAATTGGTCTTGCCGAGCTCGATCAGCCGCTGCGTGAGTCGCACGACGTCCTCGAAATGCACGTTGTCGTCGACCATGCCGTGAAGCATGAGCAGCGGATCCTGGAGTCCTTCCGCGAAGTAGATCGGAGAGGACTGCTTGTACGCGATGCTGTCCTCGGTGGGCGTGTTCAGGATCTGCGACGTGTAGCCGTGATTGTAGTGTGCCCAGTCGGTGACGGAGCGGATCGCGGCGCCGGCGCCGAAGTGCGGCGATTCCGTGAAGAGGGCCATGAGTGTCATGAAGCCACCATAGCTGCCGCCGTAGATGCCGATGCGCTTCGGATCGATGCCGAACCGGTCGTGAAGGTACTTCGAGCCATCGACCTCGTCCTGCAAATCGCGCCCGCCCATGTGTCGGTAGATCGCGGTGCGCCAGTCGCGACCGTAGCCCGCCGAGCCGCGGTAGTCGACATCGATGACGACGTAGCCCTTCGATGCGAGGTACTGGTTGAACATGTACTCGCGAAAGTAATACGACCAGTAATGATTCACGTTGTGCAGATAGCCCGCACCGTGCACGAAGATCACCGCCGCTCCGTTGGGCTGCGCATTCATGTCCTTCGGACGATAGATGCGGGCCGGCACCTGAACGCCGTCGGAGGCCGGGATCATCACGATCTCCGGCACGAGCCAGTGAAAGCTCAGCCACTCCGCCGTTGGCGAGAGCGTGAGCCGCGACTCCTTCGCGTCGGGCCGATTGCGCATCACGTAGAGCTCCGGCGGACGATTGGAGCTCGAGTACACGTCCGCGAGCAGCTGCTCGTTCGGCGACGGCACCACGGTGTGGCCGCCGCTCGTCTTCGTGATCTGCGTGCGCGCGCCGCCGGTGACGGGCACGCGATAGAACTGCTCCTCGAAGGGCGACTGCTCGCTCGTATGGAGATAGAAGCTGCGTCTGTCGTTCGAGAGGGCAACGTCATCGACTTCCCATTTGCCGCTCGTCAGCTGTTTTCTGTCGCCGCCGACGGCGGACATCGTGTAGAGATGCGCGTAGCCGTCGGCCTCGGACACGTACCAGATGCGCCGCCCGCCATCGAGCCAGCCGGCCTCTCCGAATGCAGGTCCGCCCACCCACGCGCTGTCGCGAAGCGTGTCGAGCGCGGTGAGCGCGCCGTTCGCACCCACCGTGTAGATGTAGCGCGTCTTCCAGTCGAAGCTCGCGGCGAACACCAGCGCCTTCGAGCCATCGTCGTTCCAGCCATTCACCTGCGCGAAGCCCGGCGCGTGGATGGTGTCGCCCGGGAAGAGCGTGAGCCAGACGGGCTCGCCGCGCGTGACCGGGATGTACGCGATTCGGCCGCCATCCTGCACGTCGCCCACCTTCTCCCGCGATTTCTTCTCCTCCGTGTACCCGCTCTTCGTGACGAAGTGCGGGATCTCGGTGGCGCGCTGTTTCTCGCCGGCCGGAATCGTCGTCGCGAGCAGGAGCGCGTTTCCCGCGGGTGACACCGAGATGGTGCTCACGATCTCGTCCTTTCGAAGCCAGAGCGTTTGCGGCCCGAGCGAGTCGAGCTGCGCCTTCTCGCGCTTCTCCAGCGAGTCGCGGTGAACCTCATCGCGCACCGCGCCGAGGAGCTGGCGCTGCTGCGCTTCGAGAAATGCGCGCTGCGCAGTGGGCTTCTCGTCTTCCCTGGGCTTCGGGCCCACGCGGACATCCGTGAGCTGCTTCTCCTCGCCGGTGGCGAGATCGAAGGAGAACGCGTTGTTGTCGCGCACGAAGAAGACGTGCTTCGCATCGCGATCGAAGTGCGGGTCGGTCTCCTTCGCGACGGTACTCGTGAGCCGCCGAAGAGCGCCGGTGCGCAGGTTCACGACGAAAACGTCGCCGTTCCACTCCACCGTGCGCATGGTGTAGTCGGGCGACTGGTCGCCCACCGCCGCGAGCGGTCCCGCGCTGTCCATCTGCGCCACCGTGAGCGATTCGGGCACCGCTCCCTCCTCGGCGCGCACTCGATACGGATGCAGCGGCTCCCGCGAGTCCGTGCCCGGGGGGTTCCACGAGAAGTAGATCCAGCGGCTGTCGGCGGTCCAGCGCACATCCGACGGAGCGCGCCCCACCATCTCGTGGCCGCGCATGATGCTCTTGATCGAAAAATCGAAGGAGCTGCGCGGAGGAGCAGGGCGCGCGGACGGCTGCTGTGCACCGAGCGAGAGTACGCCGCCAAGAATGGTGACGGCAGTGGCGTGGAATCGCATTGTGTGGGACCGAGGACGTACGAGCGAGCGCGTGATGATTACGCGCGGGACGCTCCTAGAGAAGCACCCGGAAGGGTCGCCCGCAAGCCTCAGCCGAGGGCGGCTCGGGGCGAGCCATCCGCCCAGCGGTCGAGCGCTCCGTGGCTTCGGGCAGCTTCCAGTCGCGCCGCGAGCTCTCCGCGAAGCACCGGATTGCGCAGCACGCGGACCACGGCGGAAGCCAGGGCGCCCGCGTCGCCCGGAGGGACGATCAGTCCATTCTCGCCGTCGCGCACGATCGACGAGACTCCGTCCATGCGGGTGACGACGAGCGGCACTCCGGCGCTCAACGCCTCCATGGCGGCGAGCGACAGCCCATCATCGGTGGAGGCGACCACCGCGACGTCGCAGAGCCGCAGATGGGCCGCGATGTCGTCGTGCATTCCCGCGAAGATCACGAACGGCGAGATCCCGAGTCGCCTCGCCTGCGTCTCGAGCGCCTCCCGCTCGGCTCCGTCGCCCACGACCAGCAGCCGCGCGGCAGGCACCGCCGCGTGGATGCGCGGGAACGCGTCGATGAGGTGGCGTGTGCCGGACAGCGGGAAAAATCGCGACACGGCGCCAACGACGAGCGCGTCGTCGCTCAACGCGTACCGGCGACGCAGCTCGGCCGAGGGCCGCGGAAGCTCCAGCGAGACACGTCGCGTCTGATTCCGGCCGCGCGCAACGAGGGCGATGCGCTCCTCCCACAGCACCGTGCGGCCAACGCCCTCCGCCACCGACACGCGCGGGTTGAAGCCGAGCACGCGCGCGGCCTTGCCGACGTCGAAGACATGGCTCTTCGTGAAAAACTCGAGGCGGCCCCGGAGCCCCCCGGTGAACGAGAGCCGCTGGGATGCCCACATCAGGAAGCGCGTCGACAGCTCCGGAATGTGCACCTGCGGACGCCGCACGCCGATCGCGCGGGCGAGCACCGTGATCAGCTCGTCGAGCGCGAGATGTTCCGGGCCTCCGAGGATGAAGCATTCGCCGACCGCGTCGTCGCGCATCGCGAGCAGCTTGAGTCCGCGCACGAGATCGTCCACGTGAATCGGGTGCACGCGCGCCCTCCGCGTGCCCGGAATCACGACGTGTCCCCGGCGCACCGCGGACATCATCCGGCGAAAGCGCCTGTCATCCGCGCCGTACGTCCACGTCGGTCGCGCGAACGCAACCGGCAGTCCGCGCTCGCGAGCGAACAGGAGCGCGAGACGCTCTCCCTGCATCTTGGTGAGCTCGTACGCGTTCGTGGGACGAAACGCGGATTCCTCGTTCGCGGAGCCGCGCCCGGTGTCGCCGTGGACGCGCGCGGTTCCGCAATGCACGACGCGGCGGACTCCCTCATCCAGCGCCCCCTGCATGACGAGCCGCGTGCCGAGCACGTTCATGCGCCAGTGATCGTCCGTGCTGGTGACGCGGCCGGTGCCGGCGCTGTCCGCGAGATGATACACGACCTCGCGTCCTTGCATCGCGCGGGCGACATCTGCGCGCTCGGTAACGTCGCCAACGAAAATCTCCGTTTCGGCCGGGAGCATGGCGCGCGCCCGTTCCAACGACGGCGTCAGCACACGCACCGCATGTCCGTCGCGCACGAGGCTGCGGACGAGATGCAAACCGGAAAAAGTGGCGCCGCCGGTGACCAGGATTCGGTCCATGCTGCTCCGGATCAAGAGAACGTGGGTGCCGCGGTCCTGCAGGGTCTGGTTCCGGGTAGGATCGAGCGCCTTCGGACTACATCTACGTTAAGGCACTACAGCCGCGGATGCAGCGGTCTCGAACGAGATCTCGGTCGTGCGTCTGACCTTTCGGCCAGAGAGGATCAGCCACCATTCGCGCATGGAGGCGAACAGTACGACGATCACGCAGACAATAAAGAAAGCGGCAACGCCCGCGTCCAGTCTATCGTTCACAGCCATTCGTGCCGCCGCCGCCGCGCTCGCCACGCCTGACGGGAGCTGTCCGCCCTGCGATGCATCGACCAGCAGTCTCGCGTGCGCCAGAAATCCGAGCGCCGGATCCGGCGACCATATCTTCTGATAGCCAGCGGTGAGCGTCACGATCGCGAGCCACGCGAGCGGCAGGATCGTGACCCATGCATAACGGGCGCGACCCATCTTGATGATGACCGTGGTGCCCACGCACAGCGCCACTGCAGCGAGCAGCTGATTTGAAATGCCGAAAAGCGGCCAGAGGGAATTTATCCCCCCGAGCGGGTCGTTCACCCCCTGATAAAGAAAATATCCCCACATCGAGACGAACACTGCGCTCGAGATCACGGTCGCTGGGTACGATGCGATACGCCCGATGGGACTCCACGCGAGGGCACCGAGATCCTGAAGCATGAAGCGCCCCACCCTGGTGCCGGCGTCGATGGTCGTCAGGATGAACAACGCCTCGAACATGATCGCGAAGTGGTACCACAGCGCCATCGCGGTGCTCCCCCCGAGCACGCTCGAGAAGAGCTGCGCCATGCCCACCGCGAGACTCGGCGCGCCTCCGGTGCGCGACAGCAGCGAGAGCTCGCCAACCCGGGAGGCCAGCTCGCGCATCTCCTGCGGCGACACCGTGAACCCCCACTGCGCGATCGCGTGCGACGCGCTCTCGACGGTCGGGCCCAGCGAGGCGGAGCTGGCGTTGATCGCGAAATAGACGCCGGGAGTGAGCAGGCAGGCCGCGATGAGCGCCATGATCGCGACGAAGGACTCCATCAACATTCCGCCGTAGCCGACGAGCAGTGCGTCGCTTTCACGTGCGAGCAGCTTGGGCGTGGTGCCGGACGCGATCAGCGCGTGAAAGCCGGAGATGGCGCCGCAGGCGATCGTGATGAACGCGAAGGGGAAGATGGTCCCGGCGAAGATCGGACCGCCGCCGTGCGCGAATCGTGTGAGGGCGGGCATCTGCAGCGGCGGAAGCACCACGATGATGCCGGCCGCGAGCGCGAGCACGACTCCGATCTTCACGAACGCGGAGAGATAGTCGCGCGGCGCGAGCAGCAGCCAGACCGGCAGCACGGATGCGGCGAAGCCATACACCATGATGGCGAGCGCCAGCGTCTGACGCGTGAGCGTCGCGTGCGCGGCGAGATCCGGATTGGCGGCGACCCATCGGCCCGCGTACAGCGCGCCGACGAGCAGCACGAGCCCCATCGCGCTCGCCTCGAGCACACGCCCCGGCCGCAGCCAGCGCAGGTGAATGCCCATGAGCAGCGCGATCGGAATCGTGAGCCCGATCGTGACCACTCCCCACGGGCTCGCGGCCAATGCATTCACCACCACGAGCGCGAGCACGGCGATCAGCACGACCATTATGCCGAGGATCGCCACCAGCGCGGTCGTCCCCGCGACCGGGCCGATCTCGTCTCGCGCCATCGCGCCGAGCGAGCGTCCGTTGCGGCGCACGGACGCGAGGAGGATGACGAGATCCTGCACCGCGCCACCGAGAACCACCCCGGCGACGATCCAGATGGCACCGGGAAGAAATCCGAACTGCGCCGCGAGCGTGGGGCCGACGAGCGGCCCCGGACCGGCGATCGCCGCGAAGTGATGGCCGAACACGACCCACCGGTTGGTCGGGAGATAGTCCCGGCCGTCCTCCATCCGAACCGCGGGCGTGGCACGCCGGTCATCGACGACGAAGATCTTCGCGGTGATGAAGCGACCGTAGAAGCGGTACCCCACCGCGTAGCAGCAGAGCGCGGCCGCAAGCAGCCACCCGGCGCTGATCGTCTCGCCGCGCGAGAGCGCGAGGCGCCCCAGCGCCGCGGCGCCGAGCGCCGAGACCGCGACCCAGAGAAGAATCGTGAGTGGGCGACGCATACGCGGGGAAGATGCACGCGAAGGTGCACACGGGGCCAGACTCCCGGATGCGAATGTCGCGCGTGCCGACGGGCCACGCCTGCGCGTCAGTACTCCGTATCCCTCTCCGGTCCCTCCTTATAGCTTTCCCGCCTCCAGGATGATGTCTGTGAAGATCTCCGCCACCCTCGGCGCCGCCCTGCTCGCGACGTTCGCGTTTGCCGCTCACCCGGCACGCGCGAACGCGCAGGAGCATTCGAAGACCCCGCACCAGCACGTGCTCGCGGCATTTTCGACGCGGCGCCTCATGATTCTCCCCACGCACTACCTGCGCATGGGCGACTCGCTCGGCTGGGCCGATCAGATCACGGATCAGACCGCATACCTTTCCTCGCTCGACGACGAGATGGCGTTCGCCTTCAGCGATCGCGGTGTGAAGAAGGTGTGGGTGTTCCCCGCCGCGATCGATGCGATCGCCAAGCGCAACGAGCCGTACTCGCCCGATCCGCATGCGATGGCTGCCCAGTGGCTTCGCTTTCCGGGTCCGAAGCGCCTGCCCACGCAGCTGCCCGATCCGCTGGCGTCGCAGCTCCGCACGCTGGTCGCGATGCAGGACGGCGGACAGCTCGTGCTGCTGCCCGTCGAGCTTCGCTTCGAGCCGGTGCCCGGCGGCATGGAGTGCGCAGTGCTCCGGTTCGCGATCTTCGATGCCGTTCGCGCGAAGATCATCTACATGGCGGACATCGCGAGCGATCCGCAGACGTCGTTCGGACCGGCGCTCGCCGCGTCCCTCGCAGGCCATCTTGCAGACCTACTTGGACCCCCGAATCAATGAGTGATGCAATTCCCGTCACGCTGATCCCCGGTGACGGGATCGGTCCGGAAATCGTGAGCGCGACGGTCAGGATCGTGGAGGCGGCGGGAGCACGGATCGACTGGGATCGGCAGCTGGCGGGGATGGCGGCGCTCAACGCGGTGGGCGACCCGATGCCCGTTGCCACGCTCGAGTCGATCGAGCGAACCGGGGTCGCGCTCAAAGGCCCCCTCGAGACGCAGCTCGGCAGCGGCTATCGCAGTGTGAACGTCGCGCTTCGCATGCGATTCGATCTCTTCGCCAACGTCCGCCCCGCGCGCACGCTGGTCCCCAACGGCCGCTACTCGGGGGTGGACATCATCCTCGTGCGCGAGAACACCGAGGGACTCTACAGCGGCGTCGAGCATTACGTGAAGATCGGCAACGACGACCATGCGGCGGCCGAGTCGGTCGCGATCATCACGCGCGCGGGTGCCGAGCGGGTGATCCGCTTCGCGTTCGAGCACGCGGTCGCCAGAGGGCGGAAGAAGCTGACGCTGGTGCACAAGGCCAACATCCTCAAGCTCTCCCAGGGGCTTTTCCTCGAGACGGGCCGGCGCATCTCCAAGGAATACGAGGGGCGGATCGTGTTCGAGGAGCGCATCATCGATGCGATGGCGATGCATCTCGTGCTCAGTCCCGAGCGGTACGACGTGATCGTGACCACCAACATGTTCGGCGACATCCTCTCCGATGAGATCTCGGGACTGGTGGGAGGACTCGGACTCGCGCCGGGCGCCAACATTGGAGAGAAGGCGGCCATATTCGAGGCCGTGCATGGAACTGCGCCGGATATTGCAGGCAAGGGGATTGCAAACCCCGGGGCAGTCGTCCTCGCGGCATGCCTGATGCTCGATCACATCGGAGACTCGCACACCGCAGATCGAATTCGCATGGCAATGAACGATGTCCTTCACTCCGGCCGCTCTCTCACCGGAGACCTGGGTGGAAATGCGACGACCACCGGGTTCGCCGACGCCATCATCGCGAGACTGGGTTGACGAGAGTTCTGCACGTTTCGGATCTTCACTTCGGACCTCCAGCAGTACCGGCACAGCTCGACACGATCGCGGAGATGATCAACACGCGACGCTTCGACGTGGTCGCAGTCTCCGGTGATCTCTCGCAGCGCGCGCGCCCGGGCGAGTTCCAGGCGGCGCGGCAGTTGCTTCGCGATGCGGAAAAGGTCAGTCGCGTCATCGTGGTACCGGGCAATCACGACGTGAAGTGGTGGCGCGCACCACTCGGCGTCGGTTCCCGCGCCTCAGCGATCGCCAACTATGCGAAGTACATCTCGGCTGACTTCGAGCCCGTGCTCATCGTTCCCGGCGTCACCTTCGTCGGGATCAACACCGCCCAGGGCGTCGTGCCGGGCACGATCACCTGGAATCCGCGGGATGTGGGCGTGGTCGGCAACATGAGCAGCGCCCAGATAGCCGAGGCGCGCGCGAAGTTCGATGCCGCGCCGAAGGGGAATCAGCGCGTGATCGTGATGCACCACAATCCGCTGCGCGGAGAGATCTCGAACCGGTACGGACTCTCGCACCCGGCCCGCGCCGCGAAGGCATTCGTGGACCTCGGGATCGACCTCGTGCTCTGCGGACACGATCACCAGGAAGGGGTCTATCACATCGAGCACACCACGTACGGAACGATCGTCTGCACGGCAGGCACCGTGTCGAACCGGACGCGCGGCCAGCGCCCCTCGGCGATGAACGTCGTCACGCTCACCCGCGAGGCGATCGAGGTCGAGCCGCAGATCTGGTCCGTCGAATCGCAGAGCTTCCTCCCCGGACCAGTAAAGCGATTTCCACGATGAGACGGTTCATTGCGGCGCGCATCAACCAGCTGATGCAGCTGTTCCTGGAGTTCGATTCGCCGCCGCAGAATGCCGAGCAGCTGTTGCAGCGACTTCGCACCTATGGGCTGAACGGGATCAAGTCGCTCAAGCTGACCTCCAACCGTGCCGTGATGGTGAGCTTCAGCGGATCCGAGCTGCGCGTCAACAAGGGGTACCTCAGCGCGCCGGAGGATGTGCTGCGTGCGATCGTGAGCTTCGTGCAGGGTCGCACGAAGGCGGAGCGCCGGCTCGCGCAGAAGGTCATCCTCACGCATCCGGTCGCGGCGGCGCATCGTGCGCCGGTACGCCGCCCGGGGCGCGCTGATCCGCACGATGCGGTCACGCTGCGCGAGCTCGCGTACTGGCATCAGGAGTACAACCTGCGCTACTTCGGCGGCACGCTCGCCCACATCCCGATCAAGCTGTCGGGACGGATGAAGTCGCGTCTGGGCCAGTACACGACCGCCACTCCGTACGGTGAGCCCGCGGAGATCACGATCAGCCGCGCCCACATCCGCAAGCACGGGTGGGCCGAGGCGCTGCACACGCTTCTCCACGAGATGGTGCATCAGTGGCAGGCCGAGACGGGGCTGCCGATCGATCACGGCCCCGCCTTTCGCGAGAAGGCCGCGGCGGTCGGTATCGCTCCGCAGGCTCGGCGAGAGCTTCGCTCGCCCTCGGCCGCGTCGCTCGTCGTCACGCAGCACGAGCTCGGACTGAGAGCGGCCCGGCGCAGCTGACGCAAGGGGCGTCAAGGTACTTTGACGCAGAGTGCCGTACCCCTAGCTTTACCGCATGCAAGATTTCTTCGACATCGACAGCGCCCTCTCGGAAGAGGAGCGCGCTGTTCGCGCCAGCGTCCGCCAATTCGTGGACGAGCGCATCATACCGGTCATCGGCGACTGCTACATCGAGGGTCGCTTCCCCAAGGAAATCATTCCGGGGCTCGCCGAGCTCGGCGTGTTCGGCGCGAACCTGCCCGAGGAATACGGCTGCGCGGGGCTGAACAATGTCTCGTACGGACTGATCATGCAGGAGCTCGAGCGCGGAGACTCCGGGATCAGATCGTTCGCATCCGTCCAGGGTGCGCTCGTGATGTATCCGATCTTCACCTTCGGCAGCGAAGAGCAGAAGAAACATTATCTGCCGAAGATGGCAGCCGGCGAGATCATAGGATGCTTCGGGCTCACCGAGCCCGACTACGGCTCCAATCCATCGGGGATGATCACGATGGCGAAGGAGCAGGCCGACGGATCGTGGGTACTGAACGGCGCGAAGATGTGGATCACGAACGGCTCGCAGGCGAAGGTCGCGATCGTGTGGGCGAAGACGAACGGCGACAAGAGCGACAAGTCGATTCGCGGCTTCATCGTGCCCACCGATACGCCGGGCTTCACGGCGAAGGATCAGAAGGGGAAGCTGTCGCTCCGCGCGTCCGACACGAGTGAGCTCGTGTTTCAGGATGTGCACCTTCCCAAGGACGCGATCCTTCCGAAGAGCGGCGGCATCAAGAGTCCGCTCATGTGCCTGACGCAGGCGCGCTACGGCATCTCGTGGGGCGTGATCGGTGCAGCGATGGCGTGCTACGAGGAGTCGCTCGCCTATTCGACGAGCCGCGTCATGTTCGACAAGCCGATCGGCGGCTTCCAGCTGCAGCAGCAGCGACTCGCCATCATGCTCACCGAGATCGTGAAGGCGCAGCTCGTCTCGCTGCACCTCGGCCGGCTGAAGGATGCCGGCAAGCTCACGCCGCAGCAGGTCTCGCTCGCCAAGCGCAACAACTGCGACATGGCCACGGACATCGCGCGCGAGGCTCGGCGGCTGCTCGGTGCCAACGGCATTCTCGCCGAGTACGCGTCGATGCGGCACATGGCGAATCTGGAGAGCGTCTACACGTACGAGGGGACGCACGACATTCACACGTTGATTCTCGGCCAGGCAGTGACCGGCCTGAGCGCGTTCAACTAACCCGGAGCACGTGTGAAGATCGCGGTGTGCATCAAGCGCGTTCCCGACATGGAGACGCGATTCAAGATCGCGGCGAGTGGAACCGCCGTCGACGAGTCCGGGCTCAAGTACGACATGAGCGACTTCGACGGCTATGCCGTGGAGACTGCGCTGCAGTTGAACGAGAAGCAGGGCCCCGGCGAAACGGTCGTGATCTCGCTCGGACCCGACGTGGTGCAGGAGCAGCTGCGGAAGGCGCTCTCGATGGGTGCGGATCGCGCGGTGCAGCTCAAGGCGGACAAGGTGCCGGCGGACGGGCTCGCGATCGCGCGGGCGCTCGCGGCGGAGCTCCAGGGCGGCGGCTACGACCTGATTCTGTTCGGCCGTCAGGCGGTGGATTCCGCGAACGCGACCGTCGGACCGATGACGGCGGAGCTGCTGGGCCTTCCATGCGCGACGGCGGTGTCGACGCTCGAGATCGCGAACGGCCGCGCCACGGCGCGCCGCGATCTCGAGGGCGCGGCGGAGATCGTGGAATTCCCGCTTCCCGCCGTGGTGAGCGTGGATGAGGGGATGCCGCGCGCGCGATACCCATCGCTCAAGGGCATCATGGCGGCCAAGAAGAAGCCGCTCGAAGTGAAGCCGGCGCAGCTCGGCGCCGAGCACATCGCCATCGAGAAGATGGAGCTTCCGCCCGAGCGGGCGGCGGGGCGAATCGTGGGCGAGGGAACGGCTGCGGTGCCCGAGCTCGTGCGGCTGCTGCACACCGAAGCGAAGGTGCTCTGATGGCGAATGTATTTGCCTTTGCGGAATCGCGCGGCGGTGCGCTGCGCCGCGTTGCCTTCGAGGCGGTGAGCGCCGCGCGCGCGCTCGCGGATGCGAGCGGCGGCGGCGAGGTGCACGCGCTGCTCGCGGGCGCACCCGGCATCGCGTCGCTGGCACCCGAGCTCGGAAAGTACGGCGCCGATGTCGTGATCGTGGTCGAGCACCCCGGTCTCGCGAACGCGAATGCCGAGGCGCTGGCGGCCACTGCGGCGGAGCGGATCCGCGCGGGCGGCTATCGCGCGGCGATCTTCTCCGCGAGCGCGCAGGGGCGCGATCTCGCGCCGCGCGTGGCCGCGAAGCTCGGAGTGGGCATGGCGGCGGACGTCACGTCGTTCGAGCTGGCGGGCGATGCGCTCGTCGTGAGGCACCCGGCGTATGCGGGGAAGGTCATCGCGACGCTCAGGCTCACCGGCTCGCCGGCGATCGTGACGCTGCGCCCGGGCGCCCGCGCCGCCGTCGAGGCGCCGCGGGCGGCGCGCGTCGAGAATGCGCAGCCGGCCTCCGACCCGGCGGCTTCGAAGGTGGTGGTGAAGGAGATGATCGCCGGCGGCGGCGCGAAGCTCGACATCGGCGATGCGCCGGTGATCGTGAGCGGCGGGCGCGGGCTCAAGAGCGCCGACAACTTCCGTCTCGTCGAGGATCTCGCGGCGGCCTTCGGCAACGCGGCCGTGGGCGCCACGCGCGCCGTGACGGACGACGGCTGGCGTCCGCACAGCGATCAGATCGGGCAGACGGGGCGGCAGGTGAGCCCCGATCTCTACGTCGCCTGCGGGATTTCCGGCGCGATTCAGCACATCGCGGGCATGCGCAACTCGCGCACGATCGTCGCGATCAACAAGGACAAGGAAGCGCCGATCTTCAAGGTGGCCGACTACGGCATCGTCGGCGACGTGATCGAGATTCTTCCGGTGCTGACGGCCGCGGTGAAAGAGGCGCGCGCGAAGGGCTGAGCTCCGCCGGTTGTTTCGATGGCCGACGGCCCATAGCTTCGGTGCCATGCGAACCGAGAACGCCATCTTCCTGCTCGTGCTGCTCATCGCGGGCGGCTTTTTTTCCTACAACGTCCAGCGGCTCCTCGCGTATCTCCGGATAGCGCGACCCGAGGATCGCAGCGGCGATCCGCTCGTGCGGCTGCGCAACGTGATCTCCGTCGCGATCCTGCAGAAGAAGATCCTGCGCGATCCGATCGCCGGTCCCATGCACGCGCTGATCTTCTGGGGCTTCTGCGTACTCACCGCGGGCACCATCGAGCTCCTGCTCAACGGAAGCTTCCCGGCGTTCTCGTACGCCTTCCTGCCGACGTCACTCTACAGCTTCTATTCGATCTCGCAGGACGTATTCGGCGTTCTCGTGCTCGGTGCGATCGCGTTCGCGTTCTACCGGCGCTTGGTCATGCATCCTCCACGACTCGAGGGCGACAAGCTCGAGCACAGCGACGCCTATCTCATCCTGGGCGCGATCGCCGGTTTAATGATCACGATGTTCGTGGTGAATGCGCTGCAGCTCGCGCTCGAGCCCGATTCGATCACGCGCGCGAAGGTGCTCTCGCTGGCGCTCTCGAAGCCGTTGATGGGGCTGCCCGCGGGCGCCCTCACGGCGGCACACGGCGTGTTCTGGTGGACGCACGCGCTCCTCGTGCTCGCGTTCCTGAACTATCTCCCGTACTCGAAGCATCTGCACATCGTCTCCTCGATCCCGAACGTCTACCTCTCGAACTCGCAGGGGCCCGGCCCCAAGGGCGCGATCCGCTTCATGGATCTCGAGGCGGAGGGGGTCGAGCAGTTCGGCGCCGCCGATGTCGATCAGATGACGTGGAAGGATCTGCTCGATGGCTATACCTGCACCGAGTGCGGACGCTGCACCGACGCATGCCCGGCGCACATCACCGGAAAGGTGCTGAGCCCGCGCAAGATCATCATCGACACGCGCCATCGCCTCATGGAGGTGGCACCGCTGCTGGTGGGCGACCGCTCGGAGCTCAGGAACCATGCGCTGGTGCACGGCGAGGGCGCCGAAGGGAACACCACCGCCGCCGCCATTCTCGAGAACCGGCTGCTCGACAACTACATCACCGAGGAAGAGCTCTGGGAGTGCACCACCTGTCGGGCGTGCATCCAGGAGTGTCCCGTCGGCATCGAGCATCTCGATCACATCATCGACATGCGCCGCAACCTCGTGCTCATGGAATCACGGTTCCCGCCCGAGGTGCTGCCGACGTTCGAGTCGATGGAGCGGAACGGATCGCCATGGGCATTCCGTCCGGACGATCGCGCGAAGTGGGCGGAAGGGCTCGACATACCGACGATGGCCGAGCTGCTGGAGCGCGGCGAGCGGCCGGAGATTCTGTTCTGGGTGGGATGCATGGGCTCCTTCGACGACCGCTCGAAGAAGATCAGCGTCGCCTTCGCTCGCATCCTCCAGGCCGCGGGCGTGCCGTTCGCGATCCTCGGCCAGGAGGAGACGTGCAACGGCGATCCCGCGCGCCGCATGGGCAACGAGTACCTCTACCAGATGCTCGCGAAGCAGAACATCGAGACGCTCACGCGCTACGACGTGAAGACGATCGTCACCTTCTGCCCGCACTGCTTCCACCAGATCGGCAACGAATACCCGCAGCTCGGCGGCAACTACGAGGTGATTCATCACTCGACCTACATCGAGCGCCTGCTCGAGGCAGGCCGGGTGCCGTTCGATACCGATGAGGGCCGCACGCTCACCATGGCGTACCACGACAGCTGCTACCTCGGCCGCTACAACGACGTGTACGATGCCCCGCGCGAGACGCTCCGCCGTGCGCTTCCGATCGTGACGATGGTCGAGCCCGAGCGCTCGCGCGACCGCGGCATGTGCTGCGGCGCGGGCGGCGGGCGCATGTTCATGGAAGAAACGCTGGGCAAGCGCATCAACGTCGAGCGCGCGGAGCAGCTGTTGGCGACGGGCGCGGACACGCTCGCGGTGGCGTGCCCGTTCTGCATGACGATGATCTCGGACGGCGTGAAGGCGAAGGGAAGCGACGTGCCGGTGCTCGACATCTCGGAGGTCGTCGCCTCGCGGCTGCGGAGCTAGATGCCGGCGAGATGAAGTGAGCTACGGGTTCGGAATCCAGAGCACTGGCAGGCCCTCCGAATTCCCGCCGACGATCCCTGCGCTGTTGATGCCGGCGGTGACATCGCCGATGACTCCGGGGGGCAATACCTGACCAAAACCCGACCCGAAACCGGCGAGTAGACCGACCGTGCCAAGATTATTCTCAGTCGTTTGGTCGACGGCCTCCGCGGTTTCGGAAACAAGCCCGGATTCATTGATGCCGGTAGGGAAGATGG
>Ga0105238_10002600_pt1 | contig 17996 bp, 19 predicted proteins | sample KBSC34metaG_FD_81526 | JGI IMG/M metagenome (GOLD analysis project Ga0105238, IMG submission 81526) | Corn rhizosphere microbial communities from Kellogg Biological Station, Michigan, USA - KBS C3-4 metaG | ecosystem: Host-associated > Plants > Roots > Rhizosphere > Soil | place: Michigan, USA... | reverse complement strand
TCCTCAAGCTTGAACGGCTTGATAATCGCTTCAATCTTTTTCATGTGTTCCTCCTGTGGTCCGTCAAGCGTTCAGATTTTTACGACCAAGTCGAGCCCGAACGTAAACTGGTTCGTGGACCCGTTGTAAGCCTTGACCCCGTTGAGCGCATCGTCGAACCGGATTTCAGGGCGTAGCATAAACAACTGCGTGCCGCCGATCACCGGCTTATACGTCGCACCGATCGTGAATTCGCTGTAGTCGGTCGCGCGCGGGGCGAAGAGCGGCGGCTGGTCGAGCGCGAAGCCGCGTTCGAACTGCACGAAAGTCCGGTTGCCCGGGAAGGCAGCCACGAAGAAATTGTCCTCGTCGCTCCAGATTTCCGCACGGCCGTTGACCGTCCATTCGTCGTTCAAGGCATAGGACACGTACTGCGCGAAACCGTAGCCGTCGGCGCCGCCGAAGCCTTCTTCGTGGATATAGTTGAACTCGCTCACGAAGGTCAGCTTGTCGGTCGCCTTATAGGTCGCGACGATGTCGTTCAGGAAGCGCCAGTGCTTGGTCTCGCCGACATCTTCCGGCCCGAGATGGGTCAGGGCCAGAACCGTCAGCTTGCCGTCGGCCAGGCCGTTGAGGCCGAAGCCGCCCTGGAATGCCGCGCCGTCGTTGTTGTCGCCATCGCCCAACGACGTGTTCACGCCGCTGTCGACGCCCAGATAGACATCCAGGGTCGGGTTGACGTGGGTGATCGTCATGACACCGGTGTGCTTCAGCGGGATGCCGAAGTTGAAGATATATGACTTCGAGTAGAACAGATTGCCGCTGGGATCGATCAGCTCGGCGCCCAGATAGGTCACGAACTGGCCGAGCTTGATGTCGACGCCGGCGTCGGTGAGGATCGGGGCGTGGATGAAGGCCCAGGCCTCGACGATGTCGGCCTGCGTGCGATCCTTGATGTCGAGATCGAGCTCACCCAGGAAATGGGTGTAGCGCGCATCCGTGCCGATCATGCCCTGCAGGCGATAGCCGAGCGCCCAATCGGTGGCGGTGGTATCGAGCGGCTTTTCCGCCGTCAGCAGCAGCTGGTTGAGGACCAGCTGGTTGCTCTTGTCGGTGAAGAGATGGCCGTAATTGACCCCGCTCTTGGGCGAGTCGACATTGGCGGTGATGCCGCCTTCCAGCTGGGCCCAGACGCCGAATTCCGGCGGGGCGGCGGGGGCCGCGGCCTCTTCCTTTTTCGCTTCCATCGCGACGACCGGGGCCGGTGTCTCGTAGACGATCGAGACGCGGCGGTTCTGCGGCTCCTTCACGCCGTCGGCGGTGGGGACCAGCAGGTCGCGCTTGCCCTTGGCGACGATCTCGATCTCGCTGGACGGGATCCCGTCCTTCTCAAGCTGGGCCGCGACCGATTCGGCGCGGCGGCGCGACAGGCGCATGTTGTAGGCGTCGGACCCCACCGTGTCGGTGTGGCCGGTGACGGTCAGCTGCGCCGCCTTGCCGGCGGCGGCCTCGGCGGCGGCCTGGTCGACGATCTTGGTCGCGGCGGCCGTCAGGTTCGACTTGTTGAAGTCGAAGAAGACAAGATAGCTGTGCGGAACGGTGGCGCCGTCGGCATAGGCCGTTCCGGAGGTCGCCGCGCCGACGGCGAGGAGCGAGGACGCCCCCAGCAGCGACGAAATCACGAGCGCGCTGACAGTCGCGCCTTTGCGGAAATTGCCTTTTCTCATTTCATTACTCCCAATCCGTGGCCGCGCGGAAAAATCCAGTTTGCTGATGCAGCGGCCGATTGACGATCATCCACTCGCTTCGGTGCGGGGAGGGCCCGAGGCCCTCCCCGTCTCCAGTCCGCTTACGGGACCACCTCGCCATGCAGGGCCAGATCGAGGCCTTCGACTTCGGTCTCCTCGTCGACACGCAGGCCGATCACCAGATCGATCACCTTGAGGATGATGAAGCTGAGAACCGCATCGAAGACGATGACCGAACCGATGCCGATCAGCTGGGTCAGCACCTGCTCCGGATGGCCGTCGAGCAGACCGCCCTTCGACATGTCGGGCATCGAGGACGAACCCGAGATGACCGAGGCGCGGGCGAAGACGCCGGTCAGGATGGCGCCGACGATACCGCCCACGGCGTGCACGCCGAACGCGTCCAGGCTGTCGTCATAGCCCATCATGTGCTTCAGGCTGGTGGCCGACCAGAAGCAGATGGCGCCGGCGACGAAGCCGATGACCAGAGCGCCGCCCGGCTGGACGAAGCCCGAGGCCGGGGTGATGGCGACCAGGCCGGCGACGGCGCCCGAGCAGATGCCCAGAACCGACGGCTTACCCTTGAACATCCACTCCACGAACATCCAGCCCAGGCCGGCGGCGGCGGTGGCGATCTGGGTCACGGCCATGGCCATGCCGGCGTTCGCACCCGAGGTCACCGCGGAACCGGCGTTGAAGCCGAACCAGCCCACCCACAGCAGCGAGGCGCCGATCATGGTGAGGATCAGGTTGTGCGGGGGCATCGGCTCGGACGGGTAGCCGCGGCGCTTGCCGAGAACCAAAGCGGTCACCAGGCCGGCGATGCCGGCATTGATGTGAACGACGGTGCCGCCTGCATAGTCCAGCACGCCCTTGGCGCCCAGCCAGCCGCCCGGACCCCAGACCCAGTGGGCGACGGAGGAATAGACCAGGATGGACCAGGCAGCCATGAACCACATCATGGCGGAGAACTTCATGCGGTCGGCGAACGAGCCGCAGATCAGCGCCGGGGTGATGATCGCGAAGGTCATCTGGAAGCACATATAGACTGATTCCGGGATGGTCTTGGCGAGGTCGCTGATCGAATCGATCTCCATGCCCTTCAGGAAGAACCGGTCGAGACCGCCGATCCATGGCGCCATCGCGTCGGATGCCGCCGGCCGGAAGGCCAGACTGTAGCCGATGACGGTCCACAGCACCGTCACCAGGCAGGTGATGGCGAAGCTCTGCATCACCGTCGCCAGCACGTTCTTCTTGCGGACCATGCCGCCATAGAAGAGCGCGAGGCCCGGGATCGTCATCATGAGGACGAGCGCGACCGAGGTCAGCATCCAGGCGGTGTCGCCGCTGTCGAGCTTGGGCGCGGCGGCGGGGGCCGCGGCGGCGGCATCGGCGGCAGGGGCAGCCGCGGCCGGAGCGGCGGCGGCAGGCGCGGCCGGAGCCGGCGCGGCCTGATCCTGGGCGATGGCGGGCACAGCCGCGAAACAGAGGAGCAGCATTGCCGCCCCCAACAGACTTCTCCAGGTCCTGACAGTTTTCATTGGTGTCTCCTCCAGCACAATTTCGAATCCCTGGGGCGCGTCTCTTCCGAGCCACGCGGAAAACGGCGCATCGGCCTCGCGGCCAATTCCGATCAGGGGCTGCTATTCAAGATGCGTGCCAAATGCTGCAGTGCGGAGGAGAACGCGTGAGTCACGTGCCTGAAAACGGCACTTTGACGGCGGCTGCAGCCAGATTGCTCAGTTATTGAGCGGCGGAATGCTCAATTCGCGGGCAAATCACCGCGCCGCGTTCCTGGCGGTGGCGCGGAAATCGATATCGGTTTCGGCTGCCAAATAGGCAGTCGCCGCCCAGATTGCCACATTTTGCGCCAATTCCGCCGGATCGACCTTATCGAACGTGTCGTCCGCGGTGTGGTGGATGTCGAAATAGTCCATGCCGTTCTGCTGCAGGGACAGCACCGGCACGCCGGCCAGCCGCAGCCCTTCGATGTCCGAGCCGCCGCGCCGCGCCGGCTCACGGCTCATCAGCGCCCCCTGGGCCGGCAGGGCCGCGGCGAGCGCGCGGCCGAACGGGGTTTCCGGCGCGCCAAGGGGCAGCTGAACGGCGTAGATCTTGCGGGCGCCGAAGTCGGTCTCGCCGGCGACCACGATCTTCCCGGCCTCGGCATTGTGCGCCTTGGCATAGGCCGCGCCGCTATAGTCCAGCTCCTCCGCGCCGAACAGCACGACGCGGATCGTGCGCCGCGGATGCTGCGGCAGCGCCGCGATCAGCCGGCCCGCACCGGCGACGATCGCATCTCCGGCCCCGTCGTCGATCGCCCCGGTGCCGAGATCCCAGGAATCGAGGTGGGCGCCGATCAGCACGACTTCATCGGGCTTTTCCCGGCCCTTGATCTCCCCCACCACGGTCACCGACTGGGCATCTTTCCGTTCGGTCGGCGTCAGGGTCACATGTACGGTGACCGGCCCGAGCGCGGCCAGCCGTTCCAGTTGGTCGGCATCGGGGTTGGCGAGCGCGGCCGCCGGGATGCGGGCCACACCGGCGGCATAGTCGAGCGCGCCGGTGTGGGGTAGGCGATGATCGTCGGTGCCGAGCGAGCGGTGCAGATAGGCGACCGCGCCCCGGCGCGCGGCCTCGGAAGCGCCGGCGCGACGGATCGGATTGGCCGCGCCGTAGCCCTCGCCGTTCACGGTGCGCACCATGCGCTCGGTCACCACGGCGATCTTGCCGGTCAAGGAGCCCGGCGGCATGGCAAGCAGAGCGTCATAGGTGGTGAAGACGGCGACCTCCGCCGCGATCCCCTCCGGCGGGGTCGCGACCGACCCGCCCAAAGCGGTCAGAACCAGCCGCTGCGGCGCCGGCTTCACCACCGAAGCGGTCTCCACGCCGCGCTCCCATGCCGTCATCGGAAAGGTTTCGAGATGGACGTCCATGCCGGCCGCCTTGAGCCTGGCCGCCGCCCAATCGGCGGCCCGCGCCTCCGCCTCGGTCCCGGCAAGGCGGGGACCGATCTCGGTGGTCAGCCCTTCCAGGAACTTATAGCTCCAGTTGTCGGATGCCGCTTTCCAGCTGAGAGCGAGGGCGTTGGCAGCGGCCGTATCGGCAGCCCTGCACGGCGCGGCGACGACGGACGCCACCAGGGCAGGAAGAAAAAGGCTGCGCAACACGGCCCGACCGGTCATCGTCCCCTCCATATGTCCGGAGACGATTTAGCAGGCGCCAGCTCTACCGCAACAGGACTTTCGGCGCCGCCTCCACGTTCAGCGTGGCGCAGATCATCACGCCTGCCCAGATCAGCAGCGACAGGGTGCCGACGACCCGCGCATGGCGTGGCACGGCGCCCGGCGCGGTCAGCGCCACGGCAAAGCCTCTGCGGTTGAACGCCAGCGCATTGGCGATCCCGAACGCGACCAGGATCAGCTTCAGCGAGAAATAGGCATGGCTGGCGACATGCACCGGGTCATAGAAGAACAGCAGCGCGCCGGTCACGACGCCGACGGCGAAGGTCCAGTAGATGAACGGCATCACCAGTTCCGACAGCCCCTTCAACGGCAGCGCGGGCTTCAAGCCGACCAGCCGCAGGTCGAGCAGGACGATGGCGCCGAAGAACGCCGAGATCGACAGGATATGCGCCATCCGCACCAGATGGTGATAAGGCTGCAGCGCGAAGCGGTAGGCGCGGTTGTCGAGCCCGATCAGTATGTCGGTCGGGATGGACAGGAACGACAGCGCGTGTGGATCGGGCATGTATCGATACGAAAACCAGGGTCCTGTGCCGGACGGGCCTTGTTGATAATGCGAGCCGATGTCATTATCAATGAAGTTGAGAATAATTCGCAGTGGCGGAATGGCACGGGGCATCCTCTTCATCGCGGCATTGAGTCTGGTCGGCGGCGGCGCCGCGGCCGACACGGTCGAGCTGAGCCTCAAGGGGCATAAGTTCACCCCGAGCGACATCACGGTGCCGGCGAACCAGAAATTCCAGATCAAGGTGACGAACGGCGACGAGGCGCCGGCCGAATTCGAGAGCCATGACCTGAAGGTCGAGAAGATCGTGGTTCCGGGCGGCACCATCACCGTGACCGCCGGACCGCTGAAGCCCGGCACGTATCAGTTCGTCGACGATTACCACCCGGACGATGCCAAGGGCACCGTGACGGCCAAGGAATAGCGCGATGCTGGCAACGCTGATCATCGTCTTCCGCGAAGTGCTCGAGGCCGGGCTGATCATCGGCATCGTCCTGGCCGCGACCGAGGGCGTCAGCCATCGTGGCCGCTGGATCGCCGGCGGGATCGCCGGCGGCGTGTCTGGCGCGGCCTTGCTGGCTGCGTTTGCCGGCGCACTGTCCAATGCCTTTTCCGGATCGGGGCAGGAGCTGTTCAATGCCGCGATCCTGCTGATCGCGGTCGCCATGCTGGGCGTCCATATCACCTGGATGGCCAGCCATGGGCGCCAGATGGCGCAGGACATGAAGGCGATGGGCCGCGCCGTGGTGGCCGGCGACCGCTCTCTGACCGCAATGGCGCTGGTCGTCACCATGGCGGTGCTGCGCGAGGGATCCGAGGTCGTGCTGTTCCTGTTCGGCATCGCCACCTCGACCCATGAGGGCGCGGCCGCCATGCTGATGGGCGGCGCGGCCGGCGTGCTGGCCGGCGCGGCGGTGTCCTGGCTGCTCTATCGCGGCTTGGTCGCGATCCCGATGAAGCATCTGTTCAAGGTCACCAACGCGATGATCGCGCTGCTGGCCGCCGGCATGGCGGGCCAGGCGGCGGCGATCCTGGCCGGAACCGGCATGCTGCCGACCCTAGGCGACGAGCTGTGGGACACGTCGGCCATCCTGCGCGACGACAGCATCGTTGGCCGGGCTCTGCATGCCCTGATCGGCTATTCCGACCGCCCGCCGGGCATCCAGGTGCTGGCCTTCCTGATCACCTTGGCGGCGCTCGCCCTTCTGTCCAAGATGGCCGGCCAGGCGCCCCGCGTCTCCCACAGGCAGCCGGCCCCGGCGACCCACGCCCGCTGATCCAAGCACAAGGTCCGCCGTCCATGCTCCGCCCCGCCGTTCCGCTTGCCGCCGCCCTGGCCTTTGCCGTGGCGGCCCCCGCCGATGCCCGCGAATATTTCGTCGGCGGGCCGGTCAAGGAACACGACATGGAGATCGTCGCCAACTATCTGATCGGCGTCGAGATGGCCCCCATGGGGGAGATGGCGATGCATCATGACGGTGGCGACATGATCCATCTCGAGGCGGATATCCACGCCACCGCCGACAATCCCTACGGCTATGCCGACGGCGCCTGGGTTCCCTATCTCACCGTCAGCTATGCCCTGAAGAAAGACGGATCGGACTGGATCTCGGCCGGCAAGCTGGTGCCGATGACGGCCAAGGACGGGCCGCACTACGCCAACAATGTCATGATGAACGGCCCGGGCCAGTACAGCGTCACCTACAGCATCGAGCCGCCGGCACCCGAGGCCTTCGGCCGCCATGTCGACAAGCAGACGGGCGTGCCGGACTGGTGGAAGCCGGTCACCGTCAGCTTCAGCTTCAAATATCCCCAGAAATAGCAGCGCTTCCGGCGCGGCCCGCTTTTGTGCTAGCAGATGCCCGCCGGTTCCCGATCGGTCAGCGCCCGTAGCTCAGCAGGATAGAGCACAGGATTCCTAATCCTGGGGTCGTGGGTTCGAATCCCGCCGGGCGCACCAATTTCCGCTTACGCCACCGCCCGCCCCCGGACTGCCCGGAGCATAAGGTTGGCTGGCGGCGGCGCCATAAGAGCGGTCGAGATTCAGATCGGCCGGTCGGGATCGTACCCGGTCCAGCCCGCGGTGGTATATTCCAGCCTGCGGGCGCCCGGGTCGACGGCGTTCCTTGCCATGATCGACGCGATCCGGCCCTCCTGCTCGGCGGGCACGCGAGCGCTGACCAGGGTTCCGCCGCGACGGACGCCTTCGGCATAGACCTCGGCATGCTCCTTGCTGATACCGGAGCCGACCAGGCCGCCCAGCAGGCCGCCTGCGGCCGCGCCGCCGGCCGCCCCGACCGCCAGCGCTACAAGCCAGCCGGCGGCGACCACCGGCCCCACTCCGGGAATAGCGAGCATGCCGAGCCCTGCGAGGACCCCGACTCCACCTCCCGCGAGGGCGCCCACCCCTGCACCGATCTCGGCGCCGGGCGCCGCTTCGTTTCCGTGCTTGATCGTTGTGGCTCGATCCGCGGCATTGTTGGCGATGATGCTGATATCCTCAGCCGGGACGCCCGCCGTCTCAAGGTCGCGGACGACAGCGGCGGCAGCTTCGTAAGTATCGTACAGTCGTGCGACAGTTGCATTCGACATGATTTGTCCTTCGATTTTAGCGGTGGAGCTCACTGCTCCGCGATATTGCCTTGGTAGTCGACGCTCACATTGACGTGCTTGCCGTCCTTGGTGGCCGCGCCATGCCACACGCCCTGATCGTCCTTCGTCAGGGCTCCGATACCCGCGTATCCATGGTCAGCCAGGCGGTGGGTTGCCTGCTCTTCGGTAAAGCTGTTCTTGCCGGCAACCGGCGCGGCGGACGTCTTGGATGCCGCCCCGCCTGACGAGATGGCCGGCGGATTTGGAGAGGCGTTGGTCTCGGCGTCTTGCGCCAGGGCCGGTCCACAGAAAATCAGGCCGCCAAGCATGGCGGCCGCGAGGGTTCGATACATCGTCATTCTCCTGAGGTTGGTGTCAGGCAACTCCAATGAATCGATAAACGTTCCGGCTAACTAAGATTTACTAAGTTTAAGCCGTTTCCAGGATTTCGGATTTATTACCCGATAATCCGGTGATTTTTATTTGTGGAACTGAATTCGACTGAAATACTTCTCGGGATAGAGGAGTGCATCGCATGGATATTGATGAACGATCAGAGAAGGCCAGCCATCTTCGCGGAAAAGCCAAGCGGGCGCGCGAACTTGCGCTGGTCGCGTCGGATCGGCTTACGATCGAACGCCTCGAATCGTTTGCTCATGAATGCGAAATCATCGCCTCAAAGGCCGAGGAACCAGAGTCCCCATGACAGCCGGCGACGGTCCGCGCTCGCCGCCATAGATGTCGAGGCTGCGGGCTTGGAGCGATCCTGAAAATGGCCGCAAGCAGGGCTAACGCTGAATGAACGGCCTGACATTGTCCGCGCCGTAGATCATGTTGACCATGTCGACGAAATCCTCGCCGCCATAGGCGTGGAGGCCCCCGCCCATGGCGAGCACCGTGCCTGTGACGAAGTCGGCGTGCGGGCTGCACAGATAGAGCACGCCGTGGCCGATCACCTTGGGCTCGGCGCCGTGGCCCTGGGCGGTGCGCTCGACCAGCTGATCGACGATCGATTGCGGCATGTTCGCCGCGGATTCGGTCATGATATAGCCGGGGGCGATGCAGTTCACATTGACGCCGAACGGCGCCAACTCGAGCGCGGCGCCCTTGGTCAGCATCTCGACCGCGGCCTTGGAGGCGGAATAGGGGGCCATGAATTTCACCGCCTGGATCGCGGCGGAGGATGAGATGGTGACGATCCGCCCGCCCTTTTTCCGCATCGCCAGGCCGGCATGCTTGATGGTCAACGCAACGCCGGTGACGTTCAGCGTCAGCACATGGTCCCAGGCGCCCTTTTCCATCATCAGGATCGCGCCCGGGATGGCGCCGCCGGCATTGGCGACGGCGAAATCGAGATTGCCATCGGCGTCGCTCGCGATTTTGACCGCTGCGGCCAGGTCGGCCTCGACCGTCACGTCACCGACGGCGGCGCGGATACGGTCCTTGCCGAACTCGGCCTGGAGCTTTTCGACGGCGGGATGGACCTGGTCCGCCAGATGGCCCATCACCGTGACGGTCGCGCCGGCGGCAGCCAGCTCCCGCGATACGGCGAAGCCGATGCCGGTGCCGGCGCCGGTCACGAGCGCGGTCTTGCCGCTATAGTCGTAGCTGATCTGCATCCTGTCCCCTGTCGCGCTGTCCGTTGGCGCCGGCGGGCGCCCGACGCATATTGTCGTTCGGGCGATCATCCGACGTATCGCCCCGCGTTACAAGGCTAATGATACGCAACCGGATGATTACCCGCGGCAAGCGTCGGGCCGCGACAGGGGCGGAATTACTGGATGGACTTGGCGAGGTGGAAGCCGCGCGCCTTGGCGTGGCTTTCGCAGGTATAGGCGCCCTTGCGCTCACCCTTGCCCCATTCCCAGCCGGGGGTGCCGGGGCGGAAATATTTGCCCTGGTCGATCACCGCCCAGACGACCTTGCCGTCGCCGCAAACGCTCTTTGCGTTCGATTCCGACGAGAACAGGGACGTACTGGCGGCGGCGAAGGCCGGAAGCGGCGCCGCAGACAGCGCCATCGCCGCCATACCCGCCGAAATCGCCAATGTTTTCAAGCTCACCGAACTCTCCTCTAACCACTATCCGGTCGCTGAAGGAACGGCCGAACCCGCGGTTCGGGTCCCAGCGTCACCGGGAGATCACAGATATAGGGAGCATGCGCGGCGGGATTGTGGCGCAATCGGAACCGTTTCAGGGCATGTGAAACCGGCGCTGTAAACGGCCGGAAAGACCCGCTACTGTGCGCGCGATACAGGGGGAACGATGGACGCGCTGAGCGAGACCGGATACCGCAACCTGGCCGCCGACGCCGAAACGGGCGCCGCCGCGCCGGCATGGCGCTATTGGACGCTGGCCCTGCTGGTTGCCGTCGCCACCTTCGCCATGGTCGACAAGATGCTGATGGCGGTTCTGATCGATCCGCTGAAGCGCGATTTCGGCATGAACGACACGCAGGCCGGCGTGCTGACCGGCATTTCCTTCTCGCTGTTCTTCGCGCTGGCCGGCATTCCCATGGGTATCGCCGCCGACCGGCTGCGCCGGCGCAATCTGATCGCCGTCTGCATGACGGTCTGGAGCCTGGCGACGGTCGCGTGCGGCCTGACCACCGGTTTCGGCCAGATGCTGGCCCTGCGTTTCATCGTCGGGGCCGGGGAATCGGGCGCGACGCCATCCGCCGCGTCGATGATCTCGGACCTGTTCAAGGCCAGGGAGCGGGCCAAGGCGATCGCGATCTATTACATGTCGACGCCGTTCGGCTCAGGCCTCGGCATGACCGTCGGGGCCATCCTGGTCCATCTCTATGGTTGGCGGAAAACCCTCTATATCGCCGGCGTTCCCGGACTGCTGGTGGTGCTGATCCTGCTGCTGACGGTGAAGGAGCCGAAGCGGCTCACCGTCCATGGCGGCGCGGACCTGGCCGGCCAGGCGCCGCCGGTCCGGGAGACGCTGGGCTTCATCTTCCGCCGGCGTTCGCTGCTGCATCTCGGCGCGGCGATCACGCTGGTGACGATCGCGATCAATGCCTTCGGCATGTGGATGTTCGCCTTCTTCACCCGGGTCCACGGCGTGGCACCCCAGCACGCCGGGTGGGAAATCAGCCTCGCCACCTATCCGGGCAGCGCCATCGGCATGGTGCTGGTCGGCATCGCGGCGGACCGGCTGTCGGCGCGGGACGAGCGCTGGCGGGTCTGGCTTCCGGCGATGCTGGCCTTTGCCTGCTTCCCGCTGGCGCTGGCGGCGGTCAGCATCGGCGATACGCTGACCGCGCTGATCTTCACCGGCATCTGGATGGTCGGCGGCACGGCCTGGTACGGCGCGGCCTACGGTGTCTGCCAGACGCTGGTCCAGCCGCGCATGCGCGCGACCCTGGCGGCGATCCTGCTGCTGCTGACCACCTTGGTCGGCTTCGGCGTCGGGCCGCTGCTGACCGGCTCGATCAGCGACTATTTCGCACCCACCGCCGGCGCGATGTCGGTCGGCTACGGCATGGCCGGGGCCAACCTGCTGGCCCTGTGGGGCGGCATCCATTTCATGCTGGCCGGGCGCACCTTGCGCCGCGACCTGGAGTCCGTCTCCGAAACCCCTGTACCCGCCTGACATCCGAGAGAAGAACCATGCGGATATCGTTCATTGCCGGCGCGGTCGCGCTGGCCTTCTCGGGCGCCGCGGCGGCTGCGTCCTCGCCCGAGCTGATCGCAAAGGGCGAATATCTTGCCCGCGCCGGGGATTGCGTCGTCTGCCATACCGGCCCCGGCGAGAAGCCGTTCGCCGGCGGCCTCAAGATGGGAACGCCGCTGGGCGAGCTCTACACCACCAACATCACGCCGGATAAGGACACCGGGATCGGCAGCTATACGTTCGAGGATTTCGAGCAGGCGATGCGCAAGGGCGTGGCCAAGGACGGGCACCACCTCTATCCGGCCATGCCCTACCCGTCCTATGCCAAGGTGAGCGAGGACGATCTGAAGGCGCTGTACGCCTTCTTCATGGAGAGCGTGCCGGCAGTCAGCCGCAAGAACGCGCCGACCGAGATCCCCCGGCCGCTCAACTGGCGCTGGCCGCTGGCCATGTGGAACATGGTTTTCACCGACACGATCGGCTACACGCCCGACCCCGCGCACGACGAGGCCTGGAACCGCGGCGCCTATCTGATCCAGGGGCTGGGCCATTGCGGCAGCTGCCATACGCCGCGTGGCATCTTCTTTCAGGAAAAGGCGCTGGACCAGGGCCGGACCGCCTATCTGTCGGGCGGCAATCTCGACAACTGGTTCGCCTCGAGCCTGCGGTCGGAGCCGGATTCGGGCCTGGGCAACTGGTCCGTGGCCGACATCGCGCAGTTCCTGAAGACCGGCCATAACGAACGCGCCACCGCCTTCGGCACGATGGTCGACGCGGTGAACAACAGCACCCAGTATCTGAGCGACACCGATCTGACGGCGATCGCGACCTATCTGAAATCTCTGCCGGCGAACGATCACGGCACGCCCGCCGTCGCCGACGGCGCGCCGGGTGCGAAGCTCTACAGCCAGCAATGCGCCGCCTGCCATCTGGCCGACGGCAAAGGCCATGCCCCCTATATCGCGCCGCTGGTCGGCAATCCGGTGGTACAGGACACGGACCCCACCTCGCTGATCAATATCGTGCTGAACGGTTCCGCGCGGGTGGTGGTGGCCGGCATGCCCGACGCCTACCGCATGCCGCAGTTCCGCGTCCTGATGAAGGACGAGGAAGTAGCGGCGGTCGTCAACTATATCCGGTCCAGCTGGGGCAATCGGGCGGCCGCCGTCACCGGCGGTCAGGTCGCCGGGATCCGGTCCAAGACCGACGCGGCGAGCGATGCCGTCGTCATCCTGAAAATGCGATAAGAACGGGAAGAAAAGCGTGCTGAAACATTATCTGGTTCCGATCCTGCTCGCGGGCGCGCTGCTGCCCGGCAAAGCCTTCGCGTGGGACGAAGAAGGGCACAAGATCGTCGCGCTGATCGCCGATCACTATCTCGACCCCGCGGTGAAGCAGAAGGTCGACGCCATGCTGGCCGCCGATACCGACACGCTGACCAAGCACGATATCGCCAGCGAGGCGGTCTGGGCCGACACGCATCGCGACCTCGACCGCAAGGCCGCGCAAGAACACATGGCGGTGACCGACTCCTGGCACAATGTGAAGCTGGAGATCGGCCACCCCGACATGAAGGCGGCCTGCCCGGGCGAAAAGCTGCCGGCCGGCAAGCCGGCCAGCCAGGGGCCGGCCGATTGCGCGCTCGACAAGGTGAACCAGTTCGCCGAGGAGCTGTCGTCGAAAAACACCAGCCCGGCTGAAAAGCTGCTGGCGCTCAAATATCTGCTGAACCTCGTCGCCGACCTGCACCAGCCTCTCTATGTCAGCGACGACAACAACCAGGGCGGCGATGCCGCCCGCGTGTCGGGCGGGGGCGCGGAGCCCGGAACGCTGAGGCATTACTGGGATGCCGACTTCATCGACTATCTGGGCGACGATCCCAAGCCGATCGCGGACGACATCGCCGACGGCGTCCGCCAGAGCAAATCGTTCGACAACATGGCGAAAGGAACGCCGAAGGACTGGACGCTGGAAGCATTCGGCCTGGCCAAGGAACATGCCTATGGCAAATTGCCGCCGAAGAAACCCGACGGCAGCTATGAATTGCCCCCGGATTATGTAACGGACTCGATCGAGACTCTCCGCCTGCAACTGGCCCGGGCGGGCGTTAGACTGGCGGGAATCCTCAACCGTACCCTCGGTGCGAAAGGATGATCCGACAATCTCTCGAAATGTATCTTTTCGCGCATCGTAAAGATGGGGTTCGTCTATCGACTATTGACTCGGCGTGTATTCATGCCCCATCAGCACAACTATTATGAATCGCAACGCCGCCGCACCGCTCCATCCGCTGCTCGCCGCCACGCAGATCGAACCGCCGCTTTCCGCGGTGAGGCGCAGCCCGATCCAGGGGCGCAGCCAGGATAAGGTCCAGCGCATCCTCGCCGCGACCGCGATGCTGGCGGATACGATGCCGCTGGAATCGATCACGATGATGCAGATCGCCGAGGCGGCCGAGGCATCGTTCAGCTCCATCTACCGCTTCTTCCCCAGCAAGGACGCGATCCTGGAAGCGGTGGCGATGTCGCATCTCGAGCGGCTGCAGAAGCTGTATGAGATTTATTTCGCCAGCGCGACCCTGGATGACGGCGGCAAGATCATCGACGACGCGATCGACGTGTATGTCGCCTTCGCCAGCCGTGAGCCGGGTTTCCGGTCGCTGTGGATCAATGCCTCGCCCAACGCCGAGTATTTCCGCCGCACCCACAATGTGAGCGACACGGCGATCCAGCTGGCCCGCGCCTACGCGGTTTCCAAGCTGGGCTTCCAGGACGGGGCGGCGCTGGAGATCCGGCTTGCCGTCGCATCGAACGCGGCGGCGCATATCCTGCGCTATGCCTTCAACCAGACCGAGTTCCCGCTGGACCAGGTGGTCGCGGAACTGAAGCGCTGGCTGCGGACGGCTTTGCTCTCGAAATAAGGCTCAGGGCTGCGGATCGAGCTCCGCATAGGCCCCGTCGTGCCAGCGATACATCACGTAATTGTTGCCCTGGACGTCGCCCTTGGCGTCGAACTTCACCGGCCCGCGCGCGGTGTCGAAGCTGATTGCGTGCAGCTGGTCGGCCACCTTGCGCGCATCGGTCGAGCCTGCCTTGGTCGCCGCCTCGGCCCAGACCTGCACGGCGGCATAGGCGAATAGCGGATAGCCGTCGGTCAGCCGGCCCGCCGCCTTCAGCCGGTCCACGACCGCGGCGTTCTTCGGATCGCGGGTCGGATCGGGGGCGAAGCTCATCATCGTGCCCTCGCCGGCGCCGCCGGTGATCGCCCAGAAATCGCGCGATATGAGCGCATCGCCGCCTACCACGACGATCGGCAGGCCCTGCTCCTTCATCTGGCGGACGATCGATCCGGCTTCTACCGGATAGCCGGCATAATACAGCACGTCGATCCCGGCCTGCTTCAGCTTCGTCACCAAGGCCGAATAATCCTTCTCGCCCGGCGTGACCGTGTCGTCCAGCGCCTCCTTCACCCCACCGGCATTGAGCGCCTTGCGGGTTTCGTCGGCCAGGCCCTGGCTGTAGGTCTGGCGGTCGTCGACAATGGCGATCTTCTTGGCCGGAAACAGCTTGATCAGGTCCTTGCCGGCCAGTGCGCCCTGCTGATCGTCGCGGCCGCAGATGCGGAACACGTTCCAATGGCCGGCATCGGTCAGCTTCGGGTTGGTCGAGCCGGGGGTGATCATCAATATCCCCTCCTCGGCATAGACGTCGGAGGCGGGGATCGACGAGCCGGAGCAGAAATGCCCAATCACGACGGCCGGCGGGTTGGAGGCGAGCTGGTTGGCGATCGCCACCGCCTGCTTCGGGTCGCAGACATCGTCATGGACGGTGACATGCAGCTTCTGCCCCAGGATACCGCCCTTGGCGTTGATGTCGTCCACCGCCTGCAGGGTCCCGTCGCGCAACTGCTCGCCATGGCTGGCGTCCGAACCGGTCAGCGGCGCCACCATCGCGATTTCGATATCGGCGAAAGCGGACGGCGAAAAAACAGTCAGAAAGGCAAGAGCCAGGCCGAAGCGCATTGTGACATCCCCGATTTATGGCGGCGCGACTCGCGGATGGTATACGCCGGACGGTGCGGCGGCGACCGGAATGATGTAAATGCTTCTCACATCATGACTGAGCAACATCACCAATGAGCTGGCGGCATCACGGCCATGGGCGCGGGCGCGCCGGCTATCACCACGGCAATCTGCGCGAGGCGCTGATCGAGGCGGCGCTGGCGCTGATTCCCGAAAGCGGGCCGCTGGGCTTCACCTTCGCCGAGGCCGCGCGCCAGGCGGGGGTCAGCCCCGCGGCGCCCTATCGGCATTTCCGCGACCGCGACCACCTGCTGGCCGACATCGCCCACCAGGGCTTCGACCGTTTCGCCGAAGCGCTGACCACGGCCTGGAGCGATGGCGCACCCGACCCGATGACCGCCTTCTGCAATATCGGCAAGGCGTATCTCGCTTTCGCCCGGACCCAGCCCGGCTATTACGCGGCGATGTTCGAGGCCGGGATCGCGCTGGACGCGACGCCCGAACTGCGCGGGGCGGGCGACCGCGCCTTCGCCATATTGCGCGAGGCCGCCGAGCGGGTGATCGCCGGCTTGGCCCCCGGCAAGCGGCCCCCGGCGCTGATGGTGGCGCTACATGTCTGGTCGCTGTCGCACGGCATCGCCTCGCTATTCGGCGGCCGCGCAACCCCCGTCCGCGCCATGCCGATGTCGCCCGAGGACCTGCTGGAGGCCGGGGTGCTGGTCTATTTCCAGGGGCTGGGCCTGCCCGAGCAGGGCTGAGCGAGATTCTTCCGCATGCGCACTTGACAGCGGGAAGGCTCAGGACCACTAATGTTAATGTGATTTACATTAACACGAGGTTAGGTAATGAACACCGCCGCAGGGCAGGCCTACCCGGTCAGATATGACGGGCCCGGCCGATATGACTGGCCGGATCATCATCACCATTACAGGTACGGCCCTTTGCGCGCCTGTCCCCCGCTGATCGGGCTGATGATCCTGGGATTTCTCTTTTGCTGGCCGCTGGGTCTCGTTGCCCTGGCCCTTACGATATGGAGCATGAAAATGATGTGTGGACACCACCGCAGCCACGGCAGCGAGGGCCACTGGAGCGCCCGCTGGCAGGAGCGGATGATGGCGAAGCGGGCCCGCTGGGAGCAGCGCATGGCCGAGCATTTCGAGCGGCACCACAGCGCGCCGTCGACCGGCAACCGCGCCTTCGACGAATACCGCGCCGAGACGCTGCGCCGGCTGGAAGATGAGGAGAAGGAATTCCGCGAATTCCTGAACAACCTCCGCTTCGCCAAGGACAAGGCCGAGTTCGACGACTTCCTGTCCAACCGCCGCAACCGGCCGCCAACATCGGAAACAGGTTCGCCGGAGACGGACGCACCCCCACAGAACTGAGCGGCGCTGCGCTCGGTGAGCCCGGGATGCGCGATGCGTGTCCCGGGTTTTCTGTGTAAGAAAAGGAAACGACAGGGAGGGATGTGATGGCAGGCAAATGGACGGTCGACGATATCCCCGCGCAGGCGGGCCGGATCGCGGTGGTGACCGGCGGCAATCGCGGGCTGGGGCTGGAGATCGTCCAGGCCCTGGCCAAGAGCGGCGCCCATGTGGTGATCGCCACGCGCGATGCCGCCAAGGCCGAAGAGGCGGCGGCGAGGGTGAGGGCGCAGTATCCCGGCGCGGAGATCGAGGCGATGCAGCTCGATCAGTCGGATTTCGGTTCCATCCGGCAATTCTCCGAGGCGCTGCACAAGCGCCACGATCATATCGACCTGCTGATCAACAACGCCTCGGCGATCCTGGTGACCCGGGGCAAGACCACGGAGGGGTTCGAGCGCCATATCGGCGTGAACCACCTGGGGAGCTTCGTACTGACCGGCCTGCTGCTGGACCTGCTGAAGGCGGGACACGACGCCCGCGTGGTCAACACCTCCTCGACCGCGCACCGGCTGGTGAAGGGCATCGACCTGGACGACCTCAATTTCGAGCACACCGAATACAAGCCGATGGAGGCCTATGGGCGCAGCAAGATGGCGGCCCTGCTCTACACGTTCGAGCTGGACCGCCGGCTCAGGAAAGCCGGCCTGCCCATCCGGGCGGTGGCCGCCCACCCCGGCTATTCCAACACAAACCCCGACAAAGGCGGCTTCCTGATGCGGGTCGCCACCTCGATCTTCGCCCAGCCCGCCCATATGGGCGCCCTGCCGCAGCTCTATGCCGCAACCGCGCCGGAGGTAGCCGGCGGCGACTATATCGGCCCCGGCGGCCCGATGGAGATGCGCGGCTATCCGGCGAAGGT